>Ga0308170_10000378_pt1 | contig 61750 bp, 79 predicted proteins | sample PhyBR2_2_FD_202136 | JGI IMG/M metagenome (GOLD analysis project Ga0308170, IMG submission 202136) | Phyllosphere microbial communities from UC Gill Tract Community Farm, Albany, California, United States - DLSLSB.R2 | ecosystem: Host-associated > Plants > Phyllosphere > Unclassified | place... | reverse complement strand
GAGGAAGAGAGGGAAATCACTAGAATCCGAGAAGGTTGAGAACACCTCCAATCGTTGATCCAACAACGTTGCCAATCAGCCCAATCAATCCTGTCGTAGGAGCAGCGACGTTGACTGTTTTCATTCGTGCGAAAGGAATCGTGAGCTTCTTTGCGTATTTGGAGCACGGAACGAAAGAAGATCAAACTGCGAAGGTAAAGAAGAAAAAGAACACTCACAAATTTCAATCTCGGAGAGTCCTACGCTCGTCGAAGTGAGTGATGTTCCAGCAGTAGTGAAGCGAACACTCGAAGCGTAGATCCCGCTTCCGAGGGAGACGATCGAACCCGTCGATGAGATTGAACCGGAAACTTTGATGATTGTACCATCCGAGAACGATAGAACTCCAGAGGTAACGGTGTTGAGCGAGTTGACTCTACCATAGAGTACGATCTTGCGCATGAAGTATTGCTTGGTCCATTTTAGCTCAATCCACTGAGGTGAAGTTCCCGCCGCAACCCATTCTTCTGCCGCTTTCCCCAGTCCCAGTAGCGATAGCCCTCCAATCTTTCCATCGATCACACCTGCAGCGGGAGAGCTGGGGATGTTCGATGAAGCGGTTGCTACTGTGCCGGCAATTCGAGCGATATTGACCGTTGCACCGGTGAGAGGAGCTTTCGGAAGTCCTGTAGCTGTAGGTGCTGCCGAAGTACTGGAAGCCTTGGTCGACGTCACCATCTTGCTTCTGCGTGCAGTAGGAAGCATCAGTCGTAATCCATAAAGATACTCGGAAAAAAGAGAAGACGTACGAGCTTGATGGAATCGCCGAAGAAATCGACGAGCTTTTGCTGCTGGAAGTCAAGGATGAAGACGATCTGACCGATGAGGAAGAGGAGGAAGAGGAGGAAGAAGCTCGAACGGAGCTTGACGACGTGGACGATTGAGGTCGAGGAGTTGTGCTCGCTACGGAGGAAACTGACGCGGACGAAGATCGTGCAGAAGACGACGCGGTAGACGATTGGGGTTGAGAGGCAGAGCTTGGTGTTGAGGAAGTTGCTGTTGAGTCGGCGGGACGAGAGGAGGAAGGGAGGGAGCTCGATGGGGTTGAAGATTGAGATTGGAGAGTAGAACTTCCCGTCGAGGAAGATGTAGCGGTCAAAGATACGAGGGAGCTCTGCGATGTAGAAGACTGGGATTGAGAGGCAGAACTAGAGAGACTTGAGGAAGAAGCGGTCGTTGAGCTGACAAATTGACTCGAACTAGGTATTTGATCTGAGCTAGATCTCGAGTGTGCTGAGGACAGTGCTGAGGAGATGGAAGAGGTTGCGGAGATTGAGGATGATACGCTACTTGATTGGGACGCCAGGCTCGAGCTCGACGAGGAGGAGGAGGAATCGCTCGAAGGAACCGAGGTACTTGTGGCTTCACTCGATGATACTGATCCGCTTGTTGAGATTGAGGAAGAGGAAAGGGCCATCGAAGATCCGGCGCTGATCGAATCCGAGGTCAGAGAAGATGGAGCGGAGCTACTCGGAGAGAGAGAAGGTTCGGGGGTTGAAACTGGAGATGCTGTCGGCTGCGTTGTCGATTCTGCTTGAGCCTTGAGCTGCAGGACGACCTCCTCAACAGTGGTGGACACGGCATTGTCCGGCGTAGCGGCGAACTGCTGCCCGATCGGTTCGTTCTCGACTATTCGAAAGATGAATGTTTAGCCGGTACATTCTCGATGACAAGTGTAGAAGCAACTTTGGACTCACAGGCTTGTATCTCGGACAGACCGACCGATTTCGAGGTATCAGAAGTACCGAGGATCGTGAAGCGAACGGTTGACGCCCATAATCCCTCGCCGAGTGAAACAATTGAACCTTTCGAGGAGATAGTGCTGTTGACCACGAGCACCGTGCCGTCGGAGAAAGAGAGAACGCCGGACGCGACTACATTGTTGGTATCGGCTCGACCGAAGAGAACGACTTGTCGAATCAGGTATTTTTCGGACCACGAGAGCTCGATCCAAGTACCTGGCGATGTGCCTCCGGCGGCCCACTCGCTCGAAGGCGCCATAGATCCGATGATATCGTCGATGACTCCGGAAGGGGGTGACTCCTTGAGGAAGGAAGAAGCAGCGACTTTGGCGAAACTGGCGAGATTAACGATCGGCGACTCCTGATTGATCTCCGCTGATGAACTGTGAAAGGAAGAGAGTAAGATCAGCAGTCAGTCACTTGCTTCGTAATAGAGAGTGCTCACGAGCTAGTCGCTGAAGAGGGGGAAGGATCGGTTGTTGAAGTCGGCATCGAGGAATCTGAATGCGTCGAGTTCGCTCCTCCACTTTCTAGTGAGGAAGATGCGCTCGTCGAGCTGGTGACTGATACCGATACACTTTCGATAGTCGAGGTGGCGTTCACTCCTGTAGTTGATTCGAGACTCGAAGCCGATTGCGAAGCGGAAGAACTTCCGGCGGTGGCGGTCGAGGGAGCTTCCGAGGGAGACTGGGAAGAGGAGGAGTTTGTGCTCTCGAGCGTCGAGCTCGCGTTGGCTGTCGCAGTCGGATAGATGGAGCTGTCGTCGAGGGTAGACGTCGCATTGAGTTCGGTCGAATTGCCAGTGATCCAAGGTAGTTCGGAGCTGAAAGAGACTGTCGCGTTCGGGAAGAGGGAAGTCGGTAACGTCGAAGGATCCTCATTTGCTACGGTACTTGTCGGTTCAGTAGTGTTGAGACTGCGGGGGGCGAGGGTCAGCTGAGAAGCACTACACTCAGAATTCGAACTCACCTTGTGAAAGAAGAATTGGTCGGCGCAGGTAGATCGGACGAGATTGTTCCGTTCGACTCAAGAGTTCCATTCGAAGGGAGAGTACTGTTCGAATCGACAGTGCCCGTCGGTAGAAGCGTTGCACTCGATTCCGTACTTGTTGCGTTTCCTTCTGAAGTGCTGTTGCCGAGAAGCGTCGTGTTTCCAGCGAGAGTCCCATTCGTGAAGATAGTGGAGTTGTCGGGGACTGTCGAATTGGGTAGCAGTGTCGAGGTCGTATTGGCGAGGGTCGAATTCGAATCGAAGAGGGTAGAATTCGTATCGATGTAAGTAGAGTTTGGATAGATCGAAGTCGAGTTGGAATCGGGCAGAGTGAGATTTGTGTCGAGTGAAGTCGAGTTTGTGTCGATAGTAGAGTTCGGGAGAAGGGTGGAGTTGTTCGGAAGAAGGACAGTAGAGTTTCCAGCGAGAGTGGAATTGCCGATGAGGGTCGAGTTGTCAGCGAGTGTCGAGTTGTCGGCGATGGTCGTGTTTCCGATGAGAGTCGAGTTGCTTTCGAGCGTAGAGTTTCCGATAATGGTAGAGTTGCCAACGAGAGTGGAATTCATCAAGGTCGAATTGGCGATTACCGAGGTGTTCCTGCGGAGAAAGGAGAGGTCAAGGTAATAATTCGCAGAGAAGCTTTACATTAGGAAGCTCACGAGTACAAGGCTCCGTATACTGCAAGCTCGGCGAGTCCGACACTGCCAGTAGAAGCGCTCACTCCAGTAATCGTGAAAAGCAGCGAATCCGTCAAAACATTGTCGATGGGGACGACGAAAGCAGATCCGTTGTTCGGGAGGGCTCCAATCGAGTAGATTGAGCCATCTGAGAAGAGGACACGTCCAGCGGTCACTTGATCATTCAAGTTCGGGCGATCGTAAAAGACCAGATCCGAAACGACAACGGGAGCGGGCCAAACGAGAGAGAGCGTCGCTCCGATACCTTCTCCTGAAGATGCCCACTGTACAGCGAGTGAGTTCGAAAGGTCAGTTTGATTCGTCAGACGTCAAAGGAGAAGTGAAAGGTAAGCTTACCTCGTTGAGGTAGTTTCCCGAACCGTCCTCTTTGTAGCCGTTGACGATTCCATCGTTCGCCTTGTTCGCAGATTGACCTCCACCCGCGCTTGATGAAGAGGCTGTAGCGTTGAGTGCGAGATTGAGCGTTGCGGGAACCGGGAGTGAGTCGGATCCAGCAGGCAAGGTCGAGTTCGAGCTGAAAGAAGAACGGGATCAGTCTCGAGTACAGGATAGCGAGTCAAACAGCCACGTACAGAGTAGAACCGAAGACTTGGAACTCGGCGAGACCGACAGATCCGGTAGACGAGCTCACGCCAGTGACTTTCAGAGTAACCGATTTTGTAACGATGTTGTTGATCGGAACGACAAGAGCGGAGCCATTATTCGGCAGAGACCCAACGGAATAGATTGAGCCATCGGGGAAGAGCAGGAGAGCCGAGGTAATTTGGTCACCGAGGTTGGGTCGATCGTAAAGAGCGACTGAAGAAACGTTGACGCTCGAAGGCCAAGTGAGGGTCAGGGTTGCGCCGACACCTTGCGAAGCACTCGACCACTAAGCAGGGGGTTCAATCAGAGTCAGCGCATGAGAGGATTTCGATCAAAGGGAATCTTGACTTACCTCCTTCGTGTAATCTCCCGAATAATCCTCTTTGTATCCGTTGATGAATCCGTCGTTCGCTTTCGCAGCTCCTTGACCGGGAGAAGATGTCGAAGCAGTGACGATAGCATCGAGCGCCAAGTTGGGAGAAGTTGGCACAGGTAAAGATGAATAACTCGGGTCTGCCGCAACGATAGAATAGCTACATCGAGGAGGGAGTGTCAGTCCGAGGTCCAACACAATTGATGGAGAGACTCACAGTGAGGTACCGTAAACTTCCAGTTCGCTTAATCCCACGCTACCAGTTGACGAGCTGACTCCGGTCACTGTGAAAAGGACAGAGTTCGTAACGACGTTTCCAATCGGAACCAAGAAATGTGAACCATCGTTTGGAAGCGATCTGACAGCGAAGGTCGAACCATCGTCGAAGCGGAGAGTGCCAGACGTGATTTGATCGTTTCCGTTGGGTCGATCGTACAGAACGACGCTCGAAACGTTGATCGATCCCGGCCAAGCAAGTTTGATCGTAGCCCCTGCACCTTGATTCAAACTCGCCCACTACAGAGAGAAGACGACAATATGAGCTCGCGACGAAATAGGGCGGAAAGAAGAGGAAGAGGACGCACTTCTCGACTTGAGTCACCAGTCCCATCTTCCTTATATCCGTTGACGTATCCATCATTCACCTTGAGAGCGCCTTGTCCATTCGAAGCGCTCGAAGCGAGAGCGGTAGCGTTGAGAGCGAGGTTGGGAGAAGTGGGAACAGGGAACGAAGAGGAACCAGGAGGTAAAGTCGAATTCGTCGAGGCGCTGTAGGGAGAGAGATCTGAGTATCAAGCAGGTGATAGAGATACGTTGAAGCTCACAGGATGGATCCGAAGACTCGGAATTCCGCCAATCCCACAGAACCGGTACTTGAGCTGACTCCAGTGATTTTGAGCGTTATCGTTTCCGTTGCGACGTTATCGATGGGGACAACGTATGCAGTACCATTGTTCGGGAGAGTCTCGACAGGGTAGATTGATCCGTCGTCGAAGAGCAGTAATGCCGAAGTGATTTGATCGCTGAGATTCGGTCGATCGTGAAGGACAACCGACGAGACGTTGACTCTGTAAGGCCACCTGAGTGTGATCGTCGCTCCAGCTCCTTGCGAGACAGAGGACCACTGGCAGGGTGAAGCGGAGATCGTCAGTAATCTCGAACACGAGAGCGGGGTAGGTGAAAACGTACTTCTTTCGAATAATCCCCCGAGCCATCGTCCTTGTACCCGTTGATGAATCCGTCGATAGCTTTCGAGGCCGATTGTCCGTTCGCGGCTGTCGAAGCGTTTGCGACTGCCTCGAGCGCAAGATTTGGAGTTGTTGGCACAGGTAGTGAAGCAGAACCTTGGGGGGCTGCGATCGAATACCTGACAAGCAGAGAACAGCAATCCGTCAGTCAGCAGCACTGAATCGAAGGCTGAGAGGAGACTCACAAAGGTGAACCGTAAACTTCGAATTCGCTCAACCCTGCACTTCCCGTCGACGAACTGACTCCCGTGACCGTGAACAGGATCGACTTCGTGACGGCGTTGTTGATCGGAATGAAGAAGTGCGCTCCATTATTCGGCAGGGTTCCGACGGTGTAGCTTGAACCGTCATCAAAAACGAGAGTTCCCGAAGTGATCTGATCGTTCGAATTCGGTCGATCGTACAGAACAACGCTCGACACGTTGATAGAACCTGGCCAGCTGAGTTTAATCGTAGCTCCTGCTTTCTGATTCGCACTTGCCCACTGTGAAGGACAGCACGAAATGGCATCGATGAGCAACGCTGGAGGAATAGCTCGAGTAAAGAGCTTCGAAACGCACCTCTTGATATCCATCTCCACTACCATCCTCCTTGTAACCGTTGACGACTCCGTTGATCGCTTTAGAAGCGCCTTGTCCCGAGGCTGAAGAAGAAGCTACGGCAGTCGAGTTGAGAGCGAGATTTGGGGATTCCGGAACGGCGAGTAACGTGCTTCCCGTTGCGAACGCAGTCGAGTTGTACGCACTGATAGCTCGAGATAACTCGATCAGCGATGCTGTATTTGAGATGCGCGAGTGAGGGGAAAACTCACGAGACTGAACCGAAAACTTGAATCTCTGCTAAACCGACGTTACCCGTTGTCGAGCTGACGTTCGTAACTAGGAAGGTAAGCGAAGATGTCGTGACATTGTTGATCGGTACTATGAAAGCTGAACCATCGTTCGGGAGAGCTGAAGTTGTATAGGTCGAGCGATCAGAGAAGGTGATTCGGCCTCCGAGAATGTTGTCACCGAGATTCGGTCGATCATAGAGGACTACAGACGAGACGACGACAGGGACGGTCCATTTGAGCGTCAAGAAAGCACCGATTCCTTCATTCGTCGCCCATTCCTTCGTGTAATCTCCATTTCCACTCTCTTTGTAACCATTCACGAATCCGTCGATAGCCTTCGCACCACCTTGACCCGGATTCGCGGTAGAGCCCCAAGCCGTAGAGCTGAGAGCGAAATTGATGCCTTTCGGAACAGGTAAAGATGCTGAACCTGCGTCGATTGTCGTGAAGTTCGCAGTCGAGTTCCCAGCGAGAGTCGAGTTATCGACAGGACTGAGAGCGTTGAGACGTCAGATCGATTTCATAACAGCTCGAAGGAGAGAAAGATTTGACTTGCTTGATCGAACCATAAACGACGAATTCGCTCAGTCCGACGCTTGCAGAAGTGCTCGAAACCGAATCGACGACGTAGTAAATCGTTGTAGTACTGATCGCAGGAACTGAGATATTTGTAGGAGATCCATCGTTCTCAAGAGGACCAGTGTCGATCAGAGATCCATCTTCGAATCGCAGAGTTCCTCCCGTAATGTGATCAGCCAAGTTTGGTCGATCCTGTTTCGAGTCATCGAGCAAGTCAGCTCGTATACACGAAAAGCGCAAGGAAAGGATACTCACGTAGAGAACGACTTGATTGACAGTAATTCCATAAGGCCAAGTAAGTTTGATCCAAGCTCCATCTTTCTCTCGATAAGATGCCCATTCCTGGGATCCAAGTCCACCTTCCGGAGTGTATCCACCGATGAATCCGTCGATAGCCTTGTCGGGACCTTGACCTGTGAAAGAACTCGATGCTTTCGCAGTTGCATTGCGAGCGAGATCTGTCGAAGTATCGAACGGCAATTGACTACCTCCAGCGACAGGTTGAGGATCCGTGAAGTTGGCTTTGAGAATCGGTGTTTGCGGTTGAGAGTAGGATACAATGAGTTCAGCTAATCCGACGTTTCCACTCGAAGGTCCTGCTGAAGTGACGGTGAATTTGAGACTCGACATGTTGACGGGTGCTGCGAGATCGAAGGTAGTAGCGAGTCCAGCGTTGTTGAGCGAAGTGATCGGAATAACGGTTCCATCGTCGAAAACTACTTTTCCTCCCGTGATCCAATCGTTCGAGTTTGGTCGATCCTATAGATCTCATCATGTCCCCTCATCAGTATCAATATATCTCAGCAATTCGACAAGGAGAGAGCTGAAGCGCACATGTAGAATGATTCGATCGACGAGATAGTAAGAATCCCACGAAACATTCAACCAAGCTCCAACCGTTTGAGAAACCGTCGACCATTCCGCTGACGAGTTCCTCGGATATCCCGAGATGACTCCGTCGATCGCACGTTGAGGTGGTTGAGTTGCAGGCCAAGACGAAGCCCTGGCTACTCCCAACCTCGCAAGATTCGCATTTGCGTCGTAACCACTTGCGGTTCCTCCACTCGTAGTCGTAGTAGTCGAAGAGTTTCCGAAGGTGTTGCCGATGGGACAATCCGAACAGAGCGTGCCGAATGCTTTGAATTCCGAGAGACCGATGTTGGGAGAAGGTAAACCGACTGAAGTAACGGCGACGACGATCATCGAGGTGACGACTGAGCCGGGAAGAGTGACGAGGGTCGCTGAGCCATCATTCGCGAGTGCTCCAACGGGGACACTCGATCCGTCGGTGAAAGTGAGGGTACATCCTGTAATCCAGTCATCGACATTCGGTCGATCGTACAGCACGATCTACATGAGTGAGAGCTTGTCAGTATCGTGATTGGTGAAGAGAAAGAAGGAGAATCGATTCCGAGACTGACGGAGGTGATATTGTACGGTTCATCCCACGAGATTCCCCACCAAGCCGTCGTTTGCTCTCCACTCGACTCCCACTCAGCTGACGAGTTACCGGGATATCTATTCGAGGAAGGATGGCGACGGAAGTGAGTCGTCAGTATTGTCGAGTAAATCTCGAAAATATCAAGAAGCAGAGCTGACCCTCCGATGACTCCATCGATCGCTGCACTAGCAGGTGACACTTGTCTCTCCGAAGACGAGTAAGCTCGACCGAAACGAGCTATGACAAAGTTATGATTGTTTCAGCACATGAAGGCCTTGTATCGACAAAGCGAAAAGTGCAAACTCACCGACATTTGTTGCGTTCGGAAGCGTTACTGGTACTTGAGCACTTCCACCGTAAGAAGCGAAAGCGAGTGCAGAAGAAGTAACGTATTGTCTACGAGATCGAAAGCGGGGGAAGTATCAGCTCGAATGAAGATTGGACAAGCAAGGAGACAAGACGTACCTTCGAAGCCAATAAGATTCACCTCTCCCAGCAGCAAGGCACGAAGAGAATGACTGACATTCCGCCGAGTCATACGGAGTGTACGCAAAGAAAGCGTCGGTCTTCGCAATGAACGAAGCATCGCTCGTCGACATTGTCGGTGGGAAATTCGAGATGCCGTAACCGATATAACCACTGAACGCAGCGTCCGGTGCTCCGTTTCGGACCATGCTAGCGGTAATCTTTCCCGTTGCGAGATGGTCAGAGTGATCGCCGCAATCGAATTCGGAGAGATAGTCGAGCGTTCGAACTCTGACGGGTAAACGAGCTGCCATAATTTCTGAGAGGGCTTGTTGAAGAGTCGAGAGGGTGAAAGAGGAACCGAGATCTTGACTGTTGATATTTGAGATTGATCCGAAGTAGCTGTTTCAGAAGGGAGAGTCAGTATCTTGATTTCGCAAAACTTTCGTGGGAGATAACTCACAGCGCTCGAAGCGATTGATAACCAGTGATGGGGAAGCCTGTACCATCCATGTTTCCATCGGGCAATCGAAACATGACTCGTTGAATCCGAGGAGCTGCTACCAAAGTTTCGACGACGACAGGTTGACCTCCCAGAATCGCCGTAACGCTGTACAATCCTCGTGCATCAGTCGAGCTTTTACGCAGAGAGAAGTAGGATTAAGCTCACGCAGTGTAAGCATTAGGAGTTCCAGCCATTTGAGCATAAGCAGCCGCACTTCCCGCTTCCCTACTCTTCGCATAACCCGAATTGGTTCCCGAATCTCCCGCCGTCAAGAATACTACTGTAATACAGTTGTTCCCGCTGACGTCGGTTTGGAGGTCGGGAGCTTGGAAGAGGAGATCATCGTCGGGATGGGCGACGACGTAAACTGATCCTCCTTGACAATTGAAGACGGCGGCTGATGTCAGAGAAACGAGCTGAAGGGTGAGGAGAAAGAGCGAGAGAGGCGAAACGAGTGTGGAGCGTGCGTCGAGCATCGCGGGAAAAGGGAAAGCGGGAAGAGCGAAGGAAACGAGACGACCTAAGAATCGATAGAGTTTATCAGCAAACGGGGAGTCTCTTCCATGACGAGAAAGGGGAGGTTAGGGAGAGTCAGCTACTCACTATCTAATGAACGTGCGTCTCCGATTCAAGGCTCGTAGAGGAGCTGAACGAGACTTGCGAAGTGAATCTCCCTCTATCTATTCTCCGTCAATCTTTCACTCTGTACAGCTGGAAGGCGAAGGGCGGTGGGAGCTGTAAGGGCTTGTTGAGCAATGAAGGATGCAGTGAACAGCAGCTGCTGCTCAGCAGGTCGATCACGATTCTTCCAAATTCGGGATCCAAGTGGGAGTGGGAAAGGGTCGAGGCGAACGCAAGCTTCCAGAGCGAGACCTTGGGAGAGTAGCGGTGAAAGCAGCTAAGGTGAGAGACATTATCTATTCGCGGTATTGTGAGTAGTGAGAGACCAAAGAGACACGAACCTTCAGAAAGAGGAAAGTCTAACCTCCTTCCTTCCTCCACGACTCATTCATTCGGATGGATCACTGAGACCTACACGAGCTAGTACATAAATCACTCGACCAAGAAGCAACTCGACTGGGATCGATAGCGACTTGGAATTTTCGCTCAACTTCATCCTCTCGAATCGCTCCCTCTCCCTCTCCTGCTCGTCCTCAAGCTGCTGTTGCATTAAAGGAGTACGGAAGATCAAAGTGAAGGTGTTCTCGCCCAGTAGCGAAATAGCAGGGACGAAAGAAGGAGTGAATGCAGAATCTCGATGGGTATGTTATTTCGAATGAATGAACGAAAGACTGAAGGAAGGGCTATGCTACATGATGTTAGAGTAAAGGGGGTATCTATGAAACGACGGAGGATGAAATGCTACAAGATGATATTGGAGGGATTTTGAACTAGAGGAGAGGCGAGAGTGTGTCTTGATGATAGCGAAGGGTTACGCTATGGAAAGGGAGCACATAAGGAGTGTGAGGATATCGAACGAGTGAGGGAAGAGGGGGATGGGTTCCCAGGTGGTAGCCTAGAAACCGAGGGTGTTCAAAATTCCAGAGAGCGTACCTCCTACTGCGTTCCCTAATGCCCCGACCAATCCAACAGTAGGAGGAGCAGCGTTGTCTATGGATAGAGGGAGAGAGCGAGAGTCAGATAAGAGCTAGCAAAGGAAAGATAAGAAAAGAGAACGTACAAATCGCAATCTCACTCAAACCGACACTGGTTGAAGAGAGGGAAGTTCCAGCAGTAGTAAATCTGACACTCGATGCCCATATTCCGGCTCCGAGGGAAACTGTCGATCCACTAGTCGAGATCGATCCCGTAACCTTGATGATTGTTCCATCGGAGAATGAAAGAACTCCCGAAGTGACCGTGTTGAAAGTGTTGGGTCTTCCGTAGAGTACAATCTTGCGCATGAAGTATTGTTGTTTCCAATCGATTTGGACCCATTGAGGTGATGTACCAGAGACGGCCCATTCTTGAGAAGCCGTTCCGAATCCGAGAGCTGAGAGTCCTCCGACGTTTCCATCGTTGACTCCGGAAGCTGGCGATCGTCCGTTCGTTCCCGAGGCAGTTGCGAGACCTAGTCGAGCGATATTGACGTTTGGACCAGTGAGAGCGGCAGTAGGGAGACCGGCAGGAGCTGAGGAAGTGCTGGAGGTAGAGGAAGGTTTCGACGAGACTGAGGAGATCACCATCTTCGTACTAGACGGACTTGGGGTCGAGGAGGAAGGTACTGAAGTTACGGTGGAGCTCGAAACGGTGGAAGAACGGATCGAACTTGATGAAGGGAGAATCGAAGAGGAAACAGGAATCGAGGATGACAGGATGCTGCTTGATGAGACTGAGGAGGGAGCAATAGATGAAGATACCGCTGATGATGATCGAGTGGATGAAGCGATGGTCGAGGAGCTGTTGAGGGATGCTGAGGATGAGAGTCTCGCGGAGGATGAAGCCGATCCAGTCGAAACGGGTCCCGATGAAGTCGCATTCGCCGAAATGGATGCAGATGCGGTGGATGGGAGGGTACTGCTGACGGTGCTGTTCGGTAGTCGAGACGAGGTCGAACTAGCCGAAATGATGCTGGACGAATTGAGGAGGGATGAGGTTGCGGTTGCAATAGAGGAAGAGTTTCGACTACCCGTTGGAACTGCTGAGGAGGAGATATTGACGCTTGATGAAGCGTTTGCACTCGCGGTTGCAGAAGGGAAGAAGGAGGAAATGTTGACGGTCGAGGAAGAATTCGAGGTTATCGAGGGAAGAGCAGAGGAAACATTGAGGGAAGAGGTTGCATTCGGAAGTTTCGAGGTGGTATTCGTAGGCAGGGAAGTGTTGTTCCAGATGATCGTTCCGTTCTGATAAATCGTGCCGTTTCCGAAACTTGTGCCGTTTTGCGCGAGAGTTCCATTCCCGGAGATTACGGTACCGTTCGAGATCACAGTACCATTAGGCAGTAAGGTCGAGTTCGAGACGACGGTACCATTCGAGATGACAGTTCCGTTAGGCAAGAGAGTGGTCGAATTCGAGATCACGGTCCCGTTCGGTAGGAGAGTACTGTTTCCGATGAAAGTTCCATTCGAGAAGAAGGTGCCGTTCGTAGGCAGAGTAGAGTTGCTGACGACGGTACCGTTGTTGGGGACAATCGTGCCATTCCCGATGAAAGTGCCGTTGTTTAGAAGAGTTCCGTTTCCGATGAAAGTTCCATTTCCGATCAGAGTTCCATTCGTGATGAGAGTACCATTGTTGATGAGGGTACCGTTGTTGAGTAAGGTACCGTTTCCGATAAAGGTGCCGTTTCCAATCAAGGTTCCGTTGGTGATGAGGGTGCCGTTGGAGATTATTGTCGAGTTTCCGATAAGCGTCGAGTTTGAGATCATCGATGAGTTGCCAGCGAGGGAAGAGTTTCTGTCGTAGAATATCGAGATCAGCTTGTGTCGCGAGAGGAAGTAGATGAGAATGAAAGGCTCACGAAGCGAGAGAACCGTAAACCTGAATCTCGGCGAGTCCAACATTCGCAGTCGAATCACTCACGCCCGTGACAGAGAAAGCGAGCGAGGTAGTAGCTCGATTCCCGACAGGCACGACGAAAGCTGAACCGTTGTTGGGGAGCGTCGAAACTTGAAAAGTCGAACCATCGGAGAAGGTGAGTCGTCCAGCAGTGACTTGATCTCCAGCGTTAGGTCGATCGTAGAGTACGACGGTCGAGACGTTGATCGAGGTGGGCCAGGTAAGGTAGAGTCCAGCACCAGCTCCTTCGTGATTCGAAGCCCATTCTTTCGAGTAATCTCCACTGCCATCATCCTTGTAACCGTTGACTGAACCGTCGATTGCCTTGTCCGCTCCTTGGTTGTAGCTCGAGGTGGAAGCGTAGATCGTCGCGTTCAAAGCGAGATTAGGTCCGGTAGGAACTGGTAGGTTCGAGGATCCAGCAGCGATCGTCGAGTTTGAGGAAGATGTCGAATTCGTGGTCGTAAAGTTAGAGAGAGGGCTGAAAAGGAGAAGAAGCTCGTTAGGACAGACTCGGACAGGGGAGCAAAGAATGGGAAGCTCACTTGATTGATCCGAAGACAGCGAATTCAGACAATCCGACATTCGTAGTCGTTGACGATACCGAAGTGATCGTGAAGAAGATTGAAGTCGTGTTGATACTTGGCACCGAGATGTTGACCGCACTTCCATCGTTCGCGAGAGCTCCAGTCTGAATGATCAATCCGTTATCGAATCGAAGAGTTCCTCCCGTGATCTGATCGTTGACGTTCGGTCGATCGTAGAGGACGACTTGGTTAACGGTGATTCCATAATCCCAGTTGAGTTTGATCCAAGCTCCAGCTTGTTCTCCAGCAGAAGCCCATTCGTCGAGGTAAGATCCTCCAGCATAAGTGAAACCTCCTGGAGCTGCATTGATCGCTTTCTCAGGTCCTTGATTAGGCGAGGAAGTTGATGCTCGGGCGGTAGCGTTGAGAGCGAGATCAGTCGACCAATCGAAGGTAGGAGCCGGAGTAGCGACGACGGTAGAGTTCGTCTCGTTTCCTTTGAGAATCGGAGTTTGAGGTTGCGAGTAAGAGACGACGATCTCGGCGAGACCAACGTTCCCACTTGATCCACTAGCGGAAGTGACAGTGAATTGGAGCGAGGACATGTTTGCGGGAGTAGGGAGGCTGAAAGCGGTTGCTCCTCCGGTGTTGTCGAGACTCGAGATCGGAAGAGTAGTTCCATCGTCAAAGTTGATGACACCTCCAGTGATCCAGTCGTTCGTGTTTGGTCGATCCTATTCGCAGAGTTGAGAATCAGCGAGATGTTCGACAGAGACAAGCGAAAACTGGAGAACGCACGTAAAGGGTAACGGAATCAACGAGGTAGTAAGCATCCCAAGTGAGATTGAGCCAAGCTCCCGTAGTCTCTCCAGCAGTCGCCCACTCCGCCGAGTAATTCGCAGGGTAGCCCGAAATAACTCCATCGATAGCACGTTGAGGAGGTTGACTCGAACCGTAGGATGAAGCGGTAGCAGTAGCGAGAAGGGCGAGATCGGCATTCGCTCCAGTTCCACTAACAACTCCTCCACTCGTGGTAGTCGTAGCGGAATCGTCGCCGAAGTTGTTCCCGAGAGAGCAGCCTACGCAGAGTTCTCCGAATGCTTGAAACTCTGCGAGTCCGACGTTCGAAGTCGAGGAAGAGGTAGAGGTGACGGCGAGAACGATCATTTGCGTAACGACTGTTCCGGGGAGAGTGACAAGAGTCGCGGATCCATCGTTGGCGAGAGCTCCAACGGAAACGGTCGAGCCGTCTGAGAAAGTGAGAGTCGATCCAGTCATTCGGTCGTAAGTGTTGGGTCGGTCGTAAAGGACGATCTGATGCAAGTGAAGATTCAGTACAGTCCGAGACATCGAGAGAACCGAGAGAACTTACAGAACTGATATTGTAGGGTTGATCCCAAGCAACTCCCCACCAAGCAGTGTTCGTCTCTCCATTCGTTGCCCATTCTGCTGACGAGTTTCCAGGGTACCCACCGATATTGCCATCGACAGCAGCGTAAGGAGTGTAACCGGGATAGGAGGAAGAAGCGTAGATGGTTCCGAGGGGAGCAACGTTGTCTCCTCCAGGCAAGTCGACAGGAGTTTGAGCACTACCATCGTAAGAGGCGAAAGCGAGAGAAGTCGAAGTTTGATATTGCCTGTCGAGGGGAAAGTTCGTCAGTTTCGGCAAAAAGGGAGGGAGAGATTTCGACTCACCTTGTAAGCCAGTAAGATTCAGCTCGACCAGCGTTGACACAGGCAGAGTAGGATTGACATTCGGCAGAGTCGTAAGGAGTGTAAGCGAAGAACGCGTTTCCTTTGGCGGTGAAAGCGGGATCGCTTGTCGACATCGTAGGAGGGTAATTCGCTACTCCGTAACCGATATATCCACTAAATCCTGCACCGGGAGCTGCGTTTCCGACGAGACTCGCAGTGATTCGACCAGTAGTGAGATGATCTGCGTGATCTCCACAGTCGAATTCCGAGAGGTAGTCGAGAGTTCGAACTTGATTCGGTGATCGAGCGGTGATGATTTCGGTGATAGCTTGTTTGAGAGTCGCGAGAGTGAAGGAAGCGGTTCCTGGAGTGTTGCGAATAGACGAGATTGAACCAAAATAACTGTTTTCGACAGACCGATCAATTTCCCTCGAGTTCTGCTAGATTTTGCGAGACTCGGACTTACAGTTGTCGTAAAGATTGGTATCCGTTTGCAGAGTAACCGGTTCCATCCATGTTTCCATCAGGTAGTCGGAACATGACTCGTTGAATCTGAGGAGCTCCAACGAGAGTTTGAACGAGAACGGGTTGTCCAGCCAAAGTTGCAGTAACACTGCATCAAACTAGCGTGAACACTCTCTGCGACTGTAGAGTGCGGAACAGAGAGACTCACGAAGTGTAAGAGTTTGCTACTCCTGCCATTTCTGCGTAAGCTGCTGCATTTCCCGTCTCTCGACTTTGAGCGTAACCTGTTGTCGTTCCCGAATCTCCCGAAGTCAAGAACACTGCCGTAATACAATTGTTCCCACTAACATCGGTTTGCAAGTCGGGAGATTGAAAGAGTAGATCGTCGTCCGGGTGAGCGACTACATAAACTGATCCTCCTTGACAATTGAAGACGGCGGCTGATGTCAGAGAAACGAGCTGAAGGGTGAGGAGGAAGAGAGAGCTGAAAGAGGGTAAAGTCGTTCGTTGAGAGGGCATGATGGGAAAGTCTGTCAAGCGAGATTGTGAGATCAGCAAAACTGGTCAGAACGACAGCGGCTAGGATACAGCTTACCTCTATAGATATTATATATGATATAAACTCGATCCCCACTACCAGTCGAACCCTTTTAATGAATCCCAAGTTCCACCGAATCTGACGTTTTATTGAAGTTGAAGGAGATTGTCGAACTGAGTTGAGCTCTTCTTGAGTATGTTGTGTAAATGAATGTAGTGGTTAGGAGCAGACACTGATAGAGAACAAGAGCAATGAAGAAGAGGAAAGAGCGCTAAGGCGGAAGGGAGATGAAAGAGAGAAAAAGACTGCTGGATGAGTTAGGAAAGAGGGAGAGTCGAGCCGGGATTGCGGCAGAGATTGGATAGGGCGAGCGTTTAATTAACAGCTTAATCGAAGGCATGGCTGCTTGAGGGAAAGAAAGCCGAATGCAGAAAGTGCTTCGGAGAACTTTTTTGTCTCGCTCTTCGATCCAGCCTCCCTTCCCTTCTCTCCCTTTTTCCCCCCCTCACGCCCCAGTCTTCGGATCTACGGCTTCAATTCCGATCAATCATGACTTAACCCCTTGCAGAAAAGTTGTTCGAGACTGTCCGAAATTTCTTTCTCTTTGCGGTCGATCTTTTATTTCTCCTTTCTCTTCTTCTGTTCCTCCTCTACATCTTGCGCATCGCCTAGCCTCCTCATTCGACTGCTGTCTTCAAGTCACACGTTGACAGCATCTTTCCTCGCTCTCACAGCTCTCACACTCGTTTAACAACCTGTCGCCTTCCTTCAGTACCGCTCCCACACTCGACTCTAGCTCCACAAGTTCGATCCCCGTTGCTCTAGCATCCTCGACTCCGACTCCAACCCTCGCTCGACCTACTCTCCTCGCAAGTCTCACTCAAATCGACATGCGATCATTCCTTTCTCTCCTCTTCGCGGCAGCTCTCGCAACCACTGTAGTCGCACACGGTTCTCATGCCGGTCATCAGGGAATGAAGCGTAGTCACCTTCGTCAAAAGCGTGCATGGTGAGTCTCCTCATTTCTACGAAGACGGTGAATTGAGACAGAGTTGACGAAGGATTTGTCCATTTTCCGCAGGGGACGTCGTGACAATCTTCCAGTCGTATCTGATACTGAAGCTGCTGCACCTGGAGCAACTCAGTCTGCCTCGGGGTCGATTGTACAAGCTAGTGGTCCAGTAGGATGCTCTTACTCAGCGGGATTCGGTAGTTCTTGCGATCAATCTTCTGGAACTTGCTGGTACGCTTCCTATCTCTCTTCTCCCTGCTCCTCGTTTTGGCTCTGACGTTTCGTATCCTCTCACTCTAGCGCAACTGGCCTGACTTGCAGTGGACAGAAATGCGCTTACCTCTGCGGTCTCGACACGACTGAACGATTCTGCGATGCTGGAACACCTTGCAACACCGCTCTCGGCTACACTTGCGACTTGAATCGATGCAGGCCTCCCGCTGGAGCCGTTCGAGTTGCAACTGGAGATGTTTGCGATCAAGGTGCTGGAAACACGAAATTCTGGTCAGTCTCGCGAAATGCTCTCTTCGACTCTTCTTCGTAACAGTCCTGACGAGGAACACTTGACGCGCCACAGCATTCCTGGACGAGCTATCTGCAAAGATTCGAAATGCGTCCCGTGCGTTCAACACTCCTAGAGATACACTTCATCAACACCCGTCGATTCTCTTTGTCGACACTCCTCTATACCCTTTACTCTGCCTTACCTATTTCACTGTAGCCTTCCTGTCTCTCTCATCTCTCCTGTAGCTCTATCGTGGAAAGCACGCAAGTCGTTCATCTCGCAGACTTCTCTCCATCGTTTTCGAGCGAAGAGCGATCTAAAACTTTCCTGCTTGTAGCTTCCGGCCTCATGAGGTTCTCATTCCTGACAGGCAATACTGCACAGCCTTCTTTGACTGAGACCGTTTCACGAAAGAAGGCTTGCTTTCGGTGGGAAGAGTCTCGTTCGAAATCTGCAGGTCAAAGCGAAACTTGTTGAAAAGATCAAAGGACAGGAGCAGAAGAAGATGAATAGCGAGCGGATAATGATGAATGCCAATGTCGACAATGCAATGCGATAGATGGGAAGTGAACAGAGTGAGTAAAGGTACTACAACAAAGCACAAAATGATGGTGAAACAAAGATGCGTAAAACTAGGATAATCCGTCGACCCTTCACCCTTCCAGATTACATGAGCTTACTATGTCGAGCTCTGTTCCTGTAGCTCGAGTTTGGCGTACTCGGGTCCGTTCCAAACTGGAATTTCGCAATCTCGTCCGTCGGCGAAGTACTCGAATCCAAACCATAAATCGCTTCCACAGTCGGACCCCGTTCGTAGCGCCATGTTCTATCGATTTGCAAAGTATGTCCTCAGTATGTGGAAGACTTGCGAGGAGAAAGAGAGCGACTCACTTGAACGTAAATCTTCTTCCAATTCAGCCTAGCAGCCTGAGTCCAAATCGGTTGTTCCTTACCCGCAAACCTCCCCAACGCACTCTGTCTGACCGTAACTTCTTTCACCGCTTCCTCCCACATCTCGACTCCCTCCTTCTTCCCTCCAAACCATCCACCTTGTAATCGATCCTCTCGATCTGGAATGCTTCCCGCTTTCGCACCTTTCACGAAGTCGAGACCATCTGAAAACGGCTGCGTCGTCGCTGCGAGGAGGATCGTGTCGGAGGGTAAAGAGGAAAAGGTTTTCGAGAGTACGGAGGGAAGAGCAGAGAAATCATGTTTGACTTGAGAATCTCTGAAGGAACCCGCATCGACCTACACTCACTCAAAGAATCAGTACGACATTGAGCATTGCGAGGAGAGTGAGAAAAGCTTACCCAGAAGAAGTATTCCGAATCGAAAGGATTTCTATCGCTCGCATCTCTCACAATCCAAGGTTTCGCGGTCCAAACGCCGTACACATCAGGAACGTGCCATCGTTGTTCAGGATCGATCTGGTATTGTTTCTCAGCCCACGATTTGCCGCCGAGTGCGAGGAGAGGAGGCATTTCGAAAGGATCGGAATAGTCTGCGATCAAAACCATAGGCTAAAACGGATTCGAACGAGTCAGCAAGCACGGAAGGTGAAGAGAGGTGCGAATTGACTCACCTTGTTCCCTCGTAGATTGCGAACGTAAGCGGCCATCGAAGGAGCACAGTAGAAAACGATAGGAAGTTCGACGGAACCAAGGAAATTCGTCAACCATTCTTGATACTCTGAAAACTCGGAAAGGGGTATCAACATCAGTGACTGCTATAAGATGTCAAGATCCGCTTCGAACTTACCGCTTATCCTATGTTTCTTTCCAGTATCAATCCGATAAAAACTCGAAACGATCGTCACACTCGATTTCGTTCCCCCCGACATCTTCTTCGCTCCCGTCGCACTCGGTGTTCTCCCCGGTTTCGAAGCGTGTGAAACCTTGACTGCACCCGTCCCTACCGCGTTCAACCCAACATTATCCAACAATCTCGAAGCGAATGGATGTTCCCTCACTCTCGCCAACCCATTCTGAATATGTTCTGACGGCGAGATACTCGAGTGATTCACGACGAGTACGACGAAGAGTAATCCAGCTAACGTCCATCCTAGGTAAGCAGTGATTCGAAGGCATTTCGAGTTCTTCGGTAGGGTGCGTTGTCGCCTCGAAGGAGTTTCGGAGAAGGGAAGAGATGGTGCATCCGAGTATTTGCGGTGAGAACTGATGGAGAAAGGTTTGACGTCTGGTGAACTGAAGGAAGAGCGTCGAGTGAGGAAAGAAGCGGAAGAAGGTGGAATCGGTGAGGGTGCGTCGTCTTCTAATCCATGAACTGATAGCGTCCGGTAGTGTACTGACGACGAGGTCATACTCTGAAGTGAGGAGTAGCAGCTAGGTTGACTGTGTGTGATGGATTGAGGAGAGCAAGATCTATTGTTTCGGCTGGAACAGAGGAAATTCCAAGACAAGGCTGGTTTCGGAGATGAACGCAGGATCCTCTTAGAGTGTGAGACACCCTTTGGAAGCTTCAATGGGGCTAGGAGAGGAGAGAGAGGAGAGGCGAGAAGCGAAGAGCGACTCCTTCCAAATCCAGCGAAATTTCTCATCAGTGTCTCAATCGATCTCACCTCCTTGCAAGCCTTTCACACCCCCTATAGTGATCAAAGATGGATCTAGAATCTCATCCCTGTCCTATTCAGACTTGCCGGGTCTTGAACCGCTCCCGACTGCTCATCCACTTCACAGCTCTCGCTTTCATCACTTTACCGACTATCCCTCCTCAATCCGACTGCTATCCTCGACCTAGATACGCTGCAGGCCAGCTCTCTCCTTCAAGCTCAGTCACTCGCTCAATAGCCTGAAAGCCGTCATCAAACTCTTTCAATCTCTTCGGAGCTAGTTTCCGACTTTCTCTTCAGAATGGGATTCCTTTCGGCACGGACACTCTCCTTAGCGGCAGTATGCTTGCAGTCAACAGTGCTGGCGATAGTGTGAGTGCAAGGTCGAGTTTGAAGGGAAAAGTTCGAAGGAGGCTGATCTCATCCTTTTGTCGATCCCTCAGGTTGCATGTTTCTCAAGCTCACCTCAAGCCAGGACAAGCGCAATATAAAGCTTCGAGTGCGGTTCTGATGACAGGTGAGCTACTCACCGGAAACCAGAGGGACTTTCGGAAAGCTGATCCGCCCTTTGTACTCTTCGTTCGCAGAATTGGGCAAATTGATCATCTCCGCTTTACTCGCACTCCGAGACACGCTGAAAGAACGAGCAACTTTACTCGCTCCACGGCATCCTTTACCGACTCCCGAGCTCTACAAGACTCCTTCCGAAGAAGACCTCTCCTCAGATCCCATCACTCCTCCTCGCTCCATCTCCGAAGGTCATCCAGTTCCCTTTCACAGTCGACGCGAATCTCACCTTCGACGAAGAAGTTCCGCCAACGCTTCAAACCATCAAACTCTCGACGTAACGCTAGATATGGAGGGACCACTTTCGAGCGTTGGACAACCCACGAAACTCCCCGAATTCAAAACTCTCGCTTCGTTTCAATGGCCTCACAAACCCATCTCTCCAAGATTGACGGAGAAATTGAGAAAGTACGCGAAGGATATGGAGACGGAGAAGGAACAGGAACCTTTAGTGAGAAAGATTCTGGACGATCCTCATATGTGGGTCAGGAGGAGGAGGATGGGAGTACTCAAAATGTTGGTCGAGGATATCTTTGGTTCGGATTGGTGGAAGATGTGTGTTCCTGCGATTCTTTTCGCTTTACAGAACAACTTGATGTGAGTTTTTCGCTACTCTTCTTCGCTATTCGTACCGAAACCTGATTAATTGCCTTCACAGCTACATCGCCGCTCGCAACCTATCAGTCCCTGTCTTCCAAATCACTTTCCAGCTCAAGGTTCGCTTTCTCGAGTGTTTTCGACTCACTCATCAATCTGAACTAACTTCTCCGCTTCGACAGACTCTCATTACCGCACTTTGCGCTGTTCTCATGCTCGGACGAAGACTCGCCGCTCTTCAATGGATCTCACTCGCAACTCTCGGACTCGGAGTAGCAGCCATGCAAATTGGAGCGATTCACGCGAAAGCGAACGATTCGCACGCTCACGGGGATCACCCAGCCTCAAGCGCACCTTCGATGAACTACATCGCAGGAGTCTCAGCAGTCGTCGTATCGTGCTTCTCGAGTGCTATCGCAGCAACCTACTTCGAATTGGTCATCAAACGTCGTCCCTCGGTACCTGCAGTCGAAGAAGTTATGCTCGTCGCTCCTCCTCAACTCAAACCTGTCTCGCTATGGATTCGCAACATTCAACTCTCCCTCTTCAGTTCAGTCTTTGGTCTCGCCGTCGTCCTCTTCCAAGCGAACGATGTTCATTTCTGGGGAATGGGCGGACTCTCACTCGACTTCCATGGCCTCATCGACCCTCTCGACCACTGGTACGATCCTGTACTCAGAGCTGGACATGGTTTCTTCGAAGGGTTCAACGAGATGGCTTGGATTGTCATCCTCCTTCAAACAGTTGGAGGACTCCTCATTGGTGAGACCCCCTTCTCTCTTCCCCCTTTCTTGACTTCTCTTGCTGACTATCTCAATTCTTCTCCAGCTCTGGCTCTCAAACATGCCGACAACGTCGCGAAGAGTCTCAGTCTTTCAGTCTCGATCGTCCTCACCTTCCTCATTTCCATCGTCCTCTTCGACTTCAAGCTCACCCTCCACTCAGCTCTCGGTGGAGCCGCCGTCGTTCTCTCGACTATCCTCTTCGAAATCGCTCCAAAACCTCGCTCGAACCACAAAGATTCTACTCGAGCGAAACACAACGGTCACTACAGGCATCGAAAAGGGAAATCAGCACTTCGAAAATGGCACGCACTGGTTGGAGTCGTCGTCCTCGTCACTCTCGGTTCCATCGCTTTCCCAACTCACCACTACTCGATCACGACGGCCGCGAAGAACTTCATCACTTCGTCTCAGCAGAAGTTCAACGTTCACCGAACGAGTGCTGTTCTCAAAGGAAGACCGACGATTGCGGTCACTCACATCGAACCGATCAACGAGCTCATGAAGCTTGCCGCTGGACCGACGGAGTGTGGATGGGGAATCGGACCAAAAAGAGAAACGACGAGATCTGCTTACGGTCCCCTTCTGAATGCACCGAAACCAGTAAACTCCACTCTCTTTCTCCTGTGTGCCTACCCTAGCTTACTCATAGCCATTATTCGCAGAACTACCCTTACTACATCACCGATACCAATCAATACGCATTAGACGATATCCTCACTACCCGTTTCCTCGCCTATACCAACATTGTTCCACTCCTCTCCACCCCCTCTCCCGACTTCATCTACCTCCCCGTCCTCTCCCAAATCTGGTCAAACCCTTGGCTCTGCAACTCTCCAGTCCTCGCAGACGGTATTCGACAAACTACTCAATTCTTACGAGATATCGTCAAGATCGTCGGAAAGACTAGTTATCCTCGAATCATCTTACCTCTTTCACCAATCAGGAGTAACTTGGAGAGGGATGTCTTGACTCCCGAGTTCATGAACGAAATCAAGGATTCTGTCATTATGGTTTCGATCGAAAACGCACCAAAAACTTACGAGGAAGGAATGAAGTACCTCATCGACGTACCTTGTGAGCAATCTCTCGCATTCTTTCCTGCTTGAACGTTACTCATCGTTCGCTGTTTTTCCAGATCCTACCGGTTTCCATCTTTCTCCCTCAGCAAAAGGAGCAAAACCAAGTGTCGGCAACTACTTCTTCAACAACGAGCGTCCCTACATGTACGTTGTATATCGCTTCCTTGACCATCAGAATCGAGACTGACTCCTTCTTTCATACACAGCCTCCACTATGCCGCCGCCGCAACTCACCCTTGGGGTCTCCCTGCTTCCGATCCTTTCAATGGTTTCGCCCTTCGCGCCAAGCTCCGAGAAGAATTCGAAGCTTTCGTCGCATCTCCCGGCGATTCGACAGCCCGAATCCTCTTCGACGACATCGCCAATTCAGTCGACGGAGCTCAACAACTCGATCTGTTCCACGAACATATGGAACAAGCCGTCTTCTGTCCTATGCCCGCTGGCGACTCTCCTACTCGACGAGCATTCTACGAAGCTCTCCTTCTCGGATGCATCCCCGTTCTTTTCCGAGAATACTCCTACGGACGACTCTTCCCTTCCTCTCCCGATATCAACGACATGTCGAAATACACCGTCTTCATCGAGGAGAACGACATCATCAATGGAATCGGACCATCCGTCATCAAACGACTCGAAGAGATCTCTCCAGCTCAAATTCGCAAGATGCAAGAACACATCAAAAAGATCACTCCGAACCTCCAATGGGCTCTTCCCGAACACGATCTCTGGTTCGATCCTACCGCTATCGCACCTTCAGCTCCTTCCCTCCCTCCCGGTCGCGCCATCTTCAACCTTCAAACCGAAGTTACGAGGGAAGAGAGACATCCACCGATGCAAGATGCGTTCGAGACGCTCTTGAAGGAGCTGGACAAGATCAAGCATGGAGAGTGGGTAGGAGGTAAAGCGAGGGATAACAGGAAAGGGTTCAAGAAGTTTGGTTCGACTCCGAAGAAAATGGTCAGGATTTAAGTCAAGGGAAAATGTTGTAGCTTTATTTCATTGGGTTTCTTCAAAGCAGTGGTATTATACCCCTCTTCATGTAGCTTTCTTTCTATAGATCTGTATCGTTACCCCTCTTTTAGCAATTCATACTCTGATTTTCGTTAATCAACTTGCGAAATTTGGCAGAGAGGAGCTCTTTCTTTCCTTCAATTCACGTCACTTCACTTGAACTCGATCAAGTCGACTGCGCGCTTCGAAGTCATCAGCTCTACGTTCGCAGTAGCTCTAAACTCGCCATCAACCTCATCAAAGCGGCTCAAAAGTGCACCGTACACCCGCTTTCCGAAAGGCCTTCAGATCAGAGTTCCACCGTGCGCCCCGTTACCGTCTCGTGAGCTTCTGTTCTCTAGTCTACATCGGTGGTAGCACACTGAGCCGTCTAGTCGAACAGACGAGGGTCACGTGTGCGTTGAAGCTGCTTGATGTTGATCGAACACACAGAGCTCCTTTCCGGATTGTTCACGGCGCAATACCTCCATTCGAGAACGATATGCAGTCCAAACTATCAGCCGGTGAAGTGCACGGTGCTAGGAGGCCTCGCTCTGCGACTTGCGTTCGACTACGATCAGAAACGATTATGCCTAGATTGGGGATCTGAGGGGACAGCTTTCGAGCCCCTGAAGATATCAGGAGGGACGATTACGATCACTGGAGTACCAAATTACCAAGACCAGCTGTGGACGTTAACATTGAACGAGTCACTCTTTCCCTTCGTTTCGCGAGCCACGGTGTACAGCCCAATCCTTGCGGCCGTTGTTTCGAAGGCACGCATCACAATCAAGATCTACGGCGTTGGTGAGTCTCAACAAGAAGGAACCAACTTGATTGCTTCCCATTTTGCGAGTCAGTCGATTTTCCCCTCTTACTTCCCCTACGTCGCCTTGCCTTTGGCTGAAGAAAGCTCTGTCGCAGCGTCACTCCGTGCGCGTCAGCCCAGCGACGTCTGCTTCTACTTCCCACGTACTCGTCAACGCCTCTGGTCGAACGAGGACACTCTCCGAGCCGCTTCTCCTTACTTCGCAACGTTACTATCCTCCGAATTTGCCGAATCGTCCACCTCTTCTTCCACACCGGAGAGCGTTTTAGACGCATTCGTACCTCCCTACACCTACGACGACTCGGATGCCGAAACGGACAACATCCATTACCTCAACCCGAAGGTAGACAACGAAGGAAAGACAGCAACGGACGACTTCAGCTTCAAATCGTTTCCGTTCAAAACGATCAAAATCACTGATACAACATACTCCACCTATCTCGCTGTACTTCTCTGGATCACTACCCATCACATCTCTTTCGCTCCTCTTCGTTCGACTTTCCACGGAATCTTCAGTTTCGGCGCCACCCCAGCTTCTTACCGTGCTGCTGCCGTCAGCCAGCTCAAGACCCAGCAGAATCCCTCCCTCCCCGCGCCAGCTTCTCCAAAATCCGTCTATCGTCTCGCACATCTTCTCGAGCTCTCCGACCTTTCAACTCTCGCTCTCTCAAACTTCCAAGAGCAGCTCAATCCTGCAGGGGCCGTCCTCGAACTATACGGAGGCACATCCTGTGCCTATCCTGAGATTCAAGCCGTCGCGTTGGAGTACGTCGTCGAGAATTGGGGTACCGTCAAAGGATCAGTCGGGATGAAGATGGTTGAGCAAAAGATTGAGAGAGGGGACACGAGTGGTGAGATGGCGTTGATAGGGATCAAGCTGGCGAAGAAGTTGATGGAAAGGTATCACAAGTGAAGTCGCGTTGGGAGATGTTGCGAAATCGACTTTAGTTGTGTACTTTCAGCTTCTCGATTTAGAGCGAAACGAGACAATAACGAAACGATCTTTGATGCAATTGCGGGTGGTTGAGATGGGAGAGTAGAGGTTGAGCTACAAGACGACGGTGATAAGGTAGCGAATCTAAGGTTCAAAAAAACGATATAGGTTGAGAGGTGATGGCGACTATTTACAGAACTCCTTTAAACCTTGTTCTCCTTCTCCTCCTCTACCTTCTTCTTCTCCTGTTCTTTCTCCTTGTCGCAACCCAAAGCTTCTTTCACTTTCTCTTCGGCTTTCTCAACTTTCTCCTTTCCAGCTGTTAAATCACTCGTATCCCAATTGATCAGTTTCTACTTGCGAGACTTGTCGTCCGAAGAAACGAAGAATCGCTTCGCACCTTTCCAGAGATCTCCTAATAAAGTATGATCTTCCTCTTTCGATTCTTCCTTTGCGGCGGGAGAGGGTTGAGGAGGTGCTTCCGAGTCAGGAGGCGGAGGAGTGGTCGACGAAGAAGGGGTTTCAGGTCGCTTGGTCGATGTCATGTCGTTATCCATGGTATTCCACCAAGTCGATTCTGGACGAGCAAGAGAGGAACCGTTAGAATCAATTTGAGCAAGAGACAGTGAAACGTGAGACGCACTGTGTGCACCATCTGTAGGAGGAGGTCTAGCTTGTTGAGTGAAACCAGGAGCATCGACATTGGGGGAAGAAGCGGGAGGAGTTTCGGGAGAATCGGATTTAGGGGAAGGATCGGAAGGAGGAGGTCGAGGTGGAGAAGATGGGGATGAAGAAGGGTAGTTGGAGGTCGAACCGGGGATCTGAGTCTCGGCGACGTATTGTTCGAGGATTCGTCGTTGAGCAGCAGTGAGAGAACTAACGAAGGGAGCGGAACAATAAGCAAGTGCGTGGAGAGCGAAGAGAGATCAACATACCGAGGCATCGATAGGTTGAATCGTACGACTAAATCACCATGTTCATCCTTGTAAAGCTTCTTGACACCCTTTCCTCTCAAGACCATCTCTTCTCCAGGTTGAGTTCCTCCCGGTACCCTCACCTCTACATCCCGATCGAGGGTTTTGACGGGTGCCTTGCCCCCGAGAATCGCAGTGTAGAAGGGAACCGAAACGTTTTGATAGATGTTTGAACCTTGACGAGTGAAAGTTTTCGAAGGAATGACATTGACTCTGACGAAGAGATCTCCTGTTCGACCCTTTCCACCTAGAGGTGCGTCTCCCTTTCCATCAATCCTAATCTTCATTCCATCGTCGACACCAGGAGGAATCTTGACTTCGACCGTCCTCCTCTCCCTCACTTTCCCTACTCCAGCACAAGTTCCACAATTCGATCCCGGAGGAGCGACTGATCCTGATCCACCACACGAGGCACATGTACTAGCCATCTGGAATCCAGATTGAATAGTGAATGTCCTAGTTCCCGTTCCTCCGCAAGAACCGCAAGTCGTCTTCTTCATTCCTTCTTTCATTCCGTTTCCTTTGCAGGTGTGACAATCGACGACTGGAGAAATGGCGACGGTTCTCGAAGATCCCTTAGCGGCGTCGATGAAGGGAATAGAGAGAGAGATTTCGATATCGTCTCCTATCGGTGCGGATTGACGAGGACCTGCTGAACCTCCTCGACCGAAAGCGCCGAACAACGACTCGAAGATGTCTGGTCCAGCTCCTCCTCCTCCTCCACTACCACCGAAGAAGTCTCCGAATCCTGCCCCACCGAAAGATGAAGTCGCTCGAGCGTAGGCATCGGAATCGAATCCAGGTTGCTGAGAGGCAGAACCGAAACGATCGAAATCGGCTCGCTTCTTGTCGTCAGATAGAACCTACTCATAGACCTTCGTCAGCACCGTTTAACTGTGCGACCGGAGTAGGGGAGTACTCACATCGTAAGCTTCCTGAATTTCGACGAACTTTTCCTTCGCACCTTTCTCTTTACTCGAATCGGGATGATACTTCTTTGCGAGCTGTAAACGTCGACAATCGATCAGCACGACGATTCACTGCTCATCAGATTGAGCAAACGTACTTGGTAGTAATTCTTCTTGATTTCGGATGAAGAAGCGTCTTTACCAACTCCCAAAACCTGATAAGGGTTCTTCGCCAACGCTCTACTAGTACTTCCGAAGCTCCTCTGTGCACTCAATAAGTACCGATCAGCTCTACTCCAATCCCATAAACTTTTTCGATGAGATCAATTCGACTTACCTCTCCTACATTCCGCTTGCTACTGCTCTTACTCCAAGTACCACTCAGTAGACTCCCTTTCTGTCTCTGTCTAGATGCGAACGTGCTACTGAATCGGGATGTCGATGGAGCAGTTGAAGTTGATGAGGAAGAGGGAGAAGTTTTTCGAACGAGTGGGATCGCCGGCCTGCAAACGCATGATGGGGCAGTCGCTGCTAGATGCAGTAGAGCTGGTGGTCGAGGCGCCATAGCGAGCGGATGAGGGGAAAAACGAGAGAGCCGCCCAAAAAGTTTCCGTCTGTTTCCACATTTTTCTATTCGCACAAACGTAAGGTGAATTTTGACATCAGCGAACAAGCATCATAGAGACCTACTTTCGACTCTTCCAGATGCCAGACGACTCATTGTGTAAGTTGTGGGAAGCTTAGAGTCCAAGCTGCCGCTGGTCAACCGAGGGACCTTCGGAAAATTATCGTACTTTCGTTGCGAAGCGGCAGTCCCAACATTTCAGCTCGAAGAGACTTCTTGGGGTTAAATTGGACATTCCGAACGCCTGTTAGTACTTCAGAGATACAGACCAAACAGAACAAGACTCAGAGAACGCAAAGCGAAAGCAAAAAAGCGAGCATTCACGATTTCGTCTCGACGTTACGTTACGCTAGGTTACTCTACATATCTAAGAGAGATGCGACAGGCTTATCGACTATTGTCTCTATGGCTTCAAGCTGTGCGAGTTGTCTTACTTCGTCCTTGCAGGTCAATATTCAAGCGGAAGAAAATCGAGATTTGCCTTTCGACGTTTCATCTCTCGTCAACATCGTCCGGAGCAGTTCTTGAGCCCTGTGTCGACGATAACCGACAGTATGAAGCGCCTCGCGATACTTGATGGCCATCCATTGTTGCTGAGGGAGGATGGTCGCAGCGTTCGATTTTCGCAAGAATTCTTCCGAAGGAGCTGACCACATCTATCTCCTCCCATTGCGCTCTCTCCAAGCTCGCGATATCCTGAAGAATCATCTCCTCCCGTCTTCCCAAGAACACGTCAACACAACATCCCCGCTCCCGTTAGCGCATCCGAGAAAATCGAACGATTCCTTTCCTTCCTCCCCTTCACTTCACTCTCACAACATGCTCAAGCCAACACCCTCATCAGCTCGTTCAGCAGTCTTTCGTCCTCCTACCTGGGTGAACTTGTGGTTCGTCGTGAGTTCTCCCCCTTCCCTACTCTCATCTCAAAAACAAGACTAACGCGTTTCCGGCAACAGATCTCGACAATTCTCGTAGCGTGGGATATAGGATTCGTATTGAACAGACCTAGATCATTCTTCGGTGGAGATTTGCATCACTTTTGGTCGTAAGTTCACACTGCTGCTTCAAAAGAGGGGAAGTCTGTTCAAGCTAACGCGATTTCCGATGCATGATACTATTACAGACCTTATGCGTTGTATGAGAAAGTCGACTTGGTGTATTCCCCCTCCTACTTCGCAAGGAAAGAAGGATTCACTTCTGCTCAAAGTTCGCAACCTCCCTCTGTCCCCCCATAAGCTCGCGAACTGATCCAATCGAGTGACGACAGCTTATATGAATGTGATTGAATCGATTTTGAACGTTGGATTCCTTTTCGCAAGTTGGAAGAGGTCACCAGTTGCGATTTTGGTTGGATTTTCAGCGGTCATCATGACGGCAGCCAAAACTATCTTGTACTGGTTGATCGATCAGGTACGTCAATACTCTCTTCTGGTCATCCTTCAAGAAAGAGGCAGCGAAGACAGTAGAGGTAGACGTACTGACGGTTTTCGAAATTCTGTTAAATGAATAGCAATCGGGTTGGGCAGCTACGTGAGTCTCGCGATTCCTCTCACTCTTCTATCGCCTACCTCTCATGCAGGGTCTGTCTCCCATTCTGACGTTTCCGACACTGACGCTGCCGTCTCTCGTTCCGTAGCGGTCACAACACCTCTCGAGATTGGTGGCTCCTCTTTGCACTCCCGAATGGATTCTGGCTCGTCGTACCGTAAGTCCACTCCTTGACCTCTCTCTCTCTCTCTCAGAGTTGAACTGACTCGTCGATCGTGTGTCATAGGATCGCATTGAGTTTCATCTTTGGATTCGAAATTGCGAAATCGCTCAGAGTAGCAGCGAAACAAAAAGTCCTCTAAAAATTCCGTAGATCATCTTGCCATAATATGATAATCTCACTCTAAGCTTCCCTGAGAGAGTAAGAGAGAGATCTAGGGAAATGAAAAGTTGTGCGCTTGCGAAGCGAGATCGATGAATCATTCGTTGTTCGACTACCTTCCATTCACTTCAAACTCTCTATAGCTTGATCAGCTACTTTCCACGACTCTACACAAGCACTTCATACGCGCAATCACTCCCCAATCGTTCCATCTCGTCCCCACTTTGATCTCTCAACTTTTCCCCCCTTTCTTTCCCTTCAACTCGCCACCAACCCTCAAAAACGAATCATGCTCCTCACAGTAGTAACCGAGGATGGTAACACGTTCAATCTAGATATTTCAGGAGAGATGGAGATTGAAACTTTGGCTGCTCTACTCGAAGCGGACGTAAGTTTCTCCTCTCTCTCTTCCTCACCCTCTCTACTCGTCCTTAGCTGATATGAGAGGGAAAGGATAGTCTGGAATCCCTGTTGCAGATCAGTTGTTGTTCTTCTCGGGGAGACAATTGACAAATCAGAAAGATTCGCTAGAGGTGCGTTCATTCCACTTCGATCTACTTCTTCTTGCAGAGCTGATGTAGAGCGGTAAGGAGAATGCAGTCTTATGGAATCAAATCGGGGGATATGCTTTTGTTGAGACAGAAATCGAGTGAACCTACACCTTCATCGTCTTCGCAAGGTGTCGCTGGAAGGTCAGTCCAAGGTCCTCTGCACTTCTCGAAAGTGTTGACGATCAATTTGACTGACAAATATCGTGATACAGGAACGTCGATGAGGATTCAGAAGTGATGAGGAGGCAATTATTGGGAAACCCTCAATTGATGGCTCAACTTCGATCTGTGAGTTCCCTTTTCCCATCAGTCTCCCTATACTTGACCTGTTCAGCTCATACATCTCCCTTGTATACAGCAACAACCCGATCTGGCAGCAGCAGCCGAAAACGATCCCGTCAAATTCCGAGAATTCCTTCACCAAATGGCATCTATGCAAGAATCCGCCCGCTTGCAACAACAACATGAATCTGCCTTACTCAATTCCGACCCGTTCAATATCGAAGCACAGAAGAAGATCGAAGAAGCGATCAGGCAGGAAGCGGTTTTGGAGAATATGGAACAAGCGATGGAACAGATGCCGGAAAGTTTCGGACAGGTTCATATGCTTTACGTTAATACTGAAGTGAATGGAGTACCGGTCAAAGCTTTCGTCGATTCGGGTGCTCAATCTACTATTAGTACGCTTTTCCTTTACTCTTCTCTAGTCAATCGAGCACTCATTGACTCGGGAGTTCCGGTGGAGTACAGTGTCACCTGAATGTGCCGAACGTTGTGGTATTATGAGATTGATGGATAAACGATTTGCTGGGATGGCGAGAGGAGTTGGAACTGCAAAGATTCTCGGAAGGGTTCATTCTGCTCAAATGAAGATGGGGAACGATCTATTCTTACAATGCAGTTTCACTATTCTCGAGGTACGTCTCTTGACTCTTCTCTAGTCTGCTGCATGGAACTTACTAGGGATGAAGTCTGGGAACGTAGGGTAAAGATATCGACTTGTTGTTCGGATTGGATATGCTCAAACGCCATCAAGCTTGTATCGATCTCTCTCAAGATGCTCTCGTCATTCAAGGGAAGAAGGTACCTTTCCTCGCAGAACATGAACTTCCGAAAGGACAATTCGCACCTATCGAAGTCGACGAGTGAGTTTCGCTCTTCCAATCTCACTTGCCCGTCAACTCACTTCCGCTTTCCTCGCAGGAACGGAAACATCATCAGCACGAATGAGATCCCTGGCATTACCCCTTCGTCGACTTCAGCATCCGGCTCAAATCCCACCGCTTCCTCCGCTTCCTCCTCAGCAACTCCTTTCCCAGGTTCCGGCAACACACTCAATCCTACCCCCTCCTCTTCAGACCCTTCACGACCACAAGCGAAACGAGCCCGTTCAAACGAACCACCCTCAACGACGAATCATTCAGAAGAATCGATACAAGCTTTGATTGGGTTGGGAGTTGGAAGAGAAGAAGCTATCAAGTTGTTGGATAGTACGGGAGGTAACACTGAGTTGGCTGCTAGTCTACTCTTCTCCCAATAAGCTTGTTACGAGTCGTACGATGTAGTTTTCGCTTTGACCTCTGCCATGTTGTAAGAAGAGAATTCGATTTTTTGTTCCTTTTTCCAAGAAACGACGACGATCTGCTGTTCTCTTTGCTATCGTGATCGAACGAAGAGAATACTTATCGTGGATCTCTAGTCGAGGTAGATCTGCATGTGCGCGATCTGTACGGTACCAACGAGAGACAAGCCCCAAGACGACGATCAAGATTTGAAGTCAAAGTTCGAGCTTCCTGATCCCTCGCTTCAACCTTGCTGTGATCTTGTCGATCTGTTAGTCTAATGCCGACACTGTAAGAGTATAAAGGCTGATCACATCAAGAGTGATCGAATGAACTTCCACGAAAGATCAATTCTTTGCGAGGTTCGAGAACGACGAGAAGATGGGTCGCATAATTGAATACAAAAGCGACTCTCTACTGGAAAGAGTGTTTTTTCGTTAGAGGAAAGGAAAGTCGCGGAATGGGCGAGGTCTTTGCTTGATTCGGAAAGAGACTCAGGAATAAATGTGATCGAACATTGGAGTCGCCTCAAAGAACACCGACTTTCTCCCCTCCCCTCTCTCGTTCTATCCTCGATCAAACTCACTAGCTTCTTTCTCCTCTTACTATCGTCCACACGCCACCACACTCCAGGCGACCAACTAGCTATCAATTCGAGCTAATCTCAACCTAGCTCCCTTTTTTTCCCCAACCCTCCACATACTCGCCCCACTTCGCCCCTCCCTCTCCATCTCCCACTCCCTCTCAAGAATGCCCTACGTCTCCTTACCAGGCTCAGTAGAGCTTTACTACGAGCAGCCGCACTCTCCACACGATTACTCGTCCAAACCTTCACTAGTCCTCCTAGCTCCCTCCTGGACAAACATCTTTGCACTGGAACCCTACGTCGAAGCGTTACAATCTAGTTACAACCTGACTCTGTTGGAATTGAGGAGTCATGGACGGACAAAGAATCCAGTGGTTGCGCAATGGGACTATTGGAGCTCTGCGGCGGATATCGCATTCGCAATGGTGAGTTCCTCATCGGCTCGAGACTAGCGAGCAGTCGAAGAATTGGAGGGCTGATTCGGGTTTGTGGACGATCTCGCAGGAAGCGCTCAAATTACCTCCTTCACATGTATTCGCTGCAGGTGGACCAGCTTTCCAAGGTACGCAAAAGAGCTCCTCTATACTCTCTCTCTCTGTATCATGACTTAGCTCTCTCGTTGTGTGCAGCCGCTGTCAAACTCTCGTTATTGTTTCCTCAACAAGTGGCCGGATTGATTCTAGTTGGAGTCGCAACGTTCTTTGCCGAACCTCGTAACAAGGCCGCATTTCGAGAAGTCGATGACTGTTGGTTCGGACCTGAATCATCTGAAGAATTCGTCGAGGTACGTTCGATCCTGGACGTTAGCCTGATTCCCACTCAAAAAAAGCTGTTGACACTCGACTTCTTCTTCGTACAGGTGCTGGGAGCTATCGCGGATTTCCTTTTGGGAGACAAGAGACCGGGAGAAGATCAAGTTAGAATCAAAGATTGGTTGATTGGAACGGTTGCGAGGAAATACAATCCTTATGCTGGTCGACACATTTGGATGGCTGGTGTACCGAATCATCGCGTATGTCTCTTTATATTTGAAGTACATCGCTGTTTGGAGCGCCTGACTGACATTTCTCGTTTGAACGGGACAGCACCCTCGATTGACTCCTGAACTTCTCGCTCAAATCACTCAACCAATCCTCATGATTCAAGTCAGTTCCTCGCGTCTCGATCTACGCCTCCATTCTTTACTGATCGATGATCTCTGGCGAGTAGGGAGAACGTGATTTGACTTTCCCAATCGAGGATATCGAAGATTTCACGAAATGTTTCAGCTCTGCGAAGGAAATGCGATTCGAGCGAGTATCAGGTGAGTTTCTATCTTCTCTCATCTAGTCCTCACACGTTCTGACACATTGTCTCGCTCCAGATGGACCGCACCTTCTCGCTTTATCACACGCACCCCTCGTCATTTCCCTCATGACTTCTTTCCTCGAACGACACCCATCCTTCGATTCCTCGCCTGTTCCGCTCTCACCCTCCGACGCTCTTTCGACTCTCTCGAAGATCGCTTCCGACCCTTCACTTTCCTCTCGAGACGCCCGAAACCCTCTCTCCTACTCTCTCGTTTCACCACAAGAACTCAAAGATGGTCAAGAACGATTAGACGAGATGTTGAGGGGTGAGAAGGAATGCATGTTGGTCCTACCAATGTGTCATGAGATGAACGACTGGGATCCGGTTTCGACGCCTCAACAACGAGAACGAAAATTGAGACGATGGAAGTGAGTCCAACGTTCCTCTCTTCTACCTTGATCGAATTAGCGCTGATGGAGTGAACGAGTATAGGTGGTCAACTAGACATGAGAACGCACATCAATACACTCCAGATTCACGACCACTTTCGCAACTTTCACTTTCAGAAGGCAACTTGGGTGGTGTGACAGTCAACGTCGATTCAGTTCGAGCGACGGAAAAGAACGTTCCTCCTCTACCCAAGTACATGCCTAGTATCGCTACTCAATAGCCCCATTACCTTCATCTCGTTCACTCTTCACGCATGACTTTTCATTTTCTTTTGCATATGCTTATCATCTACTCTCTCTCTCTCTATCTCCCTCGTTACTCACTTGTCCGCTTTTCGGCTGTTGCTCTTATCCCTACTCTTAATCTTTACGAAGTATGCTTTCCTCAAGTTTCTCTGTCTCCCATCATCGATGTGCTTTCTCCTGTCTCCTTTTTGTCGTACTTCTTCTGGGGCCATCCACCCTCTCCATTCAGTCTCCATTGTTACACTGTGTAGAAAAGTAACGCCGTTTTGAATTCCACTCATTCGATTCTTTTACTCTCGTTCTCGTTCTCTGTTTGACTTTCTCCTTCACTATGATCCACTCTCCTTCCTCCATCTCCTAGCTCCATTGCACTAACATCCGAATCTCTCCTAGTCTCCGTTGTCAGCCAAGGTGGATGGGTTTGAGGATTTCTTTCGTTTCGACCTCCTTCTTGAGCTTCGAACTGCCTCCTCGTCCCGGGTGTCTCGCTCCTCCAGCTGCTCAGGATCTCCCCTATTGACCGAATATTAGTCAGAGATTCGCTCGAGAGTACAGAGGAGAGACGAGTTCAGACGTACGCAATGATTCTTCAGCACCTTGCGATTCTCCTCCCTCATTCGCCGTGGTCTGTCCGTAGCCCGGAGGCTGAATGAAGTAGTCGAAGCTGTCGTCGAGGAAGGAGTGTCGGACTGAGTTGACCGCTGAGGAATATTCGCTGAGGTTGAATATGAGCCCAACTCGCTTTCTGTCGGGGATGGAGGGTCGCCCGGGGCTCTCGGTGGAGTGTGCCGTTGCTGAGGAATCTCACTTGCGTTATTGCCGCTCATTCATCTGATGACTGCTGAGCGTGTGTTGAAGTGAGAAAGCTTCGTTGGGTTAGATTTCCCCAGATCTGCAGCTACCGAGAGAGATGATCACTATGGAAGATATCATTCCGTTCTCCTTCTAGATCAATGTCCGAACTCGCTCGACAAACCGAAGCGAAAACGAAAACGCTTCGCGGAGTGTCGGGAACAAAAAGACTTTAGAAATCGTCAGTTCGCAAGAGTTCGGTAGTTCCCGCAATACTTCATCGGTTCACATCTCTCGTCTCAAGCGTCCTGCGAGTTCTTGCCGTCAAGCCTTGATGAGCTTGCCTCGCTTTGTCAAGATTCACTTCCGATACGAACCCCTTGAACCCAACCCCCTTGTCTACCCCCTTGACCCCATTCTCCACGAGATTGTTCTGCCCGAGTTTGAACATCTCTCGTAGATCGACACTGCTGACAAAAGACTTGAGGCAATCTATTCCGACAGGATTTATCGGAACGTCGGTAATAGGAAATGAGTGAGAAGGTCTCGCTTTCGGATACTCCTCTCTCAATGGTGAGTCGAAGAGCGAGTAGGAGTGGTAACGATGACTCGTGCCGAATTGTAGCGTGCGTGCCGAGTTGTAGCGGGCGTTTTTAATGGAGACCGAGAGGTCAAAAGATGAATTCCTAGTTTATCATAGCTCAGTTTCGTCGAAATCGCGAAACGAACGAAAGGCCTTTCAGAGAGAAGGCTAACGTGTGAGTCGCACGCGAGAGGATACCATCACTCTCGGGAAGGATCAAGCTGTCACTAATCGATGTTTCGTGTTTTCAAGCGTCAAAGCGTTTCTTTCCTTTCCTTTCTCACTATTCAAATCACTCAAGCGCTATCTTTTCCTCCCTCCTTCAAAAGCTGTCCACTCCAATCCCCGAGCCTCTTCTTCGTCTCTTCAATCTGTTTATCCTCCTCAGCGAGCTTGTCAGAGTGCGCTTCAAGCTTTGCGCGAACTCCAGCTTGACGAGCACCGATTCGACTACAGAGCAAGGATCAGAGTCAGTGATGACAGAGCAGGAAGGAATGGAAGGATGGACTGACCAGAAGAGATTATTAGTCTTTTCGAGGATTCCCGCAAGTCGATTCGTCAACTCTACGCCATCGTTCCTAGACTTCTCGATCAACTCATCCGTAGTCATTCCGGATCCTTCATTCGTGAGGCGACCTTTCGAACGGGCGAGAGCTTTGGCGTATTGGAGGAAAGGGTTCGGACCAGGGAAGAGAGTTGAAACGGAGTTAAGTTGTTCGATAGCTTGGGCTTCGCGAGCTTCAGCTGAGAGTTCGGGTGACTTCGAGCGACGATCGGTAGCGACGGGTGAAGTGTGTTCTGGCGTATCGTTCTTGTCGTCGAGATCTTCGTTCTGAGTAGCGTAAAGGTCGAGAAGGGGAGATGAGGAGGATGAAGCTTGTTGATCCATTTGCTGACTCTCTTCCTCGTTAATGACGTGATCAGACTTGAGAGATTCTAAAACTGTCAGTAAGCCGTTGCTCAAGAGAGTGAGAAACTGTGCTTACCGAGTCATCGTAAGTGTTCGATTTCTGCTCTTCGTCTCCTTCCTCCGCGAAAGTGACCCTTCGAATTCCATCGAATTCGTCCTGAGTTCCCCAATGTTCGGGAGCACTCTCCTGAGTATCTTCGACTACGATATCGTTCTGCTGTTGAGCGGCGTTCGAAGGAAGCGGATCGAAAGCATCGCGAGGTTCATCGTAACAAGCGTCTTGGATCGTGTTGTGTGAAGGATGAGAAGTCATGTCGTAGCTGAAGGTGTGTTCGAAAGTAGTGTTCTGAGTGTGTTGCTTGTACAAGCGAGAAGAAGAATGGAATTGCGAAGGAGGCGGCATCTCATCTCGTTCGTTCTCTTCATCGTCTTCGTTCGAGTTGCGTACGTTCGAAGTGGCGGTGTGCATTTGGGGTTTGAAAGCGTTCGAGCGTACTTGGAGACTAGCAATCTTCGATTTCGGTTTCTTGTTGAATTGATCGTTTCCCATCTCGCTTTCGTCTTCATCGTTCAAGATCGCCTCGCTCTTCCTCTTCATGGATCTAGTAGAAGTTGAAGAAGCAACGGGATCAGGTCTCGAGACGCGAGAGACAGGACTGCTTGAGCGACGAGAGCGAGAGTTCGAAGCAGATGCTTTCGATTTAGGACGAGGGGTACCAGCGAGTCCTCCTTTTGAGAGATCCATTCGAGCAGGGAATAAGATTGAACGCGAGGCAAGCGAAGCGAGTTGGGGTAAAGAAGTGAGAGGAAGGAAGGAAAGAAGCGAGCGAGAATTTTCGCTCGATTTTGTTCAAATTCGCTATCACTCTCACTCACAGCGAACACTCCCGAATCGAGCGAGACAGCTAATGAGAGTAAGGCAAGTCAATTGCCGATATAGCGAGGATGTTGAGGTTATTCCTTTTTTGTGGGATCCAAAAAATCCAAGTTCAGAACTACTTTGATCCCTTCTTCTTCTTTCCACCACTAACCTTGACACTCCACTCCGCAGGTTTCCCTTGTTGAGGTTGAGCCAATGCTTGTGCCATACTGACTGGTCCTTTACTAGCTCCGAGTTTACCCTTTGCAAAGATTTGAGGGTATCGAACTGCAACATCGTTCTTTCGTCGAGCGGCGTAATCGTTGGCGAATCGTCGACCATCAAGAGTTGAAGAGTTGGCGTAGACTGAATCGGAAATGATCTCGAGAACGTCGGAAGATGCGTCGAGAGGGAAAGAGAGGAGTACTTGAATGAATTCCTCCACTGCAAAGAGAAGAAAGAGAAAGGTCAACTTATCGATCAAAGCGATATTGAGAGAAGTCAGAGCTTACTCGGTACTTGTAATCCCTTGAGAGCTTGACGAATCCAAGCGACGAACTCGGCAGAAGGAGGAGGAGGGTTCTCGGCGTCGTAAACTTGAGCAGAAGAAGCGGAGGAAGTACCGTTGACGTTGATCGAGCGGATCACGGAAGGTTTCGATACGATAGCGGAAGCGGAAGGAGTAGAGACGGGAGTGGGTCGAACGGGAATAGGAGTGGCAGAAGGTTTCGAGGTGGAGGAAGGAGCGGTAGTGGGAGTAGGGCGAACAGCGGCTTGAACGACTGATCCAGCAGAAGGGAGACCTGGAATGACGGGTTTTGAGGTGGGTGCAGCGTGAACGACAGCGGGTTTGACAGCGACGGTAGTCCAAGGAGCCGAGGGGTTAGCCTGTGAACGAAAGATATGGATTAGTTGCGTCAAAAGAGAACTGATATTGCATCGATCGACTCACTTTGTTAGCAGTTTGTACGCTTCCGGCGTAACCCTTTCCAACGAAAGCAGCACCTCCTTGAGCTTGTTGTTGAGCAGCGACCTGAGCCTTCTTCCTCTTCTCTTCTTCCTCCTGAATCTCCTTCAAAGTCTTTCCACTGTTCTTCGTAGTCGTAGGAGTGGCGGGTTTCGTCCAAGGAGCGGGAACGGCCTTCGTCGCTGGTACTTGAGCGGGTCCAGCACCCCAATTTGCCGAAGAAGGAAGTTGTTCAGCTGCAGTCGCAGCTTCGGCAGCGGCAGCACGCTGAGCAGCTTGGATACTGGCTTGAGTGGCTTGAATACGAGCGGCGGCCTTTCGTTTGTCGGCTTCACGAGCTTCGATCTGTTGAATTTCGCGGAGGGAGAGAGAAGGGGTAGTTCCAGTCGCGACGGGAGAGATCGATTCATCTTTCGCCCAGGGAGCTGATGCGGGACCTTTCGAAGAGATGGAAGGAGATTCGAGGGAAGGAGAGGAAGGAGTCGATTGTTCGGGTTGAGAAGTGGAGGAAGGAGTCGATTCGAGAACGCTCGAGGCGGCGGCGGCGAGGGCAGCGGCAGCCTTGGCTTCCTTCGCCTTGCTCTTCTTTACAGCGGAAGGCGTAGGTTGAACTTGCTCTTGAACGGGTTCAGGTTGAGAGATCGAAACTTCCTCGACGACAGCGACAACTTCAGGTTCAGCTTGAGGGGCAGAATCGACTACCACAGTCTCGGTAACTTCGACCTTAGGCTCTGATCGTTGTTGAACGGGAGGAGCGGCTTGGGGCTGAGAAGGAGCGGGAGGACCGATAGGAGAAGGATTCGCTTGAGGTTGAGAGGGTTGAGCGGGAGATCCAATGTTTGACCAAGGTTGTTGCTGAGCGTGCTGCTGAGGTTGAGATTGCTGGAACTGTTGATGCTGAGGAGCTTGTTGCTGCTGACCCATCCAAGCAGGTTGTTGAGCGGGAGAACCATGTTGAGCGAGTTGACGAGGATCAAAGTAAGAAGGAGTAGGAAGAGGGGAAGGGTGACCGAACACGTCGGTTCGAGGAAGTTGTCCACCGTATTGAGGAGCGAAGGAAGGAGATTGAGCTTGTTGAGCCTGCTGCTGAAGTTGACGGAGAACGTCGATAGAAGAGGGGACGTTGTGTTGGAGGAGAGGAGATTGAGCGGCGTGTGAATGTTGTTGCTGGTGACCGAAGAGTTGTTGGAGAGCGGGAGAAGTGGCAGCGGGAAGAGGAGCTCCCCAAGGATCGAGAGCGGTTCCTCCTGGAGTGTTGACAGCACGGCCTCCTCCGAGAAGCTGAGGAATCGACTGCGATTGAACCGAAGGACTTCCGGCGTTACTTCCGAAGGGCTCGTAGAACGAAGAGGTGGCTCCTCCAGCTGCACCAAATCGACCTTGACCGATTGATCCAGTGATTTGTTCGAGAGGAGTTTGAGCGCGAGGAGCACCCCATGCCGACGAGAGTTGAGGAGTACCGGGGGCAGAGGAGAATGCGGATCCAGGTGCAGTGTTGATCAGGGAGGGTTTGGGAGCAAGGAAAGGCTTATCGCTATCTCCAGTTCGACGAATCAAATCGGCGAGAGTTTCAAAGTCGAGGTCGTTGACACGCTTGACTCGTAGATCGGGTTGGAAGAACTGTTGTCGGTACCAATCGTGCATCATCGAGGCTGCGAAGGGGCCTTGAACGACTCCGGAAGGATCTCGGTATTGCCAATTGACTTCGGCGGGAGGAATCGAGGAAAGACCGGGAGGAGCGGCGGATCGAGAAGGAGTTGCAGTACCGGAAGCGGCGAGAGGTTTGTTCGAGAGGAGACTGTCTTCGAGAGGATCCGAATCGAGTGCGAGGGAACCGAGAACACTGGCGGTGAGATCTGCTTCGGCCGAAGTGGGAGAGTCGAGGGAAGATCCGTTCAATCCAGCAGACCCAGTAGGCGCCGATTCGTCCTTCGTCGATTCCTCCCATGAATCAGGAACTGAATCGTCGTCGTCCTTGTCGCCCGATTTGCCGTCCTCGGGAAGAGGGAATCGACGTGATCCGAAAGCAGACGTACGCTGTGGGTCCTGAAAGACTATGTCAGATCGAATGCACCAGATGTGAACGTCGAGTCAGAAACTCACCTTGTTCTCAACGGGTTCCTCTGGTTCCTGAACTTGACCTCTCCTCCACCTTCCACCTTGCCATACCTCCTTGCTCGCCTCTCCATCCTTCTTCTTACTAGAAGCATTCGCGACAGGTGCGATTCCACCGAGTACTCCACCCATAATTCCCATTGAACTAGGTCCAGCACTCCTCTCTCTCGTACGGCGTTCTCTTCCTGATCCAATCTCAGCGCTCGGAATGCTAGGGGATCGGATGCTGGGTGAGCCGAGAGCACGATCACGGTCACGAGGGAGGGTACCGAGAGTCGAGAGATCGAGAGTACCGTTCGAAGCTCCTCCTCCGTTGTTCGAAGGTGCAGGCGATTCGTTTCGGTTCATACGAGAAGGGCGAGCGTTGGCGGGATGGATCGAAGTAGAAAAGAGCTGAACATGCACAATTTCTGGTCAGCTGCTGAGTCAAAGCAGGGAGAGGGATAGTGAGACTCACATCTTTCTCCCCGTCGCGATAATCCTGCAAAGCCCAAGGTTTGTACTCTGCCTCGTCACTTGCCGACAAATCCCTCGTAGCCATCTCATGTACAGCCAGTTCGAGAGGTCTCTTCTTTGCCTTTTCGTCATCGTAAAGACTGAGTAAGAAATCCCTCGAATAAACGAAAGGTTTCGCTCCTCCCTTGCTTCCTCCTACATAACCTCCTCCTCCTCCACCATTCGTATAATCTCCATCGCCATTGATACCATTCGCAGTCAAGGAAGGGGACAAGATTGAGGAGAATGAACGAGGACCAGAATCTCCACTGTTTGCAGAATCTTCACGTTGACGAGGGGAAGCTGCCGCGTTTGACCAGGATCCATGAGATGGGTTCGCAGGGGGGTCTACAGGTGCCGGTCCAGTGTGCGTAGAAGGAGAAGTGGCGGTTGAACTCGAGTTTCCTCCTCCAACTGAACTAGAATAACTGCCTACTCTACGGGAAGGGCGAGTTGGGGCTGCAAAGCTGAATGCTGATCCTGGTCCACCGAATGACATGGTTGCTGAATAGGATTGAGGGTGGGAGAGTGCAAAGTTGGAGTTGATGAGATTTTGGAGGAAGAGAGGAAAGTTTGTCAAGAGAGCTGAGAGCTATAGGACAGGTCTAGTGAGCTTCTGAGGAGTATCTGAGAGCTATGAAAGGCTGCTCACCTGAGCTAGATGACTTGAGTTGAGTGAGAGCTGAATTTGGTGATCTTGGGATCTTTCTCTCAGTGAAATTTGACACAGCTTTGTTCGCAACTAAAACCTCTTTTCCTCTCTTCTCACTCTTCCTTGACGAGTTTTGACCTGCTTGGAGCGATCGAGACGACTCTGGCTATTTCTCATGAAATCGAGGGAAGCTCAATTGAAGAGGTGCGAAAGATGAGATGCTTTCTTTCACACTTTCGCAACTTCAATTGCGTCTCCAATGATTGAACGATAAGTTGCAGAGTGGGTGTGTGACTAGTTTTACGAGACAAGAGACGCGTAGCACAATATGAATCTATAGATTTAAACTCCCTCCTTTCACTCGCTCTCCTCTCCGTCCAAATCAGCTTCATCCTCAGAATCGATTCCCTCGAAATCCTCCTCATCAACCTCGTCTTCGTCAAAGTCCTCATCTTCTGACGCTTCCAAATCCAACAAGGAAGAAACGCCGTTGACCTGCGAATTCAAGAATGTGGATTAGTCAAAGGTTCGGAAAGCGAGAGAAAAAGTTGAAGATGCTCACCTTCCGTCTAGGTTTGGCAGTACCTTGACCATCCTCCTCATCCTCGAACGCACTATCCAGATCGTCATCCTCATCGAACTCGTCCAAATCCCCCGCTCCTCCCGGTCCAAGAATAACATCCTCGATTTCTCCCTCATCTCCACTCTCCTCCTCATCACTCTCTCCTTCGACGTACTTTCGGGCTTTCGTTGACTTCTTACCCTTTGATGAGGGGAGGTTGGAAGAGGGTGTAGGTCGGTCTTGTCGCATATCGATTTGCGACATGACCAATTCTAATCGACCGTTGAGAGCTAAGAGAGCGGGTTGGAGCGCAAGTCGCTGCGAGAGGGAAGCGTGTAGGGACGCGAGTCGGTTGACGAGCGAAGGAAGCTATCGAAAGGAAAGCTTGTGAGTCAGTTCAAGTTCGAAGAGAGAGAAAAAGGAGAGCGAAACGTACAGTAACGAGGAATCCAACATGAACGATCAAAGTTTCCCTCAACCACCCAACGAGAGCTCTCGCCCTTTTGACACTCGCCATTCCTTCTTTTCCTCTCTTCTCTTTCCCCAATCGTTCCACCAACGCCTCCAATAAACTCAACACGATAGATCCAGAAGGTAACCTCTTGACGGTAGATCTCACGAGGGTTGGGTTTGAATGAGTCAAACAAGATTCGAGTAGTGGTGCGTCGGAGGAGTGAAGTGCTTGAACTAAGGTAGTAGTGAGAGTGGTAGCGGGTACTCGCGAAACTCCTTCTCCATCCGAATCTTCCTCGTCATCTTCCGAATCGATTTCTTCTGATCCAGAGGACTCTGAAGCAACTTCGATGTCGTCTGCTCCGATAGAGGATTTCTTGGCGGCTAAGGCAGCTTTTCGTCGTTCCTTCTTTTGGGAGACGTTGAGGGCTTTCAGTCGGTCTGCGAGAGTAGGCTCGGCCATGTCGACATCGAGCTCGCCAGCGTTGACAGCTTCTTCTTCGTCTGAATCAGCGGCTGCGTCGGGAGCGGCAGAGAAAGCGGCGACGGCAGAAGAAGAGTGTTCAGAGTAACGACTCGGTTGAGGCTATCAGAAGGGTTCTCGTCAGTCTCGAAGTCTGATTGATACAATGGAGCGTATACTTGCAACGCTTGATGAAGCTTCAGCTGCGGCACCGACTAAGAGACTGCCGTTCGCTGATCGACTGAGTTCAATCTTCTTGACGATAGATCCCTCTTCTTCTCGGAAAGCCTAATCGAGTACTTGGACTCAGTACTGCAGTCGCAGAGTTGGAAGTGAGCGGATAATACTCACGATAACTTCAAAGACGGGTTTGACACCACCTCTGCAAACAACAGCTTTCCCATCTTGTCCTTCTCTGAACACGACTTCTGAAACGCCTGCCTCTCCTTTCGATCCGGTCGAAGTGATCTCCGAGATAGCTTCGAGGGCGACGACTGAATTGGCAGCGTTCTTCTTTCCCTTTTTCGAGGGAGATGGGGGAGGGAAAGAAAGGGGAAGGGAAGCGAGGGAGACTGAACCAGTTGTGGTATCGATCGCGGCGAGGGTCTGGGAGTCGGAGGAAAGGGGAGAGATGGAAGCGGAGGATACACCACTGTCGAGAGCGAGACGGGCGACGAGAGAACCGTTCGAGGAAGAAGAAGAGGGAGTTGAAGGGATGGACCAGATTTGAACGAATCGATCGGTGGGAGTGTAGGAGAGGAATGAAAGTTTGTCGGAAGGAGTCGAGGAAGAGGAGGAGGAAGATTCACCAGTCCATCGAATTCGAGCAGGCTCGACATGACCGGTACATCGACCGATTTCAGTCGATTTCATGTCCTTCACCTTGTCCTTCTTCAATGAACCGACTTGCACCGAGTACACATGAAGGGACAGATGGGAGAGAACGATTTGTGCCGTTCGTTTCGAATCCTCTGATGCCCCATCGTATCGAACCAATAAATCGTCCCATCTCTTCTCCTCTGTCAATCCGCTGACCTTTCCAACCAAAGTCGATGATGCGAGATCCCATAGTCTGACTGAGCCGTCTTGATGAGCACTCCATAGGTGTCCATCTTGAGCGAAGGAAGAGGAAACGGGGGAAGCGAGGGAAGTAACTGGAGAATTCGAGGTAGGGTGGTGAAGGGTTTTTGAAGGGGCGACTCCTCTAGGGTCCCACAGCAGGATTGAACCATTCTCGAGTCCGAGGGCGATAGTGAGTTTAGCTTGAGGTTGCGAAGAGGTCGAAGTAGGTTTGAGGGGAGATTCGACTGCAGCTGATCCACCATCGCTCTTTCTCCGTTTCTTGCCTCTCTTGCCATCTTCCAATGTGCTCTCTACTCCACCATTGACGATAGGAGCTGGTAACCAACACCATTCGATTGATCTAACTCTCAATTCTTCTTCTTCTTCTCCAGCTCCTTCTTCTCCTGATCCATTGCTAGCCCAGCGAGAGACGCATTTGCCCGATTCCACTTCGTATACCCTCAAAGTGTGAGCATCTGGCGCGCAGTGGAGGTGTGCGTAGTAAAAGTTGGAGGAAGTTGAAGTCGAAGGAGAGAATAAAGTTGAAACTGAAGCCACAGTAGCTGGGTTGATCGCAGTCGTGCGTGGTGTGGACTTGGGTGCCTTTTTGCCCATACTGAAGGGGTTCTTGGCTGTATAGTGTGGTGTGTTGGAGAGGTTCAACTAAATCTTCCTCAAGCTCCAATTTTTTTCCGCTGGAAAATTCGAATCTCTCAACTATTTTTGCTAGAGTCCGGGAGAGCAGCAGGCGAATCATACAAGCTGTACTCAGAGGTCTGAAGTGCGAGATTGGCAAAACGAATTGCAAAAGAAAGAAGTCTAAAGTACAGAAAGAGATCTCGAATCTACCGACGTTCCTCTCCCTCCCCGTTCTCCGGTCCTTGAGCAGTCAATCGATCTGCACTAGTACCCTGTACTGGCATCTCCACCTGAACGTCTTCCATCGGAGCATCTGTCGTAGTTGGCTGTTGTGGAGGTGCTTCGGGATCCGCGATCAATCCCGCATGGATTTCAGCTTGAGGAGCAGTCTCAGCGAGTGCTGCATCGATCGGAGCTGATTCTGCATTCGGTACACCAGTTGTCGTCGAAGTCGAAGTCGAACTTGTTGGTGGAGGTAAAGGTTCTTCTGCGCCGCAAGTAACGTTTGAAGGAAGAGGAGCAGTGTCTGTTGCGACAGGAGCGGAAGTAGGTGCAGTAGCGGAAGCGGAGGAAGAAGCGAGAGGAATGGAAGTGGTGGGGACGAAGGGGGATTTCGATTTTGATTTCGAGGATTGACGGTGAGATTGACGATCTCGACGACCTGCGTCTCCTTCATCTTCTGAATCAGAGTATTCATCGTCTCGTTGAATACGTTTGTCGGAATCGTGTTCTGCGAGATCCATCGTTGGAGTTCAGTTTCAAAAGTACTCCAAACTGAAACTCCCGAGAAATGGACTCACGATGTCTTCGAACGTTGGGGTCTCGGTTATCCTCATCGAGATCATCATCCTCATCCATCGCCGTTCTCGGAATAGCTGTGAGGGAGAAGAAGAATGGGAGATCAGCTTCCGAATGTTTTCGAAATTGGATTTCCCGATTCAAGTCGAAGCCTCACCTTGCATCTGTACCGATGGAGCGTGACCACCTCCAGTCTGTCTCAAGTTCTCCAACACTTGGGTCTTGATCTTTTCGAGGTACTCTCGAGTGTTGAGATCATCTGCGTTCGATTGAGGAACGTCTAATCGATAAGTCGGTCCAAAGTACTCGTAGTATTCATTCATCGGAATATCTGTGCAACACAACGGTGAGCAATCCTTCATCGAGTGGATTGAACGAGATCGAGACGCACTGGCTCCCAATTCCATTCCTGCAGCGAGACCAGTCTCGAAAGCCCAAGTTCTTGCAACGTTTCGGATCGTGTATCCTCCTCCTCCGAGAACAAGTAGTGGTAATCCGAAAGACTTGATGAATTGAACGCAGTTGGCGTGACCTGTGAAGGTAATCCTCCGCTTTAGTGATTCCACCGAGTGAACTCGAAAAGCGAAAGAAAGAGCTCACCTCGCATTGACAAGTTGAGAGTACCTAATCGATCACCTGAGAGCGAGTCACCTCCACATTGTAGAACGACTGCTGATGGTCGATACCAGTCCATGATTTGTTGAATGACCTATCAAAACCTCGAAACATGAGTTCTGCGAAAACTGCTTGAACGATGAAGAAACATCGAAACTCACAGGTTCAAAGACACTCTTGTAAGCTTCATCAGTGATCCCATCCCTCAGTGGGAAGTTGACAGAGTAGTTCCTTCCTTTCCCAAATCCAATATCTTTGATGTCTCCCGTACCAGGGAAGAATTCACCGTACTTGTGGAAAGAACAAGTCATGACTCGATCGGTAGTGTAGAAAGCTTCTTCAACTCCGTCTCCGTGGTGAACGTCAATGTCGACGTAGAGGACTCGAGGGTGATAGCGTAAGAGTTCGAGAATACCGAGAACGATATCTATGCGATGGATCCGTTCGTGATTAGGTCTATGTTGCTCCGATCAGTGGAGACGATGAGACGCACCGTTGATGTAACAGAAACCACTCGCTTCAGCTTTCTTCGCATGATGAAGTCCACCCGCCCAATTAATCGCAATATCACACTTGTCTCGAGATAGTCGAGCAGCTCCCTCTGAGTAAGAGTGGTACCGAACACTTCATCAGTAACGTAGTACTAGAGGGAGCTCGCTCGAACTCACCCATTGATCCACCAGCTGAAATCGAACAATACTCGAATAATCCATCGAAAACAGGGCAATCATCTCCGACGTTGACTGAGGACTCCCTCGCTATCAGCTTCTCTTGTACGACACGCTATCAAGAAAGGGTATGCTTACATCGACCCATTTCCCTAGCTAATCCAGCTGTTTTATTCCCACCATTCCCCTCTGCCGCAGCCTCAACCAAATCCGGTGTTACTCTCGACAAGAAATCGACGTATTCATCAGTATGGAACTGAGCCATTTCTTTCCTAGTCGCAGGTTTCGCTCGCTATCCAAACACATCTCTCGAAAAGTTAGTGATGTGAGGGAGGATTTGAGGAGGGAGAAGGAAAGGAGGGACGAACGAAGATTTCCATCTTTTTGTAAAGACCGTAGTTCATTACGAGTGAATGAGTCATACGGATTCGATGAGGCTTCATGTAATGCGATGGACCGTAATCTACAAACAAGGGAGAGGGCAAGGTTCATCAGTCTCGAACTCGCAACGAGATGTCGGAGGAAAGGTTCTAGTGACTCACGATAGTTTCCGATATCTACGTACCAGCCAGAAGAGAGTCAGCGGTCGTGTAGAAGGAGTAGGAAAGGTTGATCAATAAAAGAGGGGGAAAGGACTGACCAGAGTCGAAGAAGTAACAAGTTCTCTTCTTGTTTTCCCCTGTGATCGGAGTCATGATACCCGACATCTTTTCTCTGGGTACCTTCTTCGGTGTGCTGTTGCGGAAGAGATGAGGAGATGAGGAGATGAGGAACGTTGAGGGAACGTCTGAGTTTTGAGTGTCGCTCGATAGGCTATGTTGTAGAGCTACTTTCTTTGAGTCTAGCTAGTCGATCAGGCTCTTAAGCGATGAGAGGTGAAGTGAACGGATTCAAGTTGTTTCGCCGCGAATTGATCAAGGTTTGCTCCCTACCACAACCTCTCTGTTCCACTCACTTGCTCTGCAGTACCTCCGTAGACGTACTCAGACTCGCTCTGCAACCTCTGACTGCTCCGCTTCGGATTCATCGCGATTCTCGACTGTTTTATTCCCTCGTTCTCGCTCGATCGCCTCAGACTCCCTTGAACACGAGACCGGCGTAGAGCGGGAGCGAAGGATAACAGGGTATAAATCGACAAACGTGGACAATCTAGCTACGAAGGCCACACCAGCTCAAAGAGATTTCCTTTCTTAAGTTCCGAACTCTCAGGCTCGCAGTTCCCTTTCCCTTCCTCTCCTCTGCCTCCTCCTCCCTCGGCCTCTCCCCTCACGATGTACGAACATTCACTACTTCCCTCAAATGCCTTGCGACGGCGTTGAATGGATCTTGAGGATTGAGGATGAGGTCGAGGGCGAATAGGTCCGTCAGGTGTAGTGCGTTGTCGCGATTGTTGATTCTTCGAGTGATGCCCAGTCTGACTTGAAGTGGAGGCTGCTGGAGGTCATATACACTGGAAGTTCCGGGTTCTTCCAGCTCTAGATTCACGTTTAGCTCATGCCTGCGTCCTTCATGGTCGGTTTGACCTACTCAAACAAGGATCATTGAAATGGTCAGCTTCCCAAACCCTCTCTCGCAATTTGTCAAGTGAGAATGGACTTGCCAACTCGCACAAGCAAGTGTTCCTCCTTGACGAGTCTCTCCATTTGCGCGGTAAGCTTGCCAAGTCCTCGACCAGGTGAGCTTATCTTGATCACTCGAGGTCCAGCTATCAAAGCCGACGGTCTACCCTTCAGACCAGCCTGAACAGCAATAGCCACCCATTCTCCCGTCACCTCACTCGAATGCCAATATCCACTGATTGGAACAGCGGGAGCCGTCAAATTTGTGAACGTGAAAGGATTCCCTTCGTCTATATTCAATCCCGTCTGTTAAGCACTCATTATCGAGGTACGATAGAGAGAAACTCACGGTCGGGTACGAGACTCTCACCCTTGTTAGTGAGGTTGAGCCGGTTGATTCCGTAGCCTGCGAGATTATAGATGCTCTTGCCCTCCTTGGGGCGATACGTCCGGCTACAAATCTCCATCACGCTCTGATTCAACAGCTCGATCAACATGTCAAGGTACGGCTTGAGAGAACAAAATGAGTGAGCGCAAGGATTGAAGCGAAAGCTGATGGATTTCGACTTACTATCGACTCAAGGGTATGGTGATTGGTTGGCTCCATCCTTCTCCTTTCAGAAAGGAGAACGGTGGGAGATGTAGAGCTGAAAAGAGAGAACGAGGAGGTGCTGCATCTATCGGGTTTAGGCGATTGTGTAATTTGGGTTCGAGCTCGCCGAGCTCTCAGTTCTGCCGCGAATCCCACTTTGCGCAGACCTTGTCTCTCTAATCTGAGAGACTCTATCGCACAACTGTCGTGCTAGTGCTCCACGCGTGCTCCTCGCTTTCCGCGAATTAACTCCTCTCGAATTCTCTACCGCCTCTGATATCAAACGTCCTTAGATCGACATGACTATAGATGATTCCAAAATCGACATCTATCGCTCTTCATTTTCACCTCAAAGCCACTCCTACGCTATGACATTTGCCCGTGTCTCGGACTCCCTCCGAGTGACAACAAAGGGGTGATGCAGGTCGAGGACGAGATCAAGGGAGAATTGGTCCTCGAGAATCATCATGAAATCCGTCTCGATAGTTCGTTCGACCTTGAAATTGACTCGTTGAGGTGGACTCCTCGACATCAAATCCGCCGTCGTAGATTTGAGTGTGAAACTGAGCTTGTGTTGACGTCCTTCGGGATCCAAATGTTCTGTAAAACACCCGATTCAACTTATCGCACGAGGAGAGGGGTTCAATGAGGCAGAGTGACTGACTCTCAACGTATCCATATTCAGCCCATTCCGACATCCCTGTCGCGTCCCTCACAGTCCGATTTCTTCCCCGTAATCGAAACAACCGTGGTCCCGCGATCAACGCAAAAGGTCGATTTTCTTCGAGTGTGTAATTTGCTATCGCGAGCCATTCTCCCTTGTCTTCCAAGGTCTGACGTTTTCCCATCTGTCCGTATCCATGATAACACGCAGAAGTTGGGACGGCTGGACCAACGAGGTGGATTACTCGAGGTTCTGAATCGACAGCTCAGAGAATTTTCAGCATGCATAATCGAGAGAACTTATCATGCGAGAGACTCATCATCGATACCTGCTGATTCAGGTGTAATGCTCAGGTTGTGCTCATCAATCTTGTAACCTCCGAGCTTGTAGATATTGGGCGCTCCCGAACGTTGAGGATGGTAAGAGCGTTTACAACATCCGATGATCCCGGCATTCAACAACGCAATGAATTGTTTCAGGTAAGGCTAATATCGTTCATCAGAGGGATGAGTACACGGCATTCTCAGTGAAAGAACACAGATGCGAAAATTGAGCTTACGATTTCGTTTTGGAGTCTGGCGAGATTGCCCTCGTGATGCACATCCATTGTCCTCACGATACTATATACGGTTTGGGATGGCGAAGAGGAAGAGAGAAGGAGAACCAGAACCCGAGAAGATGAATCTCCGTTCGGGTTTAGACGAGGTTCGTTGAAAAGGGATCGAGCAGTCGAGATTACCCACTTTGCGCGATTGACCCCAAAGCTCACAAAAAAGACCAGCAGAGGAGACTCACAAGCGATACTGAGGGGAACAGAGCGAGAAACGAAATGGGAACCGAATGAAATCGACGGGAAGAAAATGAAAGAGTCCTCCTCGTACGAAATGATTTCGGTCCTCATTCATTCGTCGCGAAGTCGTACCTTCCAATACCCTGATTATATACATCTACGTTCATTGCCCGCCCCATCTTCGTCCTCGCTAAGTTATTTCACTTGGCCTCTCCCTCCTCTTTCCGACCGATCAATAAACCCTCAACTCGTTCATCATTCCAATTCACAAATTCCCCACTCATACTCTTCTCCGCCCTCAACGCCAAACTAGCCAGCGCTCTTCCCGGTTGACTAGGTAACAATAACTATTCGCTCCCATTTTTTTTTCTCAATCAGCCTAATAGAACTCCCCCTCTCTCGAAAACAAGTGAGAAAACGTACTTCTCCCCTCTCGTGTAGCCCAGTAAACTTTTCCAAATCTTTACTAGTCATATGTTCCTTCCCTACTTCCTCACTCCCGATGAGCTTGCCTCGTTTCCAATTCTCTGCGATAGTGAAGGAAGGAAAGGAACGTACCGATCTCTCTAATCTTCTCTTGCATTTCCGTACCCACCACTCCGGGTCTCACTGCAACGACTACTAAATCCTCCTCTTCATTCGCGAGTGTCCGGCACAACGAATTCATCGCTGCTTTACTCGCATTATAAGCTCCCCAACCTGCCACACCTCCCGTTGCAGCTCCTGACGAGACGAGGATGACCCTTCCTGCCGGTTGATCTTGAGAGAGAGATTTTGATTCGCGCGAAGTGAGGTAAGGGAGGGAATGAGAGAGGATTGAAATGATTGAGAAAAAGTTTATATCGAATAATTGTTTGTATTCGTCCAAGTTTGAACCTCCTAAATTACGATGTGTACCGAGTGGATGTAAAGTACCCGCGTTAACTGTACGAGCGAATTCCTATTCAATACGAGCGAATTTGAGGCTAGTGAAGAGAAGGAGAAAGCCGTACGAATCAAAGCGTCCAATCTTCCAAACGATTGCATACACATTTCTACCGCCTGTTTGTTGTCGTCATCTTTACTGACATCTCCTTTTGAAATGATGAGTGCTCCCGGGTAAGTAGAAGATAAAGCGTCTAGTTCTGGAGGAGTCGAACGAGAAATTGAGAGGACGTTGATATTCTCTTGAAGGAGGAGTTCACTGGAGGTAGAGAGTGATCAGTGAGGAGTTAGAGAGGGGAGAGAGCGGGGAGATCGTACAGAGTTGCGAGTCCTATTCCTTTTGAACCACCTGGGAGATGACGAGGGGAAAGTTGAGCGAAAGGAGAAGGGGAGACGGGGAGAGTGCGTACCGGTTAGAATGACGGTAGGTCTTCCTTGATAAGCAGACATGAATAGAACAGAGCAGTTAGAGTGGAGTGGGAGTGGAGAGAAGGAACAGAGTATTGTCCAAATAATTTCGAAAGTTTTCTGTAGACTGTCAGAAGAGAGAGAAGTTTGCTTGCCTCCACTCATTCTTTAACTCACTCTACAACTACTCGAATCCACTCAAATCACTCACAAACTCACAGAGAACGCGTCGACTTCACGCCCAGCTCCTTCGCTTTCTCTCTTCCCTCCTCTCTTCTTCTTCTTCTCCTTCTCTTTCCAAAATGACTTCACTCGCTCATCCACCTCCCGCTCCTCACACCCTAAATCACTATGCACCTATAGACAGAGATCAACAACGTAAACAACAAGATCAATTGTTATCCGGTTCGAAACCTTTAACTTTGAAAAGTTTATTGGAAAACCCAATAGAATTTGTCAAGGCCAAAGTACTAGGCAGGGATGAACAAGTACCTTACAAAGCTATAAATCAAAAGGTACCTTTCTCTGCTTCCCTTCGAGAGGAGAGGAAAACAGCTTGGACTAGCTCTAATCATCTTTCGCAATGAGTAGAGTCAACCTTCCTCTACTCCTACAGCTTCCACTTCCACTTCCACCTCAGCATTGAATCAACCAGTAGCTTCCACTTCCACCTCGAAACCCTCCTCCACTTCATCCACAATCTTCCCTCCCATCGATCCATCTCCTTCTTGGGCACGACCTTATCCCGTAGGATCCGGACTTCAAAACGTTGGAAACACCTGTTTCTTGAACAGTGCTCTACAATGTTTGATCCACACTCCACCTCTCGTTCGTTACCTAGAATCACAAGGTCCAGGTTCTCATCCTTCTGATCAAAATTGTCAGTTTGGTTCCTCCTTCTCCCTCTCTCTGAGTCGAGGGGATACGAGCTGATAATAAAGAGTGAGGGAGCAGGTGGAATGAAGAAATTAAAAGGGTTTTGCATGACTTGTTCAATGAGAAGTATCGTCAAACAATCTTTCTCAACTCCTAGGAAACGTGCCTATACTCCTTCAATCGTAGTAAAGAACCTCAAACGTACGTTTCTCTCATCTTCTCTCTCTTCTATCAACCAGCTACACGAACTGATAAGAGAGAGGTTGGCAAATGTGCAGAGATTGCGAAACATTTGAGATTTGGTAGACAAGAAGATTCTCATGAATTTTTGAGATTCGTAATTGACGCCATGCAACTCTCTTCTTTACACGGTCGATCTCCGTACGTCCCTTCCCCGCCTCTGTCTCCCCTCTCACGCTAACCCTCTTCGCTTCACTCCCCATAGTAAACTCACCACCTCACAAAAGAATCAAAATCCAATTCATCAGTTGTTCGGAGGAGTTCTCAGATCTAGAGTACACTGTACTTCGTGCACTCACAACTCTGATACTTTCGATGCGATGCTCGATCTCTCGTTGGATTTGGGAAACCGTGCGGGTAGTATCAAAGATGGGTTGGAGAATCTCGTTAGAATGGATATACTCAAAGGACAAAACAAGTATCGATGTGAAAAGTAAGTAACTTCCTCTTCCTCCCTCTTCAACCTTGAATTTCGAACTGATGTGTGAGAGAGAGTGTGTTGGATTTAGGTGTAAGAAGTTGGTAGTTGCGGAAAAACAATTCTTGATCGAGAAGAGTCCTTTGGTTCTTACTATTCATCTCAAGAGGTTCACTCCGACGGGGAGGAAAGTAGGAGGATTCATCAAATATCCTGAAGTACTCAATTTGAAAGGTTACATGACTGACGTTCGTTTACTCCCTCTTCTCTCTCTCTCCCCCTCCTAAACAATTGACTAACCTCCTTGGAACAAGTAGAAGAACTCTGCACCTTCTTATCGACTCTACGCACTCATCCTCCACTCCGGTTCAGGTCCCCATTCAGGCCACTACACCTCCCTAGTTCGTTCTGGAAAAGACTCGAAATTCTACGACATGAACGACGAATCCGTTTCCCCACTCACTTCAGTTCCTCTCACTCAAAAGAACGCTTACTGTCTCTTCTACGTTCGAGAAAAAGGAGATTTATTGAAGGGAGTTATTGGGGTAGAGGGGGAAGGGAAGAAGAGGAGAAGGGAGAGTGGGGAGGAAGGGGAGAAAGTTGAAAGACCTAAACAGAAGAGGAAAGAAGAAAGTTTGGGGAGTACGTATACGCCGGGAGAAGGACCGAAACCACCAATGATCGCAACCGCTTCGAAAGTGTCTTCACCGAAATTGGATTCGACTCCAGCAGCAGCAACGAATTCTTTCAACCCATTCGTTACTACTCCTTCTTCGACATTGACACCCGGAGAACCTTCACCTTCGGCAGCAGCAGCAAATACGTCGATGAATCAATCGAGTGGTTTGGAAGCGACTGCGATGAAGAGGAAGTTGGAGAAATTACAGGCAAAGAGAAACAAGTTGTATGAATCGAAACAACTTTCTCAACCTCACTCTCATTCGAATGGACATGTTCATGGAGGAGGTAGAGGAGGTGGAAGAGGGGGAAAGAAAGTGGTGCATCAAATGCAGGCGAGGAATAAGCCTAGGGTCATCAATTGAGCGAGAGGGTCAGAAGGAGGGAGGGAGGGGAGGTAGATAGACTGGGGGAACAGCTGAGTGTAGGAAAGGAGAGGAAAGGGACTTGTTTGTTGTACCATTTGAATACCCGCACGCCTTCTCTCGTGGTTTTTCGCCCCTTGTTTCGTTCTTCTCTAGCATCTTTTCCCTCGCAATCCTACATACTACTTTTGATCGCCTTCTCTCTCTGCTCAAGATGCCCAAGCTTCTCTCAATACTGCGAGAGAGGGTGTCGGGAAAGTGAATTAATAGAAGAACGAGGTTTTTGCAAACTTTAAGTATGCGTTATCCAGAATAGTGCGAGAGAGAAAGAGTTTGCGAGGTATGCGAATGAGTAAGACGAACGATTTGGGTTTTATGAGAGTAATAGAGGATGTGAAAGGAGATACAAGCGAGATTGGGGGAGCATAAGTAGCAGGGAGGATTTGCGATTAGTGTTGCGACGGGAGATCAAGGGGAGAAGAACGAGGTTGAAGAGCTCTAGACGGCGGGTAGATTGAGTTTTGAGAAGAGAGGCGAATGGAGAGGAGGGAGATTCGCCGTAGGTGCTGTGAGAGAAGATGTAGCTGGTTGAGAAGGAGCGAGAGAGTTGCGTCGACTAGCCATTCTCGAGGATTTCGTCGACTTGATTCCTGGTGTGGTAGATCTCGATCGCTTCTTCTTTTCTCGTGCCGTAGGAGGTGAGTTGGCGAGTACAGGACTCGTCAACATTCTCGAGCGAATCGATTTCCCTTTCCCTCCTTTGGTCGATCCTCCTCCTTTCTTTCGTTGAGCGACCGAGGCTGGTGCGGGAGATCCGAGTGTGTGTCGTAGAGATGTTTTGATCGATTTGTGATCCCTCAGGAGTGAACTTGCGATGGAAGATTCGTTTCGTGCCAATTGTTGTTTCTTTGAGGAAGTGATCGAGGAAGTCGACATGCTACGTTGACGTTTCTTTCTCTTGTTGTTACGATGTTCGGTTGCTGCAGCTTGAGCGGTGAGGACTTGTGAAGGAGCATTCCCACCGTTTCCTCCCATCGTTCGAGTTCGGAATGCGCCAATCGGAATCCGCTTCCATCGAGAGAAGTCGAGAGCTGGTGGAGCTTTCGTTGTGGTAGAGGTAGAGGCGGCTCCAGTATCGGTTTCGGAGGAAGTTGCACCATCAACGAGTAACGCTTCGAGTAACTCTTGTTCTTCGGAATCGGTCGCTTCGAAGAGTGATTCTTGAAGGAGGGAATCAAAGTTGAATGTGGGAGGGAGAACGACGTTTCCGAATACGGGCGAGCCGATCGTGCTGCCTTGATCGAGTGACATTGAGCCAGAGGTCCCGGATGTTGTTGAGACACGAGAATCGGATCGAACTCGTCGAGGGGAAGTTGGCGGTACCTGTGAGATTGGACTCAAGTCAGCGCTTGTGTGCACAATGCTGGTAATAACACAAACTCACGACCCGTCGTTTGACCTTTTTGAGAGGAACTCTGAAAGGACTCGGAGCGATTTCTTCTCCGGCTCCAACAACGACCACACTCAATCCTCCTTCCTTCGATTGTTCTTTCCGTTCTGTAGTATCGAAAGTTCCCATCGTCGGTAATCTTCGCTTGAAAGTCGGAAGTTCAGTCTTTTTCTTGCCTTTCGACGACTGATGGAAAGTAGGAACAGCGAGAGTCGAAGGAGCAGAACGACCGGGAGCGAAAGGAGGTTTAGGGTTCGAAGGTGAAGGGTCGAGGGATGCTAGATCGGCAGTGGTAGGTGCTTGTAGATTGGCGAGAGCGCCAGTTTGAGGAGCGTATCGATAGATGTCGGTATCTGAGCAACTTGAATCCGTCTCCTCGTCCTCTGAGTGATATGATGCCGTTTCCTCCGCTTCACTCTCTTCTTCTCCTTTCTCCTCGTTATCGAGATGAACTCCAACTCTGACCAACTCGACATCTTCCCCTTCCTCGGATCCCGTCTCCTCATCTACATCGTCCTCCGAGTCTGTTTCTCCTGCACTCGAATCCATCGCCGATTGTCTCCTCGTCTTTCTCGCTCCAAACAACCTCTTGAGTTCCCCATTCTCACCAAAGATCATTTCCGCATCGATGTCATCCTCTTCCATTCCTTCATTCTCATCATCCGCCGTACTTCCATCGAGATCGCTCAACGCCTCGAACCACATATCTCCATCATGATATTCATCCTGTCGTATCGGTCCAACAACCGCCTCTGACAACGCAAAGAGTTGTTCCAATTCCTCCTCGAATTCTCCCGCGAGTCCAGCTTCTTGCGCTTCGAGTACTTCTGCTAATTGATCTTCTTCCGATTCCTGTTCCTCGTCACTCCCAAACGAATCATAGTCTGACCAAGTAACGACTCCGAAACCATTCCCAGGAGGTAATTCCGTCACTGCGACATCTGAATCTCCATCTCCTCCCGACCCTTCACTTTTCCCAAACGAGATATTCCCACCCCACCCCCCCGCCAAAGGTGTTTGTTTCCTTCGTATAGTTTCCATAGCTTGAACATTCCTCTCCCAAGCACCCATCAAATCATCCTCTTCTTCATCATCATCCGTATCCTCCTCATCCCCTTCTCCTTGCTCATCCGAATCCTCAAACCGATCAACTTGTTTCCCTTTCGATTTCCTCCTCTCGATTTCAGCTCTCAATAACCTCTCTTCTTCCTTCTCCATACTACCAACTTCACCTTCATCAACTTCCCTCTCCTCCTCTCCCTCCTCATCCTCGGAACTAACCTCACTCAAACTAGAATCACTAGAAACTCCTTCACTCAATTTCCTTTCCCTCCCGCTACCTCTTGCAGCTTGCATGATTTCACTTGCATCCGGCGTATTCTCGCGAGAAGAAGAAGTTTCGGCTTCTTGTAATGAGAGTGCTAGAACTTGTCGAAGAGACATTCGTTGAGGAGCGCTCGTAGAACGAGAGACGGAGGAGGAGGGAGAGTAGGCGAGATCGGAAGGTGCCATGATACCGGGTTTGGGACGAGCTGAGGAAGAGGAAGTCGAGGAAACGGTAGAAGGTTTAGAAGGTTTAGGACGAGATGTAGTGGGTTTCGATGCTGATGCATAAGGGGTAGCAGAAGTGGAGGCGACGGGGAAAGAGGGTAGAGGAGGTAAAGGTGGGAGAGGTGGAAGCATGGAGGAAGAAAGTGCAGGGAGAGGCTTGGGAACCGGTTTTGTCGTTTTCGAAGGTCGAGGTTTCTGATTCGTTGCTAGTTTCTTTGGTGGTGAGGGCTGAGGTTTTGAGGTTGATGCAGCAGGAGTTACGATGACTACGTCGTCGTCGGAATCTGAATCATCGGAAGAGGAGGAAGAGGAAGAAGAAGAGAGGGAGGAAGAATCGGGTTCTGAAAGTGTATCGTCGTCTGAGGGGTTCAGGGGGAAAGGAAGGGCTGCTGGTGTGGGCTTGGGAGGAGAACGATTGACGGGTGTGGGCTTCTTCTTTGCGATCTTGTTGATCTTGGGGAGTCCAGCTAAACGATTTCCGACTAGATGAGCGGGGGAACTGAATGAGCTTTTCCGGGATTGAAGTGAGATGAATGAGGTGTGCTTACGAGTAGATGCCATGATACTTTACTGAACTAAACTAGGAGGGAGGAGAGGTTGGAGCGAGAGTTTGAGGAAAGAGCGAGTGAACGAAGGTAGGTCTTGAAAGTGGAAGAGCGCTTTACTATCTTCTATTTCTATTTACTGTTGTTGCGGTCTAGGGTGGGTTTGCGGTTGAACTGCTGGGTACTGATTTGAGAGAAGTCGGAGATGGAGAAAGATTTCGGAGTTTGAGTGTCCTCTAATTGAGTTGTCCAGCCGTAGCGGTGTTATTTGATATATACTGACTACTTCTGTGTTGTGTTTGAGAGTCCTCGAGGGTCATAGAGCGGTTCCTCGAGAAGATGAGGCGGTGGAGGTTGAAGGAAAGAGAGAGAGAGGAAGAGGTTGGGAGGTCGGGAGCTGAGGATCCCGCTTGAGTCTGCCTACAGATTATACTGATGAGTTGATCAGGCGTGCTATCTGGTGGTGAGGGTGAGAGGGAGGAGGTTGAGAGATCTTTCCTGAAAAAGCTCGAGAAATTCTGCATGTAGTCAAGTCTCGCAGATTGACCTTACCGAAGATTCATCGCAGAAGACCGTATGATCGTAGTAGCCTACTGGTGAGCGAGCACGAACGTACAGAGTCGAGCCGGACTTCAAAGTTCAACTTGCGAAAATCGAGGGAAATTGTCGAATCCTTTCCACGCACTCACTGCTCTCTCATAGCGTCGTTTCGGCCTGCGATTGATAGATATCGACGATATTGGACGTTATGAAGCTCCTGACAAGCAGCCAAGAGGGATTGTAGCATGTTGCTGAAAGTCAAAGTATCGCAATCTTGACTTGTTTGGTGCTTGCTTACGCAATAAGCCTTCAATGACCATCTGACTTGCACGAACGTCGAAACTAGCTATGTGAATGACGAGTCGACCGAGAAAGAGAACTGTAGCAGCATCACCATCAACACAAGCGACGAAATCAAAACGAAATCTGAACTTGAAAGACTTTCGACCGACTTTTCACACCGTCCTCTTGTCGAGAAGCTACAGAATCGACAACAGAGTATCTTCCGACTTGCTCAACCAGCATTCAAGCGTAAGAGAGCAAGCTTCGAGGCAAACGAAATTCCCAAGTTGACATTCGACTTGACCGTTTTTTTTGCTTCCAAGTCGGATCGCGTCAAAGTGATTTCTCTCCTCTCTCTTCTTCCCCTCACTCTTATTTCTTCAATTCTTCTCCACAACCTCGGGAGTACCTTCAAAACACTCAGCGATGTCAGCTGCATCTCCTCCATTCGGGTCCAACCCTCTAGGAGGTAGGAGAGGACCACCTCTTCCCCCTCCCCCTCCTCCTCCCGCACCCGCTCCAAACGGCTCACAACCCACTCAAGTTACTCAAATTACTCAAGTGAACAATGGAACTGTATTAGAACCCATGCGTAGACCTGGTTATGGCAGGTGAGCTTTCATCATCGATTATCTTCACTCAACAAATCCCCCTATCTTTCCCTCATCAACACAGGGAGCTAGTCTGATCCGTTTGATATGCTGATATAGGCAAGGAAGACCACTCGGTATGGTTCAATTCAATACTTTCCAAGTTGATCTGCCTAAAGATGGTGAGGTGTGGTTCAAATACGAGGTGAGCCCCTTTTCTCTTCAAATTCTCCCTCTTGTAAAGCTGACAATGGTGAGATTACTTTGAAGGTTATCATTGAGACCGCTGCTCGTACTCGTCCGGACGGTACTCCAGTTCCTGCGAAACCTCTCCCAAAATCGCTTCTTTGGAGCGTTTGGCAACAAATTGAATCAGTGCATTCTGCTGCTCTCGGGGGACTTCGACCCGCTTACGATGGCAGGAGCGCCGTATACACGAATCGTCAACTCCCTTCTTCTCCTCTAGTCGTTCGTCTCCTTTTTTCGCTTTTCCTGGTCAACTTCGCTACTGACTCGCTCGCGTTTCGCTCATCTCAACAGATTGAAGGAATCACTATCCCCGACGGAAAGAAAGGAACCTTCACTGCTACCGTGAGTAGGAAGACAGAACGGAGTCATTCTTTCGCAAGCTGATTTAACCAGTTTCTCCCCGCTTCACAGTTTCAACATCCGATCTCTATCCCTCTTGATTCCCTACGAGACTATATCACTGGTCAACAAGGAGCAGTACATGTTGGAGATGTCAACGATGCACTTCAAGCTTTGAATGTGCTCTTTCGACATGCTCCCTCTCTACTCTTCCCTTCGACGAGAACCAGTTTCTTCCCGATGGGTCAAGCTGGTACTAGTGTCAGGCTTCCTCAAGGTCTTCAACTTTGGAGAGGTTTCTTTCAGTACGTTCATCGGCTCTCTTTGCTCAAAACGAAAACGGACGATTCCTTTCTCGATTTCGATCAGATCTGTTCGACCTTGTCAACGAGGATTACAACTCAACCTCGATACGACTTCTGGCGCTTACGTTCAAACTGGCAACCTCGTCGATCTCCTTCAGAACTTTGCGAACGTTCGACATCCTTCCGACCTCAACATCTCGAATGGACGCATTCAAGGAGCGACTCTCATCTCGTTCAACCGACTCTTGAGGAAGGTACGAGTAACGATTGATCGAGGCTCAAGGACGCCGAGTGACAAAGCGAAAGTACTCAAGTTGACGATCAAAGGAGGAATCAAACTTGCTTCGGCGAGATCTCACAGGTTCGACGTCAATGGTGTTCAAATGTCGGTCGAAGTGAGCTCATTTCCTTTATCTGCTTGATGCGCTCATGAAGCTGACACTTTCCGACTCTTCACTGCAGACATTCTTCCGAAACACTTACGGGACTCAGTTGAACTTCCCTGATCTCCCACTTCTCGAAGTATCGAAAGATGTTCTCATTCCCATCGAGCTCGTCAGTGTTCAAGTCGACAACAAGTGGGCTCATCGTCTCACTCCCGATCAACA
>Ga0308170_10000370_pt1 | contig 63059 bp, 43 predicted proteins | sample PhyBR2_2_FD_202136 | JGI IMG/M metagenome (GOLD analysis project Ga0308170, IMG submission 202136) | Phyllosphere microbial communities from UC Gill Tract Community Farm, Albany, California, United States - DLSLSB.R2 | ecosystem: Host-associated > Plants > Phyllosphere > Unclassified | place... | reverse complement strand
ATTGTTGACGTGTGCCATTAAACATGTGTGCGCAACAATATTAAATAGGATCTTCTCAACAGCAGAATCGCTTCTTTGCAGTCCAATCACCCCAGTTTCATAGAAGCTGTAAATCAGAAGGTAAAAAAGCCCTTTTGTTCTTTTTGGATCAAGCATGTTCTTAACAGTATCATAGTTATTGTTATTTACTTCGACATTCTCTAAAATCACCCTTTTTGAGATGAGTTTCTAACCTTACAAAAATTTCTTCATCCCAGTTTTCAGACCAATAAATGCCAATATGTTGCAAATACCGTGATTGCACTTCGTCACAGAATTCTTCAATAAAAAAAGATCTACAAAGGTATTTAAAAGTTATTCTGTATTCTTCCAGTCTAAAAACTTTCTGATTGTGAGAGTAAATTTGAATACTTATGACTAAATTCATCTGCACAGACAAATGCATTTTCTTTTGGATAACTGCTCTGATTGCTGTCAGATACTTTTCTAAGTTTCTCAGGAGGTTGGCCTTCAATACTTTCAGTAGTAGTTTCTGAACTTAGTTTATGCTTTCTTGGAAGATGTTCTGATATTGTAAAGATGTTCTCAATACTTTGATTTTGAGAGGATACAAATTGACCCCCAGAACTGGTTGATGGGTTGCTCTGAGCACTTGTAAATGTCAAGTTTTGCGAACTCTATAGACTGGTATTACTATTGTCATATTCCGCATTATTATCAATAAGCTCAGAAAGATCTCCCCCATTAAGCACAAAGTCATTTAGATAAGCTATATTATCTAGTTCTGCTTGTGACAAGTTAGTATTAGAGCTGGCTGCTATCAGAAGTAAATTGTATTTAATAAGTGTATTAATCAATATTTTTGCAATAAGATTCATTTTTTTTACAAGATGAAGTTTTTGTAAGACTCTTTATACGGTGTATTTTATGTTCGGAATTTATCCTTAAAAGTAAATATCTTCACATTTTAGTTCTGAGCCAAAAGAAAACATAACTAAGCTTTAGAAAGTGAAATTAAAAACAAGGACAAAGTAATTTAAGCCTGTTAAGTTCAAAAAAAAGTAATTAATTGTTAACAAAGTTAAAGCAACAACTATTCATTTTTATAATATTTTAAAGTTCTTTAGCATCCAAAAATGTCAAAATAATTCAATTTGCCTATTATTTTATCGGCAAAGTCAGATGCATGTTGATTATTTTCTTGTTGTATCAAGCAAATATAAATTATTGTTGTTGATTACATTAGCTTTGCCGCCATAATCATTCCTCAAGAAAATCTTTAAATTCGTTTATAACGGATCTTCTAAAATAAAGCTTTTGTCTGAGAAATACAGCATTTTAAACTTTAAAAATTTAATCAAGCACTTTGAATCCAATAAATTTGGCATTCTCATGTAAACATCTACGACAAAGGTTAATATCATACTTTCTGTTAAACCCACGGTGGTTGTTGCAACGTCTGCATCTGCGCTGGCCCTTTCCTCCATGAACACTGTGGCAATATGGTGCTTCCTTCTCTACTTCATATCTGACTTTCAAATCGTGTGGCATGTTGAGGGTAAAATTTTTATAAAAGTTTTTGAAACCAAAGGAAATGCGTGCTGTTTGTCATTAGCAAACGAATGAGGAATATGCATACACTGTTTTATTTGTGCTGAAATATACAGAAAAGACTTCTGACCATCGAAAGGTAGCTTATGGATTCCACTAGTCTAAAACAATGTTTCAAATGTGGAATTAAACAAATACAATGACAAATAAGATGGTCTTAGTAGGAAGAAATGATTTAGATAAATTAACAATTAAAGATTGTGCCATTTATTGCCTCATTTTGGCTTTAGTTCTAATTTGTATGGGAATATACATGAAGATTAAAGCAATGTTGAACGGATATTTGGGCAGGAATAGAGAAAAAGAGAATCTTAGTTAATTTGTAATCGAATTTTAATAAATTTTTTCTTGTTGTTTGAATTTATATTGAATTATAACACCTTATTTTGATTATTTTAGTAAATTAAGATTACTAAAATAATAAGTTGTGTGAAGGTATCTTTCAAATGTTATATTTTTTATTGCTGATAAGTCACTATGAGTTCTAAATAGAGATGCTATTCTGACCTGATGAATCATAATATGTTTTTTTATGAACCAAAAACTAAGATGCAATTTAAGTTAGTCTGTTTTACATTTAATATTTAAATTGCTTAAAGTTGTATTTTAAAGGTTATCAGATAAATCATCTTCTTGTTTGCAGCTATTCAGGACAGAAGATATTTGTTTATTTCTCAACTTCTTGTTTTTGAGGCAAAAATCAGCCAATTATATTTTTTTATTTGTAAATTGGGGATATAAAAAGCAAAAAAAAGTAGCCCTGGAATGGCCAAAGTTCTAAGTCTTTTGATGCTGAGCTGTGTTTGCAAATGCAGGCTTAATTTGCAGGAGCTTTTTAAGAAGTGCGAAGGCAATGTGAAGGATGTAGTATCGTCGCTTGAAAGGAAAGAAGCCTCTTCAAATGAGAAGGTTGATGCAGACTTTGACGAAGAAATTGGAAACAAGTCGGAAGAGAGCAAGATTCCTGACCAGCAAGTTGTCTACAACATTATAAAAGAGGCGAACATTAAATATTTAGAACATAACATAGACCAGGCGGAGGCATTGTTTGCATCCAACTGGAAGAAGTACGGCAGTTCACTGATGTTTCAGCAGGAGTACATCAAGTTTCTGTTGAAAATAGGAAATTATGATAAGATCTTGGTTTTGAAGGGTATTTCTGGCTTGACAGCACAGTCATTGGTAGATAAAGCACAAGAATGCTTGAACATCATCAGATCTGGAAATATAAAGGACGTTGCTAGTCTTGTTACGACATCTCCGGATTCTAAGGATGTCATTCTTGCAACAATCAAATACAACTATGAGAATAACAACCTACAGACGGCTGAACAGTATATTTCACATTTTGAGAAACTTTACAGCAAGAACATATCTTTTCTTGGTGACTTGAAGCTCAGAATCAAGCTCAGGCTGAAGAAAATAGAGGAAGGCCTGGAAATTCTGCGCTCTATGCGAGATAAGCGAGAATTATACGAATCCTACAGCAGCCTTTATGACAGGTTCAAGGAGATAAAGGCTTCTGAGAATTACGATCCGATATCTAAGCTCAACAGCATTGGAAGGCTGTTTAACTCTGTGATTATCAAAAAGCAGTCTGACACATCATTTTCTCCAAGCATCTACGATTCATTGTATTTGGTTATTTTGGAATACTTGGTGGAATACGGATGTGACATCCATTATAAAGATACATTTTCTTATGCCACACGGCTAGTGAACATAGACGATTCTGAGAACACAATTTACAATTATGTTAGAGCAGCCCTTCTGGCGCAGAAGGTGTCACTTGCAAAGGACGTTTTGGAGAAGAATGAATTTAAGCTGTCTCCACATCGCATAAATGCATTAAAACTGCTGATCCGAGTTGAGCTGCAAAAGGAAGAGCAGAGACTTGAAGCTGAAAGAAAAAGAAGAGAAGAACAAGAGAGATACAGGGCAGAAGAGAGAGAGCGAATGTTAAGATCCAACTCTACACACAAGGCAGGGACCGATTTTCTAAGCTACTACAGGGTTCTTGGTGCCAACAAGTCTTCTTCGCAAGAAGATTTGAAGAAGTGCCACAGGAGAAAGATGAAAGCAATCAGTAAGAAATCAGCCAAAATTCTTAAGCCTGAGGAAAGGGAAAAGGAGATGCAGAGTATTAACAAGGCTTTTCAGGTGCTTTCTGATCCAGACAAGAAGAAGGCCTATGATTTTGGAATTGATCCTGATGCAGTTCCGCAACAGCAGAATCAGAACTATCACAGACATAGCAATGGCCATCATTCTGAGACTTACTTTGAGGGTGGAGACTTTCAGGACATTTTTGAGCAGATCTTTGGTGGTGGCAGACGATCCCGGGGATCAAGGTCTCATCGCCAGTACATTTTCCTTTAGTGAGTGTTTTTGTGAGGTTGGAAGCCATCAAAAATGGTCAGCTTTACATTAATAAAAGGTATAGTTTATGTTGTCTTTATTGTGTGTGTTTAGAATATTGTAAAAGTAAACTTTTATTCTGTTTTCTCATTTTGCTTTTTTTATTTTCAGTAACTTATTTAAGCAAGGTCCTTTGCTAAACAATACAATAGCTTACTTTGTCCATGAAAATTATTTTATCGACTTTTTTCGTTCTGACTTGTCTGAACACACAAATAGCACCAGAAACAGCGAAGCTTGACCCAATCGAGTTTGCGTATCTTGAGTATTCACTTCCGCCTGTGGCATGTAAGCATCTTGATAAATTTGTTTTCGACAGGAAGCAATTCTTTAAGTATCGCTGCAAAATACCTTTTAAGGCCGAGGCATTTATCAAAGAGGAAGTAAAAAAATTCATTGCTGAGTTTGATCGCAGAATGGATTTCGACATTTTGCTGGAAAAACTTGGTCAAAAAATTGAAGAAGACAGAGGAAAGCTGGGAGCTGATCATGAGATAGCTGAGAAGTTTATGGAATTCTTACTTTTTGTCAAAACATTGCCAGATCTAGGCAAAAATCTCAAAAAATTTTCTGCTGAAGATTTCAAGGGCCTTGTAAATCTTAGCTTTTTTCGTAATTTCAATCATCTAATTAGAATCTATCAGGACCTTTCCTTAATCTGTAGCAACTATCAACTAATGCCAAAGAATGACTTTATCATAGCCATGATTAATCTTTATTCAAATAAAATTGTAGATTCCCTAAGAATCTTTAATCTGACAGTCTTACGTCTGCCCTGTGTAGCCAATGAACCTGAGCTTAAAGAAAAAAGAAAATCCCAGATTCAGGAATTTATTGATTATTACAGAACTTTTATGATAAATGCAAACTGTATTCTAAATGAGAAAAAAGTATTGAGGCGTTTCGAAAGTGAATTTCCAAGAGACATTTTTGACCTAATCAAATCAGTTGCTTTATGCCAGTACGCATTCAACGTATTTCGTTACTTTGTTTCAGGCTTTAGGAGCAAAGAATACAGCATTATTTTCAAGAAACAGTTGATTGAAGACTCATTGTGTTTTATTTCGGTTCTAAGCACTTCTTACGATGACTTTGTCCATGAAACAAAGGCTAACTCAAGTAAAACTGCCAAAACAGAAGCTCCCGAAGAAATCATAGAGAACAATGCAGAATCTTATGGCTCTCAAATTACTTATAGCGAAGTTATTACTTTATAAAGATTATATTTTACTTATGAAATCTTTAAAAATCAAAATTTCGTCTTTTTGCAATATTTTTCAAAAATTATGGCTTTTTTGTGTTTAAAAAATTACAATTGCCGTCCTTTTGATGATGTTGTGTGGAGATTCTGGGATTGAATTTCGATGTAAAGACATAACTTGCATACTGAATCAGCATTTTAACATTGTTCTGTTTACTGAAAGCACAGTTTTGTACGGTGGAGCTGTGACTAGTCTTGGGTTTGTAGTACCAACAAAATACTTAAGCTTCATCAAGACCATAAGCAAAAAACATTCGTATTCCACAGACCTGTCTAAAATTTTTACATTTTCTAATGAAAAAGATAAATTGAGGCTCCAGGAATTTATAGAAACACAGAAAAATGATACAAGCTATGAAATAATAAAAGACATTTTATAAAAAAGGATATTCTAGATCATTTAGAGAGCTCTATAATAGATTACTGTCATATTTGATCAGTTAATTTGTTTTTGAACAATTTACTGGATAAAATTTTTATTGGTCCCTCTCCCCTTTTTGAATTTATAATTTTAAGGTATGCCCCTTTTATGAAAACAACTTCTTTTAAAATATTAAGAATATTCCTGGGACTATTCATAGCAACATTGGCACTGATCAATATCTTTGGCTTCTTCTACTCAATCTACCAGTATAAGACTCTATCTATTGAAAGCAGCATACGCATGGGTTCCAAATTCACCCTGAAAAATTTTATGATGTTGCTGATCTACTCAAATCTCTTGGCATCATTCTTAAGCTCATACGCCTTTAACATAGGATACGGCTTTCTTATTAGGTTCTGCACGTACGTAATACTGTTTGCAGGTGCTGTGGGGCTGTATGCTGTAGTGTACTTGAAACAAAAGGGGGTGATAAGCCTCAAAAACCAGCTTACATATGGAATCCTGACAAGATCAGACTTGGCATACAGCTTGTTTGACTACTGCGGAAACAACATTCCGAAGATGGCAGAGACATACTTTGTAGAGGAGTATGCCAAAATGGTCAAGAACTTCATTATTATGGAGTCGATCTCTTTAGGAATGCTAGGAATTATTCTTGCAGGTATTTTCATTGCAAAGTTTATCAGAATAGAAGTGAAGACACCAGAAGTCCCTGTTATTGTTGATGAAAGAACAGCTGGAGTAGATTCTGTATCCTTGAGAAATAAGCTAGTTTATAAAATAAATGTGTAAATGTTTCTGTAAGTTTAATTAATCTTTGTAAATGTGTAAATTTAATTAATGTTAAAAAAGCTATAACCTGAAGATTGGCTAAAAGAAAAGCTCAAATTGGTCTTCTTCTTAATAATTTCAAATCTAAAAATCACTCTTTTCTGGATTTATTTCATTTTGAGACATTGTCATTTGAAATGTAGCCTTGATTAAAGGGGCATTCTAACATATTTACATAAAGATGTCCAATAGAATACCTTTCAGAAGAACTTTGTAAAGAATTTTATTTGTTTTTCTTGGCACTCACACTGGCCTTCCTTTTTACCCGCTTCTTTGCAGGTTTTTCCTCTTCTGCAACATTTTCAGCTTTGCCTTCCGCCTTCTTATTTTTGGCCCTTAAAATCGCTTCAATAGCCTTGTACATAATTGGAATTATGTTGGCTATTACAATCACATAGTAGTCATGGAGATGGTAGTGCCTCAAGAAGACAATACCGCCATACACAAAAACCATGTTCAGGAGCTCTTCTATTTTTATTTTAAGCTTCTTTTTGAAGACAAAACTTTTAAGGCAGATCTGTGCGAGATTTGAGGTGATGTTCCAGGAAAGCAAAAGAAAAGTATTCTCTTTTGAGTTTTTCAGGGCCACCAGAGAAAAGAACTTGGAAACATGCGGAACCTCCCGCAGAAGAAACATTACAAAACTATTAGAATATAAAAAGACAGAAAGTATAAAACCTACTGCATACAGAATTATACTTTCTGTTGTGAGCTGGTATCTTGTGTGTATTGTGTTGGCAATCAATTTTGGTCCAAAGGAAAGAAGAAGGGAAGGAAGAAGAAGCTCTGTGATGGTTGGGCTTATTCCCTCATCCACAAGGTTTTTTGTTGTAAGGATGTTTCCTGCAATCGAAAAGACATAGTTCAGCCTTTCAATATCCTGGCTTCTCAGCATATGGGCTGTTTGTTATTTTTTACAAAACTGGGTTACGAGGGAAAATAAAAGAGTTTGAAGAGGAAATTTATTTGTTTACAACAGGTCCAATCAGACGATAAGTTTGAGTGATCTTCATCAAATGGCTTACAACCTAGTTGTAACAATCAGATTAATGCAAAAATAGCTTGCCTTTTACTATTTGCATTTCTTTATATTTTATTTTTAACGATCAAAGATGATGCACAATTCATGTTATAAACCTAAGACAAGCCATTTCCTAAATTAGCAATCACTTTTTTTGTAAAGTCAATCAAAAAAAAGATTTAAAAGCAAAAAATAAGAAGAATGAACAATCTAAAATGTTTCTTTTTTAATTTCTGTTCACTTCCCGTGTTTTACAATAAAATCTGAAAGAATCGCCGCTTCTATGTCATAATTGTCTATCTCCTTCTTTATCTCGTTATTAAATAGCTTTATGCTACGCGCGTCATCCTGGATTTCTTGTGATAGTTTTTCTGCATCTGGGACTATCGTCTGGCTTGCTTTTTTAGCTTGCTCCATGGACTAGACATGCAGAATAATTAAATGAGAATATTTTAAAGGAGAATCTGTCATTTATATTTGGCACAAGAAGCTTCTAAAGCACAATTTTTCCAAATTGCTGATTCTTCTAATTTGCCTGTCTAAAATGCTAACTTCGTCTTGTTTGCACAGCAGAGACTGTAAATTAGCAGAATACTAGAGCCTGTCATATCAAAATCTCAACTCTCAATTTGTAGCCATCTGTGATTAAATTTATAAAAATTTGCCAATTTATTTTATTAAAAACAACAAATAAAATACCCCATGCTCAAAAAACTTGTAAATGTGAAAACACGTTTGCCGAAAGACTTTCTTTCAAAATATCTAAACCAGGATAAAGAATTGGAAGCACCCCCAATGCCGCCTAAAAAACATACACCTTATTTTTCTAATATTTTGTGTAAATTTTTTGTAAAAAACTGCTGTACAAAAGGGGCTGAATGTATTTTTGCTCACGACCTCTCATTGTTTCCTTGTCCAGACAGCTCTGGATCAAAGAGTTGTGATAGAACTGACTGTCTTTATAAGCATGACCACGTCTCAAGTTTTGAAGATTGCCCAGCTCTTTCAAATGATGTTATGAGTGGAAAATCTATCTTTGTTTCTCCTTTCATTTAGAATCCTAGAAATGTAATTTGTGCCTGATCCAAAGCAATGAGTTTTAGCAAGCACAAGCTTCTTGCTAGTGTTTGACTCATTCTAGTTGAGTGTTTGCAGTGAGCTGTAAAATTTTGCAATTTTCTTTAAATTTTATCTTTTTTGTTTATTAGATTACATAACTTAACTAAATTTATTTACATTTTAATTTTCACTTTTAAATATCCGTTCAAAATAAACTATTTTTTCTTTTACACGTCCTTTTGAAGCATCTTTTTCTGTTGTTTCTTTGTCTTCCTTGGGTCTCTGAGATGTTTTATTGTCTCCAAATTGTGTATTTAAGTTTTCAGGCCCGTCTTCCATGCTTGTCTTTTTTTTGCCTGATTCGTCATCTTTTGCTTTATTCAGAGATATTTTTATTTCAGAATAATCAGGTATGGAAATATTTATCACAACACTTTCGTTTTGTCTAGGATTCTTGTTAAGATCACTTGAAGCACATACAGAATTTGTATTGTCTGTGCAACCTTTGTCGTAAGACTGCATATTCCCATTCAAATCAAGATTCACAGTCTTTCTATTTGTATTCTCACTATCCAAATCAATAGAACTTTCACTGTTGGGAAAAGATGAACTGCTATTTAGGTTTGTTGAAGATTCGCTGTCTTTTCTTTTGATTTTGTTCTGATTTCTGCACTCATTTTCTAGGCTGGTCCGATTTCTGGCAGAAGCCCGGGTGAAATTTGAAATAGTCCCATCGACTGACGACGAGGCATTGATTGGTGAGCTGTTGTAAATTGTAGAGTAGTCCTCAGTCTGTGAAGTGCTGCATGTCCTCAAGGACTGGGCCTTGGGAGTTCTGTCATTTTCTGTATTCAGACTTTTGGAACTCATTCTCTTTTCCGATGGATAATTGTTGAAAATGAATATTGAGCCAGGCTCTTCCAACGACTCGTGAGATTCTTTAGCTGGGAATACCTCATTAGATTCGTTTTTATTATTGCCTGTCTTTGTCTTTATGCTTAAAGTATCTTGAGACTGTGTATTGGAGGCCTTTTCGTTATTTTGGGTTGATCCCGTAATTGATTGATCTCCTTTATATTTTCTGGGTTCTACAGGTGTATTTTCTTGTAGAGAAGCCAGAAAAACAGGACTGATCTCTGCGCCATTTGTCATTGTGCTGCTTACCATTGCAGGACTATTGGCTTCAGACTCTGAGGAAGATGTGACGCCAATACTTGTGTTTTCTGTCTCAGAGTCTTGATTTTTCACTTTTTTTAGGCTGTTATCTGGTGTCTTAACAGTGGGCGACGAAAATTCGTCAGGAGTTCTGTTAATTCGATCTTCTGTGTCCAGAATTGCTATCCTGACCTCAGGCAAGTCTTCCACATTGCTCACCATACCTATATCGTGCATTTTCGTGGCATCGTCACTTTCTGTCTTCTCCTCTACTGTTTGGCTAGATTTCTCCTCTTTTTCCTTCCCATTACCATTACCATCACTAAGCTTTTTGCTTTGATCACCTGAATTCTTCATAATAAATTTCAATGATGACGTTTTATTAAAATCTATCTGTTTCAAAATTGTGCAATAATCTTCTTCGTTGATTAAAAATACATACAAATTTGAAGAGTCTTCTAAGTTGTTGGTTATTTCTGGTATTTCTGAAACATCATCTAGGATTTTTAGATCGTACCTAGAAACTTTGCCATTGCTTTCAGTGTAGTCAAAACTTTTCAAGTTATCTGCAAAGCACATCTCAATTTTGGAAATCAGGTCGGAAGCGGCATGGTCGTCCAAAAGTTCTGTCCTTACTATCTGCCTATGGATATTTTTCATGAAAACAGATTTTATTCGTAATTTATAACATATTTAAAACTTCCTGTTTCAGGCTTTTTGAGATTGTCCAGTATTTTTGCTAGAACTAATTAAATAACTGACAAATTAAACCAATTTACATCTTTCCTTTGCTGCATCTTCATTTTAAGCAGTAAAGAGAAGTTGGGATTCTTAAAATTATGCTTTGAAACTTTATTGCCTTAAATTATATATTTTGGTATGATACTGTTAGGATCAGGCTATGTTAATCTGGAGAAGCTGTGCAAAGTAAAATAAACAGCTTTTGAGTTGATAAAGTCAACTTTGTTGAAACTTGGTTCATTTATTATTCAGAAAGACTCAATAAAACTTTGTTTATTTTAAATGAATTAAACTTGAAAGTCATATCTTTCTTTCAATGTATTTTGCTCCCCATGGCCAAAAGAGAATACGACATAATTCTGTACGGTGCAAGCGGATACACAGCCAGCTACATAATAAAAGAGCTAGAAACGTCTCCACTGAAGATTGCTGTTTCTGCTAGAAATCTATCACGCATCCCTGAGACAATGCTGCCGAAAATTGAATGCTCGTTAGATGAGATTGAGACATTAGTTTCTAGAACAGAGCTATTGATTAATTGTGTAGGCCCTTATACGCTCTATGGAGATCCTGTGATTCAGGCCTGCATCAAGCATTCCACCAATTATCTGGATATCTGTGGCGAACCTGGATTTTTGGACCATGTATACAAAATGTACAATAAAAAAGCCAAGAATAAAAATGTGAAAATAGTTCAAAGCGCTGGGTTTGATTCTCTTCCAGGAGACATGGGTGTCTATCTATTGAATAAAAGTGGAGGCAGCAGTAACATTGAGATGGTTATTTCTGCCAAGAACGTTGCTGTTAACAGAACAACTTGGGAATCACTGATCCTTAGTCTGCAAAATTTTTACAAAAAGAATAGATCTAATGAGAAAATTATTGAAAGCAACTCAAATGATATAACAACTGATCACAAAAAACACAATGTTCCTGAATACGCCTATAGCTCCACTTTGGATTCCTACATTGTTAAGTTCAGGGGCTCAGATCCATACGTCATAAAAAGAAGCAACAAGTATTTTAAAGATAAAAAGGCCTATGAATCCTCAGTTTCCTGCTATATGAAGATAGGCAGCATATTTAACCTTTTTACTTACTACTTAGTTGTATTGTGCATTTTCGTTCTGTGTAGGTTTCAGTTTACAACTTCACTTTTGATCAAATATTACAATATTTTCAGTCTTGGACTGGTGAAAGATAGGCCATCACCCAAAGAATTGTCAGATTCTCACTTTGAAATACATTTTACATCTAAAAACAGCTCGACCAACAAGGTGCAGAGACTCAAAATCACAGGGCCTGATCCAGGCTATGCTGGGACTTCTATTTTTATAACACAATCGGCATATGCACTAGTCGAGGAAGGTTCGAAGGTTGTTCCAGGCGTCTTGACCCCTTCAATTGCATTCCACAAGACTAAGCTGATCGAAAGATTGAAGTCAAAAGGAATACAATTTAAGTTTGAGTTTGATTAAAAAACTTTTTAGGAACGGTTGTCTTTTGAAGTATACCATTAAAGAGCATTTTGATGTTTTTACTCCTTCAGTCATAATTTTAATCAGAGCTCTTTTTAAGGTATAAAAATGCTTATTTCAGTACCCAGGAATTATTTAATAAACATTAAGCTTTTTATCACTTTAAAATATGATCTCAACAAAAATTTTTTATTTTTAGTGCTTTAAACACTATGAAATGGCTACAATAAAATGCTTGTGCTGGAATGCGTCTTTTGTAGCGACTCTTTTTCAGCATGTAACAACAGTACCTTTTTGCATAGCTTATAAAGTCATAATTTACTTGTCAAAGTGGCTCATAAGATTCTGTTTGTCCTTTTCCTGGGATGAAAGTAAAAAGGCTACATAATCTTCTTTTATTTGCTTGCTATATTTTATGATCCACTGCTCAATCTTAAGATTCTCGGCCATCTTCAGCAGCTTTTTCGTCTCGGTCCTTTGTCTTGATAAAAAACGACTTTTCTCTTTTTCACTAAGTTTAGCCAGCTTTATTATCAGATCCCGGGCTTCAAATGAAGATTCGTATGCCCCTGTTTTTCTATCCAGACATTCTTTCAAGAACTCTATCACTGAGAACTTTTGTTCTATAAAACTTTTGATATTGATCTGCTGCAAATCTTCAATTGGAGCCATGAGTGCATCTACCCATTCTCTTACAACCTTGGACTTGTCTTTGAGATCTATCTTGTACACAAACTCTGACATATCCTTAAGATTCAAAATTGATCCCCCTAGATTCAGCGAAATCTTGCTCTTTTTTACTCTTGTAATTTTCTGGAATTTCCTGTAAAATTCAGTCTTTTCTTTTTCCAGGATCTCATTTACTTCCAAGTTCTCAGAAATCACATCTCTGATTCTCAGAACCATGCTCCTGTACTCCTTGTCCCTCCTCGGATCAAAAAATATTTCATTTTTGTGAAAAATCCCCACTCTTTCCCTAACGCATCTAGATATGGAAAAGAGATTGCTTCTTATCAGCTCTTTGAAAATGAATGATTTATCTTTTTGGATTAGCCCAAATCTAAGTGCTATTGGAGCTTTCAATGGTCCACTGTAGTTCTCAGGATTCTCGAGATTGAAAAAATTTTTTATATTGGAGACATCTTTTAGAACCAATTTTTTAGATTCTATTATTGCATCAATTATGTGATTTAGCTCTCTTTTTGAGGGTCTTGAAGTTCCAATCTCAAATACTAAAGCATCCAGAGGAATGAAGGATTCATACAGAATCACAGTTGGCAGATCATATTTTATGTCGCACTTTGAAATGTTTTTGTTGGGCGCTTCCAAATTATCATGCAGTTTTAGGGTAAAAAGATTTTTAAATAAATGTTTGATAAGCATTATACTTTGTTTATGAAGATTCATTTGAATGTTTTGTTTTAAACATGAAACAAGGCAATAAAACAATCACATTAATGAACCTGATCCTTAAAAAATATTGAGAAAAATATAAAAGTTTATTTTACGAAATATTCTAATTGAAAAGTAAAAAGATCTTTTAAAATCTGATTGGTAGAAGTTAGCATGGGTCGTTTATTTTCTAAAAGCATCGTTTAATCACAATCTGGTGACACCTGACAACAGAATATAACGTTTCTAGAACAATTAATACTTATGAAAAATGATAGTTTATAATAAAAACAGTGTGAGATTGACACTTGTTGTGAAAAGATAGAAAAGTACTGTTTGAGGAAATAAACACAACGCTTTGTCTCAACTCTCATTTTTCATCTGAAGCAAACACTATTGTTTATTCTTTGCTGGTCCTCTGCTGTTAAAATCTTTTTTGTAGCTGCCTCTGCCAGAGTCTTTACCTTTTTTATTTTCAAAATTACCAGGGCTTTTGTTAAAATCACCTTTTTTGTTATAGCCACCTTTGCCGTTATTTCTGAAACCACTGCTCTTGTTGTAGCTATTTTTTGCGCTTTTAGCGTCAGAACTAGCTTTCTTCTTATCATTTTGTAATTTCTTTTTCTCAACCTCTTCTCTGGAAGAAAAGCGGTCTCTGAAAATAAATTTGTCCTTGTAGGCCTCAAACTTGGCCTCCAATCTAAAAGCTCCCACGTTTTGTCCTGCATCAAGCTTTACTGCTGCATAAACATCGTCCACCGGCCCAAACACTTCATCTACCTTTCCTATCTGTCTTTTATTGAAAAGTACGGATGAGTTTGGGTATGGAATATCCCTGCACTCCAGCTTTAGAATGAGCTGGTCGCCTGCAGGATGCAAAAATGTCCCCAGATGGACAGTCTCCGTTGAGAATTGCTTTCTATTGTTATCTCTGTAGTTTTTTGCCATTTACGGTCATAAAATAAGTGAAAAAATTTAAAAGTAAAAATTGACAATAAAATACCTTTTCCACTGACTTTGTGCTCTTTAGTTTAACTTTTACTAATAATTTTATGCTTTTGAGCTCTCTACAAGCTTTTATTTCACTAACTAAGTACTCACATACTTTGCAAAGGATCTTGTATTCATTTATATTTTCAAATTTGGCCCTCCATGAGTAATGACAATTTGGCTCCCAGAGATGCAAAGATCATTTCTATAATTTTAAGATCTTTGGGAATAGAAGAATGTGCTCCCAAGGTCATAGTACAGCTTTTGGAATTTGCCTACAAATATTCTTGCGAGGTTCTGGAGGATGCATTGCTTTATGCAAAATACTGTGAAAAAAGCCAAATCACAGGAAAGGACATGAAATTGGCACTGCAAACCAAGGTAGGGAAGCATTTTTTGCCGGCACCGCCTAGAAACTTTTTGCAAAGCAGCGTGGAATCCACAAACAGCAAGGCCTTGACAGTGCCAGATGAGGAAGATCTTCTGCGAGCTCCAAATTACAAAAGTGGACTTTTTGGGATGGAATACGAGCCTGAAGAGAAAGAAGCTAACTTAAAGAAGAGAAAAGTTCATTGATCGAGCATTTGCCGGCAAGGTTCCTAACAGTTTGTTAAAGAAAAGAAGATTGTGCCGAGTCTATCACAGATGCTTCAATAAATATTTCAATACCACCTGGAAAAAGAGAAGATTGTATTTTTGGATAGCAATTTATAAGATTGTTAATAAACAAGCAGTTTTTGTCATAGACTATGTCAGATTTGCCTTTTTGCAGGCATGAAACTGACATAGTCTTTTGACCTCGTTTATGCTAAGGAATATCTTTTTGTTTCAGTGTTCTTACTTTAGTAAAATTACACTGCAAGATTTATTTAGCAACACAAAAAGATAAAATTATCGAAACTAAAGTTTAAAGATATAATTTGACATATTTTTGAATAAACTGTTGCAAAAATTTGCAGAATGAGCTATTTTACAGGTATCTGTAGACTTATAAATATTTAAAATTGACTAAATGTCAAAGTTGAGCAGGATGATAAATTTTTGTAAAAATTTTATCTGAAAACTTAATTGTAAAAAGCTGAGCAGATTAGCAGATAGTTCTGCAAGAGGCAAATCTTCTTGTAGATAGATCTTTTGTATTTTATTTATGTCCGATCTATACCCCTTCAATGTTTGTGTTGATGGTCCCGAATGAAATAAAGGATGCCAGTCTTTCTGTGTTTCCCTCAATCGGTGACATTAAAATTGCCAAACTATTGACATATGATGAATCTCTAAGTGATCTTCTTAAAAGATCCAAAAGGCTTTTTTTAGATCTCCTCAGCTTTTCTGAGCATATCCTGGCAAATGAAGACGGAGTTATAGTAGATTGTAGCTCTAAGCCCATTGAGTTCATCTGGGACAGCAAGGAATACCAGCCGCAATCTCTAGACGGTCTGATCGATCTTTTCAACGTAAATTTGAGTATTTTTACAGATGATTTTGAGAAGATAAAAGAGAAAATAAATGAAAAATCTGCTGATAATAGTTTTGAGTCTCAATCCACACAGACCTCACAGCATCAGAATCAAACAGAGGATATTTTGATCTTACCAGATAAGCTAGCAAATTTGGAACTTTCAGAAAATTCCTGTACTCTTGAATATCCTATTTCTTATTTAGATTGTATTTACTGCATGATAGGAAAATCAGAGGAGAAGAGCTTCAAAAAAATAGTAAACAAAAGCTCCTTGGAAGTTTTAAGAGAGGACCCTAGGAATGTCCTATACAAGATTTACTGTTTAAAGACTGACTCCAACAGACTACTTGACATTTTGAGCAGAAGCTACAAATGCAGCAGATCTGTGATTCCTGATGAGGCCAATAACCTTACAAAGAGCAGGTGCCAAGATGTAATTGCAGACCTGCATTCGCTAGCGGAAAACAGCACAAGAAAGCTATTGATTCATATATTTCTGCTGAAGGCCTACATTGAGGCATTGCATAGCATAGGCTTACCACAAAACTATAAGTTTAAGATAGTTGATAAGATAAAGAAAGAGATGAAAAGAATTGCAAAAGATAATTGTGAGTTTCTTGTGGCCAAAAGCAGTGATTTCATTCCGTATGTTAGTGTTGAGATAGACAAGGAGATTTTAAGGAATCTATCTAAAAAGATTAGAAAATGATATGCTAGATAATTTTGTGAAATGATATGCTAAATAATTAGGGAAATGATTGAGTAAAATGAAAAAGAAAATATTAAAAGCATAGATTGAAAGAATCAGTTTGAAAAAATAACAACAGAGACAAAAGTTGAAGAGAACAAATAAACAATTGAATTCAAAAGTTAAAGTTTATGCTAAGCATTCATTTATATTAAGAACTCAACCTGAGAGATTATAAAACTTTGCTATTTTAAAATATTGTAACATAAAAAAATCAAAAAAATTTTATTCCAGAAATTCAAACCTCAGATCAAAGATGCTCTATAATTCTAGTGTTTAAAATAACGATTTGTTTATTTTCAACAGCTTTTCTTTATCTTCCTTTGTTTTGCAAATAACAGGAATCATAGTCCCTGATTTCATTGCCCTGTTGAGCTCGCAAGACTCCTCAACTAAAACATAGCATGATTTATGCACAACGAGCAGACAGTCCTTGCAGACCAGTGCCTGGTTGACAATGCCGTAAAGCACCTCATTGCAGTGGTCACAGAGAGTGCCTTTCGCCACTGTTTTCTCGTAGAACAGGTGATTATTGAATTCGTTAACTTTCTCGTTGTCGTCTATCACATTTTCTGATATCGTTGACTTCTTGGCTCTCTCCACCTCCGCTTTCAACTGCTCGATCTTCCTCAGAGATCCCTTCTTTTGCATCTCTGCCTCCTCTTTTGTCTTCCCATCCAAAACCTTCAGCAGATCGTCCAGTCCCTTGATTATTTTCAATTCCTTTTCAATGTCAGATTCTAGTGCCTTTAAAGACCGTCTTATCCCTGAGCTCGACGAACAGCGAATCTCCTCTTCCAGAAAGTGTACCTGAATGCATAATGCTCTCTTCTTATGCGATAAGTGGTGCATCTCGTTATTCTTTAAGTCTCTTATGTAGACAGAATTTGCAAGACATTCGTGGCCATCAAGCTTGAATAAGCTGTTCTCGATAGTCAGGACACAGTCCTTGTTGTTGGATGCATTTATGCATTGCATTGTAAAATCATTTACCATTCTACTGGTGTCTCTCAGTATTTTCTTGAGATTCTTTATTTCATCCTCCAGCTTCTTTCGGACTATAATCTCCTGCTCTATCTTCTGCTCAAATTCTCTTATCTCTGACTTCTGCATTCTCAACTGTTTTTTGAGGTGCTCTGTGCTTTTGTTCTTCAAATTGTCTGAGTCTTTCTGTGCCATGCTTTTTACCTCATCCGCCAAATTAACATTCTGCTTGTAAAGCCAGTACACATCAGCCTGTATCAAGTCGAGCTTCTCTGCAAATTTGTACCTTTCCATGGTCTTTTTTATGTCTCTAACATCTTCAAGTATCCTGCTTTTAGCATTTGGAGAAAGGCTTTCAGTAATGTCGCTCTTCGCCTGACTAAGCTCTTCCTTAGTATCCAAAATAGAGGCCTGAAGACCCTCCAGCATCTCATTCTTCGACAATATTTGATTTACGACATTCTTTAGATTTGTATTGTATCTCTCAATCAGTGTTTCCTTTTCCAATTTCTCAGCCTTGAAATTAGAATTTAGATCGTGTATTTTTGATGTTATTTCTGCAAGCTCTTGTTCTTTCTTGCTTATTTGGCCCAGTAACTCATTCTTTTTAATTTCAACTTCTTTAAGACTTATCTTGTCCTTCTCTTCTATTTTGTTTAAGTTCACAGAACCAAGCATATGCGAAACTTCTAGGTCTGATCTCCTTTGGCAGCGCTCAGAACTTGCACTATCAACTAGATTTTCATAGAAAAAGGATTTGGATATTCTTTGGCAATGCTCAGGATCGTAAGTGAAACCTATAAAGCTCTTATATCCACAGCTAGCAGCTGAATTGTCAGGCTCAAACTCTGTGTCCACAAAATTGCTGATATCTCCTTCGCTTTCGACTCTTGGCTTGAAAGGTGCTTCCTGGCTTCTGATGTTGTCCCAATCTATGCCACTGAAAAAAGAATGACTCTTCACCTTTTCGAAGTTGTATCTTTTCTCCTTTAAGCACAGTAAATTGCTTATAAGGTCTCTCAGGTCTTCTGAAATTCCATCTTCAAACTGGAACTTAATTCCGTTGATCTTGTCGTATGTCTTTCGCAGCGAATCTGCATAAAACGGGGTTGCTCCGTAGAACATCTCATATAAAATTACCCCGACCGTCCAATAGTCTACCTCTGTGCCGTAGACTACCGTTTCTCCTATCGAACTGAGGACATCAGGGGAGACATAATCTGGTGTCCCCACTGTAGTGCTGGACATGACATAGCCATTTACCAGCTTGGCACAGCTCCCAAAGTCTGCTATTTTTACGTGTCCCAGCTTGTCTATCAAGATGTTGTCAGGCTTCAGGTCCCTGTGTATCCATCCTAGCTTGTGTATTTCATTTACTGCCAGAAAGAGTTCAGCCGCATAAAACCTAATTTCATTTTCCTTCATTATGTCGATCTTAGAAAGATATCCCAGAAGATCGCCCCCTGAAATAAAATCCATGATGTAATAGATGTACTCGTCATCCTGCACACACATGTGGCTCTTTACCAGCCACTCAGCACTGTGGCTAGTCATGATCTCCTTCTCGTTCATGAAGAAGGTGGTGTTTGGGTTTTTCAAAACTAGCTCTTTCGACACCTTCTTCATTGCATAAATCCTGCCGTCTTTCTGCACAACATAAACTTCCCCGTATCCGCCCTTTGCAATGTTCTTAAGTATTTTGAAGTCTGAGGGCATTGTCTTGTTTTCATGTATTGCAATGCCAAGAGGTGTTTTTAGGTCCTTCTCCAGAGCCTCAGAAAAGTCTATCAGATAGTTTATATCTAGTTTCTTGTTCTTATCCATGCGGAATAGGGCAAGTTTGAAATTAAATATTTACTAAATAAAATAAATCTGTCTCACGTTAAAAATGCAATTGCGCCAGTTGCAATAAAATGTAAAATTTATAAGTCCATTGACATTAAAAACTCTTATGTTCTGCTACGGTTGCCTCAATCAGCACAATCTTAGCATAAAATAGCATGCATAAAAGGAATCTAAAAATGATCATGAAATTACATAAATAAAATTATAAATACAAAATCATATTAAAAATATACAAAACACAATAAAAACACGAGACTTTACTGATCGACAATCTCATATAAAAACATAATCTATTTTAAGATTTCACTGTTCTTGAAAACAATCCAAGCACATAAAAGTGATTGTTCAGAAAAGAAACAAATTGCTATTCTTGTTGCTGTATGCTTTTGGTGTAGTCAAAAACAGATATTTTGTATTTTTCTTCATGCATAAACCCTACAATTATCTTCCACTCATCCATTTCAACCTTAGAAATCATATAAGCCTCAAGAAGCACCCGTATCAGGGCTCCTGTATGAAATGAATATATTTTAATTTCCTTGCTTGTTCCTATTATAATTACATTTCCAGAGACCTTCTGGCACTTGATTGGAGATGCCTCTTGGATCGTAAATTCAAGCTTCTTGCTTACATAGTTGAACTTAACCACAGTTCCGTCTAAGCTGGATGACACAACGTAGTGCCCCTGGAAATCTATCCATGCCACAATAGAGCTGCTGTACTTGAAAGACACTACACTGCTCCCATCAATCTTGTTTATCTTCACATCAGAGTCATGCCCGCCGGACGCAATAAATCCGTTGTGGGCTTTGACACAGTAGATTCTTCTGTCATGCGAGCATATGTCTCTTACAAACTTCCCTTTTTTGTAGTCCCACAGCTTTATTGTTCCATCGTACGATCCACTGATCAGAAAATCTCCATAAACATCCAGGCATCTCACACTCTGCTGGTGTCCCTCCAGCCTGTAGAGAAGATCTCCTATCTCACTCCATATTCCGATAGTATGGTCTCTACTACCTGTAATTATAAAGTCATTGCAGCATCTCAGCACTCTTATCGTAGATCTGTGGTACTTCAGCACTCTTACGGCTGCCTCTGTGTTAAGATCCCATATCCTGGCTGTCTTGTCTGTGCTTCCTGTTATGGGCTTGCCCTTGAGAATGCCAAATGTCCATATTCCCCCAACATGTCCTATGAAGTTCTTCTTCAGGCATCCATCGTAGCTGAATGCCTTTAGACTCTGATCGTCTGATGACACATAAATAAGATTATCACACACCAAAAGATGAGTCATATCGCTTTGGTTAGTCTGGAATGTTATGGTCTCCTCTAAATGCCTCTTTATGGATTTTATAAGCGCATTGCCGTTCTTTAACAGCCTGACACATGTGTCTATGCTCAATCCGTGTGTTCCACAGAACGAGTTCCATACATCGGGGCTTCCAGCCAACACTTTGCTGGTTCTTTCATATTCCAGTGCATGTCTTATTCCCGTTATGCCCAGGTGCATAAAGAGCTTTCCTAGCAGCTCAGGAGGGAGAAATTGGTCATTCATGTCGAGCTTTTTTGGCTTCTTCAGCATAATTTTAGGGAACAAAAAAACAAATAAAACAAGCTAATCAATGACAAATAAGCTTGTCAAATGGCATGAAGAGAGAAGATCAGCTGTTTTGAAGAATTTAAGCTTATTTGATGGCTGAAATGACAAATACTGTGTTCCTCATAAAAATTCTTATTTAATTTCTAGCCTTGCTTTAATCATAAAGATACTCATTTATGCAATATGCAAGTCTTGTTGCAACTTTTAACTCTTTGTTTTCGTTCTATTCTTTTAGATAATCATTTGATCTATTTTTGCAATCTGTACAATCTCTTTGAAGATTGTATTTTGCTTTGGCACATCTATCAGATAATTATTTATTACTAACTAATCTTTTTATGCTTCTGTTTTATCTAATCAGTCTTGTAGACTTCTGATCTGCATAATCATAGCACTGCTCAATTGTAACTATTTCTCTGTTTTATTCTTAAAAACAGCTTTTTACTTGTTATGCTCAAAGCTTGCCTTATGCATGCTTTACTTTCTTTTTATTCAATTTGTTTCATTGCAATTTTATCCCTCACATGTCGAAACAAATTTCAGAAGCTTTCAAAAAATCATCTACACGGATCAAAAGCATAGCTTTCCATCCCATAAACCCCACTTTTATCACTGCACACCACTGTGGAGCAATCCGGATCTGGAACATCCTCTATCAGCAGAATATTTGTGTTCTCAGGGAGCATATTGGGAGTGTGAGAGCAGTTAAAATCCATCCTAGCGGCAACGTGTTTGCCACAGCAGGAGACGACAAGTTAGTCAGAATTTGGAACTACAAGACAAAAAAAGTCATGCATGCTCTCAAGGGGCACACTGACTACATCAGGTCCATCGACTTCCATCCGACCCGCCCTTGGATTATAAGTGGGTCTGACGACTGTCTCATAAAAATATGGGATTTTATGTCGGGACAGCTTATCTGCTCCAGCACTGGCCACACCCACTATGTCATGTCTGTGCTGTTTGCCGACAGCACCCACATAATCACAGGCTCGCTGGATCACACAATTGGGCTGTGGGACTGCAGCAATCTCTTCGAAAAGAAAAAACTAATGGTTCCCGGTGTTGTTTTAATGCAGACTGTTGATGCGCATGAAAGAGGCATAAATTCTTTATTTTTGCATGAAGGAAATCTTGTAAGCGGATCAGACGACAAAGAAGTGAAGGTTTGGAGCTTCAGAAATGACAACATAAACCTTGAGAAATCGTACTTTAATCACGAAGCAACAGTGACGTCTGTGTATTACGACGGTCAGCGCTATTATAGTGGATCAGAGGACAGCAGCTTTGCAATCATCCATAAAGGAAAATCCAACAAAATAAATGTGATGTCAAGAGTCTGGTGCATAAGTGGGAAGAACGAGTATCTTGCATTGGGCACTGATGATGGGCTGATAGTCTACAGGAACCAGAGCAATAGAGTGTGTGCTTGCAATGAAAACAATATCTTCCATACGCAGGATAACGTTATTTACAGATACAATTTCAAGCAGTCAAGCGATTATGGAAAAGTGAAGGAAAACATAGAAAGCATGTTTCTTTTGGAGGAAAAGCTTATTGTTCAGACTAAAAAGCAATACTACATTTTTGAGGATGGAAGTAGGAGTGATCCAGAGGCCGGGTGCATAGCTTATCAAGGGAAAGATAAGTTTGTGCTCCTGGACAATAACCTATATAAAAATGATGATCTGTACAGGCCCAACATCCTGTCAACTGAGAACTCTGCCAATCAAGTACGTCTTTTTGGACAAGAGAAGAGGATTTTTATTACCAGCAACAACACTTTGGTATGCATTGAAAATGATGAAGAAATATCCTCCACCTTCAATTTCAGGATAAACAATGTCTTGTCTCGGGAAGATGAAATAGTAGTTTTCGGAAGCAACAAGATACTCATTCTTGATAGGCAGTTGAAGATAGTCCATTCTGTCTCAGAGTTAGTGGAGATAACAGGCGGTATTTTTTACAATGATATTCTCATATACTGCACACTGAAGCAGATAAAGTATTTTTATGAAGATCAAGGCATTCTCCAGTCAATTGACGGATACTACACACCAGCGATTGTGAAGAATGAATTTATTTATTTGCTAGGCGCAAAAGGAATGGAGAAATTTATGTTGAATCAGAGCGAAATTCGATTTAGAAAGGCTGTATTGGACAATGAGAACATTCTTTCGGTCATCGAAAGCGAGCAGCTTCCTGGTCTTAGTCCTTTAGAATATCTCATTCAAAAGGGGAAGGGCGGAATAGCCCTGCCCTACATAAAAGATGAGGAAAAAAGGTTCGAGCTCTATTTGAGTGAAAACTCGTTAAAAGAAGCATTGAAGCTGTGTAAAAACAATAAAATGTATGAAGACCTAGCTTTCAAAGCACTTTCTGCAGGGAACTACGAAATTGCTGAGCTTTGTTTCAAAAAAACAAGAGATTCATTGAACCTTTTCTTCCTGTTTTTGAGCACAAAAAACTTTGAAAAGATGAAAGAGCTTGAGGGAGAGGAGATCGAGAATATGGTTAAAATTGTGCTGGAAGATAGAAGTATTCTGTCACTTGGTGATGAGACTGAACATTTAGGAGGCCAAGAGGCAGATTTGGAGGCTCCTGAAAGCGATTCTAGCAAATCAGCTAATAAGAAAAAAGCTAGTAATAAGTCTAGCAATGATAAGCCTACTAAAGTAGCAGATGATGAGATGCCTAGTCAAAGAAATGAAGATTCTCTGCGCGGTGTTTGTACTGACCTTAACAAAATGAATTTTGATTTAAGCAATGACAGCAAAGAAGATGACACTACCAGCAATTCTAGTCTTGCAAAGACAGACATGGCCACAATAAACGATTCAGATTATCATTGCCAGATTTGCTGTCTTTCCGAAGCCTCTCTGAAGTGTGACGAAAGAGATCCTCAATCTGTGTATGAGGAAGCCCTTGAATACACCACAGTGGGAAAATTTTCAAAAGCTTTGGATGCGTTCAGAATATCTTTGTGCAACGTAGCCAGCAAGCTCAGTGAGTCTGACGACTTCCTTAGTCTTAGGAAAAGCATTGGCAACTATTTGCTTGGGCTGAATATTGAAAAAGCTAGACGAAATACGCAGGATGCTGAAAGAAACATCGAATTGTCGCTCTTTTTTGCAGACCTACCGCTTGAAGCCGATCACAAAATTCTAGCCAAGAATCTTGCTATGACCACATGTTTTAAACACAAGAATTTCAAGACAGCCAAAAGACTGGCTGAAATGTGTCCTGAAGGGAAGAATGCTGCAAAGATTCTGGCAAGCGAAGAGAATGACGATGCATATGAAATCAAGTACACTTTAAGAGAAGGGGAATATGTAGACGTAGATGGAGCGAATAGCGGCCATTTGTGCTTTGATACACTTGAGGTAGAGAAAGATTTTAAGTCCTGTGCCCTGTGCTTTGTAAAATCAAAAACAGGCGAAAAGTGTAGTGCATGTGAAATTGGAATTCTTCATTAAATTCAAATTATTTCTTTTTTTTTGGAAATTGCGGGAGTTTAAAATATACATTTTTGAGAAAGATTCACTTGCTAGCCTTCCTAAAACAAAAGAGCGGGCTTTCAGGAAACAAGCCTGATTTTATTGGTTAAAATCTCCTAAAACATATTTTCAATAAGAAATACAATTAATAAATCAGATGCCCCTTATGGAACAAGAGAGAGAAAAAGCGAGAAACGACGAGCAAGGCTTGGAATCCGAAAGGAAAGAGACAAGCAAAAGACAACAAGATGCAGACTCTAAAGAATGTGAGGAGAATGAAGAGCAGAGAAATTTGGAATCTGAAGAGAACTCAGAAGAAAGCAGGTGCAAAATTAGCAGGCCTCTTACACCAAATAGCATTCCGCAGTCTGAGCTTGTGAGAAAATCAAACGTTGTCATTTCAACAGAGAACAAAGTCATTGCAAATCCTCTTGATTTTAAGCCTACGTCTACCTTCACTTCGTTTATAAAAATACCTGGAATTCTCGTGTTTTCGATTCTTGCAGGATACCTCATTGGCAAATTCCACTTCAACTTCATATTTCTGATTCCTGTAGCCCACATCCTCTACTACATTTTCAACCGCAAGGTTACAGATTACACAAGGACATTGGAAGCTGTTTACAAGGAGAAGAGCATTAAAGAGAAGCTTGGCGACTTTGAAACTGTGGAATGGATGAATCACATCACAAACAGATTCTGGAATGTAGCAGAACAAGAGGTTTCCTCTATCATTTTTAATGAGGTGAACAACATATTAGAGACAGCAATTCCTACAAAGGCACTGTCAATCAGGCTTTCTGAGATCACGCTTGGAACGCGTCCGCCTGTCGTGGAGAGAATTTCGTTTTTGGAAAAATCCGAGGATTGCATTGTTCTTGAGATTGCTGCTAATTTCATACCAGTGCAAGCCTCGGAGGAAATTCTGTCTTATTTCAAGAAACAAAGAAACCACTGGAACACCTACATTGAGCTTACTGTCGTTCTCGGAAATTTTATAAAAATTCCGATTTTAGTGAAAAATTTTACCTTTTCAGGAATCTTTAAGATAAAAATTGGCCTGACAAAAAAGATCCCCTTTGCCAGCAGCTTCAGTCTCTCAATGCTCGAGACACCTGTCATAGATTTTGAGCTTCTGCCGCTCAAAGCTGTTGACATGCTAGATTTGCCCTATGTCGGGAGCCTCCTAAACGGCGTTATCAACAGCCAGGTCAAGAATCTCTTGTTAGACCCCAAGTCGATAGATATTGATCTGGAGAAGATCGCGAAATATCAGGGCTCAATTATTGGTGTGGTATACGTGTATGTCCATGGGCTGGAAACGGTCGACGAGTCTACCTTTTGGGTTGATATTGACATCGGAAGCAGGGTGTTTGGAAGCACTTGCAAGAAGTTTGGAAAAGACCCTATCTTCAACCAGGGATTCTACCACATTGTCTCAGATATGACCAGTTACCTGACTTTATCTCTTCAATCTACTGACGAGCCGTCCCGCTCTGGAAAAATATGGCTTAGAAACCTTAACAAATACTACTACTCGGAAAGGGTTTGTGTCTCTGACGAGAGTTCCAAGAGGTACATCGGTGTAACTAGCAGGTTTTATCCTCTCACTAAAAGGCCTTCTAACACTATGATTCTGTATTTGTCCCTTATCTCTATTGAAGATCTTCAGGCTATTGGAGATCCCATCAACAAACTTTATTCTACATACTGTGTGATTAGTGTTGAAACCAGAGAAGCCATCGTTAAGAGGAGGATCCTTGACTCTCAGCAGTCGAAGAGAATATTCGCCACAAAAAACCCATTTTACAACCAGAAATTCAAGTTTTTTGTGAAGAACTTTGAGGACTACGTTATCAAGGTGAGGATTTTGAACGAGAGAAATGATAATGAAATAGGGAAGGTTCTGATATCTGTTGCAGATGTCAAGGGTGACGACACAGTTCGATATCAGATTTCAGGTGCCGGGAGTGGAGACCTCAATCTGAAGTTTAAAATTGACTACATTGATGACGTAAGTGAAGAGACTGGTCCCAACTATAACCCATTTTTGGTAGGGGATGAGATTGTTGAGCATCCTAAGAACAAGGATGAAACATTGAGTGAAGTTCTGATAGCTGAAGATCTAAACGAAAACGGTATAGCAGAGAATGCTCGTGAAGAAGATGGTATAGGCAAAAATGAGATGGCTAAGCATGATGCAGAAAGCACTAGTTTAAGCAGCGAAATAAACGAGATGGAAGAGCATGCTGTTCCCGAAGTAAAAACTAAGACTGAGTACAGTGAGAATAGCCGTGTCAAGGAACAGCATCTTGGAGCTTACATTGGTGATTTCTACAAGAAAAATCGCAAGATTTTGCAAAAAGAGGAAAAACCTGAAGTTCCTAGTTTGGCGCTTGGAATTTACAACAAAACCCCAGCAAATCATAAATTTGTAGTCTACAGAAAGGCGTACAAATACTCTATCAAGGATATAAAAGCTTCTGGGGCATTCTATCTTGTTTTTGAGACTGACCATTTGAATGTGCGAATGGACACATTTTCTACCGAACTTAAAATAGTGCGTGACGTTATTGTTCCTATAGAGAATGAAAGGTACATAAGAGCTAGGCTGTTCAAACAGTCATTCAATGGGGACATTTTTGTAAGCGAGGAGGTTCTTCTTCTGGGTCAAACTGTTGTAGTCTTTGACAAGACTAAAGTGGAATTCAGGATTGAGGTTGAAGACTTCAAGGTTTGCAGAGATCAGGATAGTGACTATTTCAAGGTTTTACAGGCTAGGTTTTACAAATACAGTGTCCAAAGGCAGTATAACTTAGATCTTTTTTATGAAGATGAATTTCAAAATGCCAGCCAAGTTTACAATTTGTCTACTCTGTTCATTGGCAGTGGTGACATCACCTGTAAACTGAATGAAAAGAACTCTAAAAAAAACTTTACGGCAATCATTCCAAAAAGAAATTGCGATGAGCAGATTACTTTTGGAAATTTGTTGAATGCAAACATCTGCTGCATGTGCCTTGAGTGCCCATTCATCAGAGATATTGTCCCCAGGAGAGGAGACTTGGAAGTGTTTATTATAAAGGTTTTCAATCTGAAGCAGCCAAGTGATTCTTCTGGAGATTCTTGTGTCAAGGTTTTCCTGAACAATGAAAAGATATTCAAGACAGCTAAACGATCTAAGTTAAGCGACCCGATTTTTAACGAAAGTTTTAAAATCAACGTTCAGAAGGACATTGATGTGCTTTCTTTCCATGTTTACAGCTGTAATACAATTGCGGCAGATACTCTTCTTTGTTATAGAGAAGTCTCGCTTTTTAACATTCTAAACGGCTACAACCGCTACGACATAAATCTGTTTGATGGTGAAAGCGGGGAAATGTCTGACTGTAAGATGCAGTTGATTTTCAATTACAAAAAAGACTTGAATCTAGGCGAAATTCAATAGTTTTAATTAAAGAACATTTCTGATAATTTTTGAGTAAAAGTTATGTTTAAAGATTTTATCAAAGCTTTTGTGAAAGTTATTGAAAAAATCATGCAAATTTTTATCAAATTTTTTTTAAAGTTTATAAAAACTACAATCAAAGTATTTTATTATAGAACAATCGAAATCAAAGCCACGGCTGCTATTGTGGGGAGCAATGCAATCGCTGGGGCGCTGTTTTTTGTTCTTTTAGTTGTACTTTTGCTGGTTGTTTTTTTGGTCTTTTCTTTTTGTTCATCCTTATCTTGAGTTCCACCGTTTGGCTTCTTTGTTTCATCAATAACACTCATTTCAGGCATAGGTCCATTCCCTAAAGGGTAAGGGTTAGGTGACAGACTACTCGTAGGCATGGCTTCAATCAATCCAAATTGCTCCCAGCCTGTTCCTTGAGCCATATTCATGGGGACTGATTGCTTTGTGGTCGGTCTGTCGAAGGATTTATTGCAGATTGATCATAACTGTAGCTTATGGGCTGGAAGTTTTCTGTGTTCATGCCTGCTATGGGGCTGGGGTCAGTCCATGACTTATTTCTATTGTCCCAAAATGAAGCATATGTTCCTTTGTCTTCCGTCAGATAAAACTCCACATCTGTAAAAGTGTCTGTGTCTATCTCTGCCACAGGCTTGCTATCGTAAATATAAAGTTTGCTAAAGACAACCTTTATAAACAAGAGAAATATACAAAACCTTTGCATGTTGGGGTCTGGTCTGATTTTTCTTTTTATCATCATATTTTTCAAATTTTTAGCAAAAATTACCTATATAGGTAATTTTATAAATTTGTTGGTAAAACTAAACAAACTAATACACTTGTTTATTTAGAGAATTTCCAAGCATTGAATTCTGAAGTTTTGTTAAAAAAACTACTGTTAAAAGTCAAATTTTCTGTTTCTTGCTGAAAACAGTGCAATATTGTCTTTAAACTTGACAAATCACAAGATTCATGCAATTATATTTAGTTTTTCTTCTATTTTTTCACATAAAATTTTTACCCCATGAAAATTTCTAATGCAGGCTTGAAAATACGTTTTTTAAATGCTTACGTATTGCTCGTTCGATTGTCTTTCTGTAGCTCAAGAACATCGCAGAACAGCAATCCAGACAGCTTGGCGGATCTTAATTCTGCCATATTGAAAAATGTTTCTTCAAATTTAAATCTTGGGGAAGAACAAAACTCTATACACACGAACAATGCTAAGATCCAAGAGATTTTGGATGAATATTTACGTGCAAGAAGTTCATTTTTCCAAAAAGTGACCGAAGAAGTAAAACCTGCCAATGCAAGAAAAAATTTTGACAGCAAAGTGAAAAATTTGCACAAAAAAATTGCTCAACTCGATCTCAAAAGCTTTATGGATGAAGAAGGTTTTCTATATGAGTTAAATTTGTATATGCAAACGGACGTAACAAGTAATATTAATGATAAAACTTTTGAACAAATTGATGTTGAGCTTGATCATTGCACGAGTATGTACTGTCACATAGGCGGGCTATTGACAAGAGAGCTAGGTTCTAGTTACATTAAGCTAACAAATAATATTTGTAAATGCAATATCTGTTATTTTGCAAGAAAAGGCATTACTAGCGAAGATATAATTAGTGCTGACCAAGTCAATGAAATGTGTGTAGAGCTTAAAAAATTAATATTGAAAAATATTTTTTTCTTAAACCGATTCTTAATTCTCCTAAAAGCAACGCCAAAGTTAAACAAAAAAGCAGTCGATACTATTTATGCGAAAATGACTCCGGCTTTGAAGTCGTTTGTGACTATTTTTGTCAAATTAGACAAATTATCTGCTAAAACATTACAGTTGCCCGAGACATTTAAATCTATTTTCGCAGATGCAAAAAGTTCCTTAAATTCAACGGTAAATGCCCTTTGTCATTATTTATTTCTCATTAAGTTTAGTTATGACAGTAAATCTAATCAAAAAGCACAAATTGTCTTCAAAAATGAATTAATGCCTATTAAGCCACTACTTTTGGGAATATCAGATGATAAACTTGAGCAAGATTTTCCAAATATCCAAGAAAACTTTGATTATTATAAGAATTTGAGTGTGAATGATCTAAATGACAATTTAGACTATGCCATCCTTGAATGCAGGATGCTAGCTCGTCTTCGAAAACTTTATCCAACCCAGGATGCAGAACTTGCAGATCTATATGATGAGTCGAGAGGTTTGAAGAGCATGATAGGACAGCTTACATATTTTATAAACAAATTTAAAGTTTTTGATATAACTGTCCCTATAGGAGAAGAAGAAACTGAGATCAAAAATTTATATTCTGAATTTGAAGATGTTATTGATCAGCTTATTTACGAGTTGGATACTGTTACGAAAGAACAGCTTGAAAAGGCGCTGGAAGACCTGTTGAAAGAATATTTAAGAGGTCTGTTCAAAGAATTACCTAAAAAAGATCAATGCAGATTCAATTTGCTTGAATGTTATGCGCCTTTATCACAATTAACAAAAGATCTACTGAAGGAATTGTTTTTAGAACATTCTGATCAAGTTTCTAAGCAAGTTTTAAGGGAATTAGAAAAAAAGTTTGCAAGTTTGAGGCCAGCTAACAATATTCTGAGAGACTATTTTAACAAAAATCAAAGTCTAGACACATTTAAGGAAATATTAGGCAATACCTACAAAGATTTGCCATTATTGCTATCTCCCTTTCTGAATGCCTTTAGTAATTTGAAGAAAAAGATGGATGCCTTGACCAGAGAACTGAACACAGAGAATCTCTCATATTCTGTCAAGGAGGAAAGAGTTGAAAAGATGAAGATCGAGATAAATGAATATCTGCAAGGTAGAGCAGAAAAAGAAAGTGAGTTTTTTACCTTGGTTGCCAAAGCCAAATCACTTTTGGCTGAGATATTTAAGTTTTCACCCAAAAAAGACGAGATAAGCCAGATCAAGATCCAGAGTCCGTATGAACCTGAAATCAACTGGTGCAATAACTTACTTAGCGAACTGAAAACTCTTTGCAATGATGCAAAAAAGGCTGAAGCGAGAAAAATGAAACATATTGCTAGGCTGGAAGCCAAACAACAGGCTGAGCAAGACATTGATGCAGCAACGGCAGAACAGAATACTGAGGCTGGTCCAAGCAATCCTTCGACTTCAAGCAGTGCTGAGAACAAGAGAAAGAGCAGGAATGAGTGCCATAGTTCTACCAAGAGCTTTATAACGCCTAAGTCTAACAACAAAAGACCAAACAAGTTTGCAAACTTGAACAAGCAGAAAAAAAAGAAGGAATAAATTTTTCTTAAAACATTTATATCATATCAGTGTTTGTAAAATATTCAATTTCATGGATAAAAATTCATTAATAATACTTAACAGTGTTAATAGATAAAAAAGTTTAGTTCTAGATTGATCTAATAAAATAGAAGCCTATCGAAAAAAGCCTGATAAACATTTATTAACGATAAAACAAAGACAATTTTTGTTGTTTGAGAATTAGCTTCATTATCCGAAAATGTTGTTATATTGCTAAGTAAGTTATATTTTTCATATTATTTTAAAATTTTAATTAATTTATTTTTTGTTGTTTTTTTTTGATTAAACAAATTTCTAAAGAGAAAGGAAAATTTAAAATTGTCAAAATTTATGCATTCTAGCCTCACAAAAGAACAAAATTAGCAACTTGCAAACAATTGTATTCCCGGCTAATTTTTGAGTTAAAGAGTTTCTAGATTTGACACCCCTAAAATGAAGGAAAACGACGAGGTAATTGGAAATTTACTGTCTGGAACCAGGCCTGAGTCTGCAGATACCATGGATTCCAAACGTGTTGCGACAACCATACAAGACTTCCTGCTCAAGCTTGACCAGGCTAGGGAGTGGGTCTGTGATATTACAGGAGAGAGCTGCGATATTTCCAAGTTCAAAGAAGAGCTTCCTAAAGCCGAGATGCTGGCTAAAATAGTTCAAGTATTGGACAAGACCTTCACGAAGAAGATACATATCAGTGCCGTTAAAGAATACAAGCACATAGATAATATAATGTTTTTTCTGAGCTGGCTCAAGAGGATAAAGCTCAGAAAGCATTTTTTCTTTGAGACGGTGGATCTTTATGACTCCAAGAATATTCCAAAAGTTATTTTCTGCCTGCATGGTTTGGCATGCTTTCTGAATAAACGAGGATACAGCAGAGGAATAGTTGTGAGGAATGACGTAGTGTTTACAAACCAGGAGACTAGCTTGTTCGAGGATGACGTCAAAAATATTGCAATGCAGAAATTTGAGGATATCTCGAATAAGCTTGATTCTGAAGATGAAGGCATTATAGAGTACGACTCAGAAGTCATGAACGGGTCTGACTCTGAAAATATGGCCAGTGAAGAGACAATAAAGCTATTTTCTAGAAGTCTACTCTGGAAGAGTGCTTTTACAGGGATTGTGTATAAGGGACAGGTTCCGATTCAGTCCATCAGGAAATTTGTGGATTTTACGAACGACCGCACTGCCCAGATAATCAACGAGCAAGAAGGAGAAATCATTAAAAAGTTTAAGAACAATCACGAGAAAGACAAGGAAAAGGATGAGATTCTGCGAACCATAAGACTTCTACTTGAGAATCAGGCGAGTCTGCGTGAGGTATTTGTTGAAATTTATCCACTGGCCAATGATTTCAAAAACTTTAAAAGAGCTTTGTATCTGCTGATTCATGATTACGATCTTTTTAGGGCAATTCTCAATGCTGGGTTCGAACTCCCTCTCCGTGTTATTTTCCCAGACAACTTACTGGGAGATTTCCATTTTTCTCACCTTATTTTTGATGATCTCGAGTCCTCATACAATGAATGTGTGCTTGATGAGGATGCAGAGAATAGCTTTACAGAAGGAAGTGCGTTGAAGATAGCCAGGGCCCACTTTATCACTTCGAAATGCTTTAAGAACCTTGTAGAGGCATTTACTACCAATGAAACCTTTGACCTGAATCCCATAACTATTTCTGAGAGCTTGCAAAAAAAGGCTGCTGGGTCTTTGGACAAGAGAAAGATGCTTGATGAGGCCATTGGCGACGAAGCAGTTCGCACGGAAATCCTCAGAAGAGCCCAAATGATTGTAGACTTTGTTGTAAGCAAGTACCAGTTTCTTCTTGGTGTTGACTTCCCTTATTATGTCAGAAAATTTGTTGACCATCCACTATTCTTTGAGAATTTTATTGAACCTGCTATCATCCATGCCAATAACTTTATTATTTCAGAGCTATTTTCTTATATCTTCCACAGTAGTGAGTCTGAATGCAGATTTTCTGATCTTTTTGGACAGGAGAGAATGCTTTTGCGACAAGAAAAGTTTGAAAAAACATGTGACTTCGATTTTACTGATTACTCGCCTCTTAAAGACTTTTTGGACCAGTGCAGAGACGATTTTAGGCACAAATTTGTAAATAAGCATAGGGTCAATGTTGGGATCAACGACTTTTTTATGAGCCATTTTTCTAATAACAAGATCTCGTCAAAGACCCCTCTTCAGGTGGAAATTAATATTCAAGAAATCAACAATATTATAATCGTATTAAAAAAGTGCATGGAGTGCAGCTTTGCTCTTGGACAGGACATGGCAAATGCCATCAACGACCTCAGTCTGCTGAGATGTGGGCGTTCTGAGGACTTCAAAATTGAGGTGTTTAGTAGTGTCAAAGAAATGCCTGTGGAGTTTAAAAATGGAACTTTTGAGGGTGACGCAGAGAAGAGCAGAGAAGAGGAGGTTGTTGTATCTGAGACATTTAAGGAGCTACTTCTTAAGTCATCCAAGACTGTGAACGATCCAATGCTGTTTAAAGAGCGATTTACTCTTCAGCTTGACAATCAGTCACAGGAGCAGAGAGAAGGGGATGATTTGGCCATGAATGCTCTGGTTAGAGACTTGAAACACAGGATTCTACTTTTGATATCCATCTCCAATAAGAATGATCTGCCATCTATTTTAAACAGTACAGACTCCTTTGAGATTGAAATGATCAGCCAAAATGGTCTTGATCTCGAGGAGATTGAGGAGTTTAAAAGAAGCGTGATTGAGGACTTGAACTTTCTTAGTAATTCTAGTTTTATAGGAAAAAGACATTTTAAGGGACAATCTTCTGACAAGTTCTCTGCGTGCTGCAGGAAGATTCTAAACCTGATTGCCAATGACATTCTCATGAACAAGTACCGTGTTTACAACAGAGAAATATCGATGAATCAAGAAACATCTGATGCACTGTTCAAAAAAGGTTTGTGGCTGGACAAGTACTTGAAGTATTTGTACTCCTATTTGAATGACCTAGTTGCAGGCATGTTTATAAACAAGAGTGGAACTATCTTCAACCGTCAGGTTGAGCCTAAAAGCTTGTATGGGACTTATAAGTTTCCTTTGTCTTCTGCAAAGGTGCAGATCTACGAAGACATTGACGATAGTCAGTTTTCATTCGTCATCTCTTGTAATGAGCCTATGGTGTTTGAGATCACTGTCCTGTGCGGAGACAAAATGCTTTCGGATAAGAAGCTAGCCAGATTCGATGATCTTCTTCGGCTGAAGGAGGATGGTGTCATATGTTTTGACTTCAACGAGCTCTGCTGCTTCTCAGTCGCACCCCTTGTTGAGCTCATCAATTGCAAGTATATCAACTATTAAATATGTTGTTTAATCAATCACCTAACTTGTTTTTTAATCAACTGCTAAATTATTGTTTAATCAACTATTAAATATGTTATTTTAATCAATTATCTGTTGTTCTAATCAAATTATTAGTATTTTTAAATTTTGTAAATAGAGATATAATTGCTGAAACTGAAGAACTTTTTATTTCCTGTCTAAATCTTTGCTTGCAGGTTCAACAAAATTTTGAGATATTCACAATTTCATCCAGCTTTTAGGTTTAGGAACATCTCAGGCTTTTGTTTGTTTAATAAAGAATCAAATATTACCAAGCACAGAGCATAGTCTATTTTTATTTATAGTTTTATTTGACAATTGTTTTAAATCTTGTGTTTTTTTACCCCACATGAGCCAAGCTTTCAACACAGATTACAGCACTGCAATTATGGAGCCCAAGCTTAAAAACTCACTGCTTGTCTATGGAGACGACATGCTCAAGTATAAGCTGAAGCCCTTTGAAATTTGCATCCATGAGGATTCGACCTCCGGCTGTCTCGGGTTTCAGGCCTATTTGGATGGGCCAGTCTTAGTCAGGGGAAAGAAGCAAAGAGAGAACATTCTCACAGTTACAATCAACAACGACATTCCCAAGAATGTTGCGATTCTTTCCAAGGAGGCAAGGATAAATCTTTGCGTTAGGATCAATGACTATGTTAAGTTGTACAATGTTAAAATGGATGACATTCCCCAAGCGGATGAGGTGCACTTCTATCCAATAGAAGACACGATTGACAGAATATCTGGTGACATATTTACTGCCTACGTGGACCCGTTCTTTTCAAGACCCAGAATTTACATTTCTGTGGGAAACATTTACAAAATCAAGAGTGGTGCAATGAATGCCATGGAGTTCAAAGTTGTAAAAATAACAGGCGTAGCCACTAAAGAGGGAGGCCAAGCACGGGAGGTAGCCCATGCTGTGGCCGTAAGGAACACCTCAGTCATTTCTGACGGAAAAGTTTTGAGATCAGACCTGGAGAAAGAGACAAACTTGGTAGGCTACGATGACATTGGAGGAGCCAGGAGACAGATGGCACAGATAAGAGAGCTGATTGAGCTCCCGCTCAAGCAACCAGCACTTTTCAAAAAGATCGGAATAAAACCGCCCAGAGGAATTCTGCTCCATGGCCCGCCTGGCACTGGTAAGACACTCATAGCAAAGGCTATTGCTAATGAAACGGGCGCATTCTTGTACATTATCAATGGTCCAGAAATAATGTCTAAAATGTCGGGCGAATCTGAGTCCAATCTTAGGAAGGCCTTTGAGGAGGCACAGAAAAATGCACCATCTATTATTTTCATGGACGAGATAGACTCTCTTGCTCCCAACAGAGACAAGACGCAGGGAGAGGTTGAAAAAAGGATTGTTTCACAGCTTCTTACGCTTATGGACGGGATGAAGTCTATGTCCAATGTTATTGTGCTGGGCGCAACCAACAGGCCAAATTCTCTCGACCCGGCCTTGAGGAGATTTGGAAGATTTGATAGAGAAATTGAAATTGGGGTTCCTGACGATATTGGAAGATTGGAGATTCTGAGTATTCACACAAAAAACATGAACTTGGACGATTCTGTAGATCTGGAAGAGATTGCAAAGGAGATCCATGGGTTCACAGGCTCGGACATAGCTTCACTGTGTTCTGAGGCTGCAATCCAGCAGATAAGAGAGAAGCTCCCACTGATTGATCTGGACAGGGATTCTATAGATGCGGAGATTCTGGCATCCCTGAAGGTCAATTCTGATAACTTCAGATATGCCATCTCGAACACTGATCCAAGCTCGCTCAGGGAGACTGTCATTGAAAAGCCCAACGTCTCTTGGAGGGACATTGGAGGACTGGCCTTTGTTAAAAGAGAGCTCAAGGAGACTGTTCAGTATCCAGTCAACTACCCGGATAAATTTCTGAAATTCGGGCAGAATCCTTCAAAAGGTGTTCTTCTTTACGGACCGCCGGGATGTGGTAAGACTTTGCTGGCCAAAGCAGTTGCCACCGAGTGCAATGCCAACTTCATTTCCATCAAGGGACCTGAGCTTCTGACCATGTATGTCGGTGAGTCTGAGTCTAATGTAAGACAGCTCTTCGACAAGGCCAGAGGCTCTGCACCATGTGTTTTGTTTTTTGATGAGATCGACTCTATTGGCAGAGCTAGGAGCGCAGTATCCAATGATGGTGGTGCCACTGATCGTGTTCTCAACCAGCTGCTGGCAGAGATGGACGGGATGAACCAGAAGAAAAATGTATTTGTCATAGGCGCTACAAACAGACCAAGCCAATTAGACACAGCATTGATGAGACCAGGCAGATTAGACCAGCTAGTTTACATACCATTGCCTGATGAAAAGTCTAGGTTTTCTATTTTCAAGGCTAAACTGAAGAAGACACCCCTTGCAAAAAATGTGAATCTCAAGAGCTTAGCTGCTTCGCTGGAAGGATTCTCTGGCGCTGACATTAGCGAAATATGCCAAAGGTCTGCAAAGCTGGCCATTAGAGAGTCGATTGAGGCTGAGATTAAGAATCCCTCTTTGAAAGACGATCCTGTTCCTGAGCTGACTCTGAAGCATTTTGAAGAGGCTATGCGCTACGCACGGAAGAGCGTCACACAGGCTGAGATTGAATCTTTTGATGCCTTTGCCAAGTCAATGAAGGTTGACTTGTACAAATATTCTGAAGAAGAGGCCAAGGCTAACAATGCGGATGAAGGAGGCTTGTATGACTAAATGAAGATTTCGTTTTTATTTTTGCAATATTTTAAGTAAAAATTTTTCTTTATTTTTATCTGAGTATAAAAATTTTTGATTCTAGAAAATTAAAATTTTAGTAAACCAGGAGAGCAAGATTTGCTTCACAAAACAATGAAATAAGCATTTTTTAATTTATCTGCTGCTGTAACATTTCAAAATCGTAACAATACTTCTAAACTACAATGACTTTGCACAGCTCTGTTTTCTTTCTCTTTATCATATTTTATGAAATCCTTCAGTATTCAAAACACTATAATCAAGATAGTACTCAAGCAAATCTTTCGAATCAAAGCTAGGAATATACAATCTTCTGGAGCACACAGTGGCTCTGAACATTTCGTTTACTGTGCTCACCTTTTCAAAACAAATGACCGTGTTCTCGTCTAAAACACCCAGGTTCTCGGAGCCTGTTATAAATGAGAGAAACTTGGATCTGAAATTCTGCTGCTTTTCTTTCAAAATCTCCCACAGCCAGCAAATCTCTTTGCTTTTTACGCCACATTTCTCATAAATTACAATATTTTGTATAGTTTCCAGCGAAATTGGCATAAAGTGGCAGAATAGGAACGGGAAATCAAAGGCTGTCAATGTGAACAATGCATCTTTGATTGCACATTTATATCCAAACCTAATAAAATCGTATTGGTTAATTTTGGGATCAAATAAGATGGCAGAAACAATTTTGTCTAAATTTTCAGGCGTTGCAAACGCTTGGGAATCAGTAAAATCAAATTCAGAATTTTGTTTAAACGTTTTGCATGTATTCACTCTGTTTGGAGAAGTCGTTGATTGCTCTTTACAATAGCAATTATACAAATTTCTCTGTAATTCTGCATCCTGGACATGCCGTAAAGTAAACTTTCTATCAATCAGGTTCTCGTAAAACGATAATGAAAAGTTCATCTTGAACGTCTCTCCTAAAAGTAGAAATGACCCTATTGTTGCGCCTAAAAGAATAAGATATTTCTTGGTATCACACGCAGGCAAGTCGTTTATCAAGTCATTTAAGATTTCCTCTTTTAGATGCTTGTTTTCATCATAATTATACAAAAAGCTCATACTTGGCTCTTTTTGATTCTTGGGCAACACATCTACTATTCCCTCAGAATTCTGGCCTATCACCTTCTTATCTTTGATAAGAATAGTCATTAATTCATTAAACAGAAGATTCAGAAACTCAAGCTTCATGGCTCCATGGTCCTCTCCAATTTCATTTTCAAAGACTACTATTACATCCATTATATTGTATTTGTTGATGGTAGGAAGAAACTTGCGTATAGATGACTCTATAATGTTATTTCTCCTTATACATATTTTAAAAGGCATGCTTATCCCTGCTCTGTCAAACAGAGAATACCTTATTGAGTCTTTTATGTTATTCAGCTTTTCTAATGGCCTGATTCCTATCACCATTTTATTTATGTCGTCTGCATAAAAAGTCCTGCCATTTTGTGTTATTTTTCTGAAAGACGGAAAGACTAGCTGTGATTTGAATGTTTTGGAAAAGGATGTCTCAAATGTCTCTTCATTTACAAAATAAACAGTCCCGCCGACATCCTGTTCTGAGACTGCCAGATCTGCGGTCTTCTTAGCCTTAGTCCTAGTGCCTGCATCCACTGCTTTATGGCAGGTTTGGCTGCTCAAAGCTTTATTTAAATAAAAGTCAAATGTACTGTTCCTAAGAGAAACAAACAATTTGATTTTTAGCTTGGGAAAGTCATATTCGAAGCTCAAGTCCCTTTCCCCAAAGATTACATGGTCTATTTTCTTTTCATCTTCAGTCTTCACTCTAATTTCAAATTCTGGACTGCAAGGAAAGCAATAAACAAAGTCGAAGGCGTCAGATCTCAGGCTAATTGTGGTTTTAAAGATCGTTATTTCTATAAAGTGGTTAAAAATTCTGGAGATAAGTCCCTTTTTGGTGACTTCAATCTTACTTAGCATCGCAAACATTGGGCTGAAAAATAATAAATCGTTTAATATTATTTTGCTTTTATTTGTGAAAATATTTTTTGCAGCAATATGAATAATGTTCTAAAAGATAAACTATGGTTCTATTAGGTTTGTGTTGACTCCTTGCCGTCAACTTTGAATACCATGTTATTTAAAACAATAAACTATTGGTGGTTACGCAGAGGGCCAATAAAAACAATCTATTGGCTGACAAAGTAAAATATTATTGACTATCGAAATAAAATAATATTGACTTATACTCATTGGCCGACATAATAAAGGATTGTTGGACACTTAGAAATATTGAAAAAAAATACCAATAAACTTAATCTTGCAAGATTTTATCGACAGAAAAAAGTCAGGGGTATGCAGTTTGTTAAGAGAAGCAAAATTTTAACAAAATTTATTGTTCTTATATTTAGTTTTAGCTTTCTTTCAGTCATTTAAATAAACCATTTTATACCAAAAGTCTACTCCAAGTGCACATAGTCTGCCTCAATGTTATAATGCAAAAAATTTAAGGTTTACCTGAATTTCAAAATATAGCTTTATTTTACTACATTCTTATTATCAGGTTTCTTTGTATTCATAAATACTTTGCAAAAAATTAATAGTAAAATACTCTGCTTGTTTACAACTGTTTCACGATTAAATTTCACAATTTTCAAACATAAATAAAAATGCTAAGATCTGAAAAAGTAGAATGTGTTTACCTGTACTGCAGCGCAGACGGGCTAAAGAACACAGTAGAGAAGCTCGGTGATGCGTCAGTCATACAATTTAGGGAGAATGGCAAAAAAAATAAAAATTTTGACGAGGATCTGAAGTCATTAGAGTCGGTTGAGCAAAAGCTCAGCTATTTGAAGAATGAGATCAAGTCAATTGCTGAAGACAACAAAACTTCTAAAAGTGATGCAAATGAAAATACTGCAAATTGCATTGTTTCACTGGAGAATCACAGAGGTCCGACCAAAGATTCAGAAAGTATAATTGAGGTCAAGCTGGAGATTGAAAAATATTATAAAAGATTGATCGACCTAAAATCTGATTTAAAAAAACACAAAAGTAAAGAGAAAATGCTGTATCAAAATTTGAAGATGCTAGAGATTTCCAAGTCGTTCTCAATGGAGGCACAAAGTCATCCAGATTCTTTCTCTGTCCATTTTGATTTTATAACTGCTGTTTCCGACTTGGACAAAAAAGACATGATAAAAACATTGATAAAATATAAAATGAGACGAAATGTCTACATTAAAACTCACGAGTGCAAGGACTTTGTGATATTCATAATTTATGTTGTTGGAGATCACAGTAGAAGGTATATTGAAGACATTATAAAAAATTCGGGAGGTAGATGCCTTGACGACTCCCACATAGACAGTAAAATAGATGAAAAAATTTACAAAAATGGTGATCAGAGCAATAAAAAGAAAGAAAAAGCTTTTTTTACTGAGATGAGGCACGAGTATAAGAAGATTAAGAAATACAACTATAACACAGAGGAACAATTAGACGAATTTCTTCATATCATACGAAATAATTTTACAAAGTGGAGATATCATTTGAACAAAGAAAAAACGATATTGCAAGGAATGAAAAATTTGATAAAAATTGAAAATACTGAATGCTATTGCGGAGAGGCATGGGTTCTGCAAAAGGATCTAGAAAAGCTAAACTCGCTCAAAAGCTTTGATTCATCAAAAGGCAGGTTCTTGTTTCAGCCAACCAAGCCCGGAACTATTGAGAGTTCTAGTTCTAATTTCGCTGAAATAATCAGGCCAACATACTTCTCAAATACAGAGTTTACCAGACCATTTCAGAACCTGACAAATGTTTTTGGTGTTCCGAAATACAGGGAAATAAACCCAGCAGTGTTTCTGATCTTCACCTTCCCCTTCTTGTTTGGTGTAATGTTTGGAGATATTCTGCATGGTCTAATTCTTTTATCTCTTGCGGTATCCTTGATCACCTGTAAAAAAAAATTAGACGGGAAATGTGGGGTTTTCCAGATGATTCTAGACGGCAGATATGTAGTTCTTACCTGTGCATTCGCATCCATCTGGTTCGGAGCTCTTTATGGAGACTTTGGATCTTTGCCAGTGCAATTTTTTCCATCACAATACGAAACAAAAAGAACCTATCCTTTTGGGATAGATCCAATATGGCATCACGCTTCGAATAAAATGGTATTCATAAACTCTCTAAAGATGAAGCTCAGTCTCATTATTGGATTCGCACACATGGGCCTGGGATCATTAATTTCAATATCCAACTCAATATACGACAATAATAAAATAGATCTTGTTTGTGTGGCTATACCCCAGTTTATAGCATTTTTCCTGTTCCTAGGGTATCTGGTGTTCTTGTGCATTTACAAATGGCTTGTAACTGTTACATACCCTTCTCTCGTGAATACTCTTATTTCCATGTATACTGATCCATTTAATATGAAGAACCAGATGTATCCAGGACAGCTGTATGTCCAACTGCTAATCTTCTCAATCATTATGATCTGCATACCATACATGTTCTTCAGTAAGCCGATATATCTTATTTTAAAGAAGAAAATTCCAAAAGACGGAATGCTGGACATGTGGATTACCTCAGGAATTCATGTTGTTGAGTTTTGTCTTGGTCTTATTTCTAATACTAGCTCGTATCTAAGGCTCTGGGCTGTGTCACTAGCCCATGTGCAGTTAACGTCTGTTCTGCACGAATTTACTATTGGAAATAGCAATGTTTTAGTAAAGCTTATAACATTCCCGATATATTTTTCAGGAACGTTTTTGTTGCTTATAGGTCTAGAGGGGCTAAGCTCGTGCCTGCATGCTCTCAGATTGAATTGGATAGAATTTTTTTCAAAATTTTATAAGGGCGGCGGAGAAGAATTTCATGCTTTTAATTTTGAAGTGAAGGATGAGGAATAGAGAAAGACTGAGTTTGTCATATTCCAAATCAATAAGCAAACATTAGTCTGGGCTAGCAGAGTAGCTTGATTTATTGGATAATCAGAGAACGATCTGATTGATCAAAAATGGAACTCAAAAGAGTAATGATGTTGTGTGTTTTATATTATCACTTTATTGTTTAATTTCTAATCAGCTACAATATCCATTTCTTCAAAAAAAATATAATATTAAATAGCTATTCATTTTCATCTAAAAGTTTTAGTTAATGAAAAATTATAGAGAACAATAACTTCTTATTTAGTTACACTGCTTAAAGTCGCTTTAAATAGTTGCAAGGCTTATTTTTTATTGGATTACTGTCTCTTACTTGTCTTTCAAACAATATAACTGCTAAGAACAGTTTGAATGAAGGTAACCACAGAACATCGCTGTTTACAAAGTAAATGAGAATCTAAATTAAGAAAAATTGTTCATTTGCCTCATTGACTAAAAATTTTTATTGTTCCATCCCCATGAGTAGAATACTTGTAATAACAGGCCCAAGTGGAGCTGGAAAGTCGACTATCATAGAATACCTTCTCAGAAAACCAGTGTTTAAATTAAGTATCTCATACACGACCCGCACCCCTCGGCCAGACGAGGAAGATGGAAAAGACTATGTTTTTATATCCAAGGAAGACTTTGAAAATAAGATAAAGGAGGACTTCTTCTTGGAATATACTGAATATTTTGGCAATTACTATGGAACACCCATGGGCTCACTAGACCACGACTCAATTCTGATTATGGATGTAAACCAGGGTGGGCTTGAGTTCTTCAAAGAGCGCTTTCCAAGATCGTTTTTCTGTCTTGTGTACATTGAAAGAGCTAAGCTTGAGAAGAGGCTATTTGAGAGAATGCAGGCACACGAACAGTACACAGAAGAACAGTTTCTTGATAGAATGAAGAAGTATGACTTGTTTGACGAGTTAAAGGATAGTTTTACCTTTAACATGATTATTGACAATTCTAAATCCATGGAACATCTACTTGATGAAGCTGAGATATTGGCTGATAGAGTTATTAGATACTATCAGCAATAAGTCATAGGCCAGGCTGTTTCTATTAAATTTTATAAAATTTTTTATAGTTTAACAGAAAGCATTTGCTTAAATATAGAAATTGTAATTAATGAAACAACAGGTTAAAGAAGTACATTTTCAGTGTTGCCTTTTTTGAAAAATATTTTGTCTAAAAATTTATACTGCAGAAAAGTGTTGCAATAGACCTTAGATTTAATCATCTGTAAGAATGATCTATGCAGATGAAAACTTTGTTGTTAAAAAGAAGAAATGTGTTTATTTTAGTGAATTTAAGGGTGTATATTTGAGAAGAGGCAAGTCATAAAAACTTATTTGCATCTTTATCATTTTAGAATCACGGGAACTTTAGCCTGATCATACAGCTCGGCTGCTTTGAATCTTTGTAAACTTTGATTCTTAGTCTGGAAACTGAGAAGGCAAGCTTAAAATAGTCCAAAAAGTGCTTTATAACAGTTTTGTCGCGCACTTTATTATCAAAATTTTCGATCTTAAAACCGACTAGATTTTAACTAACATATTAAAAGACAACAACTTTTATAATTAATTAGCAAAAAGAGAAGAAAAAAAAATTTTTAATTTGTTTTAATAGCTGCACAACATCAATGTGTTATTGAGTTGTTTCACTTTCACAACACTTGAAGTTCAACACCTCTTTCTGCTATAGCTTTGCTCACAAGCTCTTGTTCTGCTGATTTAAAAGCAGAATCATCAGCTATAAAAAGTTTTTTCAGGGTTTTGTTAATTTTTAGGGCTTCAGCCAAAAGTTTGAAATATTCAGGTTTGAAATAATTTTGTCTCAAATCTAATGAAGTTAGAGTTTTATTAGCTTTTAAAGCCTCAAAAAACTTCTCTAAAGCGTTGTCTTTCAAGTAATTACTTGCAAAGTTCAATGTTTCTATTGATGTGTTTCCTGTTAAGAAAGTGGCAAACTCTTGAATGTTTTGAGTTGTTAAATAATTTGATGAAATATCTAACGTCTTCACATGTTTTAACTTGCTTAAAACGTCTAGAAAAATGTCTGCTTCTTCAGTTTTTAAGTTATTAGACGAAATGTTTAAGGATGTTATAGTTTTTTTGTCTGCAAGAACATCTGCCAGATATCCTAAGCTTTCTATTTCTAAGTGATTGTTCGAAACATCTAATAAAGTAATTGACTTGTTTTCTTGTAAAGCTTCGGCTAAAAATTCCTGACAACCTCCAATTCAGCTTCGGAGTCTTCGGTATAAAGCGACAACCAAGTTTCCCTTATTTCTTCATCCGAATTAAACAAGTCTTTGACTGCTACAAAAAAGGGTTTGAAAATGCTTCTAGTCTGTTGATTTGATAGGTCAACTGATTTAACTACTTTTCCAATGATTCTTATAGTTGCTTCATGATCAAGATTAGAATGCTTATCCATAAAATCAAACAGATTGATCAAATATTTCTTTTTTTCTTCATTTGAGAAAAAGCACTGTTGATTATAAAAGTTGTTAAATGCATCAGTAAAAAAGGATGATAGAAACTTTCTCGAAATTCTGTTGTTGAGAAATGGCAAAGTTCTGAGGGCGTTTATTTCTTTAATGGTACCTATAAAATTGAAATCAGCTTCCTTGCTTTTCTCGCCCAATTTCATTTCCGTAATTACCTCAGTATCATATATACGAAAAAAAGTTATTTTAAAGGTTCCAATAAAATCCTGTTGTGCTTCATACTCAATTATTGGACCAACTACCTCAATTTTTATTTTATAATCTTTCAAAGATATTTTAGCTAGAAAAATGCTTATTTTGTCTAATATGTTTTGCAGATTCATATCAATATCTTCTATTGTTTCTATCAAAAGTTTCTCAGCATTGCAAATCTTTGCCAAAACATGAATATAATTCAGGATTCCAGGTGTTAATACATTCTTATATTTTGGATCATCATAAAGAATCCTTAAAACAACTTCTCTATTATTACTATCCTTTTCTGTAACATCAGGCAAGTCTTGAACTACTTGAGACCATTCTTTTCTCATTTCCTCTGTTATCTCAAAAGGCATAAAATTGTATTTTTCGTAGAACTTATAGAACCTATTAAATTCAGGCGTGATCTCTTTATTTCTTGACTTCAGACGTTCTAGCATGCAGCTTCCTGTCATATCATAATAAAACAGACAATTGCACAAGTAGAGTAGAATTATATTGCCTCGATCAGAAAAGTCTTTCCTTTTCAGAAATTTTCCACTTTTTCTGCTATAAGTCGGGATCAAACTGTTAGGTTCTGGCAGTTCAAACAGTGAATATGGAAGCTTAATGAATTTATCAAACAATTCCCTTTGGTCTTTAAATAATATTGGCAAATTTTCTTTATCTCTAAAGCTTTGCAGTCCATCACATATTGCCTCCAAGTATATTGTAAGCTCCTTTAAGTTCTCAAGTAGCATCAATGCGTATACATGAATAAACAGTAATTTCGCTTTTATGTCGCTTAATCCTAGAGCCTTACCTGGTGTGAACACATATTTTTCGAATTGTTCAAAAGGTGTGGGAACCTCTGTATTTTCTAGCACTGTCTCAGTAAATGTCTCGCCGTTTAACAATCTGATAAAAACTTGTCCTAACATCTTGATGTTTTTTTCTATCTTTAACAGCTGGATTCTTAGCATCATAAGCTTCGTTGTCAATGAAGTATTTTCTGGCAAAGCTTGATTCTGACTATCTTAAAATGAAAAATTTGCCGTCAAAAGAAAACAGGTACATCGCAAGACTTGTCAGTGGATCATCAGATTTATCTTTTAGATAATCTCTTTTACCCGCGTCATCGTATGCTACTTTAAGCTCTGAGCTCCAGGGTCTAATGTTATGAAGACAGCCATTGTACATAAACATATACCCAAAAACAGGATTGACTATCGAGAATCTCAGGTTGCTCTCTTGTCCAAATATCTCATCAAATGTCATCCTCAAATCTTGCAGTGTAATCCAGCAACACGTAGTTCCAAACAAGAACATGATGCTGATGCTTGCTGCACAGAGTTTCATTAGGGGTATTTGAAAATTTTCTTTTTATATCTTCTTCCCCTTTTTTGAATTAATTAAAAAACTTTTTGAACCAATACTTTGATCAATCTCCTGCTTTTCAAGTGATAAAAGGAGTGTTTAATTATTTAACAACAACATCATTGGACAATTCTGAAACATTTAATCTGATGCTTAGCACAGACTCCTTAGATACAGGAAAGGAGCTAACAACTGTTTTCTTTATCTTTTGAAAACATAATGATTTTACAAAGACAAAATGCCTATTCTTGTTATAGAGATATTTTTGTTCAGAGTTTAGGACAAATATAATCTATTAATTATGATCTTGCTTTGTTTTAGATTTTAGAATGTTATATAAAAGGCTTAGCAAGAAAAGTGATTTCTTAGCAAAGATCTAAAACAAGAGAAAGTAACAACCTGAGTTTTAAACGAAGAGTAAAAGATTAAATCAGATTGTCTAAAATCTCTTAAGTGTATTTGTATTTATGTTTTTAGATTGTAAAAACATTTTTTTATAAATGTTATAAACTTAGAAGCAATTTTATTGCAGTTATGTGTGTTTAAAGTTTTTTAGGCAAATTTTTTGTACCAAACAAAATTTATTGTAATACAAACTATTAGATCTAGGTTTTTCTGTCATTTTAAATCGAACAACTTTTTAACGACTTTTTTAACAAAATAGTCTAAAAAGTCTATAAAAAGCAATTTTGTTGTGCACTGTATATTAGAGAGATAATTACTATCAGTATAGTGTTTTAAATGCTTTTTCTTGTGCTTTTAGATTGCCAAACTTTGCAATCGACTTATATGTAAAAATGATTTATGTTAAAATCATTTAATGACATTAGGGCTTAAACATTACATTGTTTAACAATTTATGAATATTTGTTTACTAAGAATAACAAACATTTAGATAACTAAAGAAATTTATTTAAAGTATTAGAAGCGAATACGATATGTAAATAACTCTTCCAGTTCTTTCTTGCCCAAAGTTTCTTCCTCAATTCCTGAGTATAAAATTTCATAGCGTATAAACCAAAACCATAACAATTTTATATTTAAATTTAAAGACCAGTTTATCGTTTTGTGTAGTAGGTCATTAAATTCGTTATTTCTAAGATCAAGTGTAGAAATCTTACTTAAGTTTCTTAAGCTTGTTGGTAGATTTTTTAGCTTGTTATTGACAAGATCAAGCCTATCTAACGTTTGCAACTTTCCTATCTCATCTGGCAGAGTTTCTAATTGATTTTGACTTAAATTGAGTCCCTTTAATTCTTTAAAATTTTCTATCTCGGCAGGTAATGTTTTCAGGTGATTTCTACTGAGATCAAGAAAATTTAATTTTTTTAATTTTGTAGTTTCAATTGGAAACTGATCAAATCGATTATAGGAAAGATTTAGGCATGCCAACTTTTCTAGCTCTCCTATTTTAGCATCTAACTTTTCGAGAACGTTGTCACTAAGGTCAAGGACTATTAACTGTAAGCACCTTCCTATTGCAGCAGGAAACTCTTTAAATTGATTATATGAAAGATCTAATAATGTTAACTTTTCTAGATCTTCTATTTCTTCTGGCAAATTGACTATATGATTTTTACGCAAACTAAGGTTTTCCATCTTTTTACAGTTTCCTATTGAGATAGGCAATTCTTTCAACTCATTCTGTTTGCAATCTAGGATTTTCAACATTTCTAACTTTCCTATCTCATCAGGCAAAGGAGCTAGTTTGTTTTAACAGACATAGAGCTCTCGCAGTTTTAAGCATTTGCATAATCTAGCAGGCAAAGATTTAAGATTATTTGATTTTAAATTTAGCCGCTCTAAATTTTTTAATCTTCCTATTCTGCCCGACAATGAAGTAAGCCCATTATTAGAAAGATCTAATTTTGCTAATCCTGAGCAATTGAATAACTTGAATGGCAATGACTTTAGCATAGGATTTTTCAATATAACTAGCTCTTTTAATTTTTCTAATTCTCCTATTGAAGAAGGCAACGAAATTATACTTGTACCCTTAATTTCCAGCTTTTCTAAATTCTTGCATTCTTTAATTTTGTCACTTATCGAGGTAATACTTAAGCCTTCCAGTTACAAAGATCTTTCTTCCATTTCTTCTGGTTTAAACTCATACTCGTAAGCTTATACTATTTGGAAAAGTGTCAACGCTCTGCAAATATTGTTCATCTATGGGTCTGATGAAAATTTTTTATTTATGCAAAATATTGTAAGTGATATAAAAATATCAGTATTTTATTCTTTTCTTCAAAAGCATTTAAAAACATGTATTTGAAAAAAATGATAAAATTTATTCCCGTAATTTTGTCGTAGAAAATAACAGAAAGAATGAAGTTAAGATATTTTAAACTTTCATTTAGAAACAGAAAGAAATTTTAGATAAACTTTTTTTTTATCAATAAATAGACTGATTATATCTTTTTCTAGACTTCTACTGTGCAAAATTTTACTTTGCTTAACTTAGTTCTTTTTAAAAACATACATTATTAGTTTAGCTGAATATAAAATAGATTAATTTTATTAAAAGTCTTTTTGATTTTTTTTAGGGCAAAAAGGTAATTTTTATTAGTTAAAGTGCCAAAAGTAGTTTATTTTTAAGCAGCATTAAAAATAAACGATTTAGCTTACAACTGTTATGCCATTGGCTTGCAAATGCTGCAAAATTCCATTACACAGACTACAAATATCTGAAAAATTTACAAGAACGGACACAGTTAGCTGTAAAAACACTCCTAGAAACATTTGTTGAAGGTCAGGAAAAGGCAGGACTTTTTGCTTGAGCTCGTCAATCTTTTCTTTAGTTTCGTCCCTTAACTTTTCGCTCGCTTCCATGATTTTCTTAAGATTACAACTTGTATAATCTTGTATTTGTTTTATTTCATGGTTGGTCTCTTGAGTTTCTACGGTTAAATTTTGAAAATCTTGTTTTAAGACAGAAATCATTTCTTTAACAGAGTTAGAAATAGTTGCATATTCATCAAAAATATTATTTACTGCACTAAAATAGTTTTGTCTTATATTGTCTGCTTCATTTAAAACAGAAGTAAAAAATTCCTCACTTGGAGAATTCTCTGCAATCGGATTAGCATTGTAACTACTGTTTCCCGAAGCTAAAACAAACATTGTTGCATATAGCAAAATATTATAACAAGATAAAATAAAATAATAAAGAGTTCTCATCCTTACATATAAAAAAAAACAATTTTATTGCAAAAATCTTCCAAATGATTTTGTGGTTTGAATAAACTTATAAAAAGCTTATACAAGCAAAATAGAAAAGTTTTGCCCCTTAAATTTCAGAAAAACTTTAGCTAAAGATAAAAACTTTATTTTTAAAAGCAAAATATAAAAGACTCAAAACAAATAATCAATAATTTAATAGCTCTTTTTGTTTTAAATATTTTAAGAAACTTTGATAAAAGACATCTACTATCTTTTTCTTAAAATATAAAAAAGCATAAAACTCACATAGATTTAGCTTAAATAATTGTAAATGAAAAGAAAAAGGGAGCTTGATGGATCGATCTTTGTAAATATGAACATAAAGCTAGAAAACAAGAATATTTTCATAATCATATTATATATTAAAAATAGTAATTTATAAAAGATGTAATTTTATCTGCTTAGCTTAAAAGTATACAAAATGCAACACATTGCTAAGAAGACTTTCATTTTTTGAATAGATACTATGTATAAGAGAAAAAATTACTATCAACATAGTGTTTTGAATATTTTTATGTTTTTAGATAATCAAATTTTTGTAGGGAATGATTTCATGCATAAGAATAACTTATGAATATTTGTTTACTGAAAAGAACAAAATTTTGAAAACTAAAGAAATTTATTGAAAGTATTAGAAGCGAATACGATATGTAAATAACTCTTGTAGTTCTGCCTTGCCTAAAGTTTCTTCGTCAATTCCTGTGTCTAGAATTTCATAACCACTATACCATGCCCACAATGACATTATTATATTGTAAAAAAAGTTTCTCTTATTTTGTGGTAGGTCATCATGAAACTCGTTTTTTCTAAGATCAAGTGTAGAAATCTTACTTAAGTTTCTTACGCTTGTTGGTAGACTTTTTAGCTTGTTCTTGTTAAGATAAAACTCTTTTAAGCTTTCACAGTTTCCTATCTCATCTGGCAAAGCTTTTAATTGATTACGACTTAAATCAAGTAAATTTAACAATTTAAAATTTCCTATCTCCACAGGCAATGTTTCCAGTTGATTTCTACTGAGATCAAGAAAAGTTAAATTCTTTAAATTTGTCAGTTGAAGTGGAAACTCTTCAAATCGATTGTTACACAAAACAAGTTTGCTTAACTGCTCTAACTTTACTATCTCAGATGGAATGCCTGTCAGTTCATTTCCGCTGAGTTTGAGAGAAGTTAAATTCTTTAAGTAAGTAATTTCAATTGGGATCTCTTTAAACCTGTTTTCATTAAGAGAAAGACAAGTTAAACATACCAGATCTCCTTTTTTGCATCAAACGTATCAAGTTTGTTGTTACTAAGGTCAAGGGTTCTTAACAGTAAGCACTTTCTTACTGCATCAGGAGCATAATTAAATTGATTATGAGAAAGATTTAAACATGTTAGTTTTTCTAAATCTCCTATTTTAGCATCTAGCGTTTCAAGATAATTATAGCTAAGATCAAGTTCTTTTAACTGCATGCATTTTCCTATTGCAGCAGAAACCTGTTTAAATTGATTAGAAGAAATATTAAGAGATATTAATTTTTCTAGATCTCCTATTTCTTCTGGTAAATCAATCAAATAATTTTTGCGTAAATTAAGGTTTTTCATATCCTTACAGTTTCCTATTGAGATAGGCAATTCTACTAATTTATTACTTTCGGTGTTAAGGAGTTTCAACTTTTCTAATTTTCCTATTTTATCTGGCAAAGAGGTTAATTCGTTGCTGTAGATATTAAGCTCTTGCAGTTTTAAGCATTCGCATAATTCAGCAGGCAAAGATTTAAGATTGTTTGAATTCAAATTTAGCTGCTCTAAATTTTTTAATCTTCCTATTCTGCCCGACAATGAAGTTAGCCCATTATTAGAAAGATTCAGTTTTATTAACTTTGAACAATTAAATAATTCTTCAGGTAATGACACAAGCTTAGAATTATTAAAAATGGTTAATTCTTCTAAACTTTTTAATTCTCCTATTGAAGAAGGCAATGAGGTTATTTCAGTATGTAAAATTTCTAAAATTTTTAAATTTGTGCATTCTTTAATGTTGTCACTTATATAGGTAATATCTGAACCCGCTAAAACTAAGCTTGTTTGACTCATGTCTTTGGTTGTAAATTTTCGCTCGAGAGCCCCCACTCTTTGAAAAAGTATTAACGTTCTACAGATAATGTCCATCTATGAACCTGATAAAAATTTTTATTTATGTAAAATATTGTAAGTGATAAAAAAAATAAGTTTTTTTTAAGCATTTTAAAACACGTATTTAAAAAAAATAAAAAAATTTGCCCCGTAATTTTGTTGTTGAAAGTAACAGAAAGAAAAAAATTAAGATATTACAATCCTTTTATTTAAAAAATAAAAGAATTATCGAAACAACTATGTCATTCGGCTTAGCATGCCGTATGACATAGTTGTTAGTTTGTAAATAAAAATTTAAATTACAATCCTTATGTTTTTGAAGGACAGCAAGCGAGAGTTGGACTTTGCTCATTTTATGGGATTGTTACTTGCTGCTGATAATTAAATTGATTTGTTAAAAACTTTATTACTTGTGTACCTGTTTACTTTTTAAAGATTTTATTTACTTGTATATCCTAATGATTTTTAAATAAAATAAAATATGATATATATGAATAAATAGCCCTTAACCATGACTACGTTTCACTAAAAAGACTTAATTTGTTAATCTGGTGCATATCTAAACTTTCATTTTTTTTAGTAAAATTAGGCTGTTTAATATTCTTATTCCTACTTATCTTGGCCAGCAATGTTAAATATTGTCTAGGAAAGACTGCTTTTGTTGCGGAATTGTGCAGACAGTAGAATAAAATTTGCAAATCTATGGCACATCCAGTGCTAGAATAAAATGGTTAAACATTTAGATCATAAAAATTTACCAATACAATTTACTAAAGATTTATTTTTTTATTCTGTAGAATATGTAAGAATTTTTTCAGATTTTCTCTTTCAAAGCTTGAAATCTACTGAGCATGTAATTTTCTTTTGCTTTTTATTCACAAATCAGCCTGCTAGCAGCAATAATCATTGCATCTTCGGTATGAGTTCCTTCGTCGGACAGAAAAGAATTTTGAATTTTCTCGCTGAGAGAAGGATAAGGCAGAAGTTTTTGTTTCAATTTTTCAAATCTTCCCTTTGCCTTGTTTCTTATTCTATTCCTCAATTCGATAATTCTTGTGAGATTCTGCTTAGTTTCTCTTTTTAATTTTAAGTCTTTCCCAGAACCCGGCACTTTAGAATCACTTTGCAGAGCTTCATCATTTTTGATCTGCTTTATTTTTATTTGATATAGGTTTATAAGGTTATTTATCTCCGCGTTGATAGTTTCTGATTCATTGCGGTAGTCTTCTAAAATCTTTTTCATTTCTCCTTCAATGGAATTTATAAAGTCGTCAACGGAATCCCGCGGATTGGCCTCTGCAACAAGCGTGTGCTGATAATAGCCTGCACTCACAGGACATAAATAGCTTATAAGATTTAGCCAAATGTAGATATCACCTAAAACTTTCATCAGGAGATTTTTCATAACGTTTTTAGAAAACATCTTTTTAAATATCTGTGAGGCGTGTGCTTCGAAAGTTTGAATCTCATTGAAGGAATTCTGTAACTCTGATTTTTATTAATGATATGTTTCATGTTCAAAAGTGGAAGAAACGAACTGCAGAAAGAAAGATCAAAAGCATTCATTCTTAAACTAAGTAAAATTTTGCAAAAAAACATAAATAGGAGCTTCAAGTATTGTGTTCTAAAGAATATTCCAAGACAAAGTAGTCAACAAAAGTTTCTTTCAATTAATACCATCCAAAATAGTTGATAAAAAATCTCACAAAACCTACGAATTTAATACATTTTCCCAGTCTTTTTCTTTTAAAAATTGTTTAACTTCATTGTATTTTTCATCTAGAGTTCGTTTAATCTGACTCAATTCAGCAGATAAATTTAAAGATATTAGATGATTTTTTTGCCCAAAATGAGTACTAAATACTGCCATCTTTTCAAGATAACATATCTTTTTTTCTGCAATTTCTTTAGAATGGTCTAAATAAGTTTTGCGTCACAATATGCCGACGATTTTATACGTTCCAATTCGAAAACAATTTTAGGATCAGATTTTTTAGTTTTAAAAAAGGCTAATAGTGATCTTAAATATTTCAATTTGTAAACTCTTTTAGAATAATGTTTCCTTGTTTTTTCAAAGTAATTAAGGAATGATTGCTTTTCTTGTTCCAGAGAATTTATGATTTTATCGGTTTCAGTTCATACTCATCCACAATCTCTTTTGCTTCAGCTTTAAAAAACTGTATAAGATCTTCAACTAAAATGTTTGGATTTGCACTATTCAAGGGACTGTTTTGGGGATCAGTGCGTTCTGAAGCCAATACAAACGCTATAGCACATATCAAAGTATGGATGCTAGCAAAAACTATGAATACTTTTCATATGGGCAATGAAAATTTTTTTCTAAATTTTTGACCAGTTATTTGCCAAAATAAAGCAATTAAAATACTAAAAAACAAAAACAGATGTTTTTTGGTCATTGAAAACTCAAATCTAGTTAATCTGCTAATTTTGTCTATTTAAATATTGTTGTTTAAGCTAGCCATCCTGAATTCTAAAAATTCTGTTTAACACAATAAAATTTTGTTTAAAAACAGAATAGTAAACTTTAAATCAAATGTATCAAAAAAATAGAAATAAATTACCTTTCAAAAATGTTATAAATACTTAAGATTAATGCCCTTAACTTTAATAATCTCATATCTATCTTTTACAAGTTAGCTATGGCTTTAAATTTCTATTATTTTTCTTCTCTTCTAGTCACATACTGCATTTCTACTAGTCAAACAACTATACTTCTTCTAGTAACTCACCTCTTCCAAATTTTACCATTTGTTTTCTACCCTCTCCCAGATAATGCATGAATCTATGTTTAGCAACAAAATAACTCTGACAACACCTACCGGACTAAATACTGTACGAGTTGATATCATAAAGGGAGAGTCTTATGTTGAAATACGACTGATTGATACATCCAGCATATTTTCACTGTATGTTTGCAGTATTACGTCCTCAGATTATTATATTATTAAGAGAGATCAGGACATTCTTGTGGACTACGACAGGTTTGTTCAAGTACTGATAAACTTGTTCCATGGCACTGCTAGCAACAAGTATTCTGCAACCTTCAATGACGGGGTCCTCCGATTTATAGAAAATTGTGAGTTTAGGAATATCTGCCGGCTGGAATTGAAGTTCAACAAGCCAGAAGAGGCACAGTTCAAGAGATACCTCGGGGATCTTCTTGGAAGAATGGAGAGTGACAACATAAAGCTGATTAAGGAGAATTCAATACTACGGGATAGATGCATGAATGGGGACCGGGAGTTGAAGGAGAAGATAAGATTTCTGGAGTCTGAGAATACAGAAATAAGGAGAAGGTATGAATTGGTAAGCAAAGACCAATCGCTTCTTGAAGGAAAGCTCGGATCTAAAGAGGAAGAGATTGCAAGATTAACTAATAAAATTTATTGTCTTGAGAATGAGAATTCACAGCTGAGGTATGAGCTGGAGAAGTTCCAAAGAGAAAATTCCTTGTCGTACAAAGAGCAATTAAAGACCAAAGAGAGCCAGGTGGAGGAGATTACAAAGGAGATGGCCACAGCCAACGACCTGATAAAGCGCCTGAGACAGGAGAATCTTGAGCTGAAGGAGTACAAGAAGAGTACGTTGGCAAGCACCCAAAGGGAAAGTGAGATGGTTGATGAGCTGCGTGAGAAAATAGAGGAGCTTAGCAAGAAGCTCACTCACTCTGAGGCAAAGTACAAAAAGGTTAAGGAAGAAAATAAAGAAAAGACACAAAAAATAGACAATTTGCTTGAACAGCTCAAAAATACTTCTAAGAGACTAGAAAATGCACAGAATGTTTACAATCATTTTTATTCGAAAAAAGTGGACGATCATGCTGACAATTTCTCAGATACCTTCAGTCTCAGGCCTGAGTCTCCTCCACCAAGCTAATGCTTGTTTAAAACACTAAATGGTGATATTTTATGCATAGTTGACTATTTTTATAAATTCACATTTATTGTTTGTTTAATAATAAATTGTTGTGTTATGAAGAAGCTTTGTAATTACTTGATTGCATTATGTAGTTTTATTGAAGAAAGGCAAACCATAAAGCTTTTATGTTAGGTATTTCTGATAAAAGCAATGTTCTCATTAAAAAAGTTTGTAAGGTTTTATAGTAAAAGTGGAATGTAAGTAACAACTTTAGTCTTAAATTGAATTACTGTAAGTAAAACGAGTCTTATAAAGGGAAGCTTGTTAAAAGCTACTATACTTTACTTTTCATGACTTAATATTTACTGTTTGTTAAGTATTAAAATAAATATTTGCCCATGAATTCAAATACCCGACATTGCTTTATAAAAAGCATGCTGAAGACGAATCTGTCATAAAAAATATTGAATGCATCTGTCTTTCAAAAATAAATTTTTAATTAATTTAATTTTGCTGCCCATGGCAAGATTAAAATCGCCGAAAATTACAGAGAACATGGACAGCTGTGATGAGGACAGTGTCAGCTGCTTCGAAAGCGAGAGCGAGACAACTAACGCGCATGACGAATCGGTTGAAGTCGAGGAATTTGGAAATTATCAAAAGTTCATTGATTTTTTTTATTCAAGATATACGTTTTCTGTTGCTTTATCTATAATTTTAATTGTACTGTCTTTTTTTACTTGGAATTATCCGATTCCAATCAGCAGTGGGTCTCTTCCCGCTGGCACTTCTGTTTCGGCTGGAAGAATATGTTTGTTCTACGGTGTACTCGTTTTTATGACCATCAACATTGGATTCGAGTTCAAAGCCATAACCATGCACATACTGAAGAAGTCAAAAGGCGATGCTTCTTTTTGCTACTACTTCAATGAGCTTTCTTATTACATTGCATATTTGATTGCTCTCATTTTCCAGTATTTCTACTTCTTCAACTCCTTTGGAGACTTGTATTTTGAGTTTACTGCTGGTTTCAAGGTCAAAATTCTCAGCTCCCTCCGGATCGCCATGATGTCTGTTTTCCTCCTTGCGCTCCTCAAGGCCCTTGTCAAGCATGTGTCAATGAGATTCAACTACAACACCTTTATCAATGGCATAAGGAAATGCATTCTGTTTGACTTTTTTATCTGTCTGGTCTCTGCCATAAGGGAGGCTGACGAGGACATAGTAGGAAGCGAAAAGATATGCAGTGAAAATGTCATTCAGATGAGTGGAAACCCAGAGAACAATGGGTCTTCTCACAATGACGAGAGAAGGATGGATGACGAGGAGATTATAGTTGACAATTCTGTTGTTAAGAATAGCTTTATCTTAAAAAGGAGGTTTAGGGCAGAGCATGTCAATGATCTGAGCTTCTCTGAGAAGAGACTTTTAATAAAGGAGTTTTTTGATCTTGTTTCCGTGGCATCAACCTACACTGGCAGCATGCCTGTTATTCTCGGGAAAATAAAGTCTAAGGCCCAGCACAAAGCTAGCAAGTTGGTAAACAAGCTAAGGCGGAGAGACAGAATTTTTAAGATTGGCGACCTAAGCAGGTACTTCAAAAACGGTGGAACTTTTGAGTATTTTATAAATCAGCTGGGCCTTAAACAGGACGAGAATATCGAAAAGGACCACATTTCTGTTATCATTGAAAAGACGTACAAAGACAGGTATGTCATTTCTAAGAATCTCGAGCAGATGAACCAGGCCTTGGACAAAATTTCAGCTTCTGCCAAAGTCCTTATTTTTACTTTTGCCGTTATTCTGTTCCTTGTCACCTCTCAGACAGACGGGCAGATGGGATTTCTTTCCTCCTGTGTTTCCACTGTGTTGGGAACACAAATAATTTCTAAGATTCTCTCAGATAACGTCATTCAGTCCATAATATTTTTGTTCATCATCCATCCGTTTGATATTGGCGACAGGGTTCTAGTTAATTTGAATGGAATACAGGAAAATCTGCTAGTTGCTGAATTGAACGTCTTTTCTACTACATTTTTTAGGTGGGATGGAACCTTTTTCTTCGTTCCCAACAGCGTACTTGTCAATACACCGATCAGCAACATCAGGCGGAGTGGTGCAATAATGGAAAACCATATAATACAAATAAGTGCGAGTACCAAGCCAGAGAAGTTGCAACGCCTCAAGGAGATGCTTCGGAGCTTTGTTGCCGAGAGAAGTGACTATTATACAGACTACATCCTGGTGAACTATGACAGGATAGAGGATTCTAACAAGCTGTTTATTAAGGTTCTCATGCAATATCAGAGCAATTTTCAGCACTACGAATTTTATTTGAAAAAGAAAAGTGTGTTTATTGCTGAACTTAGCAGATGCCTGAAAAGCTTAAAAATTGAATATAAATTGCCTGTGCAGAATGTGAATGTAGTAAAAAGCGGCATTGAAAGCCTTACGTAGATATTTTTAGATTTGATTGCATTTTTTGTATGTTCAAATGTCTTTTTAATAAATTACTGTTTTGAGAATTGCTTTGTAATTAAAATTACTGCTTTGAGAATTGATTTGTATCGTAAATTACTGCTTCGTAATGTGATCTATGTTTTAAGCAAAAAAGATAGCTTTACTTGAGCAATCACAGCAAAAAGACCTAGTTCAACAGTGTAATGATACGATATCATGTTGTTATAGTCGCCTCTCAAGGGTGTATAGCTCAGTGGTAGAGCCTCCGGCTGCAACCCGGTATGTCGCAGGTTCGATTCCTGTTGCACCCTCTTTTGTGAAAAAGTAACCTATGTTTTGTTAAATACCACGTTTAATCATTTTATTTAGAATTTTTATTTTCAAGGAAATTTGAGATGTTTAATATTATGCATTTAAATACTAACATGAGACTTGAAAATAAAATTTAACAAAGTTTTAGATTGTCACAATTATGTAGGCCTTAAAATACATCAGGGGCTGCTTATAAATTCATCGATGTTATACAAATAAGTTCCCTCAAGCTTGCTTTTTGAGATGCTCCTGAAATCTCTCAGACCTGACTGTATCTCAGAATCGTCGAACTTACCTCCTACCCCTGCCTTCATAAAGGCGTTCTCCATGTAAAAAATAAGATATTCCATCTTCTTTTCCTTTGTGTTTATAAACAGATTCTTCATTATAACATCTATCTTCTTGTTAATCTCTTTTTTTAGGAGATCACATGCAAATGCATCGCAATCCCAATCAAAGGCACTTAGCTCCCCAATGACCTCGTTCAAGACGTAGTACATCAGTCTCTGTATGAAGTTGACATACTTCGTAACACCTATTCGTCTGGAAAGATGGTCGATCTTCTTTAGCTTCCAAAGAAACCTAAAAATATAAGAAAGCTTGATCATAAGATCTTCCTCCAGCAGCATGGACATGGGGAAGTTGAGCTTGCAATACAGAGAAAATCCGCGATCGCTACAATTGCTTTCCTGATCTATAAAGCCGTGAGAAGACCCAACATCCTCCATCCCAATATAAATGTCCATTAAGCAATTAAAGGGATTCCCAGGAAAAGAAGATTGGAGAGACTGCTCTAGGATGGAAATAATGTTTTTCCTAGAAAATTTGCGGGACTCCTTTAACGACACAAACAAATTTTCGATAAAATCTCCCCTTCCAAAGAGAAAAGTGTCATTTAGGTATTTTAAAAGCTCAATAATCTGATACTTTTTGATAAAGTGCTCGTAAAGCATTCTGTTGATGTTGTTCAAGATAATTTTCAAGCTGCTCAGCGAACGGTTCTTAGAAAGATCCAACTTTCCAATTAAAACCTGAATAGACGGATCTAAATTCAGCAGGCCAGTCTGTTTCATGAAATGTGTGTACTTGCCGATATACTCAATAGACTCAGCAGTGGCCTTTGAAATAAAAGGAGGTATGAGCCCATAGTCTAAGACACCATCCCGTATAAAATACTCTTTATATACATCTTTGACTACACCATTCAGCAGGTACTCTCTTGTGAAGTCATTGTACGTTTGAAAAACTGTTTCTTTGTAGTCCATTATGTCTTCATCAATATTGTCTTTGTGTATTAGCAGTGCTGGAATATTCTTGTAAATATTGCTTATTCCGCCTATCTTAAAATTATCATTTCCTGAAAAATACTCGCAAAAAAGTCTTTTTTCCTTTATTATCTCGTCGATCCTGCTAATTTTGCTGATCTCCTGGTAGATAAGGTACATCCCAGAATAGAACGAAAGCAAGTCCTCTTCTGAGGCGAGAACCGTAGCCTCGTATGCCCTTAGGAACGGAATTAATCTTGTCAAAAAGTTCTTGTGGGTCACGCTTGACGGCTTCTGCAGTTCCAACTTCAGTTTTTTGTAGACTAGGCTTTTTGAATACACCTGCGATACAAGGTTATACAAAGCATAGTTTATCTGGTCTTTTAGCTGGCAGATCTTTATTGGATTGAAGAACGAGACCTCAAATCCAAGAGCAGCCTTTTTAATATTTCTCCTAAGATCCTCTTCTATGCTGAGCTTTTGGTTGGAAATGCACAAGAACACATAGATAAGCTTGTCACATGTTGAATTTCTCTCCATGTTTTTGTACAGCATCCATGCCTCCAGAGAGTGCTCTTTCAGCAGCTGATCAATGAGCAGCACATCTACAAGTGTGGGCACTTGCAGTGGGATGGCATGTCTCTTCAGTGTTCCCAGAAGAGACTCAGAAGGCTTGTTGGGATATAGCAGTCTTTTGGCCAACTTTGTTATTAGATTGTTGTTCATTGCAGGGAGCAACAATGCATAAAATACTAAATTTTAGATGAATGAACAACAATGCATAAAATACACAGTTTTTGATTGAACCTTTGGGTTAGGAGTGACCAAGTAAATGCCGAAACTAAAATACTTTGTTATAAAAGCAGAATATTATTTGATCAGACAGGTTTTATGCTTAAATTTTCAATTATTGCATAAATAAACATATTTAATAGTATTTAAATTAAACCTGACTAACTACATTGAAAATGTCTTCTCCATTCAAAAAATTTGTGAACTCCTCTATTGACAGTACTAAATTGCATCCATTGACTGTGATGTCTACAAAACTAGCCTTTGGAACCAAAATCCCATCCAGGTCTTCAGATATCTCTACAGTTTCCTGAATGCCCAGTATTTTGAGTATTTCACGGCATTTATCGCTTCCTTCTGTTTCTTCCCCAGTCCAAATTAACGGAGAAATCACTGATGATGTGATAAACAGTGACTTACTGACATTTTCTGCTTCATCCCTGATATTTGAATTGTTTACAAGCTCTATTCCTGGCAGGAAACTAAATGAAAAGACATTGTCCTTAGGCCAGAGTATGTTGTAAGCTTCAGCATTCAGAATAACCTGAGGATGGGAATATGCGGTATTCTCATATCTTGAAAATATCTCAAGATCCATGCTCATAAGGTGAAACTGATGATATTCCTGCTGAAATCTCTGCTTTATGAAAAGTAGTGCATCGTAATACATTCTTCCTGTAGCAATCATTCTTACATAGTAGCTCTTGTACAATTCTATAAAATTGGGATTTATCTCGGCTATGAAGCAGAATATGTTTGATATTTTGTGGCCGGGAATCCAGTAAAAGAGATCATCCTTGATCTTCTTATTCTGCAGAAATATCAAGGATGATTCAAATATGTCAGGCCTGCCCATCAGCTCTCTCCTTATTTTGTCAATATGCTTTAAAAAGAATTTGTCTCCATTCTTGAAGCTCTCCTCTGCGTAATACAATGCATTGATTGAAGAGAGCTTGCTTAGCTTGAAGGATGTTTTGGGCTTGGTGCTCAGAAGCGGAATGTACGAAAAAGATGGCTCTTCTTCTGTTTGTTCTTTTAAGTTTTGTCTATCTTTCTGTATTTGCTCTATCATTTTGGGAATATAAAATATTGCAATAGTTTTTAATAGCAAGGATTGTTTTTGCATTACCACCAAGCACAAACCTAGAATTTAAGTCTGTTCTTTCCAACTCATCTATTTTAAAAATGAATTTACACGTTTTATTAAAGTTTATTCTTTAGCAAAATGCAAAAAATTAAACTTTAGTTTTTCTCAAGTCTTAAGCATAATTAAAAACCTAAATTTAATTAAAATACAAATGTCTTAAAGTTAAGACATTATCTGTATTTCTGTAACAAAACAAATTAGTACTTTTTGATTCTTGTAAGTTTTCTAAGCCGATGACATCTTGCTAATCTTCTTTACTCTGACTTTCTTTTGGCTTACAGACAACATTCTCAGAGCTTTTGCTTAGTTCTATGGCACTGTCTGCAGCAGTGTAGATGAATGCGCTAAAGTTTCCAGTTTCTAATTGTTTAAAGATTGCATCGTCATTGTCAAGCAAATGAATAGCCAAATTAGAGGCTAGATCAGTCAAAATATAATCAGTTGGAGAACCTTTAAAAGAATCAGAGTCTGTAGCACGACTTTCAAAAAAACTTTCAACCCATTCTGCCCGCGAAAGTTCATCCTGCTTTGATTGTGAATTTTGAAGATCGTGTAAAAATATATTTATGGACGATGCTATTTCAAAGGCAGATGAAATATAATAAATAACCTTAGAATTATCCTTTAGGAATTCCTTGACTTCTCTATCATCTATTCCATATAGCTTTTTATATTCAGCAGCATATGCTCGAAAGTTTTCCCGAAATTGATCATTGATCTGTGACAAATTAGAGAAAAGTCTTGTAAATCTTTGAATTTCGCATTGACGGTGGTTTTCATACTTACAGCCAATCGGTGCTTCTAGATTAATTTGTTCCAAAGAGTTTCTGATAGCAAATTCATTCAACAAAAGTAGATTTTCAATATGATCAAGTTTTAATCGATTTTTTGGTTCAACTTTAACTTTTTTAAGTTTGGAATGAGTTTTATCCAGCAAGTTTAAAAGCTCGCAATATACGGATGAATGAGGGAAGCCTAGAGCATTAAATATACGGAATAACTTCAGTTCATGTCCATGGTTGATCACAGAATTTAAAAACCTTAAATCAGGCTGAGCGTTTTGAAAGAAGCGTTCAATTATTCCTGAAATATAAAGCTTGTTAACCAGCTTATCAAAAGATGGATTCTGTGCATTTGAACTAAAAACAAATTCCTTGTTTTTAGGAAAAGTCTTCAAAAAACTAACAATCTGATCAATCTTCTCTTCAAAAAGAAGATCCCTGCGCTCATTCAATTTTTTTAGCTCCTTATTAAAGCGTATCCTATTTAGATAAAAAGAATCTTCAAATTCAGTGTCAGCCACTGATAAGTCTGACTCTTGTTTTATTTTCAGGAACAAACCATCATCTAGCCGTGCTTTCTTTTCTAAAGTTTCAGATGATGAAGATGTGCAATATGTCATTGCTAACTGGTACAGCAAAACACTAGTTGCTTTCATAGGGTTGCCATATTTTTTTCTTATAAAATTTTTTAAGCTTATTATTTTAGTGTTTAATCAGAAAAAAAAGAAAAATAAATGATAGAGTTTACAGCGTATGAT
>Ga0308170_10000360_pt1 | contig 64694 bp, 54 predicted proteins | sample PhyBR2_2_FD_202136 | JGI IMG/M metagenome (GOLD analysis project Ga0308170, IMG submission 202136) | Phyllosphere microbial communities from UC Gill Tract Community Farm, Albany, California, United States - DLSLSB.R2 | ecosystem: Host-associated > Plants > Phyllosphere > Unclassified | place... | reverse complement strand
TGCCCAGGGCGTCGGCCCTTTCGGATGCGGATAAGGGTCGCAGGACCATCACGGACACCCCCGGAGTCGGCGGATTTCATCCAAGGGCGGCCGCCCTTGGACCTGTCCTGAAACTACCCTCTGGTGCTGCTCGAATCAATGCATCGCGGACATATAGGGGCCGGTCACGTGAGGGAGCACCTGTGGACTTGCCAGGACCGGTGCACCATGTTGTTTCCGGATGCCACGACTTGACCTTCAGCCGAGGTTCAGAGAAGTCCAGGAGACGGGCGGAAGAGTTATTTCCACAATGCCGTCGCGGACGGCGACGCTCTTATTCCTGCTGAGCCCTACACGGTCCTGGTGCTCAAGGGTGTTTTTGGCATAAATGTCATCGTCCGAAAGAGTCTGCGCGTCCAGCACAATGACGCTCTTCAAGGCAGTTGCATCAATAGTTACGGTCGCTTCTTCCGCCTGGGAACGGTTGACCAGAAAAACCGAGGTGGATCCGGTAGCGGCGTCATGCGTGGCGACCGCGTCGATGAGAGGGACCACGCCGTAGACATCCGTCGTGTAGGCCTCGGCTTCCAACTTAACATCCAGGGCATTTCCCTTGGCAAGTTTAGAGGTCAAAGCAAACGGGAAGAAAGTGGTTTGCTTCCATGCAGGGCCACCCGGTTCGGTCATGATGGGCGCGATCACGTTGACCAACTGTGCAAGGGAAGCAGACGTGACGCGGTCGGCGTGCTTAAGCAAGGACATCAGAAGGTTGCCGAAAACCACCGCATCTGCCACGGAGTACGCATCCTCCAGGAGTCGCGGCGCGGTGGGCCAATTGTCGATTCCTTCAATCTTCTCGACCTGCTCGAAACGTTGAATGTACCAGACATTCCATTCGTCAAAGGAGATATTGATGCTTTTCGAGCTGCCGTTGACGGCCTTGACGTGATCAGCCGTTGCAACCACCGACTCGATGAAGTGGTCCATATTGGAGGCGGAAGCAAGGAAGGAACCGAGGTCCCCGTTCTTCTCTTCGTAATAGGCGTGGCACGAAATGTAGTCCACATCCTCATAGCTGTGCGTCAGAACCACCCGTTCCCATTCACCGAACGTTGGCATTTGGGCGCTCGATGAGCCGCAGACTACGAGTTCCACTGACGGGTCCAGCTGCCTCATGGCCTTTGCCGTTCGGGATGCGATCTTGCCGTAATCCTCGGCGGACCGGTGTCCCAGCTGCCAAGGGCCGTCCATTTCGTTCCCAAGGCACCACATCTTGATGCTGAAGGGCTCGGTACGGCCGTTGGTGACCCGACGCTCGGACAGCTGTGTTCCAGACCGGATGTTCGTGTACTCCAGCAGGTCAAGCGCTTCCTGGGTGCCCCTGGTGCCCAGATTGACCGCGAGCATCAGCTCACTGCCTACCTTTTCCAGCCATGCGCTGAACTCATGGAGCCCGACCTCGTTTGTCTCAGTTGAGTGCCAGGCCAGGTCGAGCCGGCGGGGTCGATCATGCTGGGGTCCGACGCTGTCTTCCCACCGGAAACCGGAGACGAAGTTGCCCCCTGGATAACGGATAGCGGAGACACCGAGTTCTTTGACGAGCTCAATGACGTCTGTGCGGAATCCGGAGTCGTCTGCTTTCGGATGTCCCGGCTCGTAGATGCCGTCGTAGACGCAACGGCCCAGATGTTCGACGAACGAACCGAACAGGCGTGGATTGATAGGGCCCACGGCGAACTGCGGGTCGATGGTAAGGCGCGCGGAAACCATAGTTGTCCTTCAGGTAAGGGATGTGTCGTTAGCCGGGTGTCGCGGTCGTACTTGCGTCGCTCTATTTGAGGCTGCCGAGCGACAAACCGCCCTGCCAGTACTTTTGCAGTGTCAGAAATGCCACGACGAGGGGAATGATGGAGACAAACGAACCGACGATGATGAGGCTCCAGAGTGAGTGGCCACCGCCGTTGTTGGACGATGCCAGCTGGGACCAGAGCCCGATTCCGACGGTGAGTGGGTAAAGCTTTGCCGTCGACAGCATTGCCAGCGGCAGGAAGTAGTTATTCCAGGTCCCAACCACGGATAGCAGGAGGACGGTGACGAGTGCCGGCCGGAGCAGGGGCAGAGCGACTTGGAAGAAGATGCGAAGTTCTCCCGCACCATCCACCCGGGCTGCATCCAGCAGCTCGTCCGGCACGGCCTCTGCTGCATAAACACGCATCAAATAGACGCCAAAGGGGCTCAGCAGCGATGGCAGGATAACGGCCCATACCGTGTCGGTCAGCTTGAGATTGGAGAGCAGGATAAAGGTGGGGATGACCAGGGCCGTCATGGGAACCATAACGGCGCCCAACAGCAGTGCGAAGGTCAGGTTCCGTCCCGGAAATTTGTATTTGGCGAAGCCGTAACCGGCCAGGACCGAGATCGCTGTAGCTCCCAAGCCGCCGCTCGCGGCGTAGAGCACCGAGTTCCCCAGCCACCGCAGGTACTCGCCGCCGTTATAAGTGAAAAGGTCTTGTACGTTGGCGACAAGGTTGACATTCCTGTCGAACCACATGGCGCCGGACGCACCGGAGAAAAGCCCCTCAGCGTCTTTGGTACTTGCAACAAAGAGCCACCAGATAGGAACCAGGAAGTACAGCACCAGGACCCCGAGAAAGGTATGGGCCACCACGTTCCGGCGCGGCTTGGGGCGCCGGGGAGGTGAAAGAACAGGCGCGGATGCAGAAGCGGAGGCTGCGGCGGTGGCTGCGCTCATGAGAGGGTGCTCCCTTTTTTCCGGGTGGCGAACATGAAGATATAGACGGCGATGAAAACTACAATGCCGAGGGAAAAGGAAATGGCGGACGCGTAGTTGAACTGTGCGTAGCCGAACGCCAGGTTGAACGCGTAAATGTTCGGCGTGAAGTCGGGGGTGATGCTCCCATTGGCGACGGGGCCGAGAATCTGTGGTTCGGAAAAGAACTGAAGGGTTCCGATCAGGGCAAATATCAGGATTAGCACGAGCGCGGAGGAGACCAGGGGAACTTTGATCCGGAAGGCCACCTGACGCGGGGAGGCGCCGTCGATTTTCGCCGCCTCATACAGGGACGGGTCAATTCCCTGGAGGGCCGCGTAGATGATGATCATGTAATACCCGGCCCACTGCCAGGTGACTACGTTCAGCAGGCCATAGAAGACGTTGTCTTGGCTGAGAAGGAATGGTGCTGACGCATGGAAGAGGGAGAAGACCTGCTGCATCGGCCCGAATGAGGGACTGTAGAGGAATCCCCACATCAGCGCACCGATGACGGCCGGCACCGCATAGGGGAGGAAGATCATGAGCCGGGAGAACTTGGCCAGTTTGGTGGTCAGCTGGTCCAGGACGAGGGCGGCCGCCAGGGACACCGCCATTTGCACCGGGATGAGAACCAAGGAAAAGCGGATCACGAACCAGACACCTTTGAGGAATTGAGGGTCCGAGAAGGCGTGGATGTAGTTCTCCAGCCCGCTGAACCGCGTGCCGGTGGCCAGGCCTTTGGTAAAGAGGCTGAGGTAGAGGGCGTACCCCAGGGGGGCGAGGAGGAACGCCACGAAAACCAGGACGAAGGGAGCTATGAAGAGCCACCCCATCCCCGCCCGGCGTGACGCCATTGTCTTGCTGCGGGAACCCCGTCTGCTTTCAGGGCGCCCTGAGCGGCCCTGCACTTCAGGTGGGGCGACTTGCGGCGAGGATGTCACCGTTGACCCGTGAACTGGCATGTTCTGTCCTGCGTCTTTCTGTCGGTCGATCGGCCTGCTCCGCCGGCAAAGTTACCGGCGGAGCAGGCCGGGCTGCTGCTACTTGACTGTGAAGCCCTGGCTCTTTGCGTAAGTCACCATGGTGTTCTGCAGCTCAGTGGCCGCCTGGTCGCCGTTAATTTCGCCTGAGTTGATCTTTACCGTCTGGGCCTGCAACTGGGCATAGTAGTAGACGGTAAAGGGGCTGTAGTTGAAGCCTTGGTAGGCATTTTCGGCCGGAATGTAGATGTCCTTGTTGGCGGTTTGACCGCTGAAGAAGTCCACTTTGTTGTTGATGAAGGCGTCAGACTTCAGCACATTCTGGTTCAGCGGGAAGATGGTTTGGGTTTTCCAGCCATCTGTCAGCGACGCGTCGTCGGCGTAAAGGCCCTTGGCAACTTCAGCAGCCAGCTTCTTGTCGCTTGCCTGCGAGGTCACCGCGAAGGTTGAACCGCCCCAGTTTACGGATACAGGGCTGTTGGCATCCCATTGCGGGAGAGGCGCGACGGCGAACGTTCCCTTCTCCTGCCCGTTGCCGACACCCGACCCGGTGAGGTATCCGGGGGCCCAGGCCGCGGAAATATATGTCGCATATTTTCCGCCGACCATACCGGCTATGTAGTCGGTATTGAACTGGTCCTGCGTGTCGACAAGGCCCTTCTTAACCAGTCCTGCCCAGTAATTCAACACGTCCTTCGCCGGTTGGCTGTCCAGGTTGATGGAAATATTCTTCTGGTCCGCGAGGTCGTATGCGAAAGGAACGGCACCTTTTTGGGCCATGAGTGCGGTCAACGCAGCTGGAACATTGCTGCCCAGATCGCCAAAGGCCGGCCCGCCGGCATCCTTGACCTTCTGGGCTGCTTTCTCGTATTCGGCCCATGTGGTTGGCGGCGTGATGCCGTACTTGTCGAGCACGTCCTTCCGGTAAATCATTGCCATGGGGCCACCGTCGACTGGGATGGCGTACACAGAGTTCTTTTGGGAGACGTCCTTCCACGATCCCTCGCTGAAGTTCTTCTTCACGTCGTCTGCACCAAAGGCGCTCAAGTCGACGAGGGCATTCTGCAGTTCGAAGCCCGTCAGTTGGTCGGCCTCAAGCATGATCACATCGGGTGCGCCCTTGCCGGCCTCGATGGCTGTCTGGAACTTCGCATACTCGGGGCCGCCCTGGCCAGCCACAGTCCAGCAGACCTGTACATCTGTGTGCGAGTTGTTGAAGTTGTCAACGACAGTAGCCATGTTGGGGTACCACGCCCAAACCGAGACTCTGGGAGCCTCGGCATGGATGATCTTGTTCGTGCAATCCGTGGTGCTGGCGCCTTCAGGAGCAGCATCTCCGCCGCCGCAGGCAGAGAGGCTCGAAACCAGGGCGACGGCCGACAGCGCGGCCGCGATTGTTTTCTTGTTCACGTAGGGTCCCTTCGATGCTGCATTTTCTGGACTTCGTCGTCTTAAGCGGGCTCCGCTGCAGCCCCATCGAAGGGCACTCACAGGGAGGACCCTCAGGGTGTGCTGGGAAAGATCTGTGGCCTCGGCCCATTCCATTACATCGATGTAAGTAATCGATGTAAAACAATATTGAAGGCAGTCCAGCTACAAGTCAAGACTTAATTTCGGGAGACTTTTAGCGCGCTACCCGCGAGGATCCACGCGGGATGATCCTGAAGGAAGATTCAAACTCCCGCGGCGCAACCCCCGTATTTCCGCCATTGATCCGCTCCAACAACATCCCGACTGCCGTCTCGGCAATTTCCTGCCGCCCTGGGTCCACGGTCGATAGCGAGGGAAGGGAATAGCGCGTCTCGTCAATGTCGTCAAATCCGATAATCGCCACGTCGTCAGGAACCTTCAGGCCCGCATCCTGCACCACGCTCATCGCACCCAGGGCGATCGAGTCGTTAAAGGCCACGACGCCGTCGAAGGCGACCCCAGATGCCAACACCCGCCGCATTGCCTGTGCTCCGTCTGCCCGGTGCCAGCTCTGAACATCGACGATCAGTTCATTCCGATACGGCACGCCCGCACGATTCAGCGCCCTGCGGTAGCCCTCAAGCCGCAGGCCGGCCGAGCCGATCACCTCGCCGGGATGGGACCCAAAGGCAAGGAGGCGCGTGCGTCCGAGTTCAAGAAGGTGTTCGGTGGCTGCCTGGGACGCCTCGACATTCTGCATGGTGACGTGATCTGCAGGTCCATTGAAGATACGTTCACCCAGCAACACGATCGGCGTCGGGATATCAATGAGGTCCGCATCCTCCTGCTCAAGGCCCAGCACGCTGTACAGGACTCCGTCCACCATCCTCATGCGGGGGCCCCGAAGGATTTGGAGTTCGCGTTCGCGCTCCCCGCCACTTTGTTCAATGATGACCGCTTGCCCCCTCCTTGAGGCGGCCGTCATCACAGCGTCTGCCAACTCAGCGAAGTACGCGTTTTTCAGGTCCGGAATGATAAGGCTGATAACACCAGTCCGGCCCGAGCGGAGTCCGCGCGCCGAGAGGTTCGGTTGGTAGCCAAGATCCTCGATGGCGGAAAGGACACGGTTGCGTGTCTCCGGCTTAATGTTCGGGTGGTCGTTGATTACGTTAGACACCGTCTTTATTGAGACGGCAGCCATCTCGGCAACGTCGCGCATGGTGATCGCCATTTCATCCTCTCAGGAAGACAAAATTATCGTCTTCCCTCCCGAGGTTACATCGTTGGAACGATCGACAGCAGCCGGACACGTTGACACGCAACCTACGTTCGCCAGGAGGGGACGCTTCGGCAACAAATGTGCCCTCAAGACGAAACGCCAGGAGCTTCCCCGGGAAGGTGCTACTCCCCCCGCAGCCCGTCCAGGGTGCGCATGGCAGCGCCGCGCAGTGCGCTGACCTGCGGCCCGGCCGAGAGGATGTCGCGGCTCGACGTGCCAAGGACCAGCGGGTATGCCGCACCGAACGTCGCCCGAAGGTCTGCAGGCGTGGCGCCCTGGGCTCCCAGGCCTGGGGCCAGGATGGGGCCGCGGACGGCCGGCAGGTCCAGTTCGAGGTCTGCCAGGGCATTGCCGACGGTGGCACCAACCACCAGGCCCACCGATCCCAGGGCTCCCGCGTACCGGGAGTTTTCCGCTGCGGCCGCGAGGGCTATCCTGCGGGCCACGGAATCCTTTCCGCCCACATGCTGCACGGAGGCGCCTTCCGGGTTGGAGGTCAGTGCCAGCACGAACACGCCCCGGCCGGTTTCTGCTGCGAGGTCAAGCGCCGGGCGCAGCGACTCGAAGCCGAGGTAGGGGCTGAGCGTGACGGAATCCGCTGCCAGCGGGGAGCCGTCCCGAAGCCACGCGTCGGCGTAGGCAGCCATGGTGGAACCGATGTCGCCGCGCTTGGCGTCGGCGATGCTGAGCACCGACTCATCACGTGCTGTGGCAAGTACCTCCTCCAGGACGGCCATCCCGGCCGATCCATGGCGTTCGTAAAGTGCCACCTGGGGCTTGACCGCGGCAGCGAGCGGGGCCACGGCCTCCAATACCGTCAACGAAAAGCGCCGGAGCCCGGCGGCGTCGTCGTCCAGTCCCCAGCTCTTCAGCAGCGCCGGGTGCGGGTCGATGCCCACGCAGAGGGGGCCGCGGGCGGCCATGGCCGCGCCGAGCCGGGAGCCGAAGGACTCCCGGCCGGCGCCTGCCACCGATTGGTTGCCGGATTCCTGCTCAGGCATGCTGCAGGGCTGCTTTCTGCGACTCTGCCAGGGCTGCGGCGTGTTCCTGCAGGCTGGTGACGGACCATTCGTAGGTGCGCATGGCTTCGATCGCCTGCACGGCGGCGTTGAACTCCGCCACCGTGGTGATGCACGGGATGCCGATGGAGGTCGCCGCCGCGCGCAGTTCGTACCCGTCGCTGCGGGCCTCCCCGCCGGAGGGTGTGTTGAAGACCATGTCGATTTCGCCGGCGACGATGAGGTCGGCGATGGTGCCTTCACCCTCGGCGCTGCTGCCTTCGGCTACCTTCCGGACCGGGGTCGCCTGGATGCCGTTGCGGCGGAGGACGTCCGCCGTGCCGCCGGTGGACACGATTTCGAAGCCCAGGTCCGACAGCCGCTTGACGCCCATGATCACCGAACGCTTGTCCCGGTTGGCCACGGAGACGAACACCTTGCCCTCGGTGGGGAGGGCGTTGTTGGCGCCAGCCTGGCTCTTGGCGAAGGCGGTGTCGAAGTGCTTGTCGATGCCCATGACCTCGCCGGTGGAACGCATCTCGGGTCCCAGCAGGGAGTCCACCACCTTGCCCTCGAGGGTGCGGAACCGGCTGAACGGCAGCACTGCTTCCTTGACGGCCACGGGGGCGTCCAGCGGCAGGGTGGAGCCGTCGCCGGTTTCCGGCAGCATCTTGTAAGCGCTGCGAAGCTGTCCGATGGTCACGCCGGTGCCGATGAGGGCGGCGGCCTTCGCCATCTGCACGCCGGTGGCCTTGGAGACGAACGGCACGGTCCGCGACGCGCGGGGGTTGGCCTCCAGGACGTACAGGACGTCCGAGGCCAGCGCGAACTGGATGTTGATCAGGCCGCGCACGCCCACGCCTTCGGCGATGGCGCGGGTGGCGGTGCGGACGCGTTCGACGACGTTGCTCCCCAGCGTGATGGGCGGCAGGACGCAGGCGGAGTCGCCGGAGTGGATGCCGGCTTCCTCGATGTGCTCCATGATGCCGCCCAGGTACATGTCCGTGCCGTCGTAGAGGGCGTCGACGTCGATTTCGACGGCGTCCTCCAGGAACCGGTCGATCAGGACCGGGTGGTCCGGGGTGATCTCGGTGGCGTTGGCGATGTAGCGGGAGAGGTTGGGCTCGTCGTAGACGATTTCCATTCCCCGGCCGCCCAGCACGTAGGAGGGGCGGACCAGGACGGGGTAGCCGATCTCGTCAGCGATCTTCTTTGCGTCCTCGAAGGAGACGGCGGTGCCGTTCTTCGGCGACACCAGTCCGGCCTTGTCCAGGACGCGGGAGAATGCGCCGCGGTGCTCGGCGAGGTCGATGGCTTCCGGCGAGGTGCCCAGGATGGGCACGCCGGCGTCGGCCAGCTGTTGGGCCAGCTTGAGCGGGGTCTGGCCGCCGAGCTGGACGAAGACGCCCATGACGCCGCCCGTGCGTTCCTCGGCCGCGATGACCTCCAGCACGTCCTCGAGCGTCAGCGGCTCGAAGTACAGGCGGGTGGAGACGTCGTAGTCGGTGGAGACGGTCTCCGGGTTGCAGTTGACCATGACGGTCTCGTAGCCGGCTTTGCGCAGGGCCATGGAGGCGTGGACACAGGAGTAGTCGAACTCGATGCCCTGGCCGATGCGGTTGGGGCCGGAGCCGAGGATCAGGATGGACGGCTTCGAGTGCAGCGCAACCTCGTCCTCTTCGTCGTAGGCCGAGTAGTGGTACGGCGTGTAGGCGGCGAACTCGGCGGCGCAGGTGTCAACGGTCTTGTACACCGGGCGGATGCCCAGGGCCTGGCGGACGCCGCGGACCACTGCCTCGGAGTTGTGTGTGAGGGAGCCGATCTGCTCGTCCGAGAAACCGTGGCGCTTGGCGCGCTTGAGCATGTCGGCCGTCAGGGCTTCGGCCTGCCGGATCTCGTGCGAGATCTCGTTGAGCAGCTGGAGCTGGTCCAGGAACCAGGGGTCGATCTTCGTGGCTTCGAAGAGCTGTTCCACGGTGGCGCCGCCCAGGAGGGCGCGCTGGACCTGGTGGAGGCGTTCGGTGGTGGGCCGTTTGGCCTTCTCGATCAGTTCAGCGACTTCCCATTCGGGGACGCTGCTGAAGTCCAGCTGCGAGCCCTTCTGTTCCAGGGAGCGCAGGGCCTTCTGGAGTGCCTCGGTGAAGTTGCGGCCCATGGCCATCGCCTCGCCCACCGACTTCATGGTGGTGGTGAGGGTGTTGTCAGCGGCCGGGAACTTCTCGAAGGCGAACCGCGGGACCTTGACCACCACGTAGTCAAGGGTGGGTTCGAAGGACGCCGGGGTCTTCTGGGTGATGTCGTTGGGGATCTCGTCCAGGGTGTAGCCGAGCGAGAGCTTGGTGGCGATCTTGGCGATGGCGAAGCCGGTGGCCTTGGAGGCCAGTGCCGAAGAGCGGGAGACGCGCGGGTTCATTTCGATAACCACGACGCGGCCGGTGGCGGGGTCGATCGCGAACTGGATGTTGCAGCCACCGGTGTCCACGCCTACTTCGCGGATGACGGCGATGGCGACGTCGCGCAGCTTCTGGTACTCGCGGTCGGTGAGGGTCAGTGCCGGAGCCACGGTAATGGAGTCACCGGTGTGCACGCCCACGGGATCGAAGTTTTCGATGGAGCAGACGACAACCACGTTGTCGTTCTTGTCCCGCATCATCTCAAGCTCGTATTCCTTCCAGCCCAGGATGCTCTCTTCGAGCAGCACTTCGCTGGTGGGGCTGTACTGCAGGCCCTGGCCGACGATGCGCCGCAGGTCGTCCTCGTTGTAGGCCAGGCCGGAGCCGAGGCCGCCCATGGTGAAGGAGGGGCGGACCACCATGGGGTACCCGAGGTCACCGGCGGCGTTGAGTGCCTCGTCCATGGTGTGGATGATGTGGCTGCGGGCCGATTCTGCGCCGCAGCGCTCAACGACGCCCTTGAACTTCTCCCGGTCCTCGCCGAGCTCGATCGCGGCAATGTTGGCACCGATCAGCTCGACGTTGTACTTCTCCAGCACGCCGTTCTTGTCCAGCGCGATGGCGGTGTTCAGCGCGGTCTGGCCGCCGAGGGTGGGCAGGACGGCGTCGGGGCGTTCCTTGGCGATGATCTTTTCCACCACCTCGGGGGTGATGGGCTCAACGTAGGTGGCATCGGCGAACTCGGGATCGGTCATGATGGTGGCCGGGTTGGAGTTCACGAGGATGACGCGAAGGCCTTCCTCCTTGAGGACACGCAGTGCCTGGGTGCCGGAGTAATCGAATTCGGCGGCCTGGCCGATGACGATCGGGCCGGAACCAATGACCAGGACGCTCTTGAGGTCTGTACGTTTCGGCATTACTTCTTGTCCTCAGTCTTGTTGTCGGAATTTTTCGGCGTTGCCGGATCAGCACCGGCGGGGTGGGCAGAGTCCACCGGTTCCTTGGAGAGGTTGGCGTTCCGGCCGTCCCGCGTGCCCTCCATGAGGTCGATGAACCGGTCGAACAGGTAGGCAGCGTCGTGCGGACCAGCCGCAGCCTCGGGGTGGTACTGCACGGAGAACGCCGGGATGTCCAGGCAGGCGAGGCCTTCCACGACGTCGTCGTTCAGGCTGATGTGGCTGACTTCCACCCGGCCGTAGCGTGCCTCCGGAGCCTGTGTGGCGCCGTCGAGCGGGGCGTCCACGGCAAAGCCATGGTTCTGGGAGGTGATTTCCACCTTGCCGGTGCGGCGGTCCATGACCGGCTGATTGATGCCGCGGTGGCCGTAGCGAAGCTTGTAGGTGCCGAAGCCGAGGGCACGGCCCAGGATCTGGTTGCCGAAGCAGATGCCGAAGTAGGGCAGCTTCTCATCCAGGACGGAGCGCAGCAGCTTCACCTGGGCGTCGGCCGTGGCGGGGTCGCCAGGTCCGTTGGACATGAAGAAGCCGTCCGGGTTGACCGCCTTGACGTCCTCCAGGGTGGCGGTGGCCGGGAGCACGTGGACGCGGACGCCGCGCTCGGCGAAACGGACCGGGGTCATGGCCTTGATGCCGAGGTCGATGGCCGCGATGCTGAAGCGCGGTTCGCCCTCCCAGCCGTGGTCCCCGGGCTCCACCACGTAGGCTTCATCGACGCTGACTTCCTCGGCCAGGCGTGAACCCTCCATGGGGGCGCTGGCCAGGACGGCGTCCACCAGTTCCTTGTCCGTGGCCTGCGCGGCCTCGCCGGAGAAGATGCCGGCGCGCATGGTCTTGTGTTCGCGCAGGTGCCGGGTAATGGCGCGGGTGTCCACGCCCTGGATGCCCACGATGCCCTGGGCCACCAGCTCTTCGTCCAACGACCGCTCGGAACGCCAGTTGGACGGCCGGCGGGCGGCGTCACGGACGACGTAGCCGGCCACCCAGATGCGCCGGGACTCGGCGTCGTCATTGTTCACGCCGGTGTTCCCGATGTGCGGGGCGGTCTGGACCACCAGCTGGCGGGCGTAGGACGGGTCCGTGATGGTTTCCTGGTAGCCGGTCATGCCGGTGGCGAAGACGGCCTCGCCCAGGGCGGTGCCGGTGGCGCCGTAGCTGGTGCCGCGGAAAATGCGCCCGTCTTCGAGAACCAGCGCAGCCGGGGCTGACACAGGAGCGGAGGTGGTTGCTGTCAATGTATTTGCTTTCACTGTCTTACTTTCCACTGGTGGCACCAGCCGCTGGGGCTGACGAAATCAATTCCTGAAGAGCCTGGTACAGCACGTCCTTGTCCGCAGCGCGGCGGGTCCGGAAGCCGGTGTCCAGTTCATGCTTGCCGAGCGTCCACGCGATCACCAGCAGGCCGTCCTTTTCCACGAACTTCCCTGCCATGCCGCTGTCCTGCCGGACGCCGGTGAGGGAAGCCGCCGGGATGTACACCGCCGGCGCCCCGGACCGTCCGTAAAGGACGCCGTGGGGGTAGACCTCGAGGGTGGAGTTGGTGCGGATGCCCAGTCCGTGTACCGCGATCCGGTCCAGCCAGTCGCCGGCCGTCGTGGTGGTCACGTACTGCCCCTCGGCGGCGGCGGTGGGCTCGCCGGGTGCAGCGGGCACCTGGGGAAGCTGTTCGACGTCGGACTGGCGCTTCAGGCGGTTGCGCCACCCCACGGCGATGAGGACAAACACGACGCCGGCCACCGCCAGCATGGCAAGTCCGGGAAGGATCTTGTCCATCAGGCAACGCCTGCCGGTGTTGCGGCGGCATCCGGGTGGGGGGTGTTGAGGGCGCCGTCCAGGACGGTGGGGTGTCCCTTGAAGAACGTGGCCACCACCTTGCCCGGCAGTTCCCGGCCCTTGAACGGCGAGTTGCGGCCCATGGTGGCCATCTTGAAGGGGTCCACCGTCCACCGCGCCCCGGGGTCCACCAGGATGAGGTTGGCCGGTTCGCCTGCCTCGATGGGGCGGCCCTGGTCGCTCAGGCGGCCGATCTTAGCGGCGGCGGTGGAGGTGACCCTGGCAAAGTCCGCCCAGGTCATCAGGCCGGTCTCGATCATGGCGTGCTGGACCACTGACAGGGCAGTTTCCAGCCCGGTCATGCCCATGGCAGCCTGCGCCCACTCGCATTCCTTGTGCTCGCTGGGGTGGGGTGCGTGGTCGGTTCCCACAACGTCGATCGTGCCGTCTGCCAGGCCTGCGCGCAATGCCTGCACGTCGGCATCGGTGCGCAGCGGCGGGTTGACCTTGAAGACGGGATCGTAGCTGCGCACGAGGTCGTCGGTCAGCAGCAGGTGGTGCGGGGTGACTTCCGCCGTGACGTCGATGCCCCGCTCCTTGGCCCAGCGGATGATTTCCACCGAGCCGGCGGTGGACACGTGGCACACGTGCAGGCGGGAGCCGACGTGCTGGGCCAGCAGGACGTCACGGGCGATGATGCTTTCCTCAGCGACCGCGGGCCAGCCCGTAAGTCCCAGGACGGCGGAGACATCGCCTTCATTCATCTGTGCACCGGCGGTAAGGCGGGGCTCCTGCGCATGCTGGGCCACCACGCCGTCGAACGCTTTGACGTATTCCAGCGCCCTGCGCATCAGCACGGGGTCGTGGACGCAGATGCCGTCGTCGGAGAACATGCGCACGCGGGCGCGGGAATCGGCCATGGCGCCGAGTTCGGCGAGCCGCTCCCCCGCGAGGCCGACAGTGACGGCACCCACGGGGCGGACATCCACCCAGCCGGCGGCCCGGCCCAGCGTGTAGACCTGTTCCACGACGCCTGCGGTGTCTGCCACGGGCGTGCTGTTGGCCATGGCGTGCACTGCCGTGTAGCCACCGAGTGCGGCTGCCCGGGTGCCGGTTTCCACCGTCTCGGCGTCCTCGCGGCCGGGTTCGCGGAGGTGGGTGTGGACGTCCACCATGCCGGGAAGGGCCACCAGGCCGGCGGCGTCGATGACCGTGGCGCCGTCAGCTGACAGGCCGGTGCCGATCTCCGCGATGATGCCGTCGCGGACCAGCAGGTCCGCCCGGTCGCCGCCGAGGATGGCGGCGCCTTGGATGAGGTAGGTTCCGGTGTTGCCTGCCATCAGTTGCTCTCCTTGGTGGATGGGGCGGCGGCGTAGGCCGGTGCCCGGTCGGCGGCTGGTTCGCGGGTGTCCCCGGAGAGCAGCAGGTACAGGGCGGCCATTCGCACGGACACACCGTTGCGGACCTGGGCCAGGACGGTGGAACGGGGGGAGTCGGCCGCGGCGGCGCTGATTTCCAAGCCCCGGTTCATGGGCCCGGGGTGCATGATGATGGTGTCGGTCATGCCGAGGTCATCGAGGGCCCGGAGCCGGTTGTCGTCGAAGCCCCAGCGGCGCGAGTATTCGCGGGTGCTGGGGAAGAACGAGGCGTTCATGCGTTCGCCCTGGACGCGCAGCATCATGATGGCGTCCACGCCGCCGGCCAGGGTCTGGTCCAGGTCGTAGCTGACGCTGCAGGGCCATTTGTCGACGCCGACCGGCAGCAGGGTGGGCGGCGCCACCAGGGTGACTTCCGCGCCGAGGGTACGGAGCAGCCAGACGTTGGACCGTGCCACGCGGGAGTGCAGGACATCCCCCACGATGGCGACCCGCAGGCCCTTGAGGTCGGTTCCTTCCGAGCCGGTGCCGGAGAGCCGGGCCCAGTGCCGGCGCATGGTGAAGGCGTCCAGGAGGGCCTGGGTGGGGTGCTCGTGCGTCCCGTCGCCGGCGTTGATGACGCCGGCGTCGATCCAGTCGGTGGCGGCCAGGCGGTGGGGTGCGCCGGACGCCCAGTGGCGGATGACGACGGCGTCTGCGCCCATGGCGGACAGCGTCTGGGCCGTGTCCTTCAGGGATTCGCCCTTGGACACCGACGAGCCCTTGGCGGCGAAGTTGATGACGTCGGCCGACAGGCGCTTGGCGGCGGCTTCGAAGGAGATGCGCGTGCGGGTGGAGTCCTCGAAGAAGAGGTTCACCACGGTGCGGCCGCGCAGCGCGGGCAGTTTCTTGACTTCCCGCTCCCCCACGGCGGCCATTTCCTCCGCCGTGTCCAGGATGCGGATGGCGTTCGAACGGCTGAGGTCGCCGGTGGACAGGAGGTGTTTCATGCGCCGCCTTCGATCACGACTTCGTTGACCGGGGTGCCGCCAACAGGGGTGTCTGTCTCCTCGAGCCGGACCCGGACCTTTTCGGCGGAGGACGTGGGCAGGTTCTTGCCGACGTGGTCGGCGCGGATGGGAAGTTCGCGGTGTCCCCGGTCGATCAGGACGGCAAGCCGGACAATCCGGGGCCGGCCAAGGTCCACGAGGGCATCGAGTGCGGCCCGGATGGTGCGGCCGGAGTACAGCACATCATCGATCAGCACCACCACTTTGTTGTCGATGCCGGTGCGGGGCAGCCGGGTGGGGTAGGGCGGGCGCGTCCCCTGGTGGGAAAGGTCGTCACGGAACATGGTGACGTCGAGTTGGCCAACAATCGCGGCGGCATCAACGGTGGTGTCCGCGGCTGCGATCTTTTCCGCGAGCCGGACTGCCAGCGGGTAACCGCGGCGGGGAATGCCCAGCAGGACAAGGTCCCGGGATCCCTTGTTGGCTTCGAGGATCTCGTGGGCGATACGAGTGAGGGCCCGGTCAATATCCGCCTGGCTGAGGACAACCCTGGCTGGAACCGGTGCGCTGGTGACAGATGTCAACGCTCGTCTCCCCTTTCCCCGCCTCACAGGACGGAATTAAAAAAGGAATATTTGCGGTTCAAAATTACCACAGGGTTCCGCAGGTGGAGGTGCCCGGCAAACGCGGTGATGGTCACACCCCGGCCCGTCGGCGTCCGGTTCCTTTGTGGCGCAAGGGCTCCCGCTTAGGCTTTCGGGTATGCCGATGTATCCCCAGCAACCTTCGCCCGGCCTGCCGGAGGACCCTTACCAGGGGCCGCCAGCTCCCCTGCCGCAGCAAACGAATCCCACCTGGATGGGCCATGTGCATCCCGAGCACTACCGTGCGGCGCCGGGGCACCAGGGCCAGGCGCTGGTCGGCGTGTTTCCGCCGCAGGCCCAGGGACCGGTGCTGCACGCGGCCCGTGCCCGCAGCGGGCTGGTGGGGCTGACCATCGCCGGCGGCGTGCTCGCGTTCCTTAGCCTCTTCCTGGTGGTGCCGTTCCTGCTCTCCAGCACCGGTGCCGCCGGTTTCGTGATCGGTTTCCTGGCTTCGCTGATCCCATTGTCAGTGGTCCTGGCTGCGGTGCACATCATCGATCGATGGGAGCCGGAGCCCAAGAGGCTGCTGTTTTTCGCTTTCACCTGGGGGGCGGCAGTGTCCGTTGCCGTGACCCTGCTCATCCAGCCGTTCTTCGTGATCGCCTTCCAGTTCACGGACGAACCTGACCTGCAAACATACATGGCCACGGTGCAGGCACCGATCGTCGAGGAGTTCGCGAAATCACTCGGCCTGCTCATCCTGCTCCTTGCAGCCCGCAGGCAATTCGACGGACCGGTCGATGGCGTGGTGTTCGCCTTCACCATCGCCGGCGGGTTCGCCTTCACGGAAAACATCCTGTACTTCGGCAGGGCGATTGCGGAATCCGCATCGCCGGCCAGCGATTTCGCCCAGGTCTTCTTCCTCCGTGGCGTCATGTCGCCGTTCGCGCATGCAATCTTCACCGGAACCACCGGCCTGGTCATGGGCTTCGCAGCCAGGCGCTGGCACACGGGTGCTTCGATCGGGGCCTTTTTCGTGGGCCTGCTTCCGGCCATGTTCCTGCACAACCGCTGGAACAGCATGGGCCAGGGATTCCTGCTGGACTACATCGTGGTGCAGGTGCCCATCTTCGTCCTGGCCGTTGGCGGCATCGTTTTCCTGCGGGTGGCGGAGAAGAGACTCACCCGCCAGCGGCTGCTGGAATATTCAGCCGCGGGTTGGTTCACGCCGGCAGAGGTCCAGCTCCTGGCTACCCGCGGCGGCCGCCGTACCGCCCTGGCCTGGGCCGGGAACTCGGGCAGGAAGCAGCAGATGAAGCAGTTCCTGAAAACAGCCACCCAGCTTGCCAATACCCGCCAGCGGATTCTCAGCGGACGCGATGTGCCGCTCCATCAGGCTGAGGAAAGGCGGCAGCTGCAGCGCATCCTTGAACTGCGCGCCGTCGTGGCCGGGAGGTAAGGGAAGGGCCTGAAGGCGGCCCCGCAATATATCGGGTTTAACGAACGGAAGGCCCCGCTCATGCGGGGCCTTCCGTGGTTGCTGGGTTGCTATGCGAGCAGCGATGGCTTCAGCTGCTGTAACCGGCCCAGGAGGCCGTTGATGAACTGCGGCGACTCATCAGTCGACAGAGTCTTGGCAAGTGCGACGGCCTCACTGACGGCAACCCCGTCCGGGACGTCGTCGTTGTACAGCAGTTCCCAGGTGCCGATGCGCAGGATGATGCGGTCAACCGACGGCATGCGCTCCAGGCTCCACCCCTGCGAGTAAGTCTCCAGGAACTCATCAATGGCTGTTTGGCGGGACAGCACGCCCTCGACGATGTCCACCGTGTAGGGGTTGACGATCTGGTCAGTCTTTTCCCGGCGGGCGCGGAGCACGTCGAACGGGGAAACAGAGCGCTGCTCAGCTTCGAAAAGAACATCCAGTGCCCTGTTGCGGGCTTTACCGCGGGCGCTCACTACTCAGTGACCCGGCCCAGGTAGCTGCCGTCGCGGGTGTCCACCTTGACCTTGGTGTTGTTCTCGATGAACAGCGGGACCTGGATCTCGTAGCCGGTTTCCAGGGTGGCGGGCTTGGTGCCTGCGGAGGAGCGGTCGCCCTGCAGGCCCGGCTCGGTGTAGGTGATTTCGAGGACAACGCTCGGCGGCAGTTCGATGTACAGGGGGTTGCCGTCGTGGATGGCAATGTTGACCATCTGGTTCTCCAGCATGAAGTTGGTGGCGTCGCCTACCGTGGCACCGGAGACCGTGATCTGGTCGTAGTCCGAGGTGTCCATGAAGACGAAGTCGGCGCCGTCCTGGTAGAGGTACTGGTAGTCGCGGCGGTCAACGGTTGCCGTTTCGATCTTGAGGCCGGCGTTAAACGTCTTGTCGACAACCTTGCCGGACATCACATTGCGCATCTTGGTGCGGACAAAGGCGCCGCCCTTGCCGGGCTTGACGTGCTGGAACTCGATGACGTTCCAGAGCTGGCCCTCAAGCTTCAGGACCGTTCCGTTCTTAATGTCGTTAGTGGTTGCCACTGGTTTCCTCTGGTTTCTTCGTCCGGCCGCACGGGCCAGATGCTTTATGCCGGGCGGGCACGCCGGGTGGGCCGCCTGCACGTGTTTGTCAAAAATCGCGTGGATGCAAAAAATTCCACACCCATTCTACCGGCAATTCCGGGCCGGCCTGTCCGCGCTCGCTGCGGCCCGCCTCAGCAGGCGAGATCCAGCACGTCCCTGGCGCGCTGCAGGGCCACCGTGGAGGAGTAGATCTGTGCGGCATCGGCCGACTGCGCGACCCGCAGGTCCAGGGCCTTGGAGAAGGATTCGACGGCGGCAGAGGTCTGCCCCGCCGCGTACTGGGTCCGGCCCAGGTACTGCAGGGCCAGCGCTTCCCGGGGTGTCCCGTGAACCTCGGCGAGAAGCTGGCGGAACAGATCGATGGCCCTGTCCAGCCGGTGGGTAACGCTCAGCACCTCGGCTTCGAACACGCGCAGCCGGAAGGATTCGGGATCCTTGAAGCGTGCCTCTGCCAGGAGCTCGGCGGCCTCGGATGCGTGGCCTTCGACGAGCAGCACGAAGATGTGGTCTGCCGGATCGGTGGACGCTGCCAACGCTTCCCGCACCAGGTCTTCATTGACGATCTGGGGCAGCAGGGTTTCAGGGTTGATGCGGATGCCGGGGAATCCCGCCTCCGGCCAGTCGGCTGTGCCGCTCATGGTGCCCCGCATCAGGAAGCAATTTCCTGGTAGGCCGCGAACAGCAGCGAGGTGTCCGGCACATCGAGGATTCCGGGTTTGGCGATGCCGTCAAGGACCACGAACCGCAGGAGGTCACCGCGGGACTTCTTGTCACGGCGCATTCCGTCCAGGAGGCCCTGCCAGCGGTCCCGCCGGTAGGTGACCGGAAGCCCAAGTCCGTCCAGGATGCTCCGGTGCCGGTCGGCGTCGGCATCGCTGAGACGTCCCACGCTGCGGGCAAGTTCAGCTGCGAACATCATGCCCACGGAGACCGCGGCGCCATGCCGCCAGGAGTAGCGTTCAACCAGTTCGATGGCGTGGCCCAGGGTGTGCCCGTAGTTGAGGATCTCCCGCAGCCCTGACTCCTTGAGGTCCTCGGAGACCACTCTCGCTTTCACGGCAATGGCGCGCTCGATCAGTTCCCGGAGGGCCTCGGACCGGGGGTCCACCACCGCGGCCGGGTCCTTCTCCACCAGGTCCAGGATGGCAGGGTCTGCGATAAAACCACACTTGATCACCTCGGCCAGGCCGGAGATGATCTCGTTTTTCGGGAGCGTGTCCAGCGTGTCCAGGTCAGCCAGGACGGCGGCAGGCGGATGGAAGGAACCCACCAGGTTCTTGCCCTCGGCGGTATTGATGCCGGTCTTGCCGCCAACGGACGCGTCCACCATGGCCAGGAGGCTGGTGGGCATGTGGATGACCTTAACGCCCCGCAGCCACGTGGCGGCGACGAAACCGGCCAGGTCGGTGACTGCTCCCCCGCCTACGGCCACGATGGCGTCCGACCGGGTGAAGTCGTTCTGGCCCAGGACCTGCCAGCAGAATGCTGCCACCTGGATGTGCTTGCCTTCTTCGGCGTCCGGGATTTCCGCGGTGACGGCGGTGAACCCGGCTGTCGCCAGTTCATCCCGGACGGTGTCTCCCGTGATGCGCAGGGCACGGGGATGGATCACCAGGACCCGGCGGACGCGCTCCCCGAGCAGGCCGGGGAGCTCACCGAGCAGGCCGCGCCCGACGACGACGCCGTAGTTGTTGCCGGCCCCTTCGCCGGTGACGTTGATGACTGTTGATTGCGTGTTCACTTGTCAACTTCCTGTTTGGCAGCTGCGTAGTTGCGCAGTGCTGCTTCCAGCCGGCCGCCGAGCTCGGGTATCGAGCCGTGGCGGACGTCCAGGGTAATGTCGGCCAGCCTCTCGTAGACCGGCTTCCGGGTGGCGAACATTGCTGTCCAGCGGCCCATGGCATCGCCGGCGAGGAGGGGACGCCCCGAGTTCCGGGCGATCCTGTCCGCCACCGTGTCGGCGTCGCATTCGAGGTAGACGACGGTGCAGCGGCTGATCAGCTGCTGGGTGCCCGAGTCGAGCACTGCACCGCCGCCCAGCGAGATGACGGTGGCGGTGCCTTCCGCTTCCTCGACAGCCCCGGCAACGGTCCGGGCCTCGATTTCACGGAACGCCCGCTCCCCGCGGCCGGCGAAGATCTCAGCGATGGAGCCGTGGGCGGCAACAATGACGGCATCGGTGTCGATGAACCGTGCCCCCAACTGCTGCGCAAGCTGCTGCCCGATGGCCGATTTGCCGACGGCCATGGGGCCGATGAGCACAATCGGCCGGCCGCCGAATGGTGCGGGACTGCTGTGGTGGAGCACTACTGCCCGATCGAGTCCAGGGATGCCGGGATGCTGTCCAGGTAACCCTTGATGTTCCGTGCGGTTTCCGCCACCGAGTCACCGCCGAACTTCTCCATGACGGCTTCGGCGAGCACCAGTGCCACCATGGCCTCAGCGACGACGCCGGCGGCGGGCACTGCACAGACGTCCGAACGCTGGTGGTGGGCCTTGGCGGCTTCACCGGTGCTGACGTCAATGGTCCGCAGGGCGCGCGGAACGGTGGCGATGGGCTTCATGGCAGCCCGTACCCGAAGGACGTCTCCGATGCTCATGCCGCCCTCAATGCCGCCGGCACGGTTGCTGGCGCGGACAATCCTGCCTTCGCCGTCCCGCACGATTTCGTCATGGGCAGCGGAGCCACGACGGGCCGCGGTCAGGAACCCGTCACCGACCTCAACGCCCTTGATGGCCTGGATTCCCATGAGGGCCGCGGCCAACCGGGCGTCGAGCCGGCGGTCCCAGTGCACGTAGCTGCCCAGTCCCGGCGGGAGCCCGTAAGCGAGGACCTCCACCACGCCGCCCAGGGTTTCGCCTTCCTTGTGCGCGGCGTCAACCTCGGCCACCATGGCGTCGGAGGTTTCGCGGTCGAAGCAGCGCAGGGGATCGGCGTCCAGGGCAATAACGTCGCCGGGCACGGGCAACGGACGGCCTTCCGGGACCGTCACGCTGGCGATCGAGACGGTGTGGCTGACAAGTTCGATACCGAGGTGCTTGAGGAACTGGGCCGCAACGGTGCCGACTGCTACACGGGTGGCGGTTTCCCGGGCGCTTGCCCGCTCCAGCACCGGTCGGGCCTCGTCAAAGCCGTATTTCTGCATGCCGGTGAAGTCGGCATGCCCGGGGCGGGGCCGGGTCAGCGGAGCATTGCGCGCCTGGTCGGCCAGGAGTTCGGCTTCCACGGGGTCCGCGGACATGATTTGTTCCCATTTGGGCCATTCGGTGTTGCCCACCTGGATGGCAACGGGACCGCCCTGGGTGAGGCCATGCCGGACGCCGCCAAGAATGGTGACCACGTCCTGCTCGAATTTCATCCGGGCACCGCGGCCGTAGCCAAGCCGGCGGCGTGCCAAGGAGTCTGCGATGTGCCCGCTGGTGATTTCCACACCGGCGGGGACGCCCTCAATAATTCCCATCAGAGCCGGACCATGGGATTCACCGGCAGTCAACCAACGCATAATTTCCATCCTGCCACGTAGGGCGGTCAGAACGCCCGCCGGGCAAGGCCGACTGCGTCACACATCACATCTATGACAGCTGCATTAACGTCTTCACCGCGGCCGGTGAAGAGCCGTACCTGCTCCACGGCCTGGTACAGCAGCATCTCCAGGCCAGGCACCACCCGCCCTCCCCCGGCCTGCCATACGGAGGCAATGAGGCTGGGCCAGGGATCGTAGGCGACGTCGAGCAGCACGCCCGGCGTCGTGGTCTTCAGCGCGGCTATTTCCGATGCCAGTCCGTCTGCCGCACGTGGCGGCAGGGTGGAGATGACGACGTCGGCTTCCGACGTCGGGCGGGCGGCTTTGCCGAGCGGGCGGATCTCCAGTGCCACGCCCAGGGCATCCGCGGCCGCACGGACGTCCGCAGTCCGCGACGCATCCCGGACATAGACCTGGACCGTCCCGGTGCCCAGTTCCTTGAGGGCCGCGACAGCGGACGCCGCCGTTCCGCCGCCACCAAGGATCACTGCCGACGGCGCGGCCTGGGTGCCGGCATGGCACAACGCATTGACGATGCCCATGACGTCCGTGTTGGAGCCCACGGTCCGCACACCTGCGGCTGATTCCTCGAAGGTGACGGTGTTCACCACGCCCAGGGTCTGCGCCACCCCGCGCACCTCATCCACTTCGTGGAGCATCGCCGTCTTCAGCGGCATGGTCACGGAGAGTCCGCGCCATCCCGGCTGGTTCCGGATCTGCCGCATGAAGGACGGAAGAAGCTCCTCGGTCACATCGATGGCCGTGTAGCTGATACCCGCGTCCAGCTGTCCGTAGGCCGAGAGGTGCAGGGCCGGGGACTTGGAGTGGCTGATCGGATGGCCCAGGACGGCAGCCCGCAGGCTCATGTGCAGCGGCCCGCGTTGGCCTGGCACCACGCGTTGTACTGCTCCACGTAGGCGTTGTGTTCGGCAAGCGTCTTGGCGAACTTGGTTTCCTTGGTATCAAGGTTGACGGTCACCCAGTACAGGTAGTCATTGGCCTTGGGGCGGGCAGCCGCGTCAATGGCCGTCTTGCCGGGGGAACCGATGGGACCGGGCGGCAGCCCGGGGTTCGCGTACGTGTTGTACGGGTTGGACTTGTCCTGGCGCTGCTCATCGGTGAAGTTGAAGCTCCGCGTGCCCAGTCCGTACGTCACCGCGGAGTCGACCTGCAGGAAGCCTCCGGTCTGGTCGTTGGGCTTGAGCCGGTTGTAGATGGCGCCCGCTACGTCGCCGTAGTCCGCCTGGCCTCCTTCGGCCTGCACGATGCTGGCCACGATAACGGCCTCGTACTGCTTGGCGGGGTCAGTGATGCCCTGCGAGACCAGCTCATCCGTGGTGGCTTTCACCAGGGACTGGAGGATGTCCTTGGGGGGCGTCCCCAGCGGGAACCGGTACTCGCCCGGCGCCAGGTAGCCTTCAAGGTTCTTGGCGTTGGCGGGCAGGCCGAACTGGGCGGGTTGGTTGCTGAGCGCCTGAAGCTGCTGCACGGACACGCCGGATCCCTCGGAGATGGCCTGCAGGGACTCGCTGACCCGCAGGCCCGCGCTGAGGGCGAAGTAGATGACTTTGGTCTTGTCCTTGCCGAGCAGGACGTTCACCGCGTCGGCGTTCTTCATCTCGGTCTTGAAGGTGTAATCCCCCGGCGCCAGTGTTCCGCCCGATGCATGGAAAGCCTGCATGAAGGTATCCGCGTTGGCCACGACGCGCTGGTTTTCCAGCTCGGAGGCGACGGACCGGGTCCCTTCCCCGCTCTGCACAGTCACCCGGACCTCACCTGAGCCGGGGCCGGGGAAGTCGGAGGGCTTGCCGCCGCCGAGAAGGGGCTTGAGGAACTGGGCGCCTACGGCAACTGCCGTCACGAAGACGGCCAGCGTCAGGAAAAGGGCCAGCAGCCTGCGGCGGCGGCGGACCTTCTTTGAAGGCCGCTTCACCTCCTGGGTGGCGGATGAGCCGAGAAGGTGATGCCCGGCGTCGGCATGGTCGCCGTGCAGGTGGGCCTCGTCAGGGTGGACCTCCGGGTGAAGTTCCTCATGGTAGGCATCAGCGTGGTAGGCCGGCTGGTCATGGCCGCCTTCGGCGTAGTGGTGCCCTTCGTCGGGCTGCCAACCTCCGTGGTGTGCAACGTCATGGTGGTGGGCTTCGTCAACGTGGTGTGCAACGTCGTCGTGGTGCGCAACGCCGGAGAGGGCCCCGGCGGCGGGCAGCACGTCCTCGTGGTGGGTGGCCGCGGGAGGAAGGTCCGCGGTCGGGTCACCGCCGACCGAACCGCGTGCGGGCTGTTCGTCCTGGATGGACGGCGGCGTCTCCGGAGCCGCAGGAACATCGCCGGCGTCGGGAATTGGGGCAAACGTCGGTTCCGCGGCGGCGGATGCAACCGCCGGTGGCGCGGCCGGCGGGGGCGGCACATCACCGGTTTCGTAGGCATGCTCCGGCACGGCATCCTGACGGCCGGTGGCGAGGACCTTCTCGCGGGCCCGCAGCTCCTTGCGCGTCAGTGGCCTTCCGGCGCCCCTGTCCAGGGGGCCGGTGGTGTCATCAATGTTGGCAGGGCTCACTGTTGCCTTCCATTATCTGAAGATGGGGCCGTGTCTGCGGCGGTGGCACGGACTGTTTCGTCCGCCCCACCGGCCCCCAGGTCCACGGTCGGGGACGGCGCTGTCACGCGTGAGCCGACATCCGCTCCCCTGGCTTTCTGCATGTCGATGGCGTGTTGAAGAATACCCGCCGCCGCGACCTGATCAACTACTTTACGGTGGTCCCGGCTGCTCATGCCAGCTTGGTGCAGGTTCCGGTGCGCCGTGACACTGCTGAGACGTTCATCCACCAAGTTGACCGGGACCGCCAGGCCGCGGTGGGAAAGCTCCGCGGCGAGGAGCAGGGCGTAGTCGGTGGCCATCCTCGCCGAGGCGTGTTCCTCGCCCTTCATGGTCCGGGGCAGGCCGACCACAACCTGCACGGCGCCCAGTTCCTCGACCAGTTTGGCGATGACCCGGACATCCGAGTTCTTCTTGGCGTTCCGGTCCAGTGTCTTGTACGGCGTGGCCAGAATCGAGTCGCGGTCGCAGATGGCAACGCCCACCCGGACGGTGCCGACGTCCACCCCCAGTTTGACGCCCTGGGGGTAGCCGCCGGCCGCAGCAGGATTGGTCATGGCCTGGTTAGCGCCGTGTAATGGCATCGACGACGGCGGACAGGGCGGCACCGACCTTTCCGGCGTCGGTTCCTCCACCCTGGGCCACATCGTCCTTGCCGCCGCCGCCGCCGCCGAGGACACCGGCAGCGACGCGGACAAGGGCACCGGCCTTGACCCCGGCCTCCCGGGCGGCCTCGTTGGTGGCAACCAGGATCAGCGGACGGTCGTTGGCGACACCGGCCACTGCAACCGCGGCAGCATCCGAACCGAGGCGGTTCCGCAGGTCCAGGGCGAGGCCGCGGAGGTCGTCGGCACCGCTGACGGTTCCGGCATCGTGAGCCAATACCTGTACGCCTGCAGCATCCGTGGCGGTGTTCACCAGCTGCGCGGCAGATGCGGCCAGCTGTTCCTTGCGGAGCCGGTCCAGTTCCTTCTCGGTGGCCTTCAGCTTGGCAAGCGTGGCCGATATCCGGTCGGCGAGCTGGCCGGACGGAACCTTCAGCAGGTCGGTCAGCTCTGTCACAAGCGCACGCTCGGCAGCGAGGTGGCGGAAGGCCTCCATGCCCACGAAGGCCTCCACACGCCGGTTGCCCGATCCCACGGACTGTTCGCCGAGGAGGGACAGGCTGCCGATCAGCGAGGTGTTGGCAACGTGCGTGCCGCCGCAGAGTTCGCGCGACCAGGCACCGTCAATCTCCACCACGCGGACTTCGCTGCCGTAGTTTTCGCCGAAGAGGGCCATGGCGCCCATGGCCTTGGCCTCGGCGAGGCCCATGATCCTGGTTTCCACGGCGTAGTTGTTGCGGATGGCGAGGTTGGAGACCTCTTCGATCTCGGACCGGGTGGCCGTGCTCAGGCCCTCGCCCCAGGCGAAGTCGAAGCGCAGGTAGCCGGCCTTGTTGAAGGACCCCCGCTGCGTGGCTTCCGGGCCGAGGATCTGGTGCAGGGCAGCGTGCACGATGTGGGTACCCGTGTGCGCCTGCTCGGCCGCGTGGCGGCGTTCACGGTCGACGGCGGCGCGCACCAGCGAGTCGGCGCCAATTTCGCCTTCGCGGACGATCGCCTTATGCACGCTCAGGCCCTTCACGGGACGCTGGACGTCCAGGACCTCAACGACGAAGCCGTCACCGGTGATGAGGCCGGTGTCGGCAGCCTGGCCGCCGGCTTCGGCGTAGAACGGGGTTTCGGCCAGCACGAGTTCGATCTCGTCGCCGGTCGCGGCCTGCTGGACCCGGCGGCCGGCGCTGAGCAGGCCGCGGACCCGCGACTCACCCTCAAGCTCGGCGTAGCCGGTGAAGACCGTCTCGCCCTCGCCCAGGATTTCCTGGAAGACGCTGACGTCGGCGTGGCCGCCCTTCTTGCCCTTGGCATCGGCCTGGGCCCGCTGGCGCTGTTCCTGCATCAGGCTGCGGAAGGCCGTCTCATCAACTTTGAGCCCTGCCTCTTCGGCCATCTCCAGTGTGAGGTCGATGGGGAACCCGTAGGTGTCATGCAGTGTGAAGGCATCCTCGCCGGACAGCGGCTTGTTGGCAGCCTTGGATTCCTTCACGGCGTCCTCGAGCCGCGCGGTGCCGGAGGCAATGGTGCGCAGGAACGCCTTCTCCTCGGCGTAGGCGATGCGGCTGATCCGCGCGAAGTCGGTGTCCACCACGGGGTACACGCCCTTCATGGCGTCCCGGGACGCGGGCAGCAGCTCCGGCAGGCAGGCCTGTTCGACGCCCAGCAGGCGCATGGAGCGGACGGCACGGCGGATCAGGCGGCGCAGGACGTAGCCGCGGCCCTCGTTGGAGGGGGTGACGCCATCGGAGATCAGCATCAGGGCCGAGCGGATGTGATCGGCCACAACGCGCATGCGCACGTCATCGGTGTGGTGGGGGTCGTCGGGAGTCTCCGCGGAAGTGTATTCCTTGCCCGACAGCTCCGCGGCTTTGTCGATGACAGGCCGCACCTGGTCGGTCTCGTACATGTTCTCGACGCCCTGCAGGATCATCGCAAGGCGCTCCATGCCCAGGCCCGTGTCGATGTTCTTCTTGGGCAGTTCACCCACGACGTCGAAGTCCACCTTGGAGCGGACGTTCTCGATCTGGTACTGCATGAACACCAGGTTCCAGATCTCGACGTAGCGGGTTTCGTCCGCTATCGGGCCGCCTTCGACGCCGTAGGCAGGGCCGCGGTCGTAGTAGATCTCCGAGCAGGGACCTGCAGGCCCCGGCTGGCCGGTGTGCCAGTAGTTGTCCGACTTGCCCATCCGCTGGATCCGCTCGGCGGGGACGCCGGTGTTCTTCAGCCAGAGTTCCTCGGCCTCGTCGTCTTCCTCGTAAACGGTCACCCACAGCCGTTCAGGCGCAAGGCCGTAGCCGCCGTCGTCAACGCTGGTGGTAAGCAGCTCCCAGGCGAACTTGATGGCGTCTTCCTTGAAGTAGTCGCCGAAGGAGAAGTTGCCACACATCTGGAAGAAGGTGCCGTGGCGGGCGGTCTTGCCCACCTCCTCGATGTCACCGGTGCGGATGCACTTCTGCACGCTGGTGGCGCGGGAGTAGGGCGGTTCCTCGCGGGCCGTGAGGTAGGGAATGAACGGGACCATGCCGGCCACCGTGAACAGCAGCGAGGGGTCGCTGGAGACCAGCGATGCGGAGGGAACCGCGGTGTGGCCCTTGCTGACAAAAAAGTCCACCCAGCGCTTTGTGATCTCCTGCGACTTCATGAGCTGTTTTCTTACCCTTCTTGGTCCGCGCCGCCTTGCGGCACGGGAATTTCGTTCAGGTGGCCGGTCCCGCGAGGGGATCCTGCCGTTGTTGGCTGGCTGCCGGTCAAACGCCCAGGGGGCTCAGCGACGAACCAGTTCCGCGGATTCAATCCCCAGGGCGCTCCGCAGGTCGGTTTCCCGCTCCTGCATCCCGACGCGGACGGCGTCGGCGAAGTCGTAGACCCCGTCCGCGAGCCGTCCCACCGCGCGGTTCAGGCCCTCCGGTCCGAGGCTGGACTGCGCCTGGCTCACTTTGCGGAAGGCGATGACGCCAATGGCCACGCCGATTCCCATCCAAACAATTCTTTTCATGTTCTTCTTTTCGGATCTAGCGGCTGCGGCGGCCGGCTGCGGGCTTCCGGCGGGTGGCGAAGGCGCTGCGGACGCCGTAGCTGAACGCCGCCACCTTGATCAGCGGGGAACCCACCGTAGCGGCCACCAGGGAGGACAGGGCGGAGATGTTGGCGGATGCATCCGACACATTGGTCGAGATGCCGTCCACCTTCTTCAGCTGCTGGTTGGTGGTGGACACCGTGGCCGTGACCTCGTCCATCAGGGGCGTTGCGCCGTCGCTGATGGACCTGATGGCGGTACGCACCTCATCGAAAACCTTCCCCAGCTTCAGGATGGGGACCGCAAGCAGCAGGACCAGGAGTGCAAACACCCCGGCAGCGATCAGGCCGGCAATATCGCCACCAGACATAGACGTTCATCTCCTCGAAATTCCGTGGTTGGACTCCATCCTGCACGCGCCTGGAAGGTGCGCCGCGCAGATTGTCCCCCAAGTACCTTACATACAAAGAAGCCCGCGGCGCTTGCCACGGGCTTCTTTGGATACGCTGCTGGGATTTAGCGTGCGTAGAATTCGACGACGAGCTGCTCTTCGCAGGTCACCGGGATTTCCGAACGCTTGGGGCGGCGCACCAGGCGTGCCTGGAGGGCTTCCAGCTTGACGTCCAGGTAGCCCGGAACGGCAGGCAGGACGTCGCGGTGTGCACCGGCTGCGGCAACCTGGAGCGGAACCATGGTTTCGCTGCGGCTGTGAACGTGGACCAGCTGGCCCTCGCCGACGCGGAACGACGGACGGTCAACGCGGACGCCGTCAACCATGATGTGGCGGTGCACAACCAGCTGGCGGGCCTGGGCGATGGTGCGGGCGAAGCCGGCACGCAGGACCAGGGCGTCGAGGCGCATTTCGAGCAGTTCGATGAGGTTCTCACCGGTGAGGCCCTTGGTGCGGCGGGCTTCTTCGAAGGCACGGGTCATCTGTGCTTCGCGGATGCCGTACTGGGCGCGCAGGCGCTGCTTTTCGCGCAGACGTACGGCGTAGTCGGAGTCCTGCTTCTTGCGGGCACGGCCATGCTCACCGGGGCCGTACGGGCGGCGCTCCATGTACTTGGCGGCCTTGGGGGTCAGAGCGATGCCGAGGGACCGCGAGAGGCGGGCCTGACGGCGAGCACGAGTGTTGTTAGCCACTTGTGTCCTTCCAATATCTGCGGTGTGTCAGTGTTACTGGCCTCCACGATGGAGAGCATCGGCCAACCGCTGCCTTTTGCTACTGGGCACAGGGCATAACCTACTCGAAGGAAATTCAAGGGGATTGTGCGTCCGTGCCTTGCCAGACAAAGATTCAGCTTACCATGCCGTCAGGTGCCCCGGACAATCTTCCGCAGCCGCTCCAGCCGTTGTGCAATGTCCCGCTCAGCGCCGTTGCCGGTGGGCTGGTAGTAGTCGCGGCCCACCAGGTCGTCCGGGGGATACTGCTGTGTTGCCACAGCGTGCGGGGCGTCGTGCGCGTATTTGTAGCCCACGCCGTGGCCCAGTTGCTTTGATCCCGGATAGTGCGCATCGCGCAGGTGCGCGGGGATCCCGACGCCCAACCCGGCCCGCACGTCCGCAATCGCTTTGTTGATGCCCAGGTAGGCGGCATTCGACTTTGGCGCTGTAGCGAGGTGGACCACGGCCTCCGCCAGGATGATCCGCCCCTCGGGCATGCCGATGAGCTGGACCGCCTGTGCGGCTGCCACGGCGGTCTGCAGCGCGGTGGGGTCCGCCATGCCCACGTCCTCCGCCGCGGAGATCACGATCCGGCGGGCCACGAACCGTGGGTCCTCCCCGGCTTCCAGCATCCGGGCCAGGTAGTGCAGGGCCGCGTCCACGTCGGATCCCCGGATGGATTTGATGAAGGCGCTGGCCACGTCGTAGTGCTGGTCGCCGGCACGGTCGTAGCGGACGGCGGCTGCATCCAGGGCGCGCTCGGTGTGGCGCAGCTCCACGGTGACCGGCTCTTCGGCGGCAGGCACGGAAGGTGCGCCTTCCTCCCCCACGGAACGTTCGACGTCGTCCGCGTCACCGAACGCGACACCGGCCGCAGCCTCCAGCGCCGTGAGCGCCCTGCGGGCGTCCCCGCCGGACAGCCGGACCAGGTGTTCGAGGGCTTCATCGCTGAGCCGGACCTTGCCGCCCAGCCCCCGCGGATCCTCCACGGCCCTTACCAGGAGGCCCTCGATGTCCGCATCGGTCAGGGGCTTGAGCGTGAGGAGCAGGGAGCGGGACAGCAGGGGCGAGACCACCGAGAAGGAGGGGTTTTCCGTGGTGGCGGCCACCAGGACCACCCAGCGGTTTTCGACGCCGGGCAGCAGGGCGTCCTGCTGGGCCTTGTTGAAGCGGTGGATTTCGTCCAGAAACAGCACTGTGGTGGTTTTGTACAGATCGCGGGCCGTCAGGGCGTCATCCATCACCCGGCGGACGTCCTTGACGCCGGCGGTGATGGCGGACAGTTCCACGAACTTCCGGCCGGGGCCACGCGCGATCACATGCGCCAGCGTGGTCTTTCCGGTACCCGGCGGTCCCCAGAGGATCAGGGAGCTAGGGCCCGCCGGCCCGGCGGCGTCGGCCCCGGCGCCGGCGGCAAGCTGCCGCAGCGGCGACCCTTGGCCGAGGAGATGCTGCTGGCCAACCACTTCATCCAGCGTGCGCGGCCGCATGCGGACGGCAAGCGGACTCCGCGGCGAGCCCTGCCCCCGCGCACCCTGTCCCCTGGAACCGGTGCCTTGCCCCGGGGTGGGACGTTCGTCGTCGTCGTCGTTTTCTGGCCCGTTGCCGAAGAGATCATCCACATAGATAGGCTACTTCCAGTCCAGCACCTGCTTTTCCCCGACACTTTCTCCCCGACGCTTCAAGGAAGGCCGCATGCCTGCCCCAGGTCCACCCGGTGCCCCGGTGTCCGTCCGGACTGCCTTTGTGACCGGCGCCCGGCTGGCCGGGTGGGCGGAGCGCTTCGGCTCATCCCACGGCGGCTACCGGCTGCAGGATGGCGACGACGGTCTCCACCTCTTGGCGGGCGACGGCACGGAAGCGCTCCTGCAGCCGCCGTGGCCGCCAGACGGACGGCCGGGACGCGGCGCCGGAGCCCTGGAGCGGCTGGCCGCGCTTGCGTCGCAGCCGCGCCGGCTGGGACTGCTGCTGGTGCGGCGGGGCGGTTACGGCATTGGGGTGGCAAGCGAAGGCACGCTGCTGGCGTCGAAGGCGGGCACCAGATACGTCCAGTCCCGCACCGCGGCCGGCGGCCAGTCACAGCAGCGGTTTGCCCGTCGCCGTTCCAACCAGGCCGACGCCTTGGTAGTGGCCGTGGCGGAACAGGCAAGGCTGGTCTTCGCCGGCCACCCTTTCGAATATGTGGTGCCCGGCGGCGACCGTACTCTTGCTGACCTTGTCCTTGAAGAACCACCGCTGCGTGATTATGCACGCCTTCCGCGCCTGGCCTACCTGGATGTCGCTGAGCCCCGGGCCGCCGTGTTGAAAAAGGCCGCGGCAGATGCCTGCTCAGTGCGGATTACGGTGACCGATCCGGCGGGTTAGCCTGCCGGGAACAGGTTTCGACAGGCTCAGCCACCGGGTGCGGTCAGCAACCAGTCAGGGCGCGCCGAGGGCGTTCCTGCCGGTACAGGTAGCGGCCGGCTTCGCGGAACCCGGCTTTCCCGTAGAGTTCCTGCGCCCCACGGTTCGTCTCTGTGACCAGCAGCCAGAAGCCGTCCACTCCCCGCTCGTTGCCTGCCCGCAGCAGGGATTGCAGGATGGCGGCCGCGAAGCCTCGGCGGCGCGCTTCCGGGAGGGTGGCCATGCAGTACAGGCCACCCCGCGACGAGCCGGTGGGGAGGGCGAGGCGTCCGACGGCGGCTGGCCGGCGGTCGCCGTCCCGCAGCAGCGCATAGACGGAGGGACAGCCCTTAAGGATGGTTTCGGCGACGGCCAGGGAGTCCTCCCCGCCGCGCCCGTCCACCTCCCACCAGACCCGCAGCCACTCTGCTGACGGCTCCGTGGAGAGTTCCGCCGCGGGCGTGGCGCCCGTGGGAATCCGGGCGTCCATGGCGCTGCAGGTCATGACCAGGGTCTCGGACTGGCGGGTGAAGCCCTCCGCGTCCAGCAGTTCATGGAGACCGGACGCTGCCGGGGTGTCGAAGACCTGGAAGATGATCGGCAAGCGGCGGCTGCGGTACCAGGCCCTGGCCTCCCTGAGCAGGGCCGGGAGGTCGTCACTGCACTGGTCGCCACCGTACTGTTCACTGCGGGGCCAGATGGAGTTGGCCCGTTGGGTGACGCCTGCGGCCGCACGCAGCGTCCAGCCGCCGGCATCATGGCGGTCCAGGGCAGGCCAGGCGGCGTCCATGGCGGATTCCAGTTCGTCGGGGTCGATGCTGTTGTGGGTGGTCAACGGGCAGGCTCCTTGATGAACGAAGGGAGGTTCCCCGGAAATGTCCGGGGAACCTCCCTTGGCTGCTTTCTGCGCGGGATTGCGGGTGCTACTGCTTGTCTTCCGGCTTCTTCACTTCCGGCTTTTTGGCCTCCGGCTTGAAGTCCACGCCCGCTTCCTTGCGCTGCTGGGGCGTGATGGGGGCCGGTGCTTCCGTGAGGGGGTCGTGGCCGCCGCCGGACTTCGGGAAGGCGATGACGTCGCGGATGGACTCCACTCCTGCCAGCAGCGACACCACACGGTCCCAGCCGAACGCGATACCGCCGTGCGGGGGTGCGCCGTATTTGAAGCCCTCCAGCAGGAATCCGAACTTGGTCTGCGCGTCTTCCTTGTCCAGGCCCATCAGTTCAAAGACGCGCTCCTGCACGTCACGCTGGTGGATACGGATGGAACCGCCGCCGATTTCGTTGCCGTTGCAGACAATGTCGTAGGCGTAGGAGAGCGCCGACTCGGGATCTTTGTCGAACGTGTCAAGGAATTCCGGCTTGGGTGAGGTGAAGGCGTGGTGCACGGCAGTCCACTGGCCTCCGCCGACAGCAACGTCGCCGGAGGCAACGGCAGCGGCGGCGGGCTCGAACATGGGTGCGTCCACAACCCAGCAGAAAGCCCAGTCTGTGGGATCAATCAGGCCGGTGCGGTGGCCGATTTCCACGCGGGCGGCACCCAGCAGGGCGCGCGAGGGGGTCTTTTCACCGGCGGCGAAGAAGATGCAGTCGCCGGGCTTCGCGCCCACGGCGTCGGCCAGGCCGGCACGCTCGAACTCGGTGAGGTTCTTCGCCACGGGGCCGGCGAGTTCGCCGTCCTCCTTGTACAGGACGTAGGCAAGGCCCTTGGCGCCGCGCTGCTTGGCCCATTCCTGCCACGCGTCCAGGGCACGGCGTGCCTGGGCAGCGCCGCCGGGCATGACCACGGCCCCCACGTAGGGAGCCTTGAACACGCCGAAGTTGGTGTCCTTGAAGAATTCCGTCAGTTCCGTCAGCTCCTGGCCGAAGCGCAGGTCAGGCTTGTCGGAGCCGTAGCGGGCCATGGCGTCGCCGTAGGTGATGCGCTGGATGGGGGTGGGAATGTCCACGCCGATCAGCTGCCATACGGCCTTAACGATGTTTTCGCCGAGCCGGATGATGTCGTCCTGGTCCACGAAACTGGCTTCGATGTCCAGCTGGGTGAATTCCGGCTGGCGATCGGCGCGGAAGTCCTCATCGCGGTAGCAGCGCGCAATCTGGTAATACTTCTCGAATCCGCCCACCTGCAGCAGCTGCTTGAACAGCTGGGGCGACTGCGGCAGCGCGTACCAGGAGCCGGGTGCCAGGCGTGCCGGAACCAGGAAGTCGCGGGCGCCTTCCGGCGTGGACCGGGTCAGCGTGGGCGTTTCGATCTCGACGAAGCCTTCGTGGTGGAGCAGCTCGCGGGCCACCCGGTTCGCTTCGGAACGGAGGCGCAGGTTTCGGCTGGGGCCGGGGCGACGCAGGTCCAGGTAGCGGTGCTTGAGGCGGGCTTCCTCGCCGACCTCCACGTGCTCATCGATCTGGAACGGCAGGGGGTCGGAGGTGTTGAGGATGGTGACGTCCTCGGCAATGACCTCGATCTCGCCAGTGGCCAGGGCAGGGTTCTCGTTGCCCTCGGGACGCTTGGATACGGTGCCCGTGACCTGCAGGACGTACTCATTGCGCAGTCCGTGGAACACTTCTTCCTCGCGGACCACCACCTGGGCCACGCCGGAAGCGTCGCGCAGGTCCACGAATGCCACACCACCGTGATCACGACGGCGGCCCACCCAGCCGGCCAGGGTTACGGTTTGTCCAATGTGCTCGGAACGAAGGGATCCGAGGTCATGTGTGCGCAGCACAGCACGCCTTTCTGCGGGAAAACAGTGGGAAGTTCAATATGATCGTTGCGGGAACGATCCCGTCCGAGTTTACCCGTTGGAAGGGGAATGCCGCCCCATGAGCGAACCGCAGCAGCTGCAGCGCAGGCTCGGGACCTTTGATGCCACGGCGATCGGGCTCGGTTCCATGCTGGGCGCGGGCGTGTTTGTGGTCTTCGCTCCGGCCGCCGCGCTGGCGGGTAATCTCCTGGTCCTGTCAGTTCTCATCGCGGGAGTGGTGGCGTACTGCAACGCTGTGGCCTCCGCCGTCCTCGCCGCCAAGTACCCCACCAGCGGCGGCACCTATGTCTATGGCCGAAACCAGCTCGGCGAGTGGCCGGGCTTCCTGGCCGGCTGGGGTTTCGTCACCGGCAAGACGGCGTCCTGCGCGGCCATGGCGTTGACATTCGGCAGCTACGTGGCCCGGGACTATGCGGTCCCGGTTGCTGTGGCCGCCGTCGTGGCGCTCACCGGCGTCAACCTGCTCGGCATCACCCGGACCGCCCTGCTGACACGGATCCTGCTGTGCATGGTCCTTGCAACGCTGGTGTTCGTTGCCATCGCCGCAGTCCTGGGCCCGCACCCTGCCGCGGAGACAACCGGCACGCAGTCGGGCGGAGCGGCAGGGGTCCTCCCTGCCGCCGGCCTGATGTTCTTCGCCTTTGCCGGTTATGCCCGCATCGCCACGCTTGGCGAAGAGGTCCGGAATCCCGCGCGGACCATCCCGCGGGCCATTTTGGCGGCCTTGGCGGCGGCTTTCTCGATCTACCTGCTGCTGGCAGTGCTCCTGCTGGCCCACCTCGGAGAGCGGCTGGCCGCTTCCGGGACTCCCCTGCTGGACACCGTATTGGATTCCCGCTTTGCCGCTGCCGCGCCGCTGGTGCAGGCGGGCGCTGCCGCCGCGTGCCTGGGCGCCCTCCTCGCCCTTATCACGGGCGTGGGGCGCACCACGCTGGCCATGGCACGGGAACGCGATCTTCCGGGTCCGCTGGCAAGGGTGGGCGGCGCCCGGACTGTCCCGTTCGTGGCGGAACTTGCCGTGGCCGCCGTCGTAATCCTGCTCCTGCTGACCACCAACGTGATGACGGTGGTGGGCTTCTCAAGCTTCGGCGTCCTGATGTACTACGCAGTGGCCAACGCGTCCGCCTTCACCCTCACGACCCATCCAGGCTATGCTCCCCGCTGGCTCAACGCCGCGGGTTTCCTTGGGTGCGTCGTCCTTGCCTTCACCTTGCCGCCGGCGCCGGTCCTGACCATGGCTGCGGTTCTCGCTGCCGGGGTGGCAGGGCGCTGGCTGGTGCTGCGCGTCCGGCGGCACCAGCCCAAGCTTTAAGTTCCCGCGCTATAGGGAGGCTGCTGCGGAAGCGGTTGTTTCCACCTGCACCGTCAGGTCCTCCAGCGGCGGCATCCAGGTTTCGGGGGCCGCCAGCACCTGTTCTCCGGTGCGGATGTCCTTCACCTGGTGGATTCCGTCCTCGTCGGTGAACCAGACGAACGGGATCCCCCGCCGGTCCGCGAATTTGATCTGCTTGCCGAACTTCTCGGCCTTGGCCGCCACTTCGGTGGGAATGCCCCGGCTGCGCAGCAGGGCGGCTACGTCCTGGGCACCGCCCCAGCTGTCGTCGTGGTTCAGGGCCACCAGTACGGTGGTGGGAACCGAACGGGAGGCTTTGGCCAGCTCCTGGCTCAGGATCCGGGACACCAGACGGGTGACGCCGATCGACAGCCCAACGCCCGGGAATTTCCGGTTGCCCTTGGACGCCAGGGCGTCGTACCGGCCACCGGAGCAGATTGACCCGAGCTGTTCGTGGCCCACCAGCACGGTTTCCACCACGGTGCCCGTGTAGTAGTCCAGGCCGCGGGCGATGCTGAGGTCTGCCAGGACTTTGCCGGGAGCCCGCTGCACGGCCGCGTCGATGACCTGCTCCAGTTCGTCCAGGCCTTCATCCAGGAGTTCGTTGCTGACGCCCAGGGCGCGGACCTGCGCCACGAAGGACGTGTCTTCGGTGCGGATGGCTGCAAGCTGCAGCGCCTTCGCGGCCTGGTCATCAGTAGCGCCCAGTTCGGTCTTCAGCAGTTCGGCCACCTTTGCGGGACCGATTTTTTCAAGCTTGTCGATGCTGCGCAGCACGCCTGCGGTGTCATCGAGGCCGACGCCGCGGTAGAAGCCTTCGGCAAGCTTGCGGTTGTTGATCCGGAGGCGGAAGTCGGGGATGGGCAGGGCGCTGAGGGCCTCGGCGATGACCAGCGCAATCTCAACGTCGTAACGGAACGGAAGCTCGCCGTCGCCCACCACGTCGATATCCGCCTGCGTGAACTCTCGTGCCCGGCCCTCCTGCGGCCGCTCGCCGCGCCACACCTTCTGGATCTGGTAGCGGCGGAACGGGAACGCCAGGTATCCGGCGTTCTCCACCACGTAGCGGGCAAACGGTACCGTCAGGTCAAAATGCAGGGCCAGTGCGTTGGGATCCGCTTTGCCGCCCTTAACCGGGTTGTCGCTTTCATCCTCCTGGAGCCGGCTGAGTCCGTAGACTTCCTTGTCAATCTCCCCCTTGCGCAGCAACTGGCCAACGGTTTCCACCGCCCGGGTTTCGATCGAGGCAAACCCGTGCAGTTCGAACACTCGGCGCAACGTATCGAGCACGTGCAGCTCCACCATCCGCTCCTCGGGAAGCCACTCGGGGAATCCGGACAGGGAGGCGGTGCGTGCCATGGGAAAGGTTCTCCTTAAGGGGATGGACGGCGCGCCGAAGCTGCTGCCGCAACCCCTTCAGAGGCAACGTACGGCGGCAGCACAGCCAGCCATGCATAAACTATGTGCGGCAGCCAGTTTATGCGTCATCCGTGTGCATCTCTAATGCGGCGGACACGCACAGCCTGGCCCTGAAGACCTGCGCCCTGCGGCCGACCGCCGGGCACCAGCAGCCCGACGATGAGGAGGACCCTTGGCGGCCAGTTCACGCAGTGCACGCGAAGCAAAGCGGCGCATCCAGCAGATGGAAGCCAAGCGTGAGTTCCGGCGCGCCCAGGAGAAGCGGCGGAAGCGGGACAACCTGATCGCCGCGGGCGCCGGAAGCGCCGCCGTGGTCCTCGCCGTCGTCCTCCAGCTCACTGCGTTCGCCGGGAATCCCACTGAAGCCGAATATGCAGCCGCGCAGGCGGGCCTGACCGAACCTTCGGCCAGCGCAAGTGCCTCCGCCACGCCCTCTGCGCCGCCGACCAACGGGCCCAACATTCCCTCGGCCGACACCGCTGCCGGCAAGACGTTCACGGGTGAGCTGGTGTTGAATGGCAGCCCGCTGGGCGTTGAAGTGGACGGCACCAAGGCGCCGCAGGCTGCCGCGGTCTTCAAGTCCCTCAGCGATGAAGGCTACTTCAAGGGCAAGACATGCCACCGGCTTACCACTGCCGACCAGTTCGGCGTCCTGCAGTGCGGCTCGCCCAATGGAGACGGGCAGGGCGACCCCGCCTACACCTGGGGTCCGCTGGAAAACACGCCGGCTGACAACACCTATCCGGCGGGGACCATCGCCGTAGCCCGTACCGGGAACAACGCGTATGGCAACGGGACCCAGTTCTTCATCGTGTACAAGGACACCGTCATCCCTGCGGACGCGGCCGGTGGCTACACCGTGGTGGGAAAGGTGACGTCAGGGCTTGATGTCGTGACCGGCGTTGCTGCCGCGGGCATCACTCCTGGCAGCAGCGACACGGACGGCGCGCCAAAACAACCAGTCACGATAGACTCGTTTTCTCTGAAGTAGGAAGCCGGGCCGCACAGGCCACGGTGCAGTACGTGAGTATTTCCCTCCAAGCGAAAGACTTTTAGCGGTGACAGACAGTCAGAAATCCGACGAAACAGCTACAGGCGTGACCGAAACGGCAGTACCGGAAGCTACGGAAGCAGTACCCGACGCTGCAGGAAACGACGGAACCGGCGCGCAGGAGTCTGCAGCCCCCCGGGAGTCCGCGGAAACGCCCGCTGCTGCCCCTGCATCTGCACCGGCAACCCCGGCTGCTCCGGCCCCGCGGCCGTCTGCCCCGTCGCCGGCCGCCTTCGCATCGCGCCCCAAGCCCGCTGCCGCCGCGCCCGCGGCCACCCCGGCTCCCGCTGCGCCGGGCACTTCCGTCGCCGAGGCGTCCAAGTGGGGCCGGGTGGAGGGCGATGGCCACGTCTACCTCACCATCGACGGTGGCGAGCACCCCGTGGGCCAATACCCGGGCGTCAGCGACGAAGAGGCGCTGATCTACTTCGCGCGGAAGTACGACGACGTCCTCGCCCAGATTGTGCTCCTCGAGCAGCGCGTCAGCTCCAAGGCGCCGAGCACGGATATGCAGAAGACCGTAACGCACCTGCGCGAGCAGCTCGCCGAGCGCAACATGGTGGGCGACCTGCGCGCAGCTGAGGCACGGCTGGACACGCTGTCCGACCAGATTGCTGAGCTTGAAAAGGCCGAAAAGGCCGAGCACGACGCCGTCCGGGCCGCCGAACTGGCAGCACGTGAAGCGATCGTTGCCGAAGCAGAACAGATCTCCGGCCAGGACCCTACCCAGACGCAGTGGAAGACCTCCAGCGCCCGGATGAACGAGCTCTTCGAAAGCTGGAAGGCAGCCCAGAAGAGCGGTGTTCGCCTGGGCCGCAGCAACGAGGACGCGTTGTGGAAGAGGTTCCGGGCAGCCCGGACCGTGTTCGACCGCCACCGCCGGGCATACTTCTCCCAGCTGGACAGCAACAACTCGGCAGCGAAGGCTGCCAAGGAGAAGCTCATCGCCGAGGCCGAGGCCTTGTCCTCGTCTACGGACTGGGGCTTCGCCGCGGGCGAGTACCGCAGGCTCATGGACCAGTGGAAGGCGTCGCCGCGGGCCAGCCGCAAGGACGATGACGCACTGTGGGCACGGTTCCGCGCCGCGCAGGACGTCTTCTTCACGTCGCGCCAGGCCGCCAACGACGAGATCGACCAGGAGTACGCCGCCAATCTCACCGTCAAGGAGGCGTTGCTGGCCGAAGCCAACACAATCCTCCCGGTCAAGGACCTGGCGGCTGCCAAGAAGGCGCTCCAGTCCATCCGCGACCGCTGGGAAGAAGCCGGCAAGGTGCCGCGTGCCGACATGGGCCGGATCGAAGCTGGCCTGCGGAAGGTCGAGGACGCCGTCCGCCACGCCGAGGAAGAGCAGTGGCAGCGGTCCAACCCGGAGCGCAAGGCCCGGACCAACAGTGCACTGTCCCAGCTGGAGTCGGCCATCGCCGGGCTGCAGGAGGACCTGGCCGACGCCGAGAAGACCGGCGACCAGCGCAAGATCAAGGCTGCAAGGGAAGCCCTGGAGGCACGCCAGTCATGGCTCGACCAGATCCAGCGTTCGGCCAGCGAGCTGTCCTGATGCTCCCGTCCTGATGTGACGGCACAGGCCCGGTCCCGGTTATCCACATAACCAGGACCGGGCCTGTCCCTGTTAAGCATGGTCCGGGCAGGATGGAGGCATGGCCTCACCTTCAGTTCCTTCCGCCGCCGGACCCGGCAGGGACGCCTTACTGGCTGCATCCGGGGCGGGGTGCCAGGCAGGGCCGGCGGAGGCGGCCACGCCGCCCCGGTTTCCGGAACTGTACGCGCCTGGCATGCCCTTTGCCGGACCCGAACTGCAGTCCCTGGCAGCGGACGGATTGCTGGCCAGGTTCCATCAGAACGGGTACACCCTTCCCGGGACGCATGCATCCCCGCAGATGCGGGCGAGGGCAGCCGCCGGGGCGGTGCCCGCGGCAATCCGGCAACGGGTGGTCGCTGGACGGATGACTGCGGCATGGATCTACGGCTGCGCCGCGGAGCAGGACAGGCTGGCCCTGCTGGTAGACGCCAAACGGAGGGTGTCCAGCCTCCGGAGCACCCGCGGCTGCACCCTGCACGAAGTAAGGCTTGGTCCGTTCGACGTCGTCAGCCTCGGGGGCCTGATGGTAACCAGTCCGCTGCGGACCGCCCTCGATCTTGCCCTGCATGTCGAACCGGAGCGTGCGGTTCCCGCTCTGGCCGGACTGTTGGCCCGGCCGCAGCAGGATGTACGGTTGCGGCTGCTGGTACGCGCAGTTGAAGCCAGCCCCCGCGTGCCGCACAAGCGTGCCGCCCTGGCGAAGCTTGCCCTGCTAGCTCCGGCGCTTGTTTCCGGTGGTGCGGTAGACGTCGAAGACACCGTCGATCCTGCGGACGGCGCTCAGGACGTGGCTGAGGTACTTGGGGTCGCCCATCTCGAACGCGAACTTTGAAATTGCCACGCGGTCCGTGGAGGTGTGGACGCTTGCCGCGAGGATGTTGACATGGTTGTCCGACAGGACCCGTGTCACGTCCGAAAGCAGGGATTTACGGTCCAGGGCCTCCACCTGGATTTCCACCAGGAACACGCTCGACTGGGTGGGCGCCCAGTCCACGTCGACGATCCGGTCCGGCTGGTCCTTCAGGTCCGAGATGTTAGTGCAGTCGGTGCGGTGCACGGAGACCCCGGAGCCCCTGGTCACAAAGCCAAGGATCGGATCCGGCGGAACCGGCGTGCAGCAGCGGGCCAGTTTCACCCAGACGTCGCCGACGCCGCGGACCACCACGCCTGAATCCGAGAAGCGCGCTTTGGTGACCTGCGTGGGGATGCTGACTTCCTCGACGTCGTCATCTGCGCTCTCGTTGCCGCCGAGGCTTTCGATGAGCTTCTCCATGACCGACTGGGCCGACGTGTGCCCGTCGCCAACGCCGGCGTAGAGGCCGGAGATGTCCACGTACTTGAATTCCTCGGCGACGGCGGCCAGGGCCTCGTGCGTCATGAGCCGCTGCAGCGGGAGGTTCTGCTTCCGCATGGCGCGGGTCAGCAGCTCCTTGCCGCGGTCAATCGCCTCTTCGCGGCGCTCCTTGCTGAACCACTGGCGGATCTTGTTGCGTGCCCGGGCGCTCTTGACGAAGTGCTGCCAGTCCTGGCTGGGCCCGGCGCCCTCTGCCTTTGAGGTGAAGATTTCCACCCAGTCGCCATGGTTCAGTTCGCTGTTGAGCGGGACCAGCTTGCCGTTGACCCTGGCGCCGATGGTGCGGTGGCCAACCTCTGTATGCACTGCGTAGGCGAAGTCGACGGGCGTTGACCCGGCCGGCAGCGCCATGACTTCACCCTTGGGCGTGAAGACGAACACCTCGCGGGCGTTGATTTCAAACCGGAGCGAGTCCAGGAACTCGCCGGGATCGGAGGTTTCCTGCTGCCAGTCCACCAGGGAACGCAGCCAGCCCATGTCGCCGTCGCGAGGGCTTCCCGGACCCACGGCAGTGCGGTTGGGCTGATCCTTGTATTTCCAGTGCGCAGCCACACCGTATTCGGCCCGGCGGTGCATCTCGTGGGTGCGGATCTGGATTTCCACCGGTTTGCCGCCGGGACCAATCACGGTGGTGTGCAGCGATTGGTACATGTTGAACTTGGGCATCGCGATGTAATCCTTGAACCTGCCGGGCAGCGGATTCCAGCGTGAATGCATGATGCCCAGGGCGGCGTAGCAGTCCCGGACCGAGTCCACGAGGACGCGGACACCCATGAGGTCGTTGATGTCGTCGAAGTCCTTGTCGCGGACGATCATCTTTTGGTAGATGGAGTAGTAGTGCTTGGGCCTGCCGGTAATGGTGGCCTTGATCCGCGCACCGCGCAGGTCTTCGGTGATCTGGTCGCGGATTACGCCCAGGCTCTTCTCCCGCTCAGGGGTCCGGTCCCCCACCATCCGGACGATCTCTTCGTAGACCTTGGGGTACAGTGCCGCGAACGAGAGATCTTCAAGTTCCCATTTGATGGTGTTCATGCCCAGACGGTGGGCGAGCGGAGCGAAAATCTCCAGGGTTTCGCGGGCCTTGCGGGCAGACGATTCCGCCGACACGAAGCGCCATGTCCGGGCGTTGTGCAACCGGTCGGCCAGCTTGATCATCAGGACGCGGATGTCCTTGGCCATGGCCACGACCATTTTGCGGACTGTTTCGGACTGGGCGGCCTCGCCGAAGCTGACTTTGTCGAGCTTGGTCACGCCGTCGACCAGCATGGCCACTTCAGGTCCGAAGTCCCGCTTCAGGTCTGCGAGGGTGTAGGGGGTGTCCTCAACGGTGTCGTGCAGCAGGGCTGCCGCGAGGGTGGTGCCGCTGAGGCCCAGTTCGGCCAGGATGGTCGCCACGGCAACAGGGTGCGTGATGTAGGGGTCACCGCTCTTGCGCTTTTGCCCGCGGTGGCTGCGCTCGGCGACATCGAAGGCGCGCTGGATGAGGTCGAAGTCCTCTTTGGGGTTGTTGGCGCGGACGGTCCGCAGGAGCGGCTCCAGGATGGGTGAGTAGGTGGTGGTTCCGCGTCCGGTCAGGCGCGCCAGCCGGGACCGGGTGCGCTCCCGGCGGCCCGGAAACGTGGCCCGCGATCCTGAATTGTCGACAGGGACCAGGGATCCAGGGCGCGCAGGCGTAGCCGCACCGGCCTGTACGCCGGCAGGACTCTTATCTTCCTGTGCCGTTGGCGCCGACGCCGAACGTTCTTCCAATGAAGCACCCCTCACACCGTCTTAATTACCTCAGTCTATTCCTCCGGGCAGCCACATTTATAACCGGGCCGGAACGGCCAACGGCCGGGCGACGCGAAAGATGCGTCACCCGGCCGTTGTTCGTTTTTGGCTGCCCGGCAGCCCGTCCGTCAGGCCTTGGCCGGCGAGGCGGGAACTGCCTTGTCCGCGGACCCGGCGCGGCGCTGCTGGACGCGCCTCGCCTGCTTGACCAGGTCAGGTTCGCCCTGGCGCAGCCAGGCATACATGGGGGCTGCCACGAAGATGGTGGCGGCAGTACCGATCAGGATCCCGACAAACAGGGCCAGGGACAGGTCGCGCAGGGTTCCGGCGCCAAGGAGGCCGGCACCGATGAAGAGGATGGCCCCCACCGGGAGAATGGCCACCATCATGGTGTTGATTGAACGCACCAGCGTCTGGTTGACGGCGAGGTTGACTTCCTCCGCGAATGTGCGGCGCGTGGACGCGTCGATCCCGGAGGTGTTTTCCCGGATCTTGTCGAAGACCACCACGGTGTCATACAGCGAATAGCTGAGGACAGTGAGGAAGCCGATGATCGCCGACGGCGTGACCTCGAAGTCGCTGAGGGCGTACACCCCGGCGGTGATGAACATCGTCACGGCCATGCCGGCCAGCGCTGAAAGGGACATCTTCCAGGTGCGGAAGTACAGGGCCATCAGCAGGGCCGCCAGCAGCACGAAGACCGCCAGACCGATCAGGGCCTGCTTGGTCACGTCGGCGCCCCACGTGGGACCGACGAACGTGGAGGTGACCTCGTTGTCCGTGACGCCGTAGGCGCCGGTGAGGCCCTGCTTGATGCGGAGCGTCTCGTCGTCGGTCAGCTTGTCCGTCTGGATGCGCATGGTGTTGCCCGCGACGTTCGCCACGCGAGGCACGCTCCCGGAGACAACGTCCGTGACAGCCTTCTCGCCGATTCCGGCATCCGTGGTCTTGACGTTGGACACCGTGAATTCGGAACCGCCGCGGAACTCGATGCCGAGGTTGAAGCCGCCCTTTGCCAGCGGGATGATGATGGCGAGCGCCACCCCCACCGCGGCGATGATGAACCAGATCTTCTTGGCGCCGACGAAGTCGTAGGAGCGCTTTCCGGTGTAGAGCTCGTTGCCGAATGTGGCGAAGCCTGACATTACTTGTTCTCCTTACCGGATGTCTTGGACGAGCCGGCCAGCTGTTCCTGCTTTTCCGCCATGCGCCGTTCCGCGATCGTCATGCGGCGTTCGGCCTCGGCCGCGGCGCCTGCGTTCTTGGTGCGGACGGCCACGGGCCGGTCCTCCGGAGTGCGGACGCGTCCGGCACCGCGGTACAGCGGCACGGCACCCAGCCGTTCGGGATCCAGTCCGGAGAATTTGTGGCCTTCACCGAAGAACCGGGTGCGGGCCAGCATCTGCAGCGTGGGGTGCGTGAACATGAACACCACGATCAGGTCGGCAATGGCTGTCAGGCCCAGCGTGAATGCGAAGCCACGGACGTTGCCCACCGCCACGAAGTAGAGGACGAGTGCAGCCAGGAGGTTGACGGCCTTGGAGGCGAGGACGGTGCGTTTGGCGCGTTTCCAGCCGTTTTCGACGGCGGACACCAGGCCGCGGCCTTCACGGAGCTCATCACGGATGCGTTCGAAGTAGACGATGAACGAGTCTGCAGTCTGGCCGATGGCCACGATGATGCCGGCCACGCCCGCCAGGGACAGGCGGTAGTTTTCGGTCCAGCCCAGAATCGCGATGGCGAGGTAGGTCAGGGCACCGGCCACCACCAGCGAGGCAATGGTGACAAACCCGAGGGCGCGGTATTGGAAGAGCGAGTAGACCACCACGAGCAGGAGTCCGATCAGGCCCGCCAGCAGGCCCATGCGCAGCTGTTCGCCACCGAGTGTTGCGGAGATCTGCTGTTCGCTCTGGATGTCGAAGCTGATGGGCAGGGCGCCGAACTTCAGCTGGTCCGAGAGGGCCTTGGCGGTCTTCTCGGTGAAGCCGCCGGTGATCTGCGGACGGCCGTCGGTAATCACGGCCAGCGCACGCGGCGCGGAAATGACCCGGTCGTCCAGCACGATGGCGAACTGGGCCTTGGGGTCGGTGCCCGACTCGCCGCCCGCCGCCACGTAGAACTGGTTCAGGCGCTCGGTGACCTCTTTGAACTTGGCCGTGCCGTCGGCGTCGAACTGGATGTTGACGGCCCAGTCATTGGTGACCGCACCCTGTGCACCCTGCTGCAGTTGGAAGGACGAGGTCACGATGTTGCTGCCCTTCACCTCCACCGGACCAAGGATGTACTTGATGGCCGGGGACTTGTCGGTGGCAGGTTCGCAGGTCACCAGCGGCTTCGCCGGATCCGAGCGTTCGGACTTTTCCGCCGCGGCGCTGTTGCAGTCCAGAGCCTCGAACTGCTTGTAGATCTCCGGGGTGATCCAGTTGGTGTCGCTGCTGTTGGCCGGCGCGGCGGTCGGCTTGGGCAGTTGGTCTTCGGGGGTCTGGGATTCCGGCGGAACGGCCGCGCCGTCACCGTTGAGGAGGACGGGCCGGAAGTTCATGTCCGCAGACGCCTGGATCAGGTTCCGGGTTTCGGCGGAGGGGGTGCCCGGGAGGCTGACCACCACGTTGCGCCCTGACTGGGTGCTGATTTCCGCTTCCGAGACGCCGGAGCCGTCAACGCGCTGGCGGATGATCGCCACAGCCTGGTTAAGCTGCTGTTCGTTGATGTCCGAACCGCCCTCAACCTTTGGAGCCAGGATCATCTGGGTTCCACCCTCGAGGTCGAGGGCCAGTTTAGGTGCCCAGCTGGCCTGCCCGGCGATGGTTCCGCCAGCCAGGACGGCGGTGAGCGCTGCCAGGAGTACACCGAGCCATACCAGGACGCGGAGCCCTGGTTTTTTGCGGCCAGTTCGTGCCATTGTCGATCTTTCTCTTATTCGCGGAGGAACCGCCGGCACGGGCTTCTGCCTGCGCCGGCGGTGGTCCGCAGCGGTAGAGGGAGGAAAGGGGCCAGCGGGCCTAGCTGTCCTTCTTGCCCTCGTCGTTGAGGCGCTTCAGGGTTTCTTCAGGAGTCTCGACGCCGGCGGCGTTGCTCCCGGCCTCCGGAGTGGTGAGCGAGGACGCGTCGTCCGGCACCACGGGCGAAGCGGCGGCCGGTTCGGCTGCGGTCACCGCTGCAGGCTCGATGACCTTGGTGACGGCCTGGCGGTGCACGCTGGCGAGGGTGCCGGGGGAAAGCTCAAGGGTGACCTTGTTCTCGGCTTCGTCGATGTCCACGATGCGGCCGAAGAGGCCAAAGCTGGTCATGACCTCCACGCCCGGGCCAAACTTCGACTGGAGCTCTGCCTGCTGCTGCTGCGTCTTCTTGTTGCGGCGGAACATCATGAAGATGAACACGCCGAGCATGACGAACAGGAGAATTGACATTGGATCCAAGGGGGAATTCCGTTCTTTAGCATGGTGAAGCTGGTTTACCAGCGACGTCGGCTTCGCTTCGGCCGGGGTGGGCTGGTGGCGCAGGCACAAAGCCCTGCATGCCGTTCCCCAAGCGACGGGGGCATCGGGGCCACCCGCGAAACAAAGACCCGAACGTGCCGGGCGTCATACCAGTCTAAAGGGAAAAGCTGAAGGGAGCCTGCTATTGGCCTTCCGGGGCCCAGTCCCCCGCAAGGGAGTCATCCCCGACAGGTTCGAAAAGGTCCAGCGGCTCCTGCGCGAAGCTACCCGCGGGGATGGCATAACCCAGATGTGTCCACGCCGGCGCCAGGGCAATCCTGCCGCGGGGGGTGCGGCCCAGCAGGCCCTCCCGGACCAGGAAGGGCTCGGCAACTGTTTCCACCGTTTCGGTCTCTTCTCCGACAGCGATGGCAAGGGTGGAAAGACCCACCGGGCCGCCGCCGAATTTCGTGATGAGGGCGTCCAGGACGGCCCGGTCCAGCCGGTCCAGCCCCTTCTTGTCCACTTCGTACATGTCCAGGGCGGCGGACGCGGCCCTGGCATCAATCTGTTCCACCCCGTGCACCAGGGCCCAGTCCCGGACGCGGCGCAGCAGCCGGTTGGCGATGCGGGGAGTACCGCGGGAACGCCCCGCGATTTCGGCGAACCCGGCGGAGTTGACCTTCAGGTCCAGCAGTCCCGCTGAGCGCCGCAGGACCAGCTCCAGCTCGGGGACGGAGTAGAACTCAAGGTGCCCCGTGAATCCGAACCGGTCACGCAGCGGGCCCGGCAGCAGCCCGGCGCGGGTGGTGGCGCCCACGAGGGTAAACGGGGGCAGCTCCAGCGGGATGGCGGTGGCCCCGGCGCCCTTGCCCACCACGATGTCGACGCGGAAGTCCTCCATGGCCATGTACAGCATCTCTTCGGCCGGCCGGGACATCCGGTGGATTTCATCGAGGAACAGGACCTCACCCTCGGACAGGGAGGACAGGATGGCGGCGAGGTCCCCTGCGTGCTGGATGGCCGGTCCGCTGCTAAGGCGCAGCGGAGCGTTCATCTCTGCCGCAACGATCATTGCCAGGGTGGTCTTCCCGAGGCCGGGAGGACCGGAGAACAGCACGTGGTCCGCCGTGCGCCCGCGCATCCTGGAGGCCTGGAGCACGAGCGACAACTGCTTGCGCACCCGGTGCTGGCCCACGAAATCGTCGAGGTTCTTCGGCCGGAGCGCCGCCTCGATGGCCCGCTCCTCCGGTTCCTCCCCAGCGGCAACCACTGAAGGTTCAGCCACGGCTGCCTACGCGGTTGCCGGCACGCGCGCCGTCCTGGCCCAGCCACCGCAGGGTGGTGCGCAGGATTTCGGCCACGTTGCCCCGGAAGGAAACTTCCGGCTCGTCGGCCAGGGCTTTGTCGATGCTGGCGGAGGCGTCCTTCTCGGACCAGCCCAGACTGGTCATGGCGGCCACCACCTGGGGCTTCCAAGCGGCCTCGGCAGGGGTGGCGGCACCGGCAGGTGCGGCGGTTCCGTGCGGGACCAGCTTTCCGGCAAGCTCCAACACGATCCTGCCGGCCACCTTGGGCCCGATGCCGGGAACCTTGGTGAAGGTCTTGCTGTCCTCTGTATGGGCCGCAACCCTGATCGCCTCGGGATCGTGGACCGCCAGGACCGCAAGGGCAAGACGTGGGCCGACACCGCTGACACTCAGCAGGACGTCGAACACCTCGCGTTCGTCGTCGGACGCAAAACCAAAAAGGGTGAGCGAATCCTCCCGGACAATCAGGGACGTGAACAGCTTCCCCTCGTCACCCACGCGCAGCCGGCTCAACGTCTGCGGGGTGGCGTTGACGCTCATCCCGGCACCATTGAGGTCAATCACGGCCGTTGACAGGCCAACGTGCGCTACGGTTCCGCGGAGGAAACTGATCAAGGCCGGGCTCCCGTTGTACTGCGGGCCTCAAAAGTGAGAGCCCGGCTATCCGAACATATCTACGAATACCCTAGCAAGCGGCAAGGATAATCAGCGCGCGCGGCGCGCCTTGGCCTCGGCTTCGGCCCATGCCCGCTGGGCGGGTGTGAGGGATGAACTGCCGGGGCCGGTCGTGGCCACGGCCGCCCCGCTTCCGGCCCGCCACGCGTGCGTGATGGCCAACGCCAGGGCATCTGCTGCGTCGGCTGGGCGGGGCGGAGCATCCAGCCGGAGGATCTTGGTGACCAGCTTGGTGACGGCGTCCTTGTTGGAGGACCCGCTGCCGGTGACCGCGGCCTTGACTTCCGACGGCGTGTGCAGCGCTACCGGGATACCCCGCCGTGCCGCCGCCGCAATGACCACACCGGACGCCTGGGCCACGCCCATCACCGTGCTGACATTGAGTTGGGAGAAGACACGTTCGACGGCGAGGACGTCCGGTTCGTAGCGGTCCAGCCACTCGTCGATGGCGGTGGCGATCACCAGCAGGCGCCGGTCAAGGGTCTCGTCCGGGGACGTGCCCACCACGCCCACAGCCACCATGCTGGCCCGCCGGTTCCGCTCGACGTCCACCACGCCAATGCCGCAACGGGTCAGGCCGGGATCAACGCCGAGAACCCGCAGGGTCACTTCTGCCCCGCTGCAGCCACGCGACGCTGCTTCAACTCCGGCGGACTAGCTGGCAAGGCGGGAGATCACTCGGATTCCAGGGCAGCCTGGACTTCGTCGCTGAGGTCGGCGTTGCTGTAGACGTTCTGGACGTCGTCAAGGTCTTCCAGTGCGTCGGCCAGCTTCAGGAACTTCCGGGCGCCGTCGACGTCCAGCTCTACCTGCATGGAGGGCACGAACTCCACCTCGTCGGTGTCGTACTCTATGCCGGCTTCCTTGAGCGCCTCGCGGATGGCCGGCAGGTCGCCCGGCTCCGAGTGGATCTCGAAGCTGTCGCCGTTGTCCTTGACTTCCTCCGCGCCCGCATCAAGGACGGCCATCAGGACGTCGTCCTCGCTCAGGCCGTTCTTGGGCAGGTTGACGACGCCCTTGCGGGTGAAGAGGTAGCTCACGGAGCCGGGGTCGGCGATGGTGCCGCCGTTCCGGGAGATGGCCAGGCGGACTTCGGAGGCCGCACGGTTCTTGTTGTCGGTGAGGCACTCGATCAGGAGGGCAGAGCCCTGGGGCCCGCGGGCCTCGTACATGATTTCGGTGTAGTCCACCACTTCGCCGGTGAGGCCGGCGCCGCGCTTGATGGCGCGGTCGATGTTGTCGTTGGGAACCGAGGTCTTCTTGGCCTTGGTCACGGCAAGTTCCAGGCCGGGGTTGCCGGCGAGGTCCGGTCCGCCCATCCGGGCGGCAACTTCGATGTTCTTGATCAGCTTGGCGAACGACTTTGCGCGGCGGCTGTCAATGATCGCCTTTTTGTGCTTGGTCGTCGCCCATTTGGAGTGGCCTGACATGCTTTACGCTTCTCCTCTGATCATTCGGATAAAAAGTTCGTGTACGCGTTTCTCGCCGGTCACTTCCGGATGGAAGGAGGTGGCCAGCAGCTGGCCTGAACGCACTGCCACAATTCTAGCCGTCCCGGGCAGCGGGGCGGCGTGCGATGCGTGGCCGGGGTCTGCCGGTTCCACCTGGGCCAGGACCTCCACGTCCGGACCCACCCGTTCCACCCAGGGGCCCCGGATAAAGACGGCGTGCACGGGTTCCACGCCGGATTCGGTGGCGCTGAAGTCCAAGCCCTTGAAGTCGAGGTCGGTTTCGAAGGATTCGCGCTGCCGGCCAAAGGCATTGCGGCGGACCGTGATGTCCAGCCCGCCGAACGTCTGCTGCGGCGCCCCGGACAGATCTGTCGCCGGATCGGCGATGTCCGCGGCCAGCAGGATCATGCCGGCGCAGGAGCCGTAGACGGGCAGGCCCTCGGCGATGTACTTGCGGAGGGGGTCCGCGAGTTCGAATGCACGGGCCAGCTTGTCGATGGTGGTGGACTCGCCGCCGGGGATGATGAGGCCGTCCAGGCCGTCCAGCTCTTCCGGGCGGCGGACAGCCACGCCGTGCGCGCCGGTGGCTTCCGCGGCACGCAGGTGCTCGCGGAAGTCTCCCTGGAGGGCCAGGACACCGACCCGCAGGCCTGAGCCCACGCTCGCAGCAGCGGCAGAAGGGGGATTTGTCATCCCTCCAGCATACGGGTCCTGCTCCGCCGGCTCATGCGCCGGAGCGGTCCCCGGCAAAGGTTGCATGCCGCTGCTGGGATATATTCAAAACATGGTCTTCTTCAGTGTTCCGCTCGGCAAGCTGGTCCGCGGGGTGTCCCGGCTGCGGGGCGGCGGGTCCGCACTTCCCGGCCTGGTGGTCGAAAAAATCGATCCCGGCTTCATGCGGCGTACGCTGACCACGCTGCCGCATGGGGTTGCCGTGGTCAGCGGCACGAACGGCAAGACCACCACCACCAAAATGGTGGTTGAGCTCCTGGAAAGCCAGGGCCTGAAGGTCTTCACCAACCGCACCGGCAGCAATTTCACGCGTGGCGTGGCGGCAGCCCTCCTGGGCGAGGTGGACTGGCGCGGCAGGCTGGATGCGGATGTTGCCGTCCTGGAACTCGACGAAGCCCACGCCGTCCATTTCGTGAACAGCGTCCCGCCCCGGTACTGCCTGCTCCTCAACGTGCTTCGCGACCAACTGGACCGCTTCGGTGAGATCGATAAGACCGCACAGCTGCTGCAGCACATTGCCGCCAAGACCACGGGAACGGTGGTGCTGAACCGGGAGGACCCGCGGGTTGCGCGGATCGCGGACACGCTGACGGGACAGGACGTCAGGTACTTCGGCCTGGACGATTCCCTGCTGGCGACCTTTCCTAACGACGACGAGATGCGGGCCGCTCCGGGCAGCCCCGCGCCGGCGGGCCTGCCCGCAAAGCCGGCTGCCGACGTCGTACTTCGCAAAGTCGGCGCGGACAGCGCTGAATTTGAATACGACGGCGGTACGGTGACCACGGGGATGAAGCTGCGCGGCGTGTACAACATCTTCAACGCAGCTGCCGCGCTGACGCTGGCCCGCAGCATCTGCGGCGGAGGCGCCGCAGACACCAACCATGAGACCCTGTTGCATGCGCTCTCCCAGGTGGCTCCCGCTTTCGGCCGCGGCGAAAGCCTGACGGTGGACGGCCAGCCCCTGGACCTGGTGCTGGTCAAGAACCCCAGCGGTTTCCGCCTGGGGCTGAAGTCCTTTCCGGCCGGCGGATACGCCACCATGATTGCCATCAACGACAACTACGCCGACGGCCGGGACATGTCCTGGCTATGGGACGTCGAATTCGATTCGCTCCGCGAGGGCGGGGTGGATTCGCTCACCGGCTCCCGGGCCTATGACATGGCGCTGCGGCTGCAATACGACGAAGTCCCCGTGGGCGCCGTGGATACCGACATCCCGGACGCCCTGGCTGCCTTCATCCGGGAAGGCCGGGGCAAGCCCAAGCGGATCTTCTGCACCTACACAGCAATGCTGGCCATCCGGCGCGAATTATCCAAAATCACCACCGTGGAGGTTGTCTCGTGAATCCGGCAGAAGCGGCGACCGCGGGCGGGCAGTCGAAAGGCACCATCCGCGTGGTACAGCTGTACCCGCGGGATATGAACATCTACGGCGACTGGGGCAATGCCCTGGTCCTGCAGCGCCGCATCCAATGGCACGGGTACACCCCCGAGCTGCTCGAATACAACGTGGGCGATCCCTTCCCCGCGGACGTGGACATCATCCTCGGCGGCGGCGGGCAGGACAGCGGGCAGCTGGTCATCCAGGACGACCTGCAGGCCCGGTCCGGCGAACTCAAGGAACTGGCCGAGGACGGTGCGCCCATGCTGCTGATCTGCGGCTTGTACCAGCTTTTCGGCCGGTTCTTCAAGACCCGTACCGGCTCCGTGATTCCCGGCATCGGCGTCCTGGACGTGGAAACCCAGGGCACCGATGAGCGGCTGATCGGCAACGTCAAGGTGGCCACCGAGGAATTCGGCGAGGTCCTTGGATACGAAAACCACAGCGGCCAGACGACGCTGGGCAGCGGTGTGCGGCCGCTTGGCACGGTGGCCAAGGGTACGGGCAACAACAGCAGCGACGGCCATGAAGGTGCCCGGTACCGCAACATCGTTGCCAGCTACCTGCACGGCTCCCTGCTGCCCAAGAACCCCGCCATCGCGGACTTCCTCATCCGTACAGCCGCGGAACGCAAGTTCGGCAGCTTCTCCCCCGGCACCCCGGACGACACCTATGCCGTCCTGGCCCGGGAGCACGCGGTGCGCCGCCCCCGCTGACACGCCCGGGTCACCGCCACTGGAAATACTCCCGGTGAATGTTGGCCCTGCGGACACCCGCTGCCCGGAAGGCTTTACGGAACTGCCGCAGCATCGCATCAGGGCCGCCCATGAACACGGACAGCAGCCGGGGCTCGGTACCGGCTGCAGCAAGCACCGCCTCCGGTGTCAGCCGTCCGCCCGCCGCAGTGTCCACCCAATGCACCGTGAGCCTGGGCTGGTTCCTGGCGGCGGCGACGATCTCGCCGGCAAAGGGCGACGGACCCGCAGACGTCACGAAGAAGTGGACATCCTCCTGCAGTTCCCGGTCCAGCGCCCTGAGCCAGCTCAGGAAGGGCGTAATGCCCACCCCGCCGGCGATCCAGACCTGGTGGGCCGTACCGTGGTGACGGTCAAACCGGCCGTACGGGCCGCCCACCACAGCCGGCATCCCGGGCTGAACCACATCCGGGAGCCTGGTGGTGTGGTCACCCAGGGCCTTGACCGTGATGCTGATCCCGCCTTCCGGTGCGGGCCCCGAAATGGAAAACGGGTGCCGTTGCCAGCCGTCCGCGGTTTCCAGGTACACCATGGCGAACTGGCCGGGCTTGAACTTAAGCGGCCGGCCCAGGGGGCGCAGTGCCACCTCCACCAAGTCCGCCGCAACCGGCCGGACCGCCGACACCTGGTAGTCGTGGTGCGGCAGGAAATGCCGAGCCAGCAGCTCCCGGTAGGCATAGAAGCCCAATCCAATCCCGCCGATCGCCACGTAGCTCCACCGAAGGGCAGGTGCAGCCTCGAACGCGCTGGCATCGAGCAGGCCATGCAGGAACCCGGCAGCCAGGAAGAGCCCTGTCAGCCGGTGGAAGCCCCGCCACCGTTCGTAGCCGCCCAGCAGGCGTGCGGCCAGCTGCACCGGCCGGGTGGCAAGCGACGTCAGGACAAGGCGCCGGACGGGGGCGGGAAGCATGGTCCGCCAGCGTGGAAGGATGGCCCACACCACCAGCGCCGCGAGTCCGCAGATGGCCACCACGGCAAGTGTCTTTCCCAGGCTTGTTGCTTCCGGGTTGGAGGCAAGTTCAATATGCGGCAAAAGCAGGATGGTTGCCGTTACCGCTGCCCGGCGGTGCCAGATGGCCGCATGGTCGATGCCGCCAAAGATTGGTTCGACGTGGGGAAGGGTGCTGATCAGAACCATCGCGATCGAGTAGAGCAGCACGGACTCACCGCCGAGGAGCTGCCCCGCGTGACCCAGGACCGGTTCGCCCGGCGGACGCACCAGGAACCAGAAAATGCCGTACGCTCCCACCAGCACCACGATGGCGCCCGGGCCCACCCAGCGGTACGGCATTCCCAGGAAGCTGGTTCCCGGCGTCGTGCCCTCTTTGGCCATGCCAGCGTCCTTCCATCGTGCCGATCGGTGCGCCTTCCCTGCTGGAAAGCCCCGCGCGGTCCGGGACGGGCCGCATAGCGGCAATTGTAGGGATGCTTGCTGGGAACACGGCCAGTTTCCCCTCGTTGAGTAGGCTGTCCGGCTGTGAAAGGTTTAGCCCATGACGAACCCTCTTCTGGCCGCCAGTCCCCTGCCCTACGGCCTTCCTCCCTTCGAAGACCTCACCGTGGAGCAGTACCGTGAAGCCTTCGACGCTGGACTGTCGGCACATCTGGACGAGATCCGGGCCATCACCGACAACCCGGAGCCGGCAACGCTCCACAACACGGCCCTCGCCATGGAAAGCTCGGGGCAGCTGCTGAACCGGGCCGCCGCAGCATTCTTCACCCTCGTCTCGGCGGATGCGTCCCCGCAAATCCGGGAACTCGAAACCGAGCTCTCGCCCCGCCTCTCGGCGCACCAGGATGAGGTATTCCTCAACCGGGCGCTGTACGGGCGTTTTGCCGCGCTCAGCACCGACGGTTGCGATCCTGAATCCGCTCGCCTCGTGGAGGATTACCTCAAAGAGTTCCGGCAATCCGGCATCCAGCTCGACGAAGCGGGCCAGGAGCGGCTCCGCGCCATCAACGCCGAACTGGCCCGGTTAGGCACCGAGTTCGGGCAGCGGGTCAAGGAGGGGATGAAGTCCGCCGCCCTCCTGCTCGAGGACGCCGCTGACCTGGCCGGCCTGCCGGGCGGCGACGTGGCCAAGGCCGCGGAAGCAGCCCGCGCCGCCGGGCATGCCAGCGGATACCTGCTCACCCTGGTCCAGCCCGGCAACCAGCCGGCCCTTGCCGCGCTCGAGAAGCGGGATGTCCGCCGCCGTCTCTTCGAGGCGTCAGTAGCCCGCGGCTCCGGCGGCAGCACCCTGGATGTCCTCGACCTCGCGATCGAGATGGCCAGGCTCCGGGCGGAGAAGGCCCAGCTGCTGGGTTTCGGCAACTACGCGGAACTTGTGGCGGACCGCCAGACGGCACCGGACTTTCAGGCGGTGGGGACCATGCTGAACCGGATGGCACCGGCGGCGATCCGCAACGCAGACGCCGAGGCCCGTGCCTTGGCACAGGTTGCCGGACACCCGCTGGAGCCCTGGGACTGGGCCTACTACTCGGCAAAGGTGCAGCGGGAGAAGTACGACGTCGATGAGCAGGCGCTCCGCCCTTACTTCGAACTGGAACTGGTCATTACCGACGGCGTGTTCTTCGCTGCCACAGCGCTGTACGGGATCACTTTCCAGGAGCGAACCGACCTCCACGGCTACCACCCGGATGTCCGCATCTGGGAAGTCCACAATGGGGACGGCACGCAGCTCGGGCTGTTCCTGGGCGACTACTATGCCCGGGAATCGAAGCGGGGCGGCGCCTGGATGAACTCGCTGGTGGACCAGTCCGCGCTGCTGGGCACCCGGCCCGTGGTCATCAACACGCTCAACATATCCAAGCCTCCGGCCGGTGAGCCGACGCTGCTGACCCTTGATGAACTTCGGACGCTCTTCCACGAGTTCGGCCACGCACTGCATGGCCTGCTCTCCGACGTCACCTATCCCCGCTTCTCCGGCACCGCCGTTCCGCGGGACTTTGTCGAATACCCGTCGCAGGTCAACGAGATGTGGATCATGTGGCCGGAGGTGCTGGCCAACTACGCGCGCCACCACGTCACCGGCGAACCGCTTCCGCAGGACGTTGTGGACCGGCTGGAGGAGTCCCGGCTCTGGGGTGAAGGCTTTGCCACCACCGAGTACCTGGGTGCCGCCCTGCTGGATCTGGCGTGGCACACACTGGAGCCCGGCGACGTTCCGGACGATGCCTTGGAGTTTGAGGCAAAGGCCCTGGCCGCGGCAGGGATTGCGCACCCGCTGATCCCGCCCCGCTACCGCACGGGCTATTTCCAGCACATCTTCGCCGGCGCCGGCTACGCAGCCGGCTACTACTCGTACATCTGGAGCGAAGTGCTGGACGCGGAGACCGTGGACTGGTTCAAGGAAAACGGCGGCCTCACGAGGGCCAACGGGGAACGCTTCCGCCAAGAGCTCCTTTCCCGCGGCAACAGCCGCGACCCGCTGCAGTCATTCCGCATCCTGAGGGGCCGCGAAGCCCGCCTCGAGCCGCTGCTCAAGCGCCGCGGCCTGCAGTAACCCCATCGATTGCTCCGTACATGCCGTTTTGAGGCCCGAAAACGGCATCTACGGAGCAACCGATTTAAAAAGAACGACGCCGGTCCCCCACAGCAGAAGGTGAGGAACCGGCGTCGTCAGTCAACACCAAAAGCAAGGCGCCCACGAGTGACAGGCGGCGGTGATCCGGCAGCACGCGTAAAAGGGCCCCCGCGCCCCAGCCAGCTTCTAAGCTGCCAACCAGGCGCGGGGAATAGCGTGCAGAGGATCAGCGCCGCCAGACGCCCCAACAGGACGCGAGGAGCGAGTTACCAGCCGCGCTCGGCAAGGCGGTGCGGCTGGGGGATCTCGTCGACGTTGATGCCCACCATGGCTTCGCCCAGGCCGCGGGAGGCCTTGGCGATGACGTCGGGGTCGTCGAAGAAGGTGGTGGCCTTCACGACGGCGGCGGCGCGCTGTGCAGGGTTGCCGGACTTGAAGATGCCGGAGCCGACGAACACGCCGTCGGCGCCGAGCTGCATCATCATGGCGGCGTCGGCAGGGGTGGCGATGCCGCCTGCGGTGAACAGGACCACGGGGAGCTTGCCTGCTGCGGCAACTTCCTTGACCAGTTCGTACGGGGCCTGCAGTTCCTTGGCCGCGACGTAGAGCTCGTCCTCGGGCAGCGAGGAAAGCTTGGCGATCTCGGAGCGGATCTTGCGCATGTGCCCGGTGGCGTTGGAGACGTCGCCGGTGCCGGCCTCGCCCTTGGAGCGGATCATGGCCGCGCCCTCGTTGATGCGGCGCAGTGCCTCACCGAGGTTCGTGGCGCCGCAGACGAAGGGAACGGTGAAGTTCCACTTGTCGATGTGGTTGACGTAGTCGGCCGGGGTGAGGACCTCGGACTCGTCGATGTAGTCGACGCCGAGGGACTGCAGGATCTGGGCTTCGACGAAGTGCCCGATCCGGGCCTTGGCCATGACCGGGATGGACACGGCGTCGATGATCTGGTCGATCATGTCCGGATCGGACATCCGGGACACGCCGCCCTGGGCACGGATGTCGGCCGGAACGCGTTCCAGCGCCATGACTGCCACGGCACCGGCGTCTTCGGCGATGCGGGCCTGCTCGACATTGACGACGTCCATGATGACGCCGCCCTTGAGCATCTCGGCCATGCCACGCTTCACGCGGCTGCTGCCCGTGACGCTGTTCGCGGACGAACCGGCCTCGTTGCTTACATCAGGTGTAGACACAAAAACCCCTATGGGTAGACAGATGATCTTCGCCGGGCATGCGGCGGCAGCTGCCGGGTGAGCACGCACGGATTGCCGGGTCCGTTGACCGGGCACTTATATACTAGACCCCCGCTGGCCGGCCGGCTTAATCAGGCTTAATCAGCCGGTGTCGGTTCCGCCAGCGCCTGCCGTCGCACCGAGATGACACGCTGCACCACCGTGATGAGGCTTGCCCCGGCGAGGAGGACCAGGGTCACCAGGAGCACCACGGGCGGCAGGCCCAGGCCGGTCAGGCCGGTGACCACCAGGACGGAGACCAGCCGTTCGGCGCGCTCAGCGATTCCTACGTTGGCGCTGAATCCGAGCGACTCCGCCTTGGCGCGGGCGTAGGAGACGACCATTCCCAGGACGAGGCAGAGCAGGGCTGCGACGGCAATGGCGGTGTTGTTTCCGCCAGTGAAGAACCAGACGGCTACGCCGGCAAAAAGTGCCCCGTCCGCGATCCGGTCCAGCGTGGAGTCCAGGAAGTTGCCCCAGCGGCTCTTCACGTCCTGCATCCTGGCCATGATGCCGTCCAGGACGTCGGAGAAGATGAAGGCGGTGATGAACAGGGTGCCCCAGAAGAGCTGGCCCAGGGGGTAGAACACCAGGGCGCCGGCCGCGACGCCGGCAGTACCAAGGATGGTGACAGCGTCAGGTGATACACCGATTTTAAGGAGCCAGCGGGCCAGCGGGGTGAACAGCGCGGTGAAGAAGCCGCGCGCATGCCTATTCAGCATGCGACTCCCCGGGCCAGGCGTCGGCCACCTGCTGCCGGACCTCGTCAAGGGTCTGGGTAATGGCCTTGGTCTGGGCGATGATCGGGAAGAAGTTACCGTCGCCGCCCCACCGCGGAACGATGTGCTGGTGCAGGTGGGCTGAGATCCCGGCCCCGCCAACGACGCCCTGGTTCATGCCGAGGTTGAAGCCGCCCGGATTGGATACCTTGCGCAGCACCCGCATCGCCGTCTGGGTCAGCTCTGAGAACTCGGCTGTTTCTTCCACGGTGAGGTCGGTGTAGTCCGGGATGTGCCGGTAGGGGCAGACCAGCAGGTGGCCCGGGTTGTATGGGAAGAGGTTCAGCACCACGTAGCAGGTCCGGCCGCGGTGGACGATCAGTGCCTCTTCGTCGGTGCGGGCAGGACCCACGCAGAAGGGGCAGTCGTCCTTGTCCTTGAACTGGTGCTGACCGCCCTTGATGTAGGCCATGCGGTGCGGAGTCCACAGGCGCTGGAAGGCATCCGGGACACCGGCGAGGGCGAAATCGTCGGTAACGCCGGCATCGCCTGGATACCCTGCGCCTGTGTTCTCCTGCACTTGCGGCTTCCGTTCGGCTAGCTGGTCCGGTTGCGGACAGCGTCGGTGATCCGTTTGACGGCTTCAGCGACGGGCACCCCGTTGTCCTGGCTGCCATCGCGGAAGCGGAAGGACACGGCGCCGGCTTCGGCGTCGTCGCCGCCTGCTATCAGGACGAACGGGATCTTGTCCTTGCTGGCGGTGCGGATCTTCTTGGGGAACCGGTCCGACGACGTATCCACCTGGGCGCGGATGCCCTCCGCCTTGAGCTGGTCCACGACGTCGAACATGTAGTCGTTGAACGTTTCCGCCACTGGGATGCCCACCACCTGGACCGGAGCCAGCCAGGCGGGGAAGGCACCGGCGTAGTGCTCGGTGAGGACGCCCATGAAGCGCTCCACCGATCCGAAGAGTGCACGGTGGATCATGACCGGCCGCTGCCGGCTGCCGTCGGCGGCCTGGAATTCCAGTTCGAAGCGCTCGGGCAGGTTGAAGTCCAGCTGGATGGTGGACATTTGCCAGGTGCGGCCCAGCGCGTCCTTGGCCTGGACGGAGATCTTGGGACCGTAGAAGGCCGCTCCGCCCGGGTCCGGCACAAGCTCCAGCCCGGACTCCTGGGCCACTTCCGCAAGGGTGCGGGTGGCTTCCTCCCAGGTTGCGTCGTCGCCGACGTACTTCTCGGGGTCCTTGGTGGAGAGCTCCAGGTAGAAATCGTTCAGCCCGTAGTCCTTGAGCAGGTCCAGGACGAAGGTGAGGGTCTTGGTGAGCTCATCCTTCATCTGCTCCCGGGTGCAGTAGATGTGGGCGTCATCCTGTGTCATGCCGCGGACCCGGGTCAGGCCGTGCACCACGCCGGACTTCTCGTAGCGGTAGACGGAACCGAATTCGAACAGCCGCAGGGGCAGTTCGCGGTAGGACCGGCCGCGGGAGCGGAAGATGAGGTTGTGCATGGGGCAGTTCATCGGCTTCAGGTAGTAGTCCTGGCCGGGCTTGCGCACGCTGCCGTCCTCGTTGAGTTCGGCGTCGACGTGCATGGCGGGGAACATGCCGTCCTTGTACCAGTCCAGGTGGCCGGATACCTCGTAGAGATGCCCCTTGGTGATGTGCGGGGTGTAGACGAACTCGTAGCCGGCCTCCACGTGGCGCTGCCGTGAGTAGTCTTCCATCTCCTTCCGGATGATGCCGCCCTTGGGGTGGAAGACGGGCAGGCCGGAGCCCAGCTCGTCCGGGAAGGAGAACAGGTCGAGTTCAGAGCCCAGTTTGCGGTGGTCGCGGCGCTCGGCCTCGGCGATGCGCTCCTGGTATTCCTTCAGTGCTTCCTTGGTGGGCCAGGCGGTGCCGTAGATGCGCTGCAGCTGCTGGTTCTTCTGGTTGCCGAGCCAGTATGCCGACGACGACCGGGTCAGCGCGAAAGCGTTGGAGATGAGTTTGGTGTTGGGCAGGTGCGGGCCGCGGCAGAGGTCGCACCAGACGGTGGTGCCTTCCTTGCGCTCCACGTTGTCGTAGATGGTGATGTCACCGGCGCCGACCTCGACGTTGACGCCTTCCCCGGCTTCGGCGGCGTCGTTTTTCCTGCCGAGCAGCTCGAGCTTGTAGGGCTCGTCCTTCATGGCTTCGCGCGCCTGGTCCTCGGTCACAACGCGGCGGACGAATTTCTGGTTCTGGTTGATGATTTTCTGCATCATCTTTTCGAGGGTCTTGAGGTCCTCGGGGGTGAACGGCTCGGCGACGTCAAAGTCGAAGTAGAAGCCGTCGGTGATGTACGGGCCGATGCCAAGCTTGGCGTCGGGGCGCAGCTGCTGCACGGCCTGGGCCATGACGTGCGCCGTGGAGTGGCGCAGGACGTTCAGGCCGTCGGGTGAGTCAATGGTGACGCCTTCCACCTCGGCGCCTTCGGGAAGTTCCTGGTCCAGGTCCTTCAGCTCGCCGTTGACGCGGGCAACAACAACTTCACGGCGCTCAAAGAAGAGTTCCGCACCGGTGGTCCCGGTAGTCACCTTGGTCTCTTCGCCATCGACGAGAAGGGTGATCTGCTGGGCATCTGACACGGGTGTCTCCTATTCAAAGTTAAGGCTTCATAGCTTGTGGCATACGGGGACCACAGCCAGCCACCGACAATGCTATCGGTTCGGGTAAGGGCCGACCAACGCGGCACACGGGAGGGCTACCCGTTGAAGCCGGTGATGGCCAGTGTCCTGCTGATGCCGTCCAGGGGGTGCGGGCCATCCCCCGGGATGGGGGTGCCGGCCTCCGGGAAGGGCAGAGTCTCCGGCCTGGCAAGGTCCCACGCCATGCTTGCGCTGATGCTGATGCCCCGGGGGCCGGTCCTGCGGGTGGTGCCCCGGATCAGGAGCAGCCGGGTGCCAAACAGGAGCGGCCCGGCACTTTCCTGGGCTTCATGGAAGAAGACCGAATCCACGCAGCCGGTACCGTCGTCGATACTGATGAACACCACCCTCCTGCCGCCCCGCATCGGAGGGGTCTGGGTGGCCACCCGAACTCCCGCCACCAGCACTTCAGTGCCGTTCCGGAGGCTGAGGAGCTTGTCCGCCGTGGTTACGCCCAGCCGTTCGAGCAGTGGGCGGTGGCTGTCCATGAGATGGGTGCTGATGTCCACTGCCATCAGGTCCAGTTCGGCACGGACATTTTCCACCAGGGTGGGGGCGGGAAGACCTGGCTTGAGGTTGCGCAGTTCAACGTCCCCCAGGGGCAGGGACAGTTGCCCGTCCACCACATCAGTTCCTTTGCGCGTCCCGGTGGAAGACTGCAGCTGCTGGAGATGCTGCACCAGGTCGGCACGGTTGGCCGTACCCCCGGCTTCGCGGTGCAGGGAATCGAAGGCGCCAAGCTGCGCCAGGCGGCGGATGCTTGGCTTGCTGAGCCGCGAGCGCGCCCGGAGGTCTGCCAGCGAGTCGAAGGGCTGGCCGGCCAAGATCCGTTTCAATTCGGCTGCGGACAACCCATAGATGCCGTTCAGGCTGAGCCTGATCCCCAGCCTGCCGGCATCTTTACCGGATTCGATCCGCTCCACCCGGTACTCGGCTTTGCTCCGGTTGATGTCCAGGGGAAGGATGGGAATGCCAAGCCTGCGGGCTTCGGCCACCAGCAGGCGTTTCGGGTACATTCCGGGGTCGTGCTCCCACAGGCCGGCCAGGAAGGCCTCGGGGTGGTGGGTCTTCAGCCAGGCTGACTGGTAGGTAGGAACAGCGAAAGCGGCACCGTGTGCTTTGCAGAAGCCGAAACTGGCAAATGACTTCAGCGTGCCCCAGACCTTGTCCACCACATCCGGGGTGTATCCCTTGGCTTTGGCGTTGCGGCGGAAGTATTCCTCCACCTGGGCTTCGCCGGCTTCGCTGCTCAAGGTCCTGCGGAATTCGTCGGCTTTGGCCAGTCCGCAGCCGGTCATGATGTCCAGGGTCTTCAGGATCTGTTCGTGGAACACCGTGACGCCGTGGGTTTCTTTCAGTACCGGTTTAAGGTCCGGGTGGGGGTAGACCTCAGGGGCGAATCCGTGCCGGTGTTCCAGGAAGGGACGGACCATGTCCGATTTCATGGGTCCCGGGCGGAAGAGGGAGATGTCGATGATGAGGTCGTTGAATTCCCGAGGCGCCATTTTGCCGATGAGTTCACGTTGGCCCGGGGATTCGATCTGGAAGCAACCGAGCGTGTGGGTGCTTCGGATCAGTTCATAGGTGGCTTCATCATCGAGGGGAACGGCATTGAGGTCAATCCTGCCGTCGGCGGCAATGTAGTCGGGGCCTGAGCCGTCTGGCCCTTGCGGGTGGTGGCCTGCGGCTACGACATCCTTTTTTGTGGGGTGGATACGGATGATCTCGCGGACGGCAAAAGCCATGGCACTTTGCATGCGGACCCCCAGGACATCGAGTTTGAGCATGCCCATGGGGTCCATGTCATGTTTATCGAACTGGCTCATGGGCAGCCCGAGTCCGCTTGGCTGGACGGGGGTGCGGTCCAGGAGGGTGGCGTCGCCCAGGATCACGCCGCACGGATGCATGGAGATGTGGCGGGGCAACCTGTCCAGGCGCTCGGTCAGGTCCACCAGCAGGTCGAGCTGCTGGTTTCCGTCGGCGTCGCGCTGTTCCACCCGGCCGGCAAACTCCCTGAGCTCGGGTTTTTCCTGCAGCGCTTCACGGAATTTCCGTGCTGAGAACCGCCACAACTGCTTGGCGATCTCCCCCACCTCGGCGTCGTCCATGCCCAGGGCGAGTCCGGCATCACGCACAGCTCCCCGTGCCCGGTAGCCGTTCTGCATGCTCATGAGGGTGACCCGTTCACGGCCGAAACGCTCGAAAATCCTGCGGTAGACGTTGTGGCGTTCCGCGCTTTCGACGTCGATGTCGATGTCCGGGAGAGTGGCCCGGTCATTGGACAGGAAGCGTTCAAAGATCAGGTCATGCTGGAGGGGGTTCACATGGCTGACCTCAATCAGGTAATTGACCAGGCTGGATGCTCCGGATCCCCTCGCGGCAGCCCTGACCCCCATGTCCTGGATCATCCTGGACACTTCAGCCACGGTCAGGAAGTAGGAGGAGAACCCGAGGTTCTGGATGATGCGAAGCTCATGGTCCAGCCGCACCAGCATCTCCTGCTCCTGATTGCCTGCAATCCCCGGGAACCGTCTGCCGATTCCGGCGTGGCAGCGCTGGATGAGCTCAATGTGCGGATCCTGGCTGATGCCTATGACGGATGCCTCCGGCACCACAGGCTGCTTCCATCCCATGTCTGTGATGGGATCGATCCGGCACAGATCGGCGAGCGCTTCCGTCTGCGCCATCAGTTGCCTGTGGTCGGCGGCACCGTAACCGCCGGCGGAAATGATTTCCCTGCCCAGACCCAGCATTTGGTTCCCGGTCTTCAGCCATCCCTGGCCGGTGGGTTGCAGGAGCGGCTCACCTGCAAGCTCCGGGAGGGATTTCAAGGTTCGGGCAGAGTCCAAAACGTCGGCGGTGGGGGCGCCGTCGGCGGCGCAGTACCGTACGGCGTTTGTAAGGATTGCGGGTACGTGGTGTTCCTCGGCAAGCCTCAACATCCGGACTGCATGCGCTGTGCTGAAAGGTGTCCCAGGGGCGCTGAGCTGGGAGACGATTTCCGCAACAAGTGTCCCGGCCGGCATGGCATCGAGCCATTGCTTGAACAGGGTTCGGGGACGGAGGTAGCGCCGGCCGCCCATGGCCCTGCCGACGTCGGAATCAGGGCCGAGCAGGACGGTCAGGACAGGCTTGAGGGTGTGGGGGTCGATGGTCCGGGATGCGAGTTCGGCCCTGGTCACCGCCACGGGTACCGCTCCCCCGGCTTTACCTGAGGTCCTGGCGTGGGCGTCGGACACCAGGCGGCACAGCGCACGGTAACCGGCTCCGTTGTTGTGGCCGCGGGCAAGCACCACCACCCTGCCGGCCAGCTGGGTGCGGTGATCGCCGTCGTCGTCAAATACTGCGAGGTCCACCCCGACGATGGGATCTATACCCGCAGCCATGCAGGCCTTGAGGTGCTTGATGGTGCCGTAGAGACCGTCACGGTCGGTGCAGCCCAAGGCAGTGGCGCCGTCGGCGGCAGCTGCATTGGCAAGTTCTTCAGGCCAGGAGACGCCGTAGTGGGCGCTGAATGCAGTGGAAACGTGGAGGTGGGTGAAGCTCATGCTGTTCTGTGGTCAAGCCGCACCGGGAGGAGGGCATCATGGATCCGGAGCAACCGCCAGCGACCGCTGCGGATATGGCGGGTCAGGTCAAGGGTGAGGGTCTCTTCGGCTGCGGACCCGGGAGCCGGCACACGTGGAGCATTGGGAGGAAGCACCTGGACGCGCCAGATTTCGTGGTCCACCACTCCCTGGCCGCTTCCGAGCGGAGCCCGGCTGTCTTCGGCCCACCACTGCCGGCGTTCATACCAGCGGACGGGTTCTGCACAGACGATGTAGGTCCTGCCCTGCCAGGTCAGGGACTCAGGCTGGCCTTCGGCGGAAGACACCACGTCAACGGACTCGCTGAACATGCCCATGGGCGCCTCCCTACGGTGATTTTTGCTCCTCATTCGAATAAGTGTTCGAATAAAACCAGTTTACGCCGGGTGGGCAGCAAAACATAGGCGGGGGTGGACGGAGCGTGCGGCAGGGAGCAGGATGTTGGCATGAGTACCGATGACGCGCTCCTGAAGCAGGCCAGCATCAAGACGGAGGACTCCACCCTTGTGGCGCAGTTCGACATAGACGGGGCGATTCCGGATTCCGGCGCCTACGTGGTGGGTTTGATGGGTGCCTCGCCGGACTTTTCACTGCAGCGGCGGCTGTGCATCGAGTTCA
>Ga0308170_10000353_pt1 | contig 65907 bp, 59 predicted proteins | sample PhyBR2_2_FD_202136 | JGI IMG/M metagenome (GOLD analysis project Ga0308170, IMG submission 202136) | Phyllosphere microbial communities from UC Gill Tract Community Farm, Albany, California, United States - DLSLSB.R2 | ecosystem: Host-associated > Plants > Phyllosphere > Unclassified | place... | reverse complement strand
TCAACCCTCAACCCTCAACCCTCAACCCTCAACCCTCAACCCTCAACCCTCAACCCTCAACCCTCAACCCTCAACCCTCAACCCTCAACCCTCAACCCTCAACCCTCAACCCTCAACCCTCAACCCTTAACCCTTCCTGCACGCGTCGGGTGGCGTCAGCTTTCTTTGTCTCGGAACAGTGTTAACCGCCTGAAATCTATCCGCTCTCCATCATCGCGTAAAAAAAGACCCGCCGGGGCGGGCCGTTAAGAAGGATTAACGCAGTACGGGTTGCAGAGAAAGCTTGCCGGTATTGAACACGCTCATCGCCTGTGCCATGCGCTCGGCTTGATCCTGCAGTGCCTGAGAGGCGGCTGATGCTTCCTGTACCAGCGCGGCATTCTGCTGCGTTACCGCTTCCATCTGAGTAATTGCCTGATTGATTTCATGGATGCCGCTGCTCTGTTCGCTGCTGGCGATCGTGATTTCGCTCATAATGTTTGCCACGCTCTGCACGCTGTTCACCACTTCACCGATGGTTGAACCTGCATGCGTCACCAGTTTGCTGCCTTCATCGACTTTAGCGACAGAATCTTCAATCAGCACCTTAATCTCTTTGGCTGCGGAAGCTGAGCGCTGTGCCAGATTACGCACTTCACTCGCCACGACGGCAAAGCCACGACCCTGTTCACCCGCGCGCGCGGCTTCTACGGCGGCGTTAAGGGACAGGATATTGGTCTGAAAGGCAATCGAGTCGATAACGCTGATAATATCGACAATTTTGCGTGAGGAGAGGGCGATGGCTTCCATCTTCTCGATGACCTGCTCCATGACCACGCCACCTTCACGTGCCACGCTTGAGGTGGTGGAAACCAGGTGATTAGCTTCACGCGCGTTGTCGGCATTGTGTTTCACCGTCGACGTCATCTGCTCCATCGCAGAGGCGGTCTCTTCCAGGGAGCTGGCCTGCTGCTCAGTTCGGGTTGAGAGATCAAGGTTGCCGCTGGAAATCTGCGTTGATGCAACCGCGATAGTGTCGGAGCCGGTACGCACTTCCGTCACAATTGACAGCAGGTTATCGTTCATCCGCTGCAATGCCTGCATCAGAACACCTGTTTCATCGCGTGAGGTCACCTGCATCTGGGTACTCAGATCGCCGGCCGCCACACGTTCAGCGACATCAACAGCTGCAACCAGTGGACGCACGATTGAACGGGTCAGGAAGTAGCCCAGCATGATAGAAGCAAGAATGGCCAGTGCGGAGAAAATCAGCGTGATGGAGATAGCAGACTGGCCATTTTCCACAATACCCTGACCTTCAGTCCGCAGCTGTGCATCCTGAGAGTTGGCAAAATCCACGGCATCCTGCAGGAATTTATTCTGGGTAGCCGTCATTGATTTCAACACATAGATGCTTGCTGCATCAAAGTTGCCCGCTTTTACCAGGGTAATTAATTCGGCTTTGACCTTTTCAAATGCCTGAGAAGAGGCCAGCAGACCGGCGATCTTTTTCTTACCGATTGGCGTGACCTGAATGTCTTCAATCCTTTTCATGGCGCGGTTGGTACGTTGCGTGGCTTCATCCAGCTGACCATAACGTTTCACATTATTTTCCGGATGTGTCGTGTCGATCACCATGCCGCGCAGGTATTTGATCTGATCGTTGACGCCATCGCGCACATCAAATGCCAGTCGTACTTTCACATAGCGATCATCAACGATCGACGAGATCGCCGTATTGATATTGTTAATTCTGGTAATAGATGTCACACCAATCACTATCAGTAACGTCACAATAATGCCGAAGGCTGCTGCAAGCCGCATTCCGACCTTCATATTCCTGATGCTGAACATGTTCTTTTCCCCGTTATTGTATTAATCAATTTATTAGCAACACTCAGATTCCCTGCTGTTGTACGCAAAGCCGTGCTGAAGTCTGTGGTCACAGCCGCAGGCAAAATGTGATCTCGCGCATACAGTTATCGGAGTGCGGAGTTGTATCTTTAATAATTTTTAAGTAATCACGCAGCGTGAATAAATAATCAGTGAAAAGCATCAGAAAAGGTTAACAAACGAGCGGAGGCGGAATTCAGGCAAAAAAAAGGGCTGTCAGCAGTGGTGCTGACAGCCCGATCCAGACAAACATGAATGGATTCAGAAAACTAAAAAGTAGAGGCCTACCCAGAACGCGACGCTTAAACTGACGGCGCTAATCCAGGCCAGCTGACGTAAACGGCCACGTAATACCTTTTGAGGAGAAGGCGTCGCAGGTGCGGGCGTAACAGGTAAAGTTTCAATGTGCATAGTCGTTTCCTGGTCAGGTCAGCGATTCCGCTGATCAAAAAAGTAAAAGTGTGCCGGGCATTCTTTGCGGCCCGTGTTTACTTAACGGGCGGTATCGAGAACGTTGAAAATCACGTCTGAAAGTTCATTCAGCTCAAACTTTGCCACATAGCCGTCGGCTCCCACTTTACGCACGTGGTCTTCGTTGGCGCTTCCAGAGAGTGAGGAGTGGATCACGACCGGCAGCGTTTTCAGAATCGGGTCACGCTTGATGTTGCGGGTCAGCGTAAAGCCATCCATCTCAGGCATCTCCAGATCGGTCAGTACCAGGGCAATTTTGTCGTGAATCGACTCGCCTGAAGCCTGCACTTCCTGGCTTAGCTGCTTAATTTTTTCCCAGGCATCAAGGCCGGTGTTAAACATCAGCGCCGGAATGCCCATGCTCTTCAGTCCCTGCTCCAGCAGCTGACGCGCGACTTTGGAATCTTCTGCCACAATTGCAACCGCACCCGGGCGATAGTTGAAGGCGCGCGGTTTGGCCGCTTCAGGCTCGACGCCGCGTGACGACGGGATGATGTCATACAGGATTTGCTCAACGTCCAGCACCATCGCCAGCTCGCTGCCCTGCTTATCGGTGTCCAGGCAGGCGATGCTGGTAATGTTGCGACCGCCGATACCGGCTTCAGCGGTATGGACCTGGCTCCAGTCGAGACGCACGATGTTATCCACGGATTCCACGGCAAATGCCTGGGTGTTACGGGCATACTCGGTGACCAGCAGCAGGTTAAGGCCCGTTTCGGGTACGCAACCTGCCACAGCAGGCAGGTCGATGACCGGAATGAACTGACCGCGAATACTGGCCATACCCAGCAGCGGCGAACTCATTCCCGCGGCTTTGGTGATGGTCTGCATTGGTACAATTTCACGCAGCTTGAAGACGTTAATGCCAAACAGCTCAGACTTGCCTTTCAGCTGATCAGAACCTAAGCGAAACAGCAGCAGCTCAAACTTGTTCGATAATGCGAGGTTCGCTCTCTCATCGATCTCTTTCTGAAAATTATCCATGGTTGCCTCTGCATTAACGCAGCTGGTGAAATAGGGTGTGAACAGGTTATCGGCAGCAAACGGAAAAAGGTGAGAAGAGAAAGGTGAAATAAAACGGACGCCAATTATTGTGCCAGGCTTAACCCTGAAGGTTCAACATGGACACCTTTCCAATAAAGGAGTGTGAAATGAAAAAAGTGATTTTAGCGTCGTTGCTGGTGATGATGAGCGCGGGTGTGTCGGCTGAAGAGGGCGGATACAAAGCGGGTGATGTGCCACCGCCGCAGCACAAGCAGGATGCGGGCTATAAAGGCTCAGAAGATACCGGTCAGACACATATTGATCAGATCCGCGACTTCCGTCAGGGCGGGTATGTGACGCTGGAAGGTTACATCGTGAAGAAAGAGCAGGGCGAGCGCTATCAGTTCCGCGACAACACCGGTACGTTACCGATTATCGCACCGAAGAAGACCTTTGATGGTAAAACCTACACCGCGGAAGACAAAGTACGTGTCAGTGGTAAGGTACAGGGCAAAGGGGATAAAACCACGCTGCATGTGACACAAATCGAAGAGCCATAAGAAATCGGGCGAGGTAATAACCTCGCCCGATTTTATTCAGTCCTTCAGCAGAATCGCCCGGCAGGTTTTGCCTTTGATTTTGCCCTGCTTGAGTTTCACCAGTGCCGCTTTAGCGTGGTTCGCTTCAATCGCCACGTAGGCATGGGTTGGGGTCAGAACGATTTTACCGATCTGATCGGCGCGATAACCCGCTTCACCGGTCAGCGCACCCAGAATGTCTCCCGGACGCATCTTGGCTTTACGACCACCATCAATACACAATGTCATCATGGCGGCAGGCAGAGGCTTGCTGCTGCCTTTTTTCAGCGTGCTGGCAGAAACCCACGGCAGTTTTTGCTGCAGGAAATCCTCCAGTGCATGTGCGCGCGCCATTTCATCGGCAGCAACCAGGCTGACAGCAACGCCATGTTCGCCTGCACGTGCGGTACGACCGATGCGGTGCAGGTGGATTTCAGGATCCCAGGCAAGCTGGTAGTTGACCACCATCGCCAGTGATTTGATATCCAGTCCGCGCGCGGCGACATCGGTGGCAACCAGTACGCGTCCACTGCCGTTAGCAAAACGGATCAGCACACGTTCGCGATCGCGCTGTTCCAGGTCACCATGCAATGGCAGGGCGCTGATATCACGCGCGTTAAGCGCCGCAGCGACATCGTCACATTCACGTTTGGTGTTGCAGAAGACCACACAGGATGAGGGCTGACGGTCGCTAAGCAGCGCGATGAGCAGACCCAGTTTTTCATTGTGGCTGGCTTCAAAGAACTGCTGGTCAATTGAAGGCAGTTCGCTGACTTCTTCAGTTACCACGCTCAGCGCATCACGCTGGAAGCGGGTACTGATGGCGGTGATGCCGTCGGGCCACGTAGCGGAAAAGAGCAGCGTCTGCCGCGAGGCGGGCGTCGCCTCAATGATAGTTTCCATATCATTGAGGAAACCCATCTCCAGCATCCGATCTGCCTCATCCAGTACCAGCGTGTTGAGCTGGTCCAGTTTGAGGTTTTCGCGGTTGATGTGGTCGAGGATACGACCCGGCGTGCCGACCACGATATGCGGTGGATGCACCAGCGAGTCACGCTGTGCACTCATCGGTTGTCCGCCACACAAGGTGAGGACTTTGATATTTCGGGTGAAGCGGGCCAGCTGGCGCAGCACGTTGCCCACCTGATCGGCCAGTTCCCGGGTTGGACACAGGATGAGTGCCTGAGTCTGAAAGCGGGTGCTGTCAATATGGTGCAGTAAACCAATACCAAAGGCAGCCGTTTTACCGCTGCCGGTTTTCGCCTGCGCACGCACGTCGCGTCCCTGCAGTATGGCGGGCAGCGTAGCAGCCTGCACGGGCGTCATGCTGGTGTAGCCCATCTCGCGCAGGTTATCGAGCTGGCTGTCGGGAAGCGAATTGAGGGTAGAAAAAGCGGTCACGGGCGCGGCCTCTGAGGCTGAAAGTGTAGGGCATTATTGCGGGGCAAGTCTGGCAGAAAGCACGCCTGACAGCAACGGGAACCTCGATGGTTAACGGTATGAAACTATCTCTGCCGGTACGCTTAGGAATAGACTGAAGTTTGCCTGGAAAAGACGGTTTTTTTTAATCGATTCGCTGAATGTAAAGCTTTTCATTTCAAAGCGATAATTTACCAGGACCATGCATTGTTTTATAACCCTCCGTTTTTAAATATTTATTTCATTGTTAATCAGATGATTCCTTAATAATCACTCCAGTAATAGAATTAATCATTAAAAAATATCACTCTCCGTGCCGATAAAAATCCTGAGCTAATTGCTTTATATTTAGCGCGCCATATTCCTGGTACAACGACCGGTAGAGGGTATTTGCATTGAGTAAACGCATCCAGGGACCACATGAAAATGTGCTTAAAATAGTAGGCCGCGCCGTACTGACACTGCATATTCATGGAGAGGGCTTATCGGCTGATAAGATCGCTTCGATGATTGCGTGTTATGCGGAAGATGAGCCCTGTGATCAGGAAGATCGTCGCTTATACGCGCTGGCAATGGAACTAATGTCGAATAATCAATGGGCCAAAAGCGCGTAACCCGCACTTCGCTCAGGTAAATGCAGAGCCTCCCTTGTGGAGGCTCTGTTGTTTTGGGGGAGGGCTGGCTCGCGGCCGATTGAGTCTGGCTCAGTGAAACGGGTGGTGGCCCGCGATGCTTTGCTTCAGGCGCAGGCTCCCATCACTTCACGTCAGTTGGTCGTCTGTGAACCCAATGCGGTTTTGCTGTGTCAGGCTGAGGCCAGTGCAAACACCGGTTTACCGCGCGAGAAGGTCGCGACGACGGGCGAAATTCGGGCTACGGCTTCGGCGGAACAGCTTGCCGCCACCAGCATCATACTCGCGTCATCGCCCGTCACGGGCCACTGGCGTTGACCCTGAGCAGAGAGTGGCAGCCGGTCGCCTGTGGCAATCGCCAGCGCCCGCGACAGCGAGAATTCATCCGAGCCGCGATAGAGTTGTGCGTAAAGATTCGCTTTTTCCAGCATGCTGCCCGTGCCAAAGGGTGACCAGTGATCGATGACGCTGTCTGTGCCGGTCATCACTTTCACACCCGCTTTCTGTAGCTGTGGAACTGGCATGGTGAGCTTGCCGATCGGCAGCGTGGAGGCGACGCTGAACTGCTGCTCCGCCAGCCCTTCGACCATCCTGTCCAGCGCACTGCCGGTCAGGGTCGCCAGCGCGAAACCGTGGCTCAGCGTCACTTTGCCTTTTAGCACCGGATTCTTCGCCACGGTGTCAATCATGTACTGAATCGCCGCCACGCCAGCAGGGGAGGTTTCATGCAGATGAATATCCACGCCGCGCTGGTAATCGAGCGCAATCTGGAACATCGCATCCAGCGACCTCTCCATCGCACCATCGACATTGGTGGGATCCAGCCCGCCGACATACTCAACGCCGTGCTGCATTGCTTCGCGCATCAGCCCGTCAACCTGCGAGTGCAGCAGGCCGTGCTGCGGGAAGGCAACGATCTCGCAGGGAAAATCGGGGTGCCGGGCTAATGCCGCCTGCAGATGTTCCAGGCTCCTAAGGCCGCTGACCGGATCAATGTTGCAATGGCTGCGGGCGCGGGTGGTGCCTTTGGCGTGGAGCAGAGCGATCAAGGTTTCAGCGCGCGCCTGAGAGTGCGGCAGCAGTTGCGGAATGAGGACTTGTTCGCGCGCAATCATATCCATGATGGTTTTGCCCTGATGGGGACGCGGAGCCTGCCACGGGCCGCCGTAGAAGGTTTTATCCAGGTGAATGTGCATATCCTGCGTGGCGGGCAGCAGCAGGGCATCCTGTGCGTCCCAGGACGGCAGCGTGCTGTCGCCCTGGCCTGCGGGCACCAGCTGGTCAATTTTACCGTCGCGTACGCTGATGTCGTAACGTCCGGTCCGGGTCGCGACGATTTCGTCATCCTCGCGAATAAACCCTTCTTCCAGCCTCACATTGCGCAGCAGGTAGTGATCCTGCTGTGGCAGGGCGGTGGACTGGTCGGGATTGATAGCGGGTGAAGGTGAGGACGTGGCGGCACTGGCCTGCCCGAGACCGGCGGCCAGTAAGCCGCCTGCGGCGGTCCAGCGAACACCTTGTCCAAGGAAATCGCGGCGGCTCGGTGAAGAGGAAATAGGCATCAGAGGCTCCTGCAAAGTGAACAAGACATTAATCTGACAAACGACGCTTCACCCTGCTGCGTTATTTTCCACTGACGACTATTCGATATCTCACTGCCAGCGCAGCTGGCCAAAGGCCGCCAGTGACTCTGCCAGTTCGCGCTGCAACGGATCCTGCGGCTGGCGGCAGAACAGTGCCAGTTCAAAGGTATCAATCAACGGCAGTCCCTGCTCAGGACCCAGCACCCGATGTTGCGGCAGGCGGCAGCTGGCGGGCAGTAACGTGAGTCCCAGTCCCTGCGCACTGGCGGCGGCCAGCGCGACCAGGCTGGCGCTGCTGTAGCTAATGCGCCAGCTTCGACCCAGCGCATCCAGCGTCTGGCACACCTCGTCACGATAGAGCCCCTGCTGGGGAAACAGCACCAGCGGCACCGGCGTCTGTTCAAAGCAGGGCCACTCCGCGCTGTCGAGCCACAGCAGGGGTTCGGGACGCGACGCCATCGGACGCTCGCCGTAAGGCTGCTTGATCAGCATGATGTCGAGCTCTTCACGCTGCCAGGCGCGACGCAACTCCACCTGCATGCCACTCATCACATCCAGCCGCAACTGCGGATGGTCGCGGCTGAAGTGCGCCAGCAGGCCGGCAGTGGGTGCAGCGAAATCCTCCGGCACGCCAAGGCGCAACACGCCGTCGCGCCACTGGTCACTCAGCACATCGTGCGCTTCGCCATTCAGAGCAATAATCCGGCGGGCGTAGCCTAAAAGTTTTTCGCCCTCTTCGGTGATCTGCACCTGATGCGAGGTGCGAACCAGCAGTTCCTTTCCTAACATCTCTTCAAGACGCCGCACCTGCTGGCTGACAGTGGATTGCGACAGGTGCACTCTGTCGGCGGCGCGGGTAAAGCTGAAGGTTTCGCACACCGCCACAAAGCTAAGCAACTGCTGCGGGGTAAACATGGGCTGACGATTCATTTTTCCACTACCTGGCAGAGTAATATTTCATTTCCAGATAGTAGCGACTGCTGCCAGGCTGGCAACCTTTAACTGCTTGGATCTCAGATGAAGAGAGAGAACAATCTGCTGCTGGCGGCGCTGGTGCTGGCAGGACTCAATATGCGGCCACTGATGACTTCGGTCAGTCCGTTACTCGGCCAGTTGCGGCAGAGCATTGGTCTGTCGTCACTGGCGGCATCGCTGCTACCTGCGGTGCCGATGATGATGATGGGCGCGATTGCGTTAATCAGCGCCCCGCTGATGCAGCGTTTTGCGGTGCGCAGACTGCTGCTCGGCGGTCTGGTGCTGCTGTTGCTGGCGCTGGTGAGTCGGCTGTTGGTTACTGATGGCCGCTGGCTGGTGCTGACTGCCGTGCCGGGTGGGGCAGGCATTGGCATTGTACAGATGGCGATGCCGGGATTGATCCGTCAGCGTTTTGGCAGCCGGAGCGCCGGCGTGACCGGACTCTGGGCCGCCGCGCTGATGGGTGGCGGCGGAATTGGCGCGGCTATCTCGCCGTGGCTGAGCGCACATTTTGGCTGGCAGGGCGCGCTGAGTAGCTGGGCGCTGCCGGTGGTGCTGGCTATTCTGGTCTGGCTGTTTATCACCACCGCGCCGCCCACAGCCCGGACAGAGGCAGCAGAGATGCCTTCGCTGTGGCGAAAAACCCGTGCCTGGACGCTGGCGCTGAGCTTTGGACTGGTGAACGGAGGATATGCCATCTGTGTTGCCTGGCTGCCTGACTTTTATCATCAGCTCGGCTGGAGCACACAGGCGGGCGGTTCACTGCTTGGTATGATGATCGCCTGTCAGGTCTCGGGTGCGCTGCTGTTGCCGTTGCTGGCTCGGGGCCGCGATCGTCGTCCGCTGTTGCTGTTCACGCTGGCGATGCAGCTCAGCGGCATGCTCGGCTTTCTGCTTGCGCCACAAGGGGCGCCGTGGCTCTGGGCGGGGATTGCGGGCGTCGGACTGGGCGGGGCGTTTCCGCTGGCACTGGTGCTGGCGCTGGATCATCTTGATAAACCCCAGACTGGCGCACGGCTGGTGGCCTTTATGCAGGGCGTCGGCTTTATTATTGCGGGCAGCATGCCGTTTATCGCCGGTCAGCTGCATGCGTTCACCGGCCAGTTCGCCAGCATCTGGATTCTGCAGGCGGCGGTTACGCTGCTGCTGGTCGTCCTGACTCTGCGTTTCCATCCACGCAGCTATCAGCGGGCCTTTCCCGGCGTGAGTAGCTGATTTTGGTCGGACCAATCAAAGCAATAATTTTCTCTGGTTCACACTCCAGAAATATTCGCGCAACTTCTATTGCCACGGATTAACAATGCATTAACTATCTCTTGCCACAAGCCCCGATAAAGCATTTTGGTCTGACCAATTCGGGGCGCAGGGCATGCAGCGCTGCGGCTACATGCTTCGTCACCTCTTCCTCTGGAGATACTGGCATGCAGATCTGGCAACAAAACTACGATCCGCTGGGTAATATCTGGCTCTCAAGCCTTGTTGCTCTGATCCCGATTCTCTTTTTCTTCTTTGCGCTGATTAAGCTGAAGATGAAAGGCTATCTGGCGGCTACCACTACAGTGGTGCTGGCGCTGTTGGTGGCGTTGTTTCTCTATCAGATGCCGGTTGCACAGGCGCTGGCCGCCGTGGGTTATGGCTTTCTCTATGGATTGTGGCCGATTGCCTGGATTATTGTCGCGGCGGTATTCGTCTACAAGATCTCGGTCAAAACCGGCCAGTTCGATATTATCCGCGCCTCTATCCTCTCGATTACGCCCGATCAGCGTCTGCAGATGCTGATTGTCGGCTTCTCATTCGGGGCCTTCCTGGAGGGCGCTGCAGGCTTTGGTGCGCCAGTGGCGATTACTGCCTCGCTGCTTGTGGGACTCGGCTTTAATCCACTCTACGCCGCCGGCCTCTGCCTGATTGTAAACACCGCGCCGGTCGCCTTTGGTGCGATGGGCATTCCGATTATCGTGGCGGGCCAGGTGACCGGGCTGGACAGTTTTGCCATCGGTCAGATGGCCGGACGCCAGCTGCCGCTGCTGACCCTGATTGTGCTGTTCTGGATCATGGCGATCATGGATGGCTGGCGCGGCGTGAAAGAGACCTGGCCAGCGGTGGTTGTCGCGGGCGGATCCTTTGCCATTGCCCAGTTCCTCAGCTCCAACTTCCTGGGGCCTGAACTGCCCGATATTATCTCGTCACTCGCCTCGCTGGTTTCACTGACGCTATTCCTGCGGGTCTGGAAACCGGTGCGTATCTTTCGGTTTGCCGATGCAGAGGCGAAGCAGGGCGATCCGCTGCTGCCTCCGCAGAAGTATCGGCTGGGCCAGGTGATCCGTGCCTGGATGCCGTTCCTGTTTCTTACTGCCACCGTCACGCTCTGGAGCATTCCGCCGTTTAAAGCGCTGTTTGCCAAAGGCGGTGCGCTCTATGACTGGGTGCTGGCTGTGCCGGTTCCGATGCTGAATGAGCTGGTGGCGCGGATGCCACCGGTCGTCAGCAGTGCGACGCCTTATCCGGCAATCTATAAACTGGATCTGGTTTCCGCCACGGGTACCGCCATTTTAATCGCAGCCATCATCGCTATGCTGTTCCTGCGCATGAAACCAAAGGCGGCGTTGCAGACCTTTGGTGAAACGCTGAAAGAGCTGGCGCTGCCAATCTACTCCATCGGAATGGTGCTGGCGTTTGCGTTTATCTCCAACTATTCCGGCCTCTCTGCGACGCTGGCACTGGCGCTGGCACATACCGGCCATGCCTTTACCTTCTTCTCGCCGTTCCTCGGCTGGCTGGGTGTCTTCCTGACCGGATCAGATACCTCATCGAATGCACTGTTTGCCGCGTTACAGGCCACCACTGCCCAGCAGATTGGCGTCTCCGATATTTTGCTGGTGGCGGCGAATACCACCGGCGGCGTGACCGGTAAGATGATCTCACCGCAGTCGATCGCCATCGCCTGTGCAGCGGTCGGGCTGGTGGGGAAAGAGTCCGACCTGTTCCGGTTTACCGTTAAACACAGTCTGATTTTCACCTGTATGGTCGGTGTGATTACCACACTTCAGGCCTATGTTTTCCCGTGGATGATCCCATGAACAGCCATGTCGATCCGCTGGTGATGCGCCTCCGGGCGTATATCACCGAACATCAGCTTGAACCGGGTATGCGACTGCCCGCCGAACGTCAGCTCTCTGCGGAGCTTGGCGTCTCCCGCTCCTCGCTGCGGGAAGCGATACAGCAGCTGATCAGCAGCGGAATGCTGATCAGCCGACGTGGGGGCGGCACCTGGCTCCGTCAGCAGCTGGCACCCTGGTCGGAGCAACGCATCGTCGAGCCGATTCGTCAGTTACTGCGCGACGATCCCGACTACCGTTACGACATTCTGGAGGCGCGCCATGCCATCGAGGCCAGCACCGCCTGGCATGCCGCACTGCGCGCCACCGACAGCGACAAAGAGAAGCTGCAGTTCGCTTTCGACGCCACCCTGAAACTCAAGGAGAGTGACGATCCCGATCTCGCCGCGCAGGCGGATGTGCGCTTCCACCTGGCGATTGCCGAGGCGTCGCACAATGTGGTGCTGCTGCAGACCATGCGCGGTTTTTTTGAGCTGCTGCAGTCATCGGTGATGCAGACCCGTCAGCGCATGTACACCCAGCCTGCGATTTTCGGCCGCCTGACGGAACAGCATCAGGCGCTGCTTGATGCAATCCTTGCGGGCGACGCCGAAACGGCCCGTCAGGCGGCGATGCACCATCTGGGTTTTGTGCACACCACCATGAAAAGCCTGCATGAAGATGAAGCGCGTCAGGCGCGCATCACCCGTTTACCGGATAACGACATACGCAACCCTAAGGAATCTGACTGATGATTATCTCAGCTGCCAGTGATTATCGCGCCGCCGCGCAACGTATCCTGCCGCCGTTCCTGTTTCACTATCTTGATGGCGGTGCCTACGCCGAGCATACCCTGCGACGTAACGTGGAGGACCTGTCTGACGTAGCGTTGCGTCAGCGCATCCTGAAGAACATGTCGGAACTGAGCCTTGAGACAACATTATTTAATGAAACGTTGTCGATGCCGGTTGCGCTCGCACCGGTCGGTCTGTGCGGCATGTATGCCCGTCGGGGTGAAGTACAGGCCGCGCGCGCTGCCGCCCTGAAAGGCATTCCGTTTACGCTGTCGACAGTCTCGGTTTGCCCGATTGAAGAGGTGGCCCCGCAGATCAACCGCCCAATGTGGTTCCAGCTCTATGTGCTGCGTGATCGCGGGTTTATGCGCAATGCGCTGGAACGCGCCAAAGCCGCCGGTTGCTCAACGCTGGTGTTTACCGTGGATATGCCGACGCCGGGTGCACGCTATCGCGATGCGCACTCCGGGATGAGCGGTAATCATGCGGCGCTGCGTCGATACTGGCAGGCGGTTACTCATCCACAATGGGCACTGGATGTGGGCCTGCAGGGGCGTCCACACGATCTGGGGAATATCTCCGCCTATCTGGGTAAGCCGACCGGGCTGGAAGATTATATCGGCTGGCTGGCGAACAACTTTGATCCCTCGATCAGCTGGAAAGATCTGGAGTGGATCCGCGAGTTCTGGGACGGACCGATGGTGATCAAAGGTATTCTCGATCCGGAAGATGCGCGGGATGCGGTGCGCTTTGGCGCAGACGGCATCGTGGTCTCGAATCATGGCGGACGTCAGCTGGATGGTGTGCTCTCTTCGGCGCGGGCGCTGCCCGCGATTGCCGATGCCGTCAAAGGTGACATCACGATTCTGGCGGACAGTGGCATTCGTAACGGGCTGGATGTGGTGAGAATGATCGCGCTGGGCGCAGACAGCGTGCTGCTGGGAAGGGCCTTTATTTATGCGCTGGCGACCCACGGTCAGCGCGGTGTTGAAAACCTGCTGAACCTGATTGAGAAGGAGATGCGCGTTGCCATGACACTGACCGGCGCAAAATCCATTAGTGAAATCACCCGCGATTCACTGGTCCAGGCGGAGGCGTTGCTGGCCCCAGCAAGCACAACGCCACGTCCGCGTGCGGTGAATTAGCCTGCGAAAATGAATGCATTGTCTATACTTAGCTTCTTTACCAACAGGAGGAATGACATGACCATTCACAAGAAAGGTTCGGCGCACTGGGAAGGCGATATCAAAGGTAAAGGCACCGTCAGCACCGAGAGCGGCGTGCTGAGCCAGCAACCTTATGGCTTTAATACCCGTTTTGAAGGCGGTAAAGGCACCAACCCGGAAGAACTGATTGGTGCAGCGCATGCAGCCTGTTTCTCTATGGCGCTGTCGCTGATGCTGGGTAACGCGGGTCATCCGCCGGAAAGCATTGATACCACGGCCGACGTGTCGCTGGACAAAAAAGGCGACGGCTTTGCCATCACCAAAGTGGCGCTGACCAGCACCATCTCTCTGCCAGGCATTGATGCGTCAACTTTCGACGAGATTATCAATAAAGCCAAAGCAGGCTGCCCGGTTTCTCAGGTTCTGAATGCGGAAATTACGCTGGATTACACCCTGAAAAACTGATGCCGGCGACGGGTCGCCTTTTGGTGGCCCGGACGTTATGCTATCCCCTCGGTCCTGTTACTGACCGAAACTGATGCGCCTTCTGGCGCATCTTCGCTTTCTGATGAGAGGAAACCGAGGTGACAAGATACCGGGCGGCCAAAAAGTACTGGAAGATGGTGCTGGTTCTTTTATGCATTTGCGGTGGTCTGCTGTTGATTCGCTGGGCCGCCATGATCTGGGCATGAGTCGATGAAGGGGACCGGGCGTCACACGCCGTGCAACGTTTTGATGGTGATGATTGCGCTGGAAGGGGAGCTCTGCCGGCTCACAGCCTCATGTCTGCCGGGATAATCGTGTTATTCAGACAAAGGCATCTTCACGCCGTTGTTTAGCCCGCACGTCACTGCGCGCAATGCGATACGCTTTGCGGGGATCGCCCACCACAAATTCAAAGGTTGGCGTGTAGTAAAATGGCAACCAGCCGCCATAGCTGCTCTCCCACTCCCATCGGACGGGGCAGGGCCACAGAATGCCATCATACAAAAGATAGTATACCCAGCGTCCACCAGGACGACGGGGGCGTGATGTTTTCATGGGATTCACTACGGTAATGGTTAACAACAGCTTATATTTTGTACGCTAAAGCGCCAGCTTGCAATGTTACAGCGCCGCTTTATTGAACCTGGTCCTGAATTAGCGATGGACCTCTCCGCAAAGCAGGACCACATTCGGCCTGACTTTATGAATGCGGTTCGCCATCGTTTCGCAGTCGACCTTTGTCGGATAGATGCGCTCCGAGACCGGCAGCGCTTCGCAGGCATCGTAGCCGCACGCGCTCACTAACAACACAAATCCTATCAACATAGTTCCTCTCCTTTGCACGGTCTGGTGGTACGGACTGCGGTGCTTTTTATCCCTTTTTAACATCCAGTATAGACAAACGTGACGGTGCGGCATTGTCAGTGTGAGCTATGGTCCGCCCGCAGGGTCATGCCGGCGTCTGTCAGCGTGTAAGAAGAGGAGTGATGCCTGCATTAACCCGCGAAATACCAGGCGGGCAGCAGCGCAATCAGGTTATTCAGGGTGTGGAGGAAGATGGGCAGCGCCAGACTGTTGCTCCGCAGCCGGGCATAGCAGAGCAGCAGTGAAAACAGCGTCAGGGCGATAAGCGTCTGCCAGTGCACATACTGCGTATGCATTACCGCAAACAGCAGCGAGGTGAGCAGCATACAGGCAAAGCGGCTGCGCGGCGCCCACAGCAGAAACCCCTGTAACAGAAAACCGCGGAACAGCACTTCTTCAAAAACCGGCGCCAGCAACACGGCGGTCAACAGCAGGATAAGCAGCGAATTACGTCCCTGCTGCGCCTGCATCACCAGCCAGCCTTCCGGCTGCATAAATTGCATCTGTGCTGCCATCAGGACAAACAACGCGCCGGTAAAGAGCAGGGTTTGCAGGGTATAAAGTTCACCCAGCGGTAAATCGGTACGGCGCTGGCAGTAGAAGCGATAAAGCGGGTAGATCACAGCAAATTCAAACAGACAGAGCACGGGCACCAGCAGGCCGTCATTACGCAGCACGCCGTAATTAGGGAACAGGGTGATCAGCATGGTAACCAGGTAATAGACCACAAAGCTGCCGACGTAGAACAGCGTCAGGGTCACTCTGTCGGAATTGATGTTCATAGGCGACTCAGCCAGCGAAGGTAAGCGCATAGTAGCAATGCCCCCGATCGCTGTCGAGTCAGCCTGTAACACAATATTTAAGCGCAAAATGTTTATCGCAGACTAAACACCCGAGTGCCCGAGCCGATAACTGAGGAAACTAATCGGGTCAGCACCCTGTGTGGTATTGCCGGCCTTTCATCTCAACCCCTGGTTGTGTAGTGGGCACTCTTAATGACTTTTAATCCTCCGGCGCCACCCGCGTTGCCATTCAGACATGTTGCTGAAGATCGCACTGTCCGCTTTACGCGGCGCAGCCTGCGTGTCCTTTCGCTGCTGCTGTTTGGCGTGCTGGCGCTCTCGATGCTGATGGTGCTGACGATTGCGCAGCGGCAAAACAGCGTATCGGTTGAGCATGACCGGCTGCTGATGCAGCAGGCGTGGAAAAGTCGTCAGGAGGCGATGGTAACGGATATCCGGGATTATGCGTTCTGGGGCGAAGCCTGGCAAAATCTCCATGTCAGTGTGGACAAAGTCTGGGCGTTTGACGAAGAGAACTTTGGTCCAGGCCTGTATGAGGAGTATCACTACGAGGGTGTTTTCGTGGTCGATGGTAAAGGCAACACCCGTTATTCAGTCATTAACGGCAAACTGGTGGATACGCCGCTGGAGGCCTGGCTGGGCAAAGAGACCTCTGCATTTATTGCGGCGGCACGTCAGCTTAACAACAAAGCGATGCATCGTGATGTGCTGATCAATCATCTGCCCGCCATCGTGGTTGCTGCCCCTATCACCAGTGGCAAAGTGAGGGCGGTGACGCCAGTGGCGGGGCCTCCGTCCATCATGATATTTGTGAGTCTGTTTACGCCTGAAAAATTAAAGGCGCTGGGAACATCGCTGGATGTACGCGAACTGCGCGTGCCAGCCAGTGAGGAGGATGCCCTGCGTGAACCCCGGATGATGTTAACGTTGCCGATGGGCGACCCGATTGTGCTGCGCTGGACCTCAAAGATGCCTGGCATGGGCCTGATCTGGTTTTTGCTGCCACTGCTGATGTTGATGGCGATCATCATCGCCATAATTACCCGTCGCGTCAGTCGCCATGCGCTCTCAAATGCAATTATCTCTGATCGGCGTTTCGCTATGCTGGCGATCAGTCAGCAGGAGCTTGCCAACAGCGAAGCGCGGTTTCGCGATCTCGCTGAGGCGGCGTCAGACTGGATCTGGGAGACGGATGCAGAGGGCCGGCTAATCTATCTGTCAGCGCGCTTTCATACCGTTACCGGCCATGACATTACGCACTGGCTGGGGCGTCACATCGATCATCTGCTGACGCATCCCAGCCATTCGCTGGTTGCCTGGCTGCGACGTCAGGAGGAGGACGGACAGCAGATGCCGCTGCGCTGTCAGTTCATGTCTGCGCACGGCAATCGTCGCATCGGCCAGCTGGTGGCAAAAACCATCTGGCACGACGCGAAACGCATCGGATTTCGCGGTACGGTATCGGATATCACTCAGGGTATGGAAGCTGAGGCGCGTATTCAGTTCCTGTCGCGTCACGACGTCTTAACCGGCCTGTCGAACCGCATGCAGCTGCTGGAGTTTCTGACGCTACACCTTGCAATAACGGATGGCTCCGCGCCGCTGACGCTGGTCACACTCGATCTTGATCAGTTCCGGCCGATTAACGAAACCTGGGGTCATGCAGCAGGCGACGAGGTGCTGAGCCAGATAGCACAGCGGCTGAAGCGCTGTATTGGTCCGCAGGAGCTGGTGGCGCGACTGAGTGGCGATGAGTTTGTGCTGGTATTACGTGAAGCGAACCGTGAGCGGGTCGATCAGCGTTGTGCTCAGCTGGTGCATGAGGTTCAGCAACCGATCAGCACCGGCCAGCATGTCCACTATCTTACCATCAGCATGGGGATTGCCTGCGCACCTCAGGATGCCAGCCACCCGGAAGCGCTGCTGGAAATGGCAGATATTGCGCTGAATGAAGCGCGTGACGCGGGACGCAATCAGTGGGTCTGGTATGCCAATGAGATGACCAGTCAGCGGGAAGATAAACGTGAAATGGCGCGGCGGATTGAGAAAGCGCTGAAGAACAATGAGTTCCGCCTGCACTATCAGCCACGCTATCAACTGCTGACGGGGCAGCTGGCGGGCGCTGAGGCCCTGATTCGCTGGCAGATTGCCCCGGATCAATGGATAACGCCCGACCACTTCATTCCACTGGCGGAAGAGAGCGGTCTGATCGCCACCATCAGCGACTGGGTGCTGATGCGCGCCTGTGAGGATGCACTGGGGTGGGGCGGCGAACGCTATGTTTCAGTCAATATATCGCCAATGGAGTTTCGCACCAGCGACCTGGTGCAACGGGTCGCGAACGCGCTCGAGAAAAGTGGCCTGCCGGCAACCCGGCTGGAGCTCGAAATTACTGAGAACGTTACCTTTGAACACCCACAGCATGCGCTGGAAATCATGCAGGGATTACGATCGCTGGGTGTCCGGTTGACTGTTGATGATTTCGGCACCGGCTATGCCGCGCTGGGCTACCTGAAAACCTTCCCGTTTAATGGCCTGAAGATCGATCGTTCCTGGATGAAAGATTTCCCGGAGTCGCAGCAGGCACAGTCGGTGGTCGCGGGGATCATTGCGCTGGCTCGCGCCTTTGCCCTGACGATCACAGCAGAAGGCATTGAGACAGAAGCGCAGTTAAACCAGCTAAAACAGCTCTCATGCGAAGAAGGGCAAGGTTACTTCCTTGGCCGGCCGATGCCACTGGCTGCATTCAGAACGCTGCTGGAAAGAACGGCGCAAAATCAGCCTGAGATGGCTTAACGCACTTTGACCGCCAGGGCGGTCATTAGCATTGCGCAGACAACAAAAATAATCAGTTCCATTATGACCTCCACGGGGCTGGGTAAGAAAATTCTTAAGAAAGTGTAGAGATTCACGGTGGCTTTTTTTGGCTGAGAGTGCGATTAATCTCAAAAGGACGCCTGCCCAGCAGTTGGCTTAATCCTGCTGTAACAACTTTACCTTTTAAGGGTTCAGGTCTGCCGGCGCGTTTTGCTACTCTTGGGCAAGGTGTTACACGTCCAACAGGAGAATAAACGTGAGATTTTATGGAAAAGGGCTGCTGGTAGTCGGTCTGTTCGCATTAACCGCCTGTCAATCTGCCTCTCAACCCGACACTGCCCGTGTGGCGCAGGATCCCGACGCTGACCGCTGCGGCGCCTCACAGTTTCAACACTATATCGGCAAACCGTTGACCGCACTGCAGGGTCAGCACTTCGAACAGCAGGTGCGTCCGATCCCCTATAATTCAGCCGTCACCATGGACTTTAATCTCAACCGGCTTAATTTCCTGGCCGATAAAAATGGCAATATCAGCTCAGTTTATTGTGGCTAATGGCCAGAATGTCATAGGCTTGTCATAACGGCAGGCGAGGATAGCTGCGCGTTTGAGAAACTTCCTCGTCACACAATAGATAGTGCTCGTCTTGTTTATTCCCGCCCCGGCGGGAATTTTTTTAGCGTCCGCGGACCGGAACAGGAGCGAAGAAGAAGATGAAACGCATAGTGGCATTTCTGCCCACGTTGTTACTCAGCAGCACACTGGTGCATGCTTCCAGTGAAGACGCCTGGAAAAAGAGCCGCGAGGTGATGGTTCAGGCGTGCGTCAACGCCAGCCACCTGAGCAAAGTCAGGGTGCTGGGCGAACCGATCGAATATGACGACAACACAGGTTACAGTGCACTGTTGCTGGAGGGACGCTACCCGCAGCAGCACATGAAAAATAAGCGGGGACGGGAGCTCTGCCTGTTTCAGCGCAGCAGCGGACGTGCCAGCGTCAGCGAAGCGGATAAGTTACGCTGGGTGAAGTAGACGCCGGGTTGATTTACGGCTCCGGCTGCGTGTCGATCAACTGAGCCAGCAAGGTGCGATAACGCTGCAACTGCATCTCGTCGCCCTCTACTTCCAGTTTATCGATCACCCGCGCAATCAGCACTTTACTGGTGGCGGGCTCGCCCGCTTCCATTATTTCACGCAGGATCACCGCCAGCAGATCGGACTCTGGCGGTGTCCGCCAGGCCGGGCTTTTAAAATAGTCGCTGATTGCACGGCTGGCGCTATTTGGTTGTACTCTCATTTCCCCACCTCCGCTGAAACACGCCAATGCCCCTTACTGCTGAGTAAGGGCGTATCTGTATGAAATAAGCTGGTTTGCCTCAGCGTAGCCGGATGGTCTGCACCGTTTTTTGCGGAGGACGTCGCACCGATCAGAATGATCGCCACACCGCCACGGCTGGCGGTTTTTTAAACATAGAAGCAGGGAGCGGGGTTGTCAGTAACAGAATGACATATTTTTCCATATTGATGAGGGGGCGTTTAAGAAGCGCGTTTCAGTGCCGTATGTCATCCGCGCGCTTCGCACTCTGAATTCCTGCGTCGGTGAAATTTGTGCCGGTAATTGAGCCGAATCAAAGCAGAATCCGTTCTTTCACTCTCTGTGCCATGTTTTGTCGGTCACGCTGAGAATGCGCGCGTTAGACTGAGCCTTCCCTCTCTTTATATCGTCTGCTCATGCCACGCACTATTGAACCCTGGAAGATAAACCTGATCTCGGTCTGGTTTGGCTGCTTTTTTACCGGACTGGCGATTAGTCAGATTATCCCGTTTCTGCCGCTCTACCTTGAACAGCTAGGCGTAACCGGTGGCGAATCACTGAGCCTCTGGTCGGGTCTTACCTTCAGTATCACCTTTGTGGTCTCGGCGGCGGTGGCGCCGCTATGGGGCAGCCTGGCCGATCGCAAAGGTCGTAAACTGATGCTGCTGCGTGCGGCTTTTGGCATGGGCGTGGTGATCCTGCTGCAGGCTTTTGTCACGGAGGCCTGGCAGTTGCTGCTGCTGCGTGCCCTGATGGGGCTAACCTCCGGATATATCCCCAACGCCATGGCGCTGGTGGCGGCTCAGGTTCCGCGTGAACGAAGCGGCTGGGCGCTGAGCTGTGTCTCAACCGGTCAGATTGGCGGGGTGATTCTGGGGCCAATGCTGGGCGGGCTGCTGGCCGACTGGGTCGGTTTGCGTACGGTGTTTATTGTCACTGCGGTGCTGTTGATGGTCAGCTTTCTGGTGACGCTGTTCCTGATTAAAGAGACCGGTTATATCCCGGTCAGTAAAAAAGATAAGCTCAGCGGACGCGAGGTTTTCCGCTCGCTGGATAACCCAAAGCTGATGCTCTGCCTCTTTTTTACCACCATGGTGATTCAGATGTGCAACGGGTCGGTGAACCCGATTCTGACGTTGTTTGTGCGTGAACTGGCTCCAACTGCGGAGAATATCGCTTTTCTGAGTGGCGTGATTGCCGCGCTGCCAGGCGTCTCAGCGCTGCTGGCGGCACCCCGGCTGGGGCGACTCGGCGATCGCATCGGCACGCAGCGTATCCTGCTGGCGACAATGGTTATCTCGCTGCTGCTGTTTGTTGCGATGTCGTTTGTGACCAGCACGACACAGCTGGGGATATTGCGGTTTCTGCTGGGCTTCGCCGATGGCGCAATGATGCCTGCGGTGCAGACGCTTCTGGTACGTCATTCGCGCGACAACATCACCGGACGAATCTTCGGCTATAACCAGTCGTTTATGTATCTCGGCAATGTCGCAGGCCCGCTACTGGGGGCTGCGGTGTCGGCGGTGGCAGGTTTCCGCTGGGTCTTTTTTGCCACCGCCGTGGTGGTGCTGATTAATGTGCTGTTTCTGAAGCGTTTTTACCGGCGTCCGAAGACCGAGCTGCCCCTGGCTGAGAAATCGTCAGCTCAGCCTGCCAGCGCTGCTGAGTCAGTAAAAACTCAGGACTGACGCTGGGGCTCCAGGAGTCATCGCCGCCAACGCCCATGTGAAACGCATCCAGATGCAGCCAGCAGCCTGTTTCAGTACGCAGAAGGTGGCGGTGTGAAGTCTCCCGTAGCTGCTCCAGACTGAAGCGGCTCAGCGAGAAAGCGAAGTCGCCGCTGACCTGCCAGCTGCCGCTGTCGAGCTGACGCGTACCGCCACGCTGACCATTCTCGCTGGGGAAAACGTAGGGCGTTGATAGCTGATCCAGCGGCAGCTGCCAGCGGGAAAACTGCGCGGCCAGCTGGCGGTCGGGATAGTTTTCATGCGGACCCAGGCCCAGCCAGCTAACCTGCTGCGGGATGTGTGCCAGCTCACAGCGCAAGCCGATGCGTGCGGGCGGTGGCAATCCGCGCGACTGCTCAACCGACAGCTGCAGCTGTAACTCACCCTGCGCGTTGATCACATAACGTTTACGGCTGATGAACGCGAGCTCACCGTTGGCGAGCCAGCCATGCAGCGTCTCAATCTGCACTGCCTGCGACAACGTATTCGCCGTGATCGATACCAGACTGCTGCTCATCTGGTCATAACCCGCCGTTTTCCAGCGTTCAACCCAGGCATCAGGATCAACCCGTTCCGCTTCGCTGGTGCCGATGTCATTGTCCAGCGGCGCGCGGATAAAGCAGTCCTGAAGAGGGGAGAGCAGCGTCGGCTCCTCATTGACAAACCACTGCGTCAGTTCGCCGCTGTGGCGTGAAAAATGCCAGCGTTGCTGCTGATGAGTGACAACAATGTCACTGGCATCATTGTGCAGCACAGGTGCTTCGGCAGCCTCTGGCTGTAATGGCATCGCCAGCGCCGAGGGCAGCGCCCACTGGTGCCAGGCGACGCGCCAGCCAGCAACGCTCCAGGGTGTGGCGTTGATCTGATGAATCGCGACGTTCAGCCAGCATTCGCCGTATAACGCGGGCGGTGTAGGCAGCGTGATCCGCTGCTGACTCTGCGCGGTGATATCCAGCACTATTTCGCCTTCTGTCACCACCTCTCCTTCATGCTCAATGGACCAGCGCAGCACTTCATTATCACTGTGGCGGAACAGATAGTCGCTGCTGATCGTAACGCTCAGCGGATCGCGGGGATCAACGGTAAACTGATAAAACTGCTGGGCGCGCTGCGCTTCATAAAGCGCTGGATGTGGCGTGCGATCGGCAAACACCAGCCCGTTCATACAGAACTGACGATCGTTAGGCTTATCGCCAAAATCGCCGCCGTAAGCCTGCCAGGAGTTGCCCTGATCGTCATAGCGGGTCAGGCTCTGATCCACCCAGTCCCAGACGAAGCCGCCCTGCAGTCGCGGGAACTGACGGAAGGCCTCCCAGTACTTCGCAAAACCGCCGAAACTGTTGCCCATGGCATGCGCGTATTCACACAGGATCAACGGACGCGTTTCGCCCGGCAGACCGATCCACTTCTTAAGCGACCATTTCGGCACTGCCGGGAACGGCTGATCTTCATCAACCCTGGCATACATCGGGCAGATAATATCGGTTGCGGCGGTATCTGCACCGCCGCCTTCATACTGCACCGGACGGGTTGGATCGCTGCTTTTCACCCAGCGGTAGAGCGCGTCATGGGTGGCGCCATGTCCTGACTCGTTGCCCAGCGACCAGATGATAATGCTGCAGTGATTACGATCGCGCTGCACCATGCGCGTGACGCGTTCGCTGTAGGCCGCGAACCAGCGGGGATCATCGGAGAGCCGGTTCATCGGCTGCATGCCGTGGGTTTCGATATTGGCCTCATCCACGACATAAAGCCCGTACTGGTCACACAACCGGTACCAGAGCGGATGATTAGGGTAGTGCGAACAGCGGACCGCATTGAAATTGTGCTGCTTCATCAGCTCGATGTCACGGCGCATCGTCGCCTCATCCACTACCTGACCGTGCTCCGGATGGTGCTCGTGACGGTTGGTGCCCCGGATCAGCAGCGGTTTGCCGTTCAGGCAGAGCAGGCCGTTGTCGATGGTGACCTGACGGAAGCCAACATCGTAAGCTTCCACTTCGACCAGCTGCTGATCGCCATCCAGCAGCGCCAGCGTCGCACGATAGAGGTGGGGCGTTTCGGCGCTCCACAGCGCGGGCTGTTCAACCGGCAGGCTGATCAGGGCGCGTTCAGGATAGTGACCCCGTTCGTCAATGATCGCGCTGCCCAGCGACTGCTGACACTGCGCAACCTGCTGTTTACCCTGCCACAGCGTCAGGCGCAGCTGATAGCGCGAGGTGGCGTCCGGTGGTAAGGCGACGCGGACCTGGGCGCGTAGCTCGGCACGGGTAAACTCCGGGCTGAGCCGGGTTTCCAGCTGAACGTCGGCCAGATGCACCTGCGGTTTATGCAGTAATGTGACATCGCGGAAAATGCCGCTCATCCGCCACATATCCTGATCTTCCAGATAGCTGCCGTCGCTCCAGCGCAGCACCATCACCGCCAGCCGGTTTTTACCCGGTCGCAGATGAGGACTCAGGTCAAATTCGGCGGGCAGGCGGCTGTCCTGAGAGTAGCCAATCCAGCGCCCATTGCACCACAGGTGAAAAGCCGAATTTACGCCGTCAAAAATGATGCGTGTCTGTCCCGAATCGAGCCAGGCTGTGTCAGTCGTGAATGTGAGCGAGTAACATCCGGTGGGATTCCCGGCGGGAACCAGCGGAGGATTAACGGGAATCGGATATTGTACGTTGGTGTAAATGGGCGCATCGAAGCCGTGCATCTGCCAGTTAGCCGGGACCGGAATCGTGCTGGCATCCGGCAGATCCTGCAATAACCAGCTGGCAGGCACCGCTTCAGGCTGAGCAAAGTAACTAAATCCCCACTCTCCGTTGAGACATTGCCGTGACGCCGAAGGATGATCATCGCGCGCCGCCGCTTCATCGCGCCAGCTGGCGAATGGCGGATGGGCATCCAGACGATGCAGCGAGGTCACGACCGGGTTCTCCCAGTCGCGCCGGGAGAGGATGTCACTGAAAGTAGCCAGAGAGAGAGTCATGATTTTATCCTGTAAATGTAATGCGCTCACAATGCGCAAAATTCGTCAGTCTGTAAAGTGTTCACCCTCCCGATTTACACAAATAGTCCTGTTAACAAACTCACCGGGATGTTGAGAATACGACGACATACTGGCGGTAAAACGTTAAGTCTGGTCAGCAAAGATGAATAGCCGCCTGAAGCAGAGGAATCTCACTTGTCGCCATGCCAGCGGCTTCATACACTCCGCCCGATTTTTTCACTCTGAGGTAGATAGGGTACGAATCAATAAGCTGGTGGCTGTTGTGGGATTAGTGACTGCATTAAGTGGATGTATTTTCCCGCCTCCCGGCGGCGGTTGGGGCGGACACGGTGGCGGGCCGGGTCACGGATTCGTAAATCCTCGTTAAGCTTCTCTGTTTCATTTCAGGCAAGCGACATTTAACCGCGGCAGTGCAACCCCGCAAAACGTTTCGCCAGCAAAATAACCGTAAATGGCTGAACAGATGGGATAAATGTGGGCTAAGCCACTGAAAAAATGGCTGTCGCCCTCTGTTTTTTTAGCCAGCGTGGTGATAATTTCAGCTTTTCTCCACCGCTGAGACAACAGCATGAAAAACCTGATTGCTGAGTTACTGGTAAAGCTGGCTGAAAAAGAGGCGACAGCGAAAGAGCAAATGGCGCAGATTGAAGCACTGGAGATCGTTGTCACTGCGCTGGTTCGCAAGCTGGAGCCGCAACAACATCTGGCAATCACCACCAGCATTGAAAGCGCTATGGACAACGTGGCTGATGCTGATGATAACGATGCACGCCTGCTGCGCAATTACATTGAAAAGCTGCTCCATCATCCCCGCCAGTATTGATCCCGGAACAGGTCGGGAATGGGATCTTCCCATCACTTTGACCTCAAACATTTTCTGCTTTGCTTATTCGCTGCCAGAATAATAGAGGACAATCCACTGTGGAGTTATCAAGATGAAAGTCGGTTTAATGGCGATGATGATGGCAGGCCTGCTGGTCAGCGGGCTGGCAGGTGCTGCGGAGAAAACTCCGCAGCAGGAGAAAATGACGATGTGCAACCAGCATGCGAAATCACAGGATCTCAAAGGGGATGCGCGCAAAACCTTTATGAGTGAATGCCTGAAAAAGGACAGCAAGATGTCGCAGATGTCACCGCAGCAGATGAAAATGAAAAGCTGTAACGGTGAAGCCGGTGATAAAAAACTGGCAGGCGATGCCCGTAAAACCTTTATGAGTCAGTGCCTGAAAAAGAGCTGATGATGCCCACGGCCACGCAGGTGGCCGCTTCTATCTGCCGCCCGATGCGGATTCACTTCCCCCTCAACGCCGATTAAATTACCTGCCACAACAGCAGGTTATCTTTCTGAAACAGATTCCTCATCAGGCTTCCCGGTTCTTTTGCCACACTTACTGTTTGTAGGGGATTGCGCAGCGGGCTTTTTTGCCGTGCAGCATAAGACCAGAAACAGTGAAAGGAGCCATGCCGTGAACTATCAATTTACCGTCGACCTGAACGATCTGCCGCAGCGACAGCCGGTTAAAAAGACGCTCGGCGATGTTGATCTATTATTGATTCGCGACGGTGACAACGTCCGTGCTTTTCAGGCGAAATGTCCACACGCTGGCGCACCGCTTGAACAGGGCGCGATTTGCGGCGATCGGCTGGTCTGCCCGTGGCATAAAGCCGCGTTTGATATCGCCGATGGCAAAATGTGTGAACCGCTGGCGTTAGCCGATCTCAAACAGTACCCGCTTCGCATTGAAGAGGGCCGGGTACTGATAAACCCCAAAGCGATGTCACCCGCAGCACCCATTGGCAGCGGGGCAGATGCACCGGTCTATGTGGTATTGGGTGGCGGCGCGGCGGGTAGCGCAGCGCTATGGCGTCTGCGTCATGAAGGTTTTAAAGGCCGCCTGATACTGGTCGAGCGTGAAGCCGATGCACCTTATGACCGCACCGCGCTGACCAAATTTGTGCCGTCGGGAAAAATGGATATTAACGAAGTGCCGCAGCTGCTGAAAGCGGATGTGATGGACCACGTTGAACGACTCCAGGCTACAGTGAGCCGGCTGGATGCACAGCAACAGCGGTTAATCTTCGGCGATGGCGGGACGCTTGCGTTCGACAAACTGTTGATCGCCAGCGGCGCGACGCCTGTTCTTCCCGATTTGCCGGGCAGCGATCTTGACGGGGTTCATCTGCTGCGCAGCAAAGCGCAGACCGATGAGCTGCTTCAGGCGGTGGATGCCAGCCATAAAATCGTGATTATCGGCAACAGTTTTATCGGTACCGAACTGGCGTCGGCACTGCGTAACCGCGATATTGACGTCACAGTCATTGCCCGCCAGGCACTGCCTTTTGCTAAACGGTTTGGCGAGCAGATTGGTCGCTATTTCTACCAGCTTCATGAGCAAAACGGCGTGAAGTGGGTGCAGGGCGAGATCGAAGCGCTGCAGGGTGACCAGAAGGTAAATGGCGTGCAGCTGAAGGGCGGACGCAAGCTGGATGCTACCGTTGTGCTGTTCGCGACCGGGGTTAAACCGGCCACCGACTTTATTCACGATCTGCCGCTGGCAGAGGATGGCAGCCTGCAGGCGGATGATCAGTTGCGGGTCGCTGATAATATCTGGGTGGCGGGGGATATCGCCACCTATCCGGCGGCACAGGGGCCGCTGCGTATTGAGCACTATCGCGTTGCACATCAGCAGGGACAGACTGCCGCATGGAATATGCTGGATCAAAACGTCGCTTTTGATCGGGTCCCGTTCTTCTGGACGACCCAGTATGGCACTCGTTATGAGTATGTTGGCCACGCGGCAGAATGGGATGAATTCCAGCTAATCGGTTCGCTGGAGGATAAAAGGTTTATGGCGTTTTATGGTCAGCAGGGGCAACTGGCGGCGATCTGCTCATGCGGTATGTATACGCTGACCGCTGAGCTGGTGCAGCAGATGCAGCACCCCATGACGCTTTCTGACGCGGTGGCGCGCTGTCAGGCGAAAATCAGTTAAGCTGCACGCAGGGCGGACCAGGCTGACGGGCCGACCTGCGCACTTTCTCACCGGTTAGCTGCGACTCAGTTTCTCTGACTTCGCCATGCACTGCTGCATCGCTTCCATCACTGCCGAGCGCATGCCTTTTTCTTCCAGCACTTTCACCGCTTCAATGGTGGTGCCGCCTGGAGAGCAGACCATATCTTTGAGTTCAGCCGGATGTTTACCGGTGGTCAGCACCATCTGCGCCGCGCCTTTCACCGCCTGCGCAGCAAACTGATAGGCCTGAGCACGCGGCATGCCACCCAGTACGGCTGCATCCGCCATCGCCTCAATAAACATAAACACGTAGGCCGGTGCAGAACCGCTCACGCCGACCACGGAGTGAATCAGATATTCATCCACTACGGCCGCTTTGCCGAAGCTCTCAAAAATCGCCACGACTTCGTCGATCTCCGCCTGCTCAACCAGCACGTTAGGCGTTACCGAGGTCATGCCTTCGCTCACCAGTGAGGGCGTATTCGGCATTGCGCGGACAATTTTGCGATCGTAACCCAGCACGGATGAGAGCGAGTCCAGCGTTACGCCAGCGGCAATCGACACCACCAGCGCCTCTTTTTTCAGGCTTCCTGCCAGCTCTTTTAATACTTTCAGAATGACATTCGGTTTTACTGCGCCGAACAGGATGTCCACTTCACGCGCCAGCGCATCCGCGCTCTCTGCTGCGTTGATGCCATACTGCTCTGCCATCGCCTGGTTGGTCTCAGCTTTGCGATCGTAAACGAAGATATCAGACGGGGCGATTTTGCCGCTGTTGACCAGTCCGCCGATAATGGCTTTCGCCATGTTTCCCCCGCCGATAAATCCGATTTTCTTTGCCAGCATCGCCATCTCCTTAGGACATTATTCGTTTTTCTCAGTGAGCTAGCTTACTTCAGCCAGCCCGAATAACAAGTCAGCTGCAAGCGCGCTGGAAAGCGTGGCGCAAATTAAATTTGCCATTTAAGAGGAACCCGGCAAGATCTCAGGTTTCTCTGACTGTAAGGAATCATGATGTTTATCTGGGTCGATGCCGATGCCTGTCCGAATGTGATCAAAGAGGTGCTCTACCGTGCGGCGGATCGTACCGCGACCACGGTCACTTTTGTGGCGAACCAGTTTTTGCGCGTGCCGCCATCGCCGTATCTGCGCACGCTGCAGGTGCCTGCTGGCTTTGATGTGGCGGACAATGAGATTGTCAGACGTTGTCAGCCCGGCGATCTGGTGATCACCGCCGATATTCCGCTGGCGGCTGAGGTGATTGAGAAGGGGGCAGCAGCGCTGAATCCGCGCGGCGAGCGTTACTCACCGGCGACGATACGCGAACGTCTGACGATGCGTGATTTTATGGATACGCTGCGGTCAAGCGGCGTGCAGACCGGCGGCCCCGCGACGATGAGTCCGCGTGACCGCCAGCAGTTTGCGAATGAACTGGATAGCTGGCTCACCCAGCAAAAACGCTCAACTTAAACGAAGCTGTCGTCGTCGTCGAAATCGTTGCCGCCAAAATCGTTGAGATCGCTGTTGTCGGCATAATTGCTGTCCCAGCCCGTGTTCTGGTCGAGGAAGGCGCTGTCGTTACCGCCGTTAAAGTTATCGGCATTGTCATCGCCACCGTTAAAGGTGTTGAGATTATCATTCACCTGCGGCAGCGGCGGCTCATTGATGATATTCACAATCTCTTCCGGCTGTGAATGGTGGAACATGCTGGTCAGCATGTCGGCCATCACGACACCACCCGCGACGCCCACGGCAGTTTGCAGAGCGCCGCCAAGGAAACCGGTGCCGCGTGGCGCGGGTGCCTGGGCAGGGGCATACTGCTGCTGTGCCGGTTGCTGCGGCGCACTGTTCCACGGTGACTGTTGCTGTTGCTGCGGCTGCTGAACGGGAGGCTGCTGACGCGAACCGCTGCCAAACAGTCCCGACAGGAAGCCGCCGCTGCTCTGTGCAGGCTGCTGCTGTTGTTGCTGCTGCAACTGTGCCACCTGGCTTTCCAGCGCTGACACTTTCTCATTGAGTTTTTTCAGCGCCGCTTCCTGAATCAGGATTGCCTGCGTCATGTAGTAAGGCGCGCCTGGCTGCGCCTGAAGATGCTGGTTAATCAGTTGTTCGGCAGCGGCATCACGTGCCACGGCCTGGCTTTCGGCCTGTTTCAGACGGCTGAACAGCCCATCAATCAGTTGTTGTTCTTCGCGTTGCATGATGACTCTCCTGTGGCGATTGTTATCAGTATATGGGGGCGTCAACACGAAAAGTAAAATCCGGGCGGTAAGCAAATATTGCCAGCCCATTTTAGCCGCCGTTTTATGCGTTTTTTAGCGCCCGGTTACTCACCTGATGCACAAAACGTGCATGCATTTCCCCTTGAAAATAGAGAGATTATCGCTGTTCATGTGAGGAAAAAGCGTAAATCATGCCTGACAGGTGGAGGCCATAATAATTTCCAGTTATTATGCGTCGCATTAATCAGCTAACCATGCAGCCGCATCGCGCGGTCAGGCGGAGGAACGGCCCTGATGTCACTACCCATCTTTTTGATTGGCGCTCGCGGTTGCGGCAAAACCACGGTCGGCGAGGCGTTATCGCAGGCGCTGGGCTACGCCTTTACGGATACCGATCACCATCTGCAACTCAGCACGCAACGCAGCGTGACGGAGATTGTCGAGGCGGAAGGCTGGGAAGGTTTCCGCGCCCGTGAAACGGAGTCGCTGAAAGCAGTCACGGCCCCCAGGACGGTCATTGCCACGGGCGGTGGCATGATCCTGGCTGAAGAGAACTGCCGCTTTATGCAGGAGCATGGGCAGGTGATCTGGCTGAGTGCATCACCTGAGGTGCTGGCAGAGCGACTGGAAAGCGAACCTGAAGCGGCCCAGCGTCCGACCTTAACCGGACGTCCGATCGCTGACGAGATGAGTGATGTGCTGCGTGAACGCGCGCACCTTTACCAGGCGGCGGCCCATCATCAGGTGAATGCCATGCAGGCACCGGAGTGTGTGGTGGAAGAGATTCTGCTGTCACTTTCTCTGGCGCGCGCCAGCTAACCCTCAGATTTTTCCCGCTTTGATCCCGCTTCAGATGGCATTGTCTATACTTATCCTATGACAGGCAGCAGCCTGTCCTGTGGAATGTTGTTCAGACAAGAGGGACACAGTATGCCTACCAGACCGCCGTACCCGCGTGAAGCGAAAATTGTGACTGTTGAAAAGGGGCCTGAAGGTAATAAGGTAACCTTCTATGAATTGCGTGCTGATCATCCCAAACCGAATTCATTAATCAGTGAGCATGAGACGGAAGAAGAAGCGCACGATGCTAAAGCGCGCTACGAAGACGTCGAAAAAGAGTAAAGCATTGCGGCTGGCAGGGAGGCCAGCCTGATATTCAGCGTCATTTCGCCGTTTGTCAGTACGTTGCCTGAGTTATGCCCATCACCTCTTTATTCCCGACATCCCCTTGCCGACGCACAACAAAGCTGCCTGAAACACTGGCTTAACGCTTTTTCTCTCTGCGCGTCTGATTTCTCCCGCCGGAACAGATCACAAACGACCATCATTTCGCGTGACAGATCAGCGGGTTCCCTTCTACACTGCCAGACACACAACATGTGCTCTGGAGAACTATTATGCTCAACGTTAGTGAGTATTTTGACGGAAAAGTTAAATCTATTGGTTTTGACAGTGCGAGCACCGGTCGTGCCAGCGTCGGCGTGATGTCTGAAGGTGAATACACATTTGGTACCGGCCAGCCGGAAGAGATGACCGTCGTTAGCGGCTCGCTTAAGGTGTTGCTGCCAGGTGAGACCGAGTGGAAATGGTTTGAAGCGGGTTCGGTGTTTAATGTGCCGGGTCACAGCGAGTTTCATCTGCAGGTTGGCGAGCCAAGTTCCTATCTCTGCCGTTACCTGAAAGATAAAGATTAAAAAAAGGGCCGCTAAGCGGCCCTTTTTTCTAGCGAATAATCTTCACATCACTCAGGGTGATAGCGCCCATCGGTTTATCACCTGTTTTTGCCCTTAGTGGCGCTAAAATCCGCAGGTCTTCAAGCCAGGCACTCTCTATGACGGTGACAGGCTGTTTGTCTGTCGCAATGGTACAGGTTACCTTCAGATAGCGTCCGCTAAATGCCAGGTTAATCTCTCGCGCGTCGCCACCGCTGGAGACGGCACAGGTTTCCCGCTGATGACTGTCCTCATCCTTGCCCACGCTACTCTCACTCACCGCGTCGTTCTGATAGTGCTGTCCGGCGGTTAGCGGATAACGCAGCGTCGAACTAAGTTGTTTTAACCGCGAAGGGGAATAGGAAATCGACATGGTATAGGCGAGCTGGATATCATTGGCAATCGTCAGACGCTGCACTTTCCAGATACCGTAATCCTCCAGCTTGCGAATAAATCCAGCGTCATCCGCCACCATATGCACGCTGACGCGACCTTCCCGACTATTTTCGACCCAACTGAGCTGCTGAAAACGCGGTGTGGCCCAGGGATGGACCAGGGTTTTCAGTTGTTGCTGCAGGGCAGGGGCAAGCGGGACGGCGGCCAGCACCGAGGCCGGATTGCCATTCAGGTCGGGTAGCATCTGTTGTGCCATCGAACCGGGCGATTTATGCGAAGCGGGTCTGAAGTGGCCCAGTGCATGAAATCTCTTAACATCTGGCAGCGTACAGAGCTGGGCAAAAGTTTTTTGCAGCAGAGGCGTCAGATCAAAAGCGGTTTTACGGCGCGCCAGCTGGCCTCCATCCAGTGAATCGGTTACGTAACCGTTGTCATCAATATCAAATGCGGATAACGGTGTACTGACACCGGTTTCGCAGTTAAAACGGTAATTTTCGACCTTTAGACTGTAGGGCGCATCATAGGGTGGATCGAAATCGCTGGCCGCATAATCAGTGCCGACCCGGACCCGCAATATCTCTGCCTCACGCTTCAGGCTGGCAATGTCAATCAGTGTCGTGGCACCATACTTATCAGCAGATTCAATTTTTTCCCATAGCACTGACCTTTCGGGTAATCCGCAGATTTTTTTCAGAACAGCCGGATCCTGATTTGAGCCAGGCTGAGGTGCGCTGTAGCGGCCATATTCATTGCCGTAAAACCGGCCTTGTGGGCTGCCTTCTGCATCGACCATGTGGCGGTAAAGCGCTTCGGCATAAGGTTTTTGGCAATCATAAGCCTGCCAGACCTGCATTGCGCCCCCGTTTTTACCGGGAATAGCCACCATCACATTCAGGCGATCATTGATGCGCACCGCATCGAAACGGCTGACGCTGGGCGGATCATCCGAGGCGGGCTGACTGCGTGCAGAGAGTGAAAGAAGCGACAGTGTGCAAAATAAAAACAGGTGCCGAAATAAGCGGGACATAAGTGGAATTCCTTTGCCAAAGACCCGGTTATCGACAAAGTATGCCAAAACTTCAGGGCGGAACGGCGCCGCCCTGATAATGCTTAACGCTGGGCTTCGCCGCCTAACGCTTCCACCAGATTACTGGTGAGTGCCGCCAGTTCGCTGGTCATCAGAATAAAGTCCGCATCAAAGCGCTGCGCGAAATCTTCACGGTCGATATCGTCGTTCTGGTCGCGCAACGTGTCGCTGAACTTCAGACGCTTCACTGAACCATCATCGGCCAGCACGAACTGAATACGCTCCTGCCAGTCGAGTGCCAGTTTGGTCACGACCTTGCCGGCTTCGATATGGTTGGCGATCTCATCGCACACCAGATCCTGCTTCTTGCAGCGGATGACGCCGCCATCTTCCAGCAGGGCTTTCAGCTCCGCTTCATCCATCAGCGCAAACCCGGCTGGCAGGTCGCCTGAACGCACCCATTGGGTCAGCGTCAGTTCAATCGGATTTTCCAGCGTCAGTGGCACCACCGGCAGTGAACCCAGGCTTTTGCGCAGCAGCGCCAGGGTATCTTCCGCTTTTTTCGCGCTGGCACAGTCCACCATAATCAGGTTATTGACCGTGTCGATCCACAAATAGGTCTGGCTGAAACGGCTGAAGGCGCGCGGCAGCAGGCTATGCAGCACTTCATCTTTCAGCGAATCTTTTTCGGTCTTTTTGAGCTTGCGGCTCTGCTCAGATTCCAGCTTGTCGATTTTTGCTTCCAGCGCCTGTTTGACGACCGGCGAAGGCAGGATTTTCTCTTCTTTGCGGGCGCAAATCACAATCTGGCCTTTATTCTCGTGGGTCAGCGCGTCGCTGCGGTTACCCATCGGCGAGACCCAGCCGGTCTTGCTCATATCCTGACTGCCACACGGTGAAAAAGTGAAGGCGTCGAGCTGTTTTTCCATCTCATCTGCGGACAGCGGAATGTCACGATTCAGACGATAAACCATCATATTTTTAAACCACAACATCGGGATTCCTTACCGTGGCGCGATCGGGCGCACAAGTCTGCGAGAGTCAGCGCGCATGATAGCGAAACATCGGAGTGGTTTCATTGCCTTTAAGGCAGCCGCCTTTTACTGTATCTCTCACCTGAACGAATAACGAGGAAGTAACCTTGCGCATAGGCATAGATCTGGGTGGCACCAAGACAGAAGTGATTGCATTGTCAGATAAGGGAGAGGAGCTGTTCCGTCACCGCGTGAATACCCCGCGTGACGACTATCAGGCAACGGTGCAGGCAATTGTTGATCTGGTCACGCTGGCGGAGCAGAAAACTGGCGAGACCGGCACGGTCGGCCTGGGCATTCCCGGCTCGCTTTCGCCTTTCAGTAAGCGGGTGAAGAATGCGAACTCCACCTGGCTTAACGGCCAGCCGCTGGATAAAGATCTGGCTCAGGCGCTGAACCGGGAAGTGCGCATCGCCAACGACGCGAATTGCCTGGCCGTATCGGAAGCGGTCGACGGTGCCGGTGCCGGACAGTCGCTGGTGTTTGCCGTGATTATCGGTACCGGATCGGGTGCAGGTATCGCGATTAACGGTGAATCGCGCATCGGTGGCAACGGTAATGCCGGTGAGTGGGGCCACAATCCGCTGCCATGGATGGATGAAGATGAGCTGCGTTATCGTCAGGAAGTGCCCTGTTATTGTGGGCAGCAGGGTTGCATTGAGACCTTTGTTTCAGGCACCGGTTTTGGTATCGACTATCAGCGGCTTAGCGGCGTACATCGCAAAGGTGCGGAGATCGTCTCGCTGCTGGCGCAGCAGGATCCGATCGCCGAACTGGTAATGAGCCGCTATGAACTGCGTCTGGCAAAATCGCTGGCGCAGGTGGTGAACCTGATCGATCCTGACGTGATCGTGCTGGGCGGCGGGATGAGCAATGTGGATCGGCTCTATCAGACTGTGCCGGTGCTGATGAAGCAGTGGGTGTTTGGCGGGGAGTGTGAAACGCCGGTGCTGAAGGCGCAGCATGGCGACTCCAGCGGCGTACGCGGTGCGGCGTGGCTCTGGCCGCTTAACGGCTGAGTGTCCCGCACATCCGCTGACGTTCAGCGCCTGGATTTCAGGCGCTGAACGTAACCCCCGGCGCGGCATCCTGCCGCGCCGCGTTTATTCGCCCACCAGCATCGTGTCCTGTGGCGCCCGGTCGCGCTGCGCTTTGGTTGCGAGGAAGTAAATATAGCCGACCAGCATGATGGCAAAGAACAGCGCGCCAATCACCGGGTTAAACCATAGCATCGCCAGCAGACAGACCACCGACAGCAGCAGGGCGATGCCCGGAACAATCGGATAGCCCGGCGCGCGGAAACTGCGGGGCATTTCCGGCGCGCTGCGGCGGAGTTTAAACAGGCTCAGCATGCTCATGATGTACATCACAATCGCGCCAAACACCGCCATGGTGATCATCGCCGCCGTCAGCGTCATTCCCTGCAGATTAATCACGCCATCGCTGTAAATCGCCGCGATGCCCAGTACGCCACCGAGAATAATCGCCCGATGCGGGGTCTGGAAACGTGACAGTTTTGCCAGAGAAGGCGGCAGATAGCCCGCGCGTGCCAGAGCAAAAAACTGCCGTGAATAGCCGAGAATAATGCCGTGGAAGCTGGCAATCAGACCAAACAGGCCAATCCACACCAGCATATGCATCCAGTTAGAGTGTTCGCCGACAATCATTTTCATCGCCTGCGGCAGCGGATCGTTTATGTCCGAGAGTTTGCGCCAGTCGCCCGCGCCGCCTGCCATCAGCATCACGCCAATCGCCAGCACCACCAGCGTCAGAATCCCGCTGATGTAGGCGCGGGGAATGGTTCGGGTGGGATCTTTTGCCTCTTCGGCGGCCATCGCTGCACCTTCAATGGCAAGGAAGAACCAGATGGCGAAGGGAATGGCGGCGAAAATACCGGAGAAGGCGGGCATGCCGAAGGTATCGCTGCCTGCCCAGCCGTGCGCGGCAAAATTCGCCAGGCTAAAGCCGGGTGAGACCACGCCCATAAACACCAGCAGCTCAATGACAGCCAGCACGGTGACAACCAGTTCGAACATCGCCGCCAGTTTTACACCCAGAATATTCAGCGTCATGAACACCAGGTAAGCCCCGACCGCTGCGGTTTTTGGGTTGAGCTGGGGATACTGCACATTGAGATAAGCCCCAATCGCCATGGCGATCGCCGGTGGCGCAAAGACAAACTCAATCAGCGTCGCCAGACCGGCAATCAGTCCGCCGGTTTCGCCAAAGGCGCGACGACTGTAGGCAAACGGCCCGCCCGCATGAGGGATCGCAGTGGTCAGTTCGGTGAAGCTAAAGATAAAGCAGGTATAGAGTGTGGCGATCAGCGCGGTAGTGACCAGAAATCCCAGCGTGCCTGCCACAGCCCATCCGTAACTCCAGCCGAAATATTCGCCTGAGATCACCAGGCCAACCGCAATCCCCCACAGGTGCAGGGTGCCCAGCGTGGGCTTGAGTCTGTTTGTCATACTGTTATCCCCGTCGTTGTTGGTCGCACGCGGCGTTACACCGCCATTACGACTAAAGTAAGGTGATAATGCCGTTGCATTACTCACCACGACTTGACGCGGGCGCAGTGACTTCTGTCCTCCACGGTCAACTCACAGGCAACAACCGGGCCGGATGCACGCTGCGGTCAACTTTGTCTCTTCTGAGGTCAAGCAGCTCACCTTCTGGCAACGCATGCTGAGATAACGCAAGTGAAAAGGAGCCGGACTGATGAGCGCTAAACAATATGACAACCTGACTGATTCCCAACTCACCCTGATGGCGCAGCAGGCGCTGGCCTGCTATCCCGCCGCGCTACAGGGAGATCTCAGCCTGCTGTGCCGCTCAGAGAATGCCACATTCCTGTTGCAGGCAGCAGGCCGGCGTTATGCACTGCGGCTGCATCGCGGCGATTACCATCAAAAAGCGGACATTGTCAGTGAGCTGCTGTGGCTCGATGCGCTGCGTGAAACCGGCATTATGGTGCCGGAAGCGGTGCCGGACAAAGAGGGTGAAACCGTACTGACGCTGCGACTGCCGGATGGCGGTGAGCGGTACGTAGTGTTGTTTCACTGGATTGATGGCGAGATGCCAACCACCGACGTCGATCCCCGCGCTTTTCAGCAGCTGGGCAGGATTACCGCGCGGCTGCATCAGCACAGTAAACAGTGGCAGCCGCCTGCGGGTTTCCAGCGGATTATCTGGGATCACCACACCATGACGAGTAGCGAGAGTCACTGGGGACGCTGGCAGGATGCGCCTAATCTGAATCCCGCCGATCACGGCGTGGTCGAGCAGGCGATAAGTCAGGTGGGTGCGTCGATGGCGCAGTTTGGCAAAGGATCGGATCGTTATGGCCTGATCCACGCCGATCTGCGACTCACCAATCTGCTGCTGCACAAGGGTGAAACGCGGGTGATCGACTTCGATGACTGCGGACTTGGCTGGTATCTGCACGATCTGGCGGCGGCGATCAGTTTTGTTGAGCATCATCCGCGCGCGCCAGAGTGGATCGATCACTGGATTCGCGGTTACGAGCAGGTGGCGCATATCAGCGACGCGGAAATGGCCATGTTACCCGCGCTGCTGATCCAGCGTCGCATCCAGCTCACTGCATGGGTGGGATCCCATGCCGAGACTGAAATGGCGCACAGTCTGGGTCCGGAGTGGGCCAGCCATTCGATTCGTCTTTGCCGCCGCTATCTGGACGGTCAGCAGCTGCCGGTTGGCGTCTGATGCACCAGCGGCGGGCGTGACTGCGCCGCCGCAGTGCCCGATGCCATGCCCGCGCGCAGCCTGACGCCCCCACAGGCGGCGTGGCAGGCATCGGGGACCTGGTATGGAATTTGCTCTGATCTCAGGGACGGGTGATCCACCTGAATTCTGACTGAGGCGACCATGAATCCGACACTGATAAAGCCTGATGCCTTTGCGGCCTGTTCTGCAGCGGCGGGAGCAGGCAATCACGGCGTGCTGGCAGCGGCGGCGACCGGCTTAAGCGACTTTATTCATACCCAGGGCGGCGATGTTGATCGCATCTTCGGCATCAGCGGCATCGATCCGGAGCGCCTGGCCAGCCCGACGCTGAGCCTGGGACTGGTTAACTACTGTCGGGTACTGGAAGAGGCGGCGCGTCACTCTGGTTTTGATAACTTCGGTTTGCACTACGGCAGGCAGTTTAAACCGCAGTCATTAGGCCTGATTGGCTACATCGGCTTGTGCTCCGACACGCTGGAGCAGGCGCTGCACAATGTGGTCAATGCGTTTCCCTGGCATCAGCACGACACCTTAACCCGGCTGGTGGATAAAGGAGAGTGCTGGCGGCTAGACTATCAGGTGCGACACGGGGCTATTCTGTCGCGCCGTCAGGATGCAGAGCTGACGCTGGGGATGTTTATGAATCTGATCCGCCATGTAGCGGGCAGGCACTGGGCACCGCGCGAAGTGCATTTTGAGCATCCGCGTCCCGGCCAGTGGCACGATCACTGTAAAGTGTTTGATGCGCCGGTCTGGTTCGATCAGCCGTTTAATTCTCTGGTGATCCCGAAGCGCGATCTGCTGCGCGCAATGCCAGAGAGTGATCCGATCCTGTTAATGGTGATGCAGGATGCGATCCGGCGGCTTAATCGTGGTACGTCACAGCAAAGCATGATTGAACAGGCGCGATCGCAGGTTAATTTATCGCTGATGCAGGGTGAGCCGGTGCTGGAAGAGGTGGCGGATAAACTCGGGCTGTCGAGCTGGTCACTGCAGCGGCGACTACGCGAAGAGGGCAGTAGCTTTACCGCGCTGGTGGATCAGGTGCGCTGCGAAATGGCGACGTATTATCTACAGCAAAAGCAGCTGCCGATCTCAGAGATGGCGCTGCTGCTGGGCTATTCGGAAGTCAGTGCGTTCTCACGCGCGTTTCGCCGCTGGTTTGGCATCAGTCCGCGCCAGTGGCGTCAGGAAGGTCTGGCCAGCTAACCGCGCGGCGCAAAGCCGAACCACGCCGGTTGCCCGGGCTCCGGTGGCGGCGGCAGATCGCGGGTCTGCGCCACCAGCTGCCAGGCACGCAGGCAGAGCGCTTCATCACCCTGAGTCTGGGTCACCGCATAATGTCTGCTGTGCGCCTGCCACTCCATCCGTACCAGACATTGCTGGCCCGCATAACGCGCCGCATCCGTGAACTGCCTGTTGAGCACCGGCTGCATTTGATTAGTCCAGTGACAGGATTTGCTGTCCGGATCTTTCGCAGGCTGACAAAGATTTGCCACACTATCCTGTTGCTTTGTCACAGGTTGCTGACAGGCGCTGAGCGACACTGCAATAATCATCCCCAGCAATATTCTCATCTTCATATTAATTAAATTCATTTAACTGGCCAATTTTCCTTAAAGATCTTCCTGTCTGCTGCCGACAGTCTACAGACCGGCATCATGAATGCTATGGCATTACTCCGACTGTCGACAGAACCAGAATTTACCGCCCTGGCGCGGATTACGTCTCTTTTACTTCATGGATTAGAAATGCAGAAAAATTATGCCTTTGCGGCACTCTCCCTGTTAATGGCGTCGCTGATCAGCGGCTGTGCCACCGAATCTTCCCGCGCTATTCAGGCCCCGCAGGTTCGCGCAGCCAGTCAGCCGGTTTACCAGGGCGTGCGCAGCCCGATTGCGGTAGGCCAGTTTGATAATCGCTCCTCGTACATGAACGGCATCTTCTCTGATGGCGTCGACAGGCTGGGCAATCAGTCGAAAACCATTCTGATTACCCATCTGCAGCAGACCAATCGTTTCAGCGTGCTGGATCGCAGTAACCTGAAAGAGCTGCAGCAGGAGTCGGATTTCAAACGCAGCCAGCAGAATATCAAAGGCGCGAACTACATCATCACCGGTGATATCACCGAATTTGGCCGCAAAGAAGTGGGCGATCAGCAGCTGTGGGGCATTCTGGGCCGCGGCAAAACGCAGGTCGCCTATGCCAAAGTGAATCTGAACGTGGTGGATGTCACCACTTCTGAAGTGGTCTACAGCTCCCAGGGCGCAGGCGAGTACCAGCTTTCGGCGCGTGAAGTCATCGGCTTTGGCGGCACCAGCAGCTATGACTCAACGCTGAACGGCAAAGTTATGGATCTGGCGATTCGTGAAGCGGTCGATCATTTAGTGGATGGAATCAACAACGGCGCATGGCGTCCGGCTAAATAAGGAAGCAGTAAATGAAGATGATGACACTGAGTAGCCTGCTGATTGCCGCAGCGCTGCTGGCCGGCTGTGCGCCAAAAGCGCCGAAGACGATCTACTACTGGGGCGATTATCAGCAGCAGGTCTACAGCTACTATCAGCCGGGCAGCGATCCGCTGAAGCAGATTGATGCGCTGAATCTGGATATCGAAAAAGCCCGTGCTGTTAACCAGCCGGTTGCGCCTGGCCTGCATGCCCAGCTGGGTCTGCTCTTTGCCAAAACCGGCGACACCAATAAAGCCTTTGAGCAGTTTGCCATCGAGAAGCAGCTGTTCCCCGAATCGGCACCTTACATGGATTTTCTGATGAGTAAAAAACAAGGAGTGGTTCAGTGAAAAAACTGATTGCCCTGAGCGGCGCGCTGATGGTGTTGTTGCTGACCGGCTGTGCGCACCCGAAAAAACCTTATGATTACAGCGCGTTTCGTGCCAGCAAGCCCGCCTCAATTCTGGTGTTGCCTGCGGATAATAAATCACCGGATATCAACGCTGCTCACAGCCTGAACTCGCTGGTGACGCGTCCGCTGGCCGAAGCCGGTTACTACGTCTTCCCGGTGGCGGTTGTTGAAGAGACCTTTCAGCAGAATGGCGTGACCAGCGCCACTGATGCCCAGGCGGTCAGCGCGAAGCGTCTGAATGAGATTTTCCATGCCGACAGCGCGCTCTATGTCTCGATCAGCGAATATGGCAGTAGCTATCGGGTCATTGACAGCGTGACGACCGTGACGGCCCAGGCACGGCTGGTGGATCTGCGCAGCGGCAAAGAGATCTGGCAGGGTAAGGCCACTGCCAGCGACAGTGAAGATAACAACAATAACAATGGCGGACTGGTGGGGATGCTGGTGAACGCGGCGATCAAACAGATTGCCAGCAACGTCACTGATAAAGCGCACACCGTGGCCGGACTGACCAGCAATCGACTGCTGTCCCAGAACGAGCAGGGCGGGTTACTTACCGGCCCACGCTACACGCTGGTTAGCGCCCGCTGATCAGACTCAGACGGGCGCGCTGGCGCCCGTTATCCCTGCGGCAGTTCCAGCTGGCTGTAGCCTAACCCATTCATCTTACGCACTTTAATCTGCACCGGAATACGCTCTTTCATCGCTTCCACGTGGCTGATCACCCCAATGGTTTTACCGCTGGCGTTAAGCGCGTCCAGCGCATCCAGCGCGGTATCCAGCGTCTGAGCATCCAGCGTGCCGAATCCCTCATCCAGAAACAGCGATTCGATACGCGTTTTATGACTGACCAGATCCGATAACGCCAGCGCCAGTGCCAGACTCACCAGGAAGCTCTCGCCACCCGACAGCGTGCGGGTGTCGCGTGCCGCATCAGCCTGCCAGGTATCGACCACATCCAGCTCCAGCAAATCCTGCGCCCGGCGTTGCAGCAGATAGCGGCCATGCAGCCGATCAAGCTGCCTGTTAGCGAGCGACACCAGATGATCCAGCGTTAAGCCCTGGGCGAAGCGCCGGAACTTGTCGCCGGTCGCGGAACCGATCAGATCGTTGAGCCGGCTCCACTGCGCCAGCACCACACCATCCTGTTCAATCTGCGTCATCAGGCTCTGCTGACGGGCGCGAAGGCTGGCATCGCTGTGCAGCTGCTGCTGAACCTGGCCCTGCAGGCTGGCGTTGTCGCGCAGTGCCAGCCGTAACTGCTCGAGCTGCTGTGCCAGCGCTTCGGCGGATTCCGGCATCGCGTCAGGCTTCGCCTGCTGATGGACGCTGAGCCGCTGGCGCAGATCTGCCAGTCGCGCCTGCTGCTGCTGGCATTGCTGGTCGAGCTGCTGCAGCTGCTGGCGCAGTTGCAGCGCGGTCTGCTCATCCAATAGCGCCGCGCGCAGGCTGGCTTCATCCGCGAATCCGGCGCTCTCCAGTGACTGCTGCAATGCACTTTCCGCCTCTGTCAGTTTGCCGCTGAGCGTCTGACGCTGATTTTCCAGTCCCGACAGCTCACCCTGCAGGCGACTGACCTCAGCCTGCGCCTGCTGCAGGGCAGCGAGCTGCTGCGTCAGCTGTTCATCAGACTGCTGAATACGGGCCTGCATCTGCTGACGGGCGAGGGTGACCTCGCGATCGCCAAACAGCGCCTGACGCTGCTGACGCATTTCACCTAACTGTCTCTGGCTCTGCTGTTGTTGCTGTTGACGGATGGCCAGTTGCTGCTGTTCCTGCTCTGCCTGCTGTTGCAGGGCGGTGAGCTGGGTTTCGCCTTTTAACAGTTGCGGCTGCAGGTTAGCGAGCAACTGCTCACTCTCCTGCCAGCGCTGCCAGCGCCTCTGCTGTTCCGCCAGCCACGTGTCGCGATTCGCGGCATCGGGAAGGGCAAGGTTGTGGGCGCTGAACTGTTGGGCTAAACGGGATTGCAACTGCGCCATGGCCTGCTGTTCCTGCTGCTTCCGCTGGTGCAGCGCATCCAGCGCCTGCTGCAGGCTGATCAGCGACTGCTGCGCCAGTTGCTCTGCCTGCAGATGTTGCTGCCAGGCCTGCAACTGCTGAAGATGGTGATCTTTCGCGGCCTGACGTGCCTGTTCGGCGGCTTCCTGTGCCTGCCGCTGTTGCTCAAGCTGGCTTTCGTGTTCGCTTTGCTGCTGCTGCCACGCGGCTAACGCTTCGCGGTCGGCAAGGGTGAAGGTAAGTGCCAGCTCACCGCTTAGTGCCTGCCATTGCTGCTCAAGCTGGTCAAGCTGACGCTGCATTTCCGCGATTTCGTCACGCAGGGTCTGCTGCTGAACGGCAGATTGCTTTAGCTGTTCGCTTTTTGCCGTTCCTGCTTCACGCAATGTCTCAGTTTGCTGCAGCAGCGCAGCCCGGCGCTGCTGGTTAGCACTCACTTCCAGCGTGCTGTAGGTTTCAATGGCCGGATGGGTGCAGGAGCCGCACAGCGGGCACGGCTGATCGGGGGTGAGCCGGGCGCGGTAATCGCTGAGATCGATAATCTGCTGCTCCAGCGCACAAATTTTTTCAACGTCATCCAGCTGCTGTTTTTCGCGTTTCCACGTTTCACGCAGAGTCTGAAGTTCCGCTTCGCTCTGCTGTTGCGCTTTTTCAAGCGCGGTCAGCCGCTGCTGGCGCTGATTCAGCTGCTGATGCAGTGGCTGCCACTGCGTGGAGAGCAGCAACAGTTGCTGACGGGCCGGACGGCTGGTCTGCAGCTGGCTTAATGCCTGCCGCAGTGCAGCGGGCGGATGCTGTTCATGAAGCGAAGTGAGTGCCTGCTCCGCCTGCAACAACGCCTGGTGCGCCTGTTGCTCCGCCTGCTGGCGCGGCAGGGCCTGCTGTGCCTGCTGTTGCTGTTTCGCCTGCTGCGCGTCGATCTGTTTTTGTTGCTGTTCGCACTGCTGCTGCAGTTCGGCCAGCATCGCCTCACGCTGTGCCAGCAGGGCAAAGTTCTCCTGCCATACCGGCAGTGAAGCGCCCCAATGCGCAAGATCGGCAAGCTGCTCACGTAACTGATGCTGTTCAGTCATCGCCTGCTGCACTGACGTGACCTGACGCTTCTGCTCCGCCAGTCTGGTCTGCGTCTGGTCAGCCTGCTGTTGCTGGCGGGCATTTTCCTGCTGTTGCTCTGCAAAGTGCTGCTGCAGCGTCGTGATTCGCTGATCCAGCGGTAATACCTGTTCCGTCAGCAGGTTCTCCTGCTGCTGCTGTTCCTGAAGCGCCTGCTGGCGGGCCGTCTGAGCAGCAGTGTAATTTTGCTGATGCTGCTGCTGTTGATTCTGCGCCTGCTGCGCCGATGCGGTCAGTTGCTGGCAGTGGCTCACGACCTGCTGCTGTTCGGTGCGTAATGCATCGCGCTGCTGCAGTTTTATCCGCAGCTTTTCAGCTGGTTCGCTGCGAGCCAGCCGCTGGCGGTCCGTCTCTGCCGCCTGGGAGGCGGACTGGGCCTGCTGCAACGCGGCATCAGCCTGCTCACTCTCCTGCTGTAACTGCTGCGCCTGCTGCCACCACTGCTGCTGCTGCTGCGCCTGTTGATAGTGCGCGCTGAGCCGCTGTTCAACCTCGGTCAGATCGGTGAGCTGCTGTTGCAGGGCCTCACGTGCGTCACTATCCAGTAGTGCCATCGCACCCGCCTGACTGCGCAGCATATCCAGCTGCGTTTTCGCCTCTTTGTGACGCTCGTAGATAGCGGCGGAGATCAGGCCGTAAATTTCGGTGCCGGTCAGCTCCTCCAGCAGTTCGGCACGCTCACTGGCTTTAGCGTTGAGGAAGGCGGCAAACTGGCCCTGCGACAGCATCATTGAGCGGGTAAAACGTTCGAAATCAAGCCCGGAGAGGGTTTCGATCATCTTCAGCTTGTCACCGACTTTATCGGCAACAATGGTGTTGTCGGCGCAGCGCGCCAGCTCAACGCGCGGGGCCTGCAGCTTACCGTCAGCGGTGCCGCGCGCACGGTTCTGGCTCCAGAAGGCGCGCCAGGCTTCGCCTTTGATCTCAAACTCTACTTCAGCCAGACATTCGGCACAGTCGCGCGTCATCAGCGCATTCTGGCTCTGGGAAATCGCGCCCAGGCGCGGCGTCTGGTGATAGAGCGCCAGACAAATGGCGTCCAGCAGGGTGGTTTTACCCGCGCCGGTCGCGCCGGTTATGGCAAACAGGCCATTGCTGGCAAAAGGCTCGGCGCGGAAGTCGATGAACCATTCACCGCGCAGAGCATTGAGGTTTTTAAACCGTAGCGTGAGGATCTTCATTGGGTCTCTTCCATGGCGGCCAGCGTCTGGCGGAACAGGGTGGTCATCTCGTCGATTTGCGCAGGCTGCAGCTCCTCATCCAGCGCGAGCCGGCGGGCAAAGACCTCTTCCACTTTCAGTTCACTCAGGGTTTCGTTGTCGAGCCGCGCCAGGCTCTGCTGCCGCTGCTCGCGGCTGCGGCGCAGCAGCAGGACTTCAACCGGCAGCGTGGCGGTCAGGGTTTCGACCTGATGCTGCAGATCGCTGAGGTACTCCTGCGTGGTGACTTCGATGTCGAGCCAGGTCGGCTTCTCCTGCTCAGCCGTGCTGAAGGCGTGTAACTGTTCCGCAATCTGTGCCAGCGATCCTTTCAGCACCTGCATCGGCTGCGCCTGCGGCACCACCAGCGGCGTAACGGATTGCAGGCCGCTTGCCGCAAGCTCCAGCAGAAAGACGCTTTTTTCGCTGCCCAGCTCATCAAAACTCAGCGGAATGGGCGAGCCGCTATAGCGGATATGCTCGCTGCCCGCCACGCGCTGGGCGCGATGAATATGGCCCAGTGCAATGTAGTCAGCGGCCGGAAAGGCACTGGCGGGGAAGGCATCAAGCGTACCGATGTAGATGTCACGCACCGAATCGCTCTGGCTGACCCCGACGGTGGTGAGATGTCCGGTAGCGATAATCGGCAATGCATGGCCCAGCGCCTGGGCGGCGGCAAAGCGCTGCTGATAGTGATGGGCAATCGCCTCCAGCAGCGAGGTCTGTTTATCGCGCCCTGACTGACCCGCCCGGCTGCGCAGAATATCGCGCGGTCGCAGATAGGGAATGGCACAGAGCAGTGTACCTGGTTCGCCCTGGCGTGTGTTCAGCAGCAACACATCATCCTGCTCCTGGGGGGTGGCGATTACCCGGGTGTTGAGACAGGCGAGCAGTTCGCGTGACTCATTCAGCGTCGCCACGGAATCGTGGTTGCCCGCCAGCACAATCAGCTGACAACCGGTGGGCTGCAGCGCCACCACAAAGCGGTTAAACATCTCGCGGGCGTAGCTGGGCGGCGTGCCGGTATCAAACAGATCGCCTGCAATAATCAACGCATCCACCTGATGCTGTTCAATCTGGATCAACAGCCAGTCGAGAAACGCCTGATGTTCGGCTGCCCGACTTTTGTTGTAAAAGAACTGCCCCAGATGCCAGTCCGCAGTATGAATGATGCGCATGATGAGTCCCTGCCGTTGTGATTCGCCCGGCGATTATACTGGCTCTGCGGCCAAAGCGAAAAATTGTCGCTGCGCTGTCATAAATGATTACCAACGGCGTTACAGGCAGGTTATGTTTTTCATAAAAGTGTCACAAATCTGACGCATAATGGCGCCGCGAATCTCAGTGACAGCCGTCATAATCAGCAGGAGTAATAATGGCTAAGCGCATTTTGGTTGTGGAGGATGAAGCCCCCATCCGTGAAATGTTGTGTTTTGTTCTGGAGCAGAACGACTATCAGCCAATTGAGGCGGAAGATTATGACAGTGCCGTGGGCAGGCTGATTGAACCCTGGCCCGATCTGATTTTACTGGACTGGATGTTACCTGGAGGCAGCGGTATTCAGTTTATCAAGCATCTGAAACGTGAGGCGATGACACGGGATATCCCGGTGATGATGCTCACCGCGCGTGGCGAAGAGGAAGATCGGGTGCGTGGCCTGGAAGTGGGCGCCGATGATTACATTACCAAGCCCTTTTCACCCAAAGAGCTGATGGCGCGAATTAAAGCGGTGATGCGCCGTATTTCACCGATGGCGGTGGAAGAGGTGATTGAGATGCAGGGACTGAGTCTGGATCCTTCTTCACATCGCGTGATGTCCGAAACCACGCCGCTGGAGATGGGCCCGACCGAATATAAGCTGCTGCACTTCTTTATGACTCACCCGGAACGCGTATACAGCCGCGAACAGCTGCTGAACCACGTCTGGGGCACCAATGTGTATGTGGAAGATCGCACTGTTGATGTTCACATTCGCCGTTTACGTAAAGCGCTGGAAGTCTCCGGCCACGATCGCATGGTACAAACCGTCCGTGGAACAGGGTATCGTTTCTCTGCCCGCTACTAAACGGAGCCTTTACCGTGCTGGAACGCCTCTCCTGGAAGAGATTACTGACAGAACTGCTGCTGGCCTGTCTGCCTGCGGTGCTGCTGGGCCTGCTGTCTGGCGGTTTGCCCTGGTGGTTGCTGCTGAGCGTGGTCATGGTGCTGTTATGGCATTTCCACAATCTGATGCGGCTGTCGCACTGGCTGTGGCTCGACCGCACCATGACGCCACCCGTCGGGCGTGCCAGCTGGGAACCGCTGTTTTATGGTCTTTACCAGATGCAGCTGCGCAACCGGCGGCGGCGACGTGAACTCGGCAATCTGATCAAACGTTTCCGCAGCGGTGCCGAGTCGCTGCCGGATGCGGTGATCCTGACCACGGAAGAGGGCACTATTTTCTGGTGTAACGGTCTGGCGCAGCAGCACCTGGGTCTGCGCTGGCCGGAAGATAATGGCCAGAACATCCTCAATCTGCTGCGTTATCCGGAGTTCTCACGCTATCTGCGCCAGCGCGATTTTGACAAGCCCCTGACGCTGGTGCTGAACAACAAACTTCACATGGAATTCCGCGTTATGCCCTACAGCGAGGGGCAGTGGCTGCTGGTGGCGCGTGATGTGACGCAGATGCATCAGCTGGAAGGGGCGCGCCGCAACTTCTTTGCCAACGTCAGCCATGAGTTACGTACGCCGCTCACGGTGCTGCAGGGCTATCTGGAGATGATGAACGACTCGGTGATGAGCGAGCCTTCGCGCAGCAAAGCGCTGCACACGATGTCTGAGCAGACGCGTCGTATGGACAGCCTGGTCAAACAGCTGCTGACGCTGTCGCGCATTGAAGCCGCGCCTGCCATCGATCTGAAAGAGAAGGTGGATGTGCCGGTCATGCTGAAGCTGCTGCAGCATGAGGCGGCGACGCTAAGTGGCGGTCGTCACGATATTCATTTCCATACCGATCCCCATTTGAAAGTGTTCGGCAACGATGAACAGCTTCGCAGTGCTATCTCCAATCTGGTTTATAACGCGGTAAATCACACTCCGGATGGCACGCGGATTGATATCAGCTGGCTGCGCGGCAAACAGGGCGCCACCTTCCGGGTTTGCGACAACGGGCCGGGTATTGCTTCAGAACATATTCCCCGTCTGACCGAGCGTTTCTACCGCGTCGATAAAGCGCGTTCACGTGCCACTGGTGGCAGCGGGCTGGGTCTGGCGATAGTGAAACATGCGCTGAGTCACCACAACGCGCGGCTCGACATCACCAGCGTGCCGCACAAAGAGACCTGTTTTACGTTTACGCTGCCCGCGAGGTTGATTGTCAGCAGCGTGATGCAGGAGAATGCCGTTCATTAATGGCTGCCGGATCTTCCTGATGCGCATTCTTCTTGTATTGATTGTTACGCTGCTGCCGGGCCTGGCGCTGGCCCAGCACGGCACGCTCTCCGGCAATCTCAGCAGTGTCGGCTCAGATACGCTTGGCTATCTTATGACCCTGTGGGGCGAGGATTTTAGTCGGCAGGCGCCGGGCGTCAATGTGCAGGTTCAGGCCTCCGGTTCCTCAACCGCGCCGACCGCGCTGGCAGCAGGTGCCGCACAGCTCGGTCCGATGAGCCGCCCGATGCAGGCCGATGAGCGTCAGGCTTTTGAGGCGCGCTACGGCTATCCGCCGCTGGCGGTGCCGGTGGCGATGGATGCGCTGGTGGTGGTGGTGAATCAGCGTAACCCGCTGCAGCAGATTGAACCGCGTCAGCTCGACGCCATCTTCTCCGTTACCCGTCTGTGTGGCGCACACAGTGTGCCGCTGCGCTGGGGCGATCTCGGTTTAACCGGCGCGCAATGGAACAAACGCCCCATTCAGCGCTATGGACGTAATTCCGCCTCCGGCACCTGGGGTTTCTTCAAACAGCAGGTGCTATGCAAAGGCGATTTCCGCAGCGACGTAGCGGAGTTTCCTGGCTCGGCCGCGGTGGTGCAGGCGGTGGCCGGTAATTCGCGCAGCATCGGCTACGCCAGTTTTGGCTTTCATCTCAGCGGCGTAAAAATGCTGGCGGTGACGAATGATCAGGGCCAGGCGATTGCTCCGGATGCCGATGCTATTCGTAGCGGCCGTTATCCCTGGGCGCGCCCACTCTATCTCTATGTTAATAAAGCACCCGGTAAACCACTGCCGCCGCTGGTGGCGGCATTTCTGCAGCAGGTTCTTTCACCACAAGGACAGCGGCGGGTCAGCGAAGCGGGCTATCTGCCGCTCTCAGACAGCCAGATGGCAGAGGCGCGCGCCGCCCTGCGTTAATCCCGGTTGAATTTTTTTCATCATCCCTGAATTTTCTTCAGTTGCAGATGCATGCCACTCATGACACTCTGTTTTCAGATATGTAGCCATCCAGATGGCTATTTATTTCGGAGTGCAATGATTTCCTGTCGTTATTACCGGCAGGAGAGACAGGAGTGATCATGCAAAGAGAAACCGCCCCGTTCCGTGCCGACACCGTTGGCAGTTTTCTGCGTCCCGCTGCGATTAAGCAGGCGCGCGAAGCGTTTGCTGCCGGAGAGATTGATGCGGCGGCCCTGCAGCAGGTAGAAGATGAGGCGATTCGCGATGTGGTAGCGAAGCAACGTGAAAATGGCCTGAAGGTGGTCACCGATGGCGAGTTTCGTCGCGGCTGGTGGCACTTCGACTTCTTCTATGGCCTGAATGGCGTTGAGCGCTATGAAGCGGAACAGGGCATCCAGTTTAATGGCGTGCAGACCAAAGCGCATGGCGTGAAAGTGGTGAGCAAACTCGGTTTCCCGGCGGATCATCCGATGCTGGCGCATTTCCGTTTCCTGCAGAGTATTGCCGGGGATGCGGTGTCAAAAATGACCATTCCCAGCCCCAGCGTTTTACACTTCCGCGGTGGCCGCAAAGTGATTGATGCAGAGGTCTATCCCGATCTGGCGGACTACTTCGAGGATCTGGCGCAGACCTACAAAGCGGCGATTCAGGCCTTTTATGATGCGGGCTGCCGCTATCTGCAGCTGGATGACACCGTCTGGGCTTATCTCTGCTCTGAAGATCAGAAGCGCGATATCCGCGAACGCGGCGACGATCCGGATCAGCTGGCACAGATTTACGCTCAGGTACTGAATAAAGCGCTGGAGGATAAGCCTGCCGATCTGACGGTGGGTCTGCATGTCTGCCGCGGGAACTTCCGCTCCACCTGGATCTCAGAGGGGGGCTACGGGCCGGTGGCAGAAATCCTGTTCGGCAGCGTCAACGTGGATGCGTTCTTCCTGGAGTATGACAATGCCCGGTCCGGCGGCTTTGAGCCACTGCGTTACATTAAACCGGGTCATCAGCAGGTGGTGCTGGGTTTAATCACCACTAAGGTGGGTGAACTGGAAGATCCGGCGCAGGTGAAAATCCGGCTGGAAGAGGCGGCGCAGTACGTCAGCCTGGATCAGATTTGCCTCAGCCCGCAATGCGGTTTTGCCTCAACTGAAGAGGGCAACAGCCTGAGTGAAGCGCAGCAGTGGCAGAAAATTCGTTTGGTGGTGGATATCGCGAATCAGGTCTGGTAGTGCTGTAACGTTGTGCAGACAGGCGCGTAAAACGCGCCTTTTGTGTATCTGAAACCCCGTTTATGCGGGGATTTCTCACGCTCTGTCTATTATTTAGGCACATCATCTTGTGTCCCTGCAGCAAAAATTAACGCTATCCACTGCCTTTGGGAAAAATGGTGGTATAACCTTCTGGTTTTCCGATCCCGTATTGCCTTTCACCGCTATAAACGTTTTACTTAGCGCCGTTGTCGATCCATCCCTCTGTGAACAGAATAAAAGCAGCTTAAATCACCTGCGCTTTACCCTGCGACGAGCATAATGCGCTGACATTGTCAGCCAGATCGCGGTTTACACGCAGCGAGGGGACAACACTAACCCAACTTCCACCGCAACATCAGTGACAGGCCGTATGACACATCGTTTAACTTCGAAGGACATTCTCGCGCTGGGCTTTATGACATTCGCCCTGTTTGTTGGCGCGGGCAACATCATTTTCCCGCCAATGGTCGGTATTCAGTCTGGTGAACACGTCTGGACCGCCGCAATTGGTTTTCTGATTACCGCAGTCGGGTTACCGGTGATGACCGTGATCGCGCTGGCTCGCGTCGGCGGCGGCGTGGATGCACTCAGCACTCCGATTGGCAAGGTTGCGGGCATTGTGCTGGCTACCGTGTGCTATCTGGCTGTTGGGCCGCTGTTTGCCACCCCGCGTACGGCAACGGTTTCATTTGAGATGGGTATTGCGCCGCTGACCGGCGATGGTGCGCTGCCCCTGTTTATCTACAGCCTGATCTACTTCGCGCTGGTGATTGGTGTATCGCTTTATCCGGGCAAACTGCTCGACACTGTAGGTCACTTCCTTGCGCCCTTGAAAATTATCGCGCTGACCGTGCTGGGCGTGGCTGCACTGGTGTGGCCGGCGGGTGGCACCATTCCCGCGACCGTTGATTATCAGCATGCGGCGTTCTCAAGCGGTTTCGTTAACGGCTATCTGACGATGGATACGCTGGGCGCGCTGGTTTTTGGCATCGTGATTGTCAACGCCGCCCGTTCGCGTGGCGTCGACAATGCCGCGCTGCTGACGCGCTATACCGTGCTGGCAGGCCTGATCGCGGGTCTGGGCCTGACGCTGGTCTACCTTTGCCTGTTTAAGCTGGGCGCGGGCAGCGGTGCGCTGGTTGATCAAAACGCCAACGGCGCAGCGATTCTGCATGCGTATGTTCAGCACACCTTTGGCAATATGGGCAGTCTCTTCCTGGCCGCACTGATTTTTGTTGCCTGCATGGTGACCGCCGTTGGCCTGACCTGTGCCTGTGCGGAATTTTTTGCGCAATACCTGCCGTTATCGTATAAAACGCTGGTGTTTATTCTGGGTCTGTTCTCGATGGTGGTGTCGAACCTCGGCCTGAGCCACCTGATTCAGATCTCCATCCCGGTACTCACGGCGATTTACCCGCCTTGTATCGTGCTGGTTGTACTGAGTTTCACCCTTAACTGGTGGAACAAGAGCAGCCGGATTATCGCGCCAGCGATGCTGGTAAGCCTGCTGTTTGGCATTGTTGATGCGATTAAAACCACCGGGTTTAAAGATTTGCTGCCCGCTTTCAGTCAGCATCTGCCGCTGGCCGATCAGGGTCTCGCCTGGTTGCCGCCGTCGCTGGTGATGCTGCTGATTGCCGCTGTTGTTGATCGGGTGAAGGGGCCGGAACAGGTTGCCGTTCACTCGTAACAGAACGCACTGATTTTTCTTTAACCACGGGCCTGCCCGTGGTTTTTTCATTTCACAGGTACAGGTTGTTATGCAAGAAACCAACAAGCTCAAACGCGGACTGAGCACGCGCCACATCCGTTTTATGGCGCTGGGATCGGCGATTGGCACCGGGCTGTTTTACGGTTCCGCCGACGCGATAAAAATGGCCGGCCCGAGCGTGCTGCTCGCCTATATCATCGGTGGGGCCGTGGCTTACATCATCATGCGTGCGCTGGGTGAGATGTCCGTTAATAATCCTCAGGCCAGTTCCTTTTCACGCTATGCGCAGGACTATCTTGGGCCGATGGCGGGTTACATTACCGGCTGGACCTACTGTTTTGAGATCCTGATTGTCGCGATTGCAGATGTCACCGCGTTCGGCATCTATATGGGCGTCTGGTTCCCCGAGGTGCCGCACTGGATTTGGGTGCTGAGCGTGGTGCTGATCATCGGTGCCGTCAATCTGATGAGCGTGAAAGTGTTCGGTGAAGTGGAGTTCTGGTTCTCCTTCTTCAAAGTCGCCACCATCATTGTGATGATTCTGGCCGGTTTCGGCATGATCATCTGGGGGATTGGCAACGGCGGCCAGCCGACCGGCATCCATAATTTATGGACCAATGGCGGCTTCTTCGCGCACGGCGTGGTCGGCATGCTGCTGTCGCTGCAGATGGTGATGTTCGCCTACGGCGGCATTGAGATTATCGGGATTACGGCGGGTGAAGCGAAAGATCCGGAGAAGTCGATTCCGCGTGCGATTAACTCAGTGCCGTGGCGCATTCTGGTGTTCTATGTCGGTACGCTGTTTGTGATTATGTCCATCTACCCATGGAATCAGGTAGGCACGTCGGGCAGCCCGTTTGTGCTGACATTCCAGCATCTTGGCATCGCCGCCGCCGCCTCTATCCTCAATTTTGTGGTGCTGACCGCGTCACTCTCGGCGATTAACAGCGATGTGTTTGGTGTGGGTCGCATGCTGCACGGAATGGCGCAGCAAGGCCATGCGCCTAAAGTCTTTATGAAGGTCTCTTCACGCGGAATTCCGTGGGTGACGGTTGTCGTGATGATGTTTGCCATGCTGATTGCGGTCTATCTCAACTACCTGATGCCCGAAAAAGTCTTCCTGGTGATCGCGTCGCTGGCGACCTTTGCAACAGTATGGGTCTGGATCATGATTCTGCTGTCGCAGATCGCGTTCCGTCGCAAAATTGGCAAAGAGGCGGCCAGTAAGCTGAAGTTTGCACTGCCAGGTGGCAGCTGGACGGCGGGTGTCGGCGTTGCCTTCCTCTGCTTTATCATCGGGCTGATTGGATATTTCCCCGATACCCGTATTTCACTCTATGTGGGTATGGTGTGGATAGTGGTATTGCTGCTGGGTTATAAGCTGGTGCGTAAAACCCGCTAATCCTCTGTTCTGCTCTCCCGATTTATGGGGGAGCAGAACACGCTATTTCCCCTCTCAAATTTTCCCCGCATCTGATTATTTATGTGATCCCCGCCACAACACGAACTCCTTTTATTCGGCACTTATTGTGTATCAGCGAAATAAGGTCATGCATCACATTATTTCAGCAAATAGTTCCGGGAATGATTATTTCAAAGAGCAGTGAATATCACGGAGGATGCAAACCGGGGACAGGGACACAAGAGAGCCTGAGCAGGAGAGGGTGCAGCTAATCGGGCACGAAGGGTAATAAAGGCAGAAATAAAAAACGGCGAAACCAGTCGCCGAAATACTCAAGGATTACAGGAAAATAGTTAATAAAGGGATGATTGACGTAACTATCGTAAAACAAAACGGGTAGCGCTGATAGTCAGTCGTTTTAAATAAGAATAGGTCGGAGTGGCGTTAATTAACCGTGGTTAACATTATTAAGGCCGCATTGAGACTGCGGCCTTAATTTCATTAGCCACAGACTCAGGGCAATATAACCGAAACCGGCAACACAGCGCTGTTATCCAGGTTTTTCCGCAGCTGAGTCAGCGTGGATTGATAAGGGCAGAGCACGCCGACATGGGTAACTCTGCAGTCTGACTGATGCCATTCCTGATGTAATAACGGATGTTTATCATCAATTGGTTGCAGCTGTCGGATACCATCCAGACTCTGCGCCTGAAAATAGAGTCGCAAAAAACGTTTGCCACTGTGAGTGTCGCGCCAGCGCTCCAGCACCAGACTGCTGCCCGGCGGAATGTTGCCGCGTGAATAGCCGGGTAACTGCCAGCTAAAGTCCATCAGAGTGCGCACCATTGCGATGTTGGTGTCATGCGCCACCAGAATCAGCCAGCGGGTTGGCGAGCTGTCAGACGCAATTTCTGACAGCAGGGCGTTAAGCAGTATTGAGCCACGGTGCTGAGCCAGATAAAGGATATCGTTGCTCAGATCGTAGTTTGCCGTCAGCAATGGAAGCAGCGAGGTGATCTGCGCGGCCGAGGTGATGTGTCCCCAGGCGAGCTGATCAAACGGCAGGTTTTCGCTGTAACCCAATCGCAGCGTCTCCACCATGCTCGCCATCACACTCAGCCCGTAAACGTAAGTATTGCCGTTGCGCGTCTGCCGAAACGCCCAGGGCGCATCAAACAACGGGCAATCTGTTGCGGGCGGGCAGACGGCAGCTTTCAGTTGCTGAATCGCCGGCTGCAGCTGCTGTTGTAGCCGGGCCAGATCGCCTGCTTTCTGCTGTTTCGCGGCGAGCTCCTGAGCGGGATCGGTCCGGGTGATGGTCAGCTTTTCGCTCTGAAACAGGGGATCGGCATCGCCTGCTACGTGATGCACGGGCACGCCGCAGCCGGGAAATGCGCCGTCCGTCAGCGCCGCGGCGGTGGCGCGGGTGCGCTGAAGCGGACTGGCGCGAACGTAGACCTCAGCCGCGTCAGGACAGCCCGTGCTCAGCAGCCCGAGCTGACGATAGCGATCGCCTTCCCAGCGTCCTTTATTCACCACAGCGCTGTAGCCATGGCCGGTCAGCTCACCATCGGCAGTGGTCCACTGCGTCCAGGGTTGCTGGCTGGCGGCTTCGATCTCTTTGCGATTGCCGGGCGTGGGCGGACGAACACCGTGACGGCTCAGTTCGACTACTTTCTCCAGCTGGTAATCCGCCGCCTGTGACGCCGGGCTTAGCAGCCAGAGAGAACTGAGGATCAGCGCGCAGCGGTACAGGGCAGGCATCGTCATTTATTCCTCCAGCGCCAGATTGCCGGTCAGCGCTTTTATTTTCGGGTAAAGGGCTGCATTGGACAGCAACACCGGGTTGCCGTTTTTCATTCCGTCATTACGCAGGTAATCATTGGTGACACCGCCTGCTTCACGCATCAGGACGATGCCCGGCAGACTGTCCCAGGGATGCATATGCGCTTCATAGTAGCCAATCAGCCGCCCGGCGGCCGCCCAGGCGCTGGTAAGCGCACCAGAACCGATACGAATAAACATGCCACCCTGTTCTGTTAAGCCGCGAATCAACCGCGAGGTACTTTCACCCGGTGTGCGGCTGGAGTTGCTGATGCCGAGTAACCCCTCGTTGAGATGCTGCGCGTCATGGGCCTGCAGACGGCTCTCATTAACCCACGCGCCCTGGCCCGCTCGTGCATGAAACAGCTCCTGATGGTTAGGATCGCAGACCACGCCGATCACCGGTTCGCCCTCACAGACGACGGCCAGCGAGACGCACCAGTTAGGCAGGCCATTGACGAAGCAGGCGGTGCCATCGATCGGATCAACTACCCAGATAAAAGGCGCGCCCTGGACCTCGCCGCCGCTCTCTTCGCCATAGACGGCATCCTCAGGAAAACGCTCGGCAATTAACGACTTAATTAATGCCTCAACGTTACGATCAGCCTCGCTGACCACATCCTGCAAATCCCTTTTGTGTTCCACTACCAATGTCTGACGCTGTTGATACCATGACAAAGCCCGGCTGCCCGCAGCACGGGCAATGTCGCAGGCGTAACGATAACGCGCGTCTATTTCAGAATGCGAAGCGGATGACATCTTTTCCTCTTATGATTTTTTTGCCATAACGAACGGAAGGTGCGCCTGAGCAGGCGGTCTGGCTGTAATGTTTTCTTAGCTATTGTTAAGAAAGGCTTCATTAAGCCGCAGATAAGCAGCAATGGCAAGATGGCGGGAAGTCAGGAAAGCGGCTTTTTATTCAGACGAAAGCTGGCATCCGCCAGCCCGGCAGCAGAGGATCGGGTTTTACAGGGTTCTGCTGGTCGCCAGCGCCATTAAACGCGGATAAAAAATAAAAAACAGCGCTTCCAGCTGATCATAATGTTCGGTGAAATCATGGTAGGAGTCACGCAGTGCCGCCAGGCGTGGACGGCGGCTGGCCATGCCGTGCAGCACCCGCTCAAGCCGTGCAGGCTGGGCATAATGCTCAAACCAGCGCTCACGCCACATCACAGCATTGAGTTCCTGAAATTCAGTGGGGGTATCTGGCAGTTGCGGCAGGATTTCGCGCTCGGCGGCGGCAGAAAACTGCACCAGCGTCTGATTGGGTGTGAAACGCTGCCAGTGACGCGCCAAAAAATGGTCCCAGATGACATCCAGTGTGATGGGTGCCACGCGATACGTTTCCGCACGGAACAGCTGACGGGCGCTGCGCACTTCCGGCAGCCCATCGGTCATCACATCCAGACGACGATGCATCAGAATGCCGTCTGCAACAGGTGCAGACCAGTGCTGGTGCGGGTTGCCACGCACAAAGTCGGCCATTAAATTGCCGAGTAAGGAGCTGTTGGCCAGCTTAGCCAGATGGAGATGCGCAAGAAAGTTCATGCCGCATTATAGGCTGAACTGCCTTAGCGCAGCCAGTTGTTCAGAATTGGTCGTTTTTCCGCTAAACTGTGCCGCCTGTTTTTGCCTGAGAAAGAACATTTCAATGCGTGTCGCTGATTTTGCTTTTGAACTGCCCGAATCCCTGATTGCTCACTATCCCCAGGCGCAGCGCAGTGGCTGTCGCCTGCTGTCGCTCGATGGCCCCAGCGGGGCCTTGTCGCACGGTGTTTTCACCGACGTGCTGGATAAGCTGAATCCAGGCGATCTGCTGGTGTTCAACAACACCCGCGTGATTCCGGCGCGCGTCTTTGGCCGTAAAGCCAGCGGTGGCAAAATCGAAATGCTGGTAGAGCGGATGCTCGACGATAAGCGCGTACTGGCACATGTGCGCGCCTCGAAAGCACCAAAGCCGGGCGCAGAACTGCTTCTGGGTGAAGATGAGAGCGTGAAAGCGACGATGGTGGCACGCCACGATGCGCTATTTGAGATTGTCTTTGATGATGAGCGCGCGGTGCTCGACATTCTCAACAGCGTCGGCCATATGCCGCTGCCGCCCTATATTGACCGTCCGGATGAAGAGCAGGATCGCGAGCTTTATCAGACGGTTTACAGCGCCCGTCCGGGTGCCGTCGCGGCCCCGACCGCCGGTCTGCATTTCGATGAACCGCTGCTTCAGGCGCTGAAAGAGAAGGGCGTTGAAATGGCGTTTGTGACGCTGCATGTTGGGGCGGGGACTTTCCAGCCGGTGCGTGTCGAGACCATCGAAGAGCATCACATGCACGCAGAATATGCCGAAGTGCCGCAGGAAGTTGTTGACGCGGTGCTGGCCTGTAAAGCGCGCGGCAATAAGGTGGTCGCCGTCGGCACCACCTCCGTCCGTTCGCTGGAGAGCGCCGCCAAAGCGAGTCAGGATGCTCTGATTGCGCCGTTCTTCGACGATACCCAGATTTTCATCTATCCGGGCTATGAGTATCAGGTGATCGATGCGCTGATCACCAACTTCCATTTGCCCGAATCGACGCTGATTATGCTGGTCTCGGCATTCGCCGGTTATCAGCACACCATGGCGGCGTATCACGCAGCCGTGGCTGAGCAATATCGTTTCTTCAGTTATGGTGACGCGATGTTTATCAGCAAAAATCCGCAGGCGCCGCTGGAAAAAGTGGGCGACTGATTTATTAACCGATAGCCGGAACCGCCTTAATAGCGTGAAGGTTGTATACATTGGACTGTTTCTCCAATGGGGGCTTTGTGAAATTTGAACTTGATACTACAGACGGGCGCGCACGCCGTGGCCGTCTGATTTTTGATCGCGGTGTGGTGGAAACCCCTGCGTTTATGCCTGTCGGCACCTATGGCACCGTGAAAGGCATGACGCCGGAAGAAGTGCAGGAGACTGGCGCACAGATCATTCTGGGCAATACCTTCCACCTCTGGCTGCGTCCGGGCCAGGAGATCATGAAACTGCATGGCGATCTGCATGATTTTATGCAGTGGAAAGGGCCGATTCTGACCGACTCCGGCGGCTTCCAGGTCTTCAGCCTGGGTGACATCCGCAAAATCACCGAAGCGGGCGTTCACTTCCGTAACCCGATCAATGGCGACCCGATCTTCCTCGATCCGGAAAAATCGATGGAGATTCAGTATGACCTCGGTTCCGACATCGTCATGATCTTCGATGAATGTACGCCCTATCCGGCGGACTGGGACTATGCCAAACGCTCCATGGAGATGTCGCTGCGCTGGGCGCGACGCAGCCGTGATCGTTTCGACAGCCTGGGGAATAAAAATGCGTTGTTTGGCATTATCCAGGGCTCGGTTTACGAAGATTTACGAGATGTCTCGGTGAAAGGTCTGGTAGAGATTGGCTTTGATGGGTACGCTGTGGGCGGCCTGGCGGTGGGTGAGCCCAAGCAGGACATGCACCGTATTCTTGAGCACGTCTGTCCGCAGCTTCCGCAGGATAAACCACGTTATCTGATGGGTGTCGGCAAGCCAGAAGATCTGGTTGAAGGCGTCCGTCGCGGCGTCGATATGTTTGACTGCGTGATGCCTACCCGTAATGCCCGAAATGGTCACCTGTTTGTGACTGAGGGTGTGGTGAAAATCCGCAACGCCCGATACAAAGATGACACTGCGCCGCTGGATGCGGAGTGTGATTGTTACACCTGTCGCAATTATAGCCGCGCCTACTTGTATCATCTCGACCGTTGTAACGAAATACTGGGCGCGCGTCTGAACACTATCCACAATTTGCGCTATTACCAGCGTCTGATGGCAGGTTTACGCCAGGCCATTGAAGAGGGTAAATTAGAACACTTTGTAACTGAGTTTTACCAACGGACGGGCAAAGAAGTTCCGCCATTAACGTCTGATAATTCATCAATGAGGGAAATTTAATGAGCTTATTCATTTCTGACGCCGTGGCTGCAGCTGGCGCACCGTCTCAGGGAAGTCCGTATTCTCTGGTGATCATGCTGGTGGTGTTTGGTCTGATTTTCTACTTCATGATCCTGCGTCCGCAGCAGAAACGTGCGAAAGAGCACAAGAAGCTGATGGATTCCATCTCTAAGGGTGATGAAGTGCTGACCAGCGGTGGCCTGGTAGGCCGCGTAACGAAAGTCTCTGACACGGGATACGTCGCTATCGCGCTGAATGACACCAATGAAGTCGTCGTTAAACGTGATTTCGTCGCTGCCGTGCTGCCTAAAGGCACTATCAAGGCGCTGTAATTCTTTCTTCCCTAAGGGAACTGCCGTGTTAAATCGTTATCCTTTGTGGAAGTATGTGATGCTGGTCGTCGTGATTCTCGTCGGCCTGCTCTATGCGCTTCCCAACCTGTATGGTGAGGATCCGGCCGTTCAAATCACTGGTGCGCGCGGAAGCGCCGCCAGTGAGCAGACGTTGGATCAAATTCAGTCCGCATTAAAACAAGACAATATCCAGAGCAAATCTGTTGCGCTGGAAAATGGTGCGATTACCGCGCGCTTCAACAATACGGATGTGCAGTTACGCGCCCGTGAAGCCATCATGAAAGCGCTGGGTGAGAACTACGTTGTCGCGCTGAACCTTGCGCCAGCCACGCCGCGCTGGCTGAGCATGCTGTCAGCAGAGCCGATGAAACTCGGTCTCGACCTGCGTGGTGGTGTGCACTTCCTGATGGAAGTGGACATGGACACCGCGCTCAGCAAGCTGCAGGAGCAGAATGCTGACACGCTGCGTAGCGATCTGCGCACCAAAAATATCCCTTATACCACCGTCAACAAAATCGCGAACTACGGCGTGGAAATTCGTTTCCGTGACGCTGCCAGTCGTGATGCGGCGATCTCCTGGCTCTCATCGCGTCATCAGGATCTGGTGATCAACAGCAGCGGCAGCGATGCGCTGCGTGCCACCATGAGCGATGCCCGTCTCAGCGAAGCGCGTGAATATGCGGTTCAGCAGAACATTACGATTCTGCGTAACCGTGTAAACCAGCTTGGCGTGGCGGAACCACTGGTTCAGCGTCAGGGCTCCGATCGCATCGTGGTTGAGCTGCCGGGTATTCAGGATACGGCGCGTGCCAAAGAGATTCTGGGCGCAACCGCGACGCTGGAATTCCGTCTGGTGAACACCAGCGTAGATCCTACTGCGGCGGCCAGTGGCCGTGTTCCGGGTGACTCAGAAGTTAAAGACATGCGTGATGGCCAGCCGGTCGTGCTCTACAAGCGGGTGATCCTGACCGGTGACCACATCACCGACTCGACGTCCAGCATGGATGAGTACAACCAGCCACAGGTGAACATTTCACTTGATAGCGCAGGCGGTAACATCATGTCCAACTTCACCAAGGACAACATCGGCAAGCCGATGGCGACCCTGTTTGTGGAGTATAAGGACAGCGGTAAAAAAGATGCTAACGGCCGTTCAATTCTGGTGAAACAGGAAGAGGTGATTAACGTCGCTAATATCCAGTCTCGCCTGGGGAACAGCTTCCGCATCACCGGTATCAACAACCCGAACGAAGCGCGTCAGCTGTCGCTGCTGCTGCGTGCCGGTGCGTTGATTGCGCCCATCCAGATTGTGGAAGAGCGTACGATCGGGCCGACCATGGGTCAGCAAAACATTACTCAGGGTCTGGAAGCCTGCCTGTGGGGTCTGCTCGCCTCGATCCTGTTTATGGTGGTGTTCTACAAGAAGTTTGGTCTGATTGCGACGAGTGCGCTGCTGGTTAACCTGGTGCTGATTGTCGGCGTCATGTCCCTGCTGCCTGGTGCGACCCTGACCATGCCGGGTATTGCCGGTATCGTGTTAACACTGGCGGTAGCAGTCGATGCTAACGTACTGATTAACGAACGTATTAAAGAAGAGCTGCGTAACGGGCGCTCGGTTCAGCAGGCAATTCATGAGGGCTACAAAGGCGCCTTCTCCAGTATTGTCGATGCGAACGTGACCACCCTGATCAAAGTTATCATTCTTTACGCGGTCGGCACCGGTTCGATCAAAGGCTTTGCTATTACCACCGCAATTGGTATCGCGACCTCAATGTTCACCGCGATTATCGGTACCCGTGCCATTGTTAACCTGGTTTACGGTGGCAAACGCATCAACAAGCTGTCTATCTGAGGAGTGCGTTGTGGCACAGGAATATAACATTGAGCAGTTAAACCACGGGCGTAAAGTCGTCGACTTTATGCGCTGGGATAAGCTGGCCTTCATCATTTCAGGACTGCTGATTCTTGCCGCGATTGCGATCGTGGGTGTGCGTGGTTTTAACTGGGGCCTCGATTTCACCGGTGGTACGGTGATTGAGATCGCGCTGGAAAAACCGGCCGACCTTGAAGTCCTGCGTGGTGATCTGGTGAAAGCGGGCTTTGACGAGCCGCTGGTGCAGAACTTTGGCAGCAGCCGTGACGTCATGGTGCGTATGGCACCGGTGACCGGCCCGGCGGGTACTGAGTTAGGCAATAAAGTGGTGTCGGTGATTAACCAGACTACCCAGCAAAACGCGACCGTTAAGCGCATTGAGTTCGTTGGCCCGAGTGTGGGTAGCGACCTGGCGCAGGCGGGTGCGATGGCGCTGCTGTCTGCACTGATTGCGATTCTGATCTATATCGGTTTCCGCTTTGAGTGGCGTCTGGCGCTGGGTACCGTGCTGGCGCTGGCGCATGACGTGATCATCACCTGCGGCCTGCTGGCGCTGTTCCGCATTGAAATCGACCTGACAATTGTTGCCTCGCTGATGTCGGTGATTGGCTACTCGCTTAACGATAAAATTGTGGTCTCTGACCGTATTCGTGAAAACTTCCGTAAGATTCGTCGCGGCAGCTCTTACGATATTACGAACGTGTCACTGACACAGACGTTAAGCCGTACCCTGATTACCTCGCTGACGACGCTGGCGATGATCCTCATCCTGTTCGTGTTTGGTGGTGCGTTGCTGAAAGGCTTCTCACTGACCATGCTGATTGGTGTGACGATTGGTACGATTTCATCCATTTATGTCTCTTCGGCGCTGGCGCTGAAGCTGGGCATGAAGCGTGAACATATGATGGTGCAGAAAGTCGAGAAAGAGGGCGCTGATCAGCCTTCTATCCTGCCTTAATCACGCGTCAGAAATAAAAACGGGCAGCCAACAGGCTGCCCGTTTTTTTTGCACCGCGGCTATGGGTTAGCGGGTGCGGCAGGGGAAGTCTGAGTCGGCGCATCCCCGGTTACGTTATGCACGCGGACATAACCCAATTGCTCCGGTGTCAGGCCACTGAGCCGCAGCGGGATGCTGGTCGAATGCTGGGGCAGCAACGAGGCCGGCACCGTGACGGTCTGGCTCAGACTGTCGCTGTTTAGCGGTTTACCGGTCGCTGGGTCGAGCTCACCCCAGATCACCGTCGCATGCAGGGCGGGCAGAGGCCGGTCGTCCATTGAACGCACAGTCAGGGTTGCCCGCGAGCCGCTGGCTTCAGCGGTCACAGGCGACAGCGTCAGTCGCAGTGTGCCGAGCTGGGTTTGCAGAGCCACTGGCGTTTTCGCCTGCGGCACCAGCCATGCGCCTTGTTGCAACTGACTGTTAAGCTGTCCCTGGATTTCCAGTGCACTGGCCTGCGTGGTCAGGTGCTGCATCTGCTGATTTAGCTGACTCACTTCCTGATGCAGCTCTTTGACCTGCGGATTGCCTGCCGTGGTGCTGCAGCCGCTCAGCGTTACCAGAGAGAGCGCCACCGGAATCCAAACCATCCTGCTCATAAGTTATCCTTGTCCGTTATTTTGGAATACGTAAAACCTGGCCAGGATAGATCTTATCAGGATGCGAGAGCATTGGCTTATTCGCTTCGAAAATCTTGTTATATTCGTTAGCGTTGCCGTAAACCTGTTTGGAAATCGCGCTCAGCGTATCGCCTTTTTTCACGGTGTACAGCTCTGACTCGACCGCGGTATCTGTCACGGTCACCTTGTCTTCAACTTTCGTGATGCCTGCAACGTTACCTGCAGCAATCAGAATCTTTTCTTTCAGCTCCTGGGACAGGCCATCACCGGTCACGGTCACGGTATCGCCATTGACCTTGACGTCGACCTTGTCGCTGTCAGGCAAGCCGAGCTTGTTAATGTGATCCTGCAGCTTTTTATTCTGGTCATCTCCGCCGTTTACCGCGTCCCAGAGTTTTTCACCGGCTTCTTTCACAAAGTTAAACAGACCCATACAACCTCCAGAGTGTTAGTGGAAAATTTTACTTGCAGCTCTTAAAGCGTAGTCCCTTTTGCCGCAGACGAAATTTAGCCGCGTTTATCCTGCGATGAGAAGCCCGGTAAAGGCACGGAAGAGATTTTGTTGATTCGCAGTTCGCGCTACACTGTCAGACCCATCACTCTCGCGTCAGGAAACGTCATGCATTGCCCATTCTGCTCCGCTGTGGACACCAAAGTGATTGATTCTCGTCTGGTTAGTGAAGGCTCTTCGGTGCGTCGCCGCCGCCAGTGCCTGATGTGTCATGAACGCTTCACCACCTTTGAGGTGGCGGAACTGGTGATGCCACGCGTGGTGAAGAGCAATGATGTGCGCGAGCCTTTTAATGAAGACAAAATGGCCAGCGGGATGATGAAAGCGCTTGAGAAACGTCCGGTGAGTGCCGATGCGGTTGAAAGCGCTGTGAACCATATTAAAACGCAGTTGCGCGCGACTGGCGAACGTGAGATCCCCAGTAAACTGATTGGCAATCTGGTGATGGATGAGCTGAAGAAGCTCGACAAAGTGGCCTATATTCGCTTCGCCTCAGTTTACCGCAGCTTTGAAGATATTCGTGATTTTGGCGAAGAGATCGCCCGGTTACAGGATTAAACCATGGATGAACTTTACATGGCGCGCGCGCTGGAACTGGCGCGACGCGGTCGTTTTACGACCATGCCGAACCCCAATGTCGGCTGCGTGATTGTGCGCGATGGCGAAGTAGCAGGCGAGGGCTGGCATCAGCGTGCCGGTGAACCGCATGCCGAAGTTCACGCCCTGCGCATGGCGGGCGAAAAAGCCCGTGGTGCAACCGCCTATGTCACGCTGGAGCCCTGCAGCCATCATGGTCGCACACCGCCCTGTTGTGATGCGCTGATTGCTGCTGGCGTTAGCCGTGTTGTGGCTGCGATGCAGGACCCCAATCCGCAGGTCGCAGGACGCGGGCTGCACCGTCTGCATCAGTCAGGCATTGCGGTCAGCCACGGCCTGATGATGCCGGAAGCGGAAGCGCTGAATCGCGGCTTCCTCAAGCGGATGCGCACCGGCTTTCCCTGGATTCAGCTCAAGCTGGGCGCGTCACTGGATGGCCGCACGGCAATGGCCAGCGGTGAAAGCCAGTGGATAACGTCGGCTGCGGCCCGCCGGGATGTCCAGCGTCTGCGTGCGCAAAGCGCCGCCATCCTCAGCAGCAGCGCTACGGTGCTGGCGGACGATCCCTCGCTGACGGTGCGCTGGTCTGAACTTGATCCGGAGAGCCAGTCACTGCTTGATGAACAGCAACTGCGTCAGCCGGTGCGGGTGATTGTTGACAGTCAGAATCGCGTCACGCCGCAACATCGGCTCATTTCTCAGCCGGGCGAAACCTGGCTGATGCGTCATCAGCCGGATCAACAGCACTGGCCCGCTGAGGTGACGCAGATTGCCGTGCCGCTGCGCGAACAGCAGCTGGATCTGGTGGCGATGATGATGCTGCTGGGACAGAAACAGATTAACAGCGTCTGGGTTGAAGCGGGTGCCTCACTGGCCGGGGCGCTGTTGCAGGCCGGGCTGGTCGATGAACTGATTGTTTATCTGGCACCTAAGCTGTTGGGTCATGAAGGACGTGGCCTGTGTCAGCTGCCGGGGCTCAGCTCGCTCGCTGACGCGCCTGCCTTCCGTTTCAGCGACGTCCGGCAGGTCGGTGACGATTTACGCCTGACCCTGACACCCCAATAACACGGTCGGAAAAGCGAGAGCACGCCGCCCAAGAGTATGATAGAATCCGCCCCCCTGCGCGGGGCTAACCAAACCCCTGAAAGGATAAGTATGAAAGTTATCGAAGCTGCTGTTGCAACGCCTGAGGCCAATGTTGCCATCGTTATTGCGCGTTTTAACAACTTCATTAATGACAGCCTGCTGGATGGCGCAGTTGATGCCCTGAAACGTATCGGCCAGGTCAAAGATGACAATATCACCGTAGTCTGGGTGCCAGGTGCCTACGAACTGCCTCTGGCAGCCCGTGCGCTGGCTAACTCCGGCAAATATGATGCGATTATCGCACTCGGCACCGTCATTCGTGGAGGCACTGCCCACTTCGAATATGTGGCGGGTGAAGCCAGCTCCGGTATCGCCAGCGTTGCCATGAACAGCGAGATTCCTGTCGCGTTTGGCGTGCTGACCACTGAAAGCATCGAGCAGGCCATTGAGCGTGCCGGCA
>Ga0308170_10000343_pt1 | contig 68118 bp, 64 predicted proteins | sample PhyBR2_2_FD_202136 | JGI IMG/M metagenome (GOLD analysis project Ga0308170, IMG submission 202136) | Phyllosphere microbial communities from UC Gill Tract Community Farm, Albany, California, United States - DLSLSB.R2 | ecosystem: Host-associated > Plants > Phyllosphere > Unclassified | place... | reverse complement strand
TCGAGGCAAAAAAAAAGGGGGGGGGGAGAAGGAAAGGCGAGCGCGGCTCGAGAGAGGGCGAGAGAAAGGACGAAGGGGAGGGAGGCCGTGTCACGAGGACAGGCAGGAGGAAAGGGCGACGGCGAAGAGAGGTGCAGGTCGTCGATGCAGGGTAGGTAAAGGCGAGGGAGGGGAAGGCGAGGAGAGGGGTCCGTGCGCGCGAGCTCTACTCGGCGGTGAGCTGCTGCTGCTTGACGGCCTCGTCGTACCGGCGCTCGGTCTCGCGCACGACCTCGACGCCCGTGCGGATCGCCTCGTCGATCGTGCAGCGCTCTTTGCGCGGCGAGAACTTGAGCCCGAGGACTTCGCCGATCTCGTCGGTCGCGACGAGGATGCGGTCGAGGTCGGCCTTGGTGTGCGCCGCCGAGATGCAGAAGCGCACGCGCGACGAGACGAGGGGCGTGCTGTCGGTGTGCGAAGGAGGAGGAGGGGGCGAAGGCGAAGGCGAGGAGGGAACGAGGTCGAGGAGGAGGAGGGGGAGGTGAAGGACAGGCTCGTTAGGACATGCTCGTGAGAGAGACGAGAGGAAGGGGACGAGAGGACGCACGCAGGGTAGGCGACGACGACGACGATGATCTTGTGCCGCTCGAGCACTGCGAGCACAGAGGAAGGAAGTTAGCGCGTGCGCGACGAGAGCGAAAGATGGGGCTTTTTAGACTTGCTGAGTCGAGAGAACTGCCCCATCTTGGCGGGCGCGAAGAGAAGACACGGCACAATCGGAGAGTCCTCGTGGCCATAAATGATGAAGCCCAAGCGCTTCAACCCGTGCGACAGGTACCGTGCGTTGAAGGCGAGGCGGCGCAGGCGGTCTTGTCCGTCTCTGCCGTCCATGACGTGCGCCGGGAGCTTGCTGAGGGCCGGCACGATCGACACGGCCGAGGGACCCATGATGGATCCCATCGACGTGACGATCTGGGCGAGGATCGGGGGCGACATCGCCTCGGCGTAGTTCTGGGCGTGCGACGAGAGGCGCAGCGCCGAGATGAGCTCGTGCGAGCCGGCGATGTAGCCACCCGAGGCGCCAAACGCTGCAGGGGAGGGAAGGAGAGTCAGCATCGTCGACGAGGGGGAGGCGGCCCGAGCGCCTCGTGATTGCACAGCTCGACGACGACGCCGACGCCGCCGCCGCCGCCTGAGCTCTGCAGCAGGGGAAGCAGGGACGCACACTTCGTGAACGTGCCCATGAGGATGTCGACCTTGCGCGGGTCGAGGCCGAAGTAGTCGCACACGCCGCGGCCGCGAGGTCCGAGCGCGCCGACCGAGTGCGCCTCGTCGACGTACAGGTAGAACTGCGCGCACACATGTGAAGCGTCAGTACGAGGTGCGCAAACGAGGAGGCAAGCGCAAGGAGAGAGAGAGAGAGAGACGCACCTTGTAGATGTCCTTGAGCTCGAGGATACGCGGGAGGTCGACGAGCGTGCCCTCCATCGAGTACAGGCCCTCGACGATGAGGAGGATCTTCTTCCACGGGCGGTGCGTGCGGGGCTGGCCCTGCGAGATGCACTCGCGCAAGAGGTTCTCGAGGTCGTCCATGTCGTTGTGCTTGTACTGGCGCACCATGGCGCCCGACAGGCGCGCGCCGAAGCGGATGGACGAGTGGTTGAGCTCGTCCGAGATGATGAGGCACCCTTTGCACATGAGGGCCGGGAGCGTCGTCGAGTTGGTCGCAAAGCCCATCGAGACGATCATCGAGTCCTCGACGCCGAGGAACTCGGCGACGAGGCGCTCCGACTGGATGTGGAGCGCGCTCGTGCCGACGTCGTTGCGCGCGCCGTGCAGCGAGACGCCCATCTCGCGCACGATGACCTCGGCCTCGTCGGCGCACGGGCCGCGCGACTGGGCGAACCCGAGGTAGTTGTACGACGAGACGTTGAGGGCCTGGGTCGTCTCGCCCGTAAAGACAAAGTCGTGGAAGTGGTTGGTCGGCGTGCGGTCGAGGCAGATGGCCGTGCGCGCGGCGACGCCCGTCACCGGGCGGGCGAAGCAGTCCTCGAGGCGGAGCTTGAGGCGGCGCGTGTAGAACGAGTCGAAGTCGGAAAACAGGGGCGCGTAGCCGTTGCTCGGGCGCAGGTGCGAGTACGACGCCGGGAACAGGCGCTTGCCGATGAAGTCGCGGATGTGGCCGAGGACGAAGAGGAGGGCGTCTGTGAAGCGAGGCGGGTCGGTCAGCGCTGCTCTCGCTCGCTCGCCCAGAGAAAAGAGAGGTGGACGAGGACGCACAGGACAAGTACGTGTGCAGGTAGACCCAGACGCTCGGCTCCTCGTCGCTGGCGCGCAGGCTCGCGCCCGGCGTGTGCTGCGAGATGGTGCGGTGGGCCGGGTCGACGTCGTAGCCGTACTCGGAGTGGCGCAGCGAGTACGGGTCGTCCGGGTTGGGCACAAAGTCGACGTCGAACGACGTGGTCGGGAGGCGCGTCGCCGAGATGCTGCTCGGGGTCGGCATCTCGGTCGCGACGCCCTTCCAGGCGGTCGAGCGCTCCGAGTCGGTGCTCGTGTCCGAGTGGGCGGCGTCCGAGTTTGCGCGGTTGCGGCGGTGGGTCGACGCCGTGTCGTACGAGATGAGGCTCGACGAGCGCGACGGGCTCGAGTTGCGGGCCGAGAGGGCGGCCGAGTTCGAGTCGCGCGACTGGAGCTGGGTGAGGTAGCTGGCGGCGTCCTGCGGGCGAAGAGGCGGCGGCAAGAAACCGCACACGAGTCAGCATGAGCACCTTGCAGTTCAGAAGAGTGAGTGAGGGGACGCACCATGGCACTAGAGACGCTCGTGGTCGCGTAAGCCTTTGACGAGCCGCTCGGCGAGGGCGAGCTGGCGCCGGGGCCGCCTTTGCGCTTGATCATCTGCGGGTAGACAGGGGGTCAGTAGGTGCTCAGGATGGATGACCGCGGCAAAGAAAAGGGCTTGTGCGCACCTGCTTGAAGGCAGCGAGGCGACGCTTGTCGGAAGACGGCGCGAGCGATGAGGAGAGATCGGAAACCGTCGTGGGCAGCGGCGGGGTTGGGGCGAGCGGGTAGCCGAGAGGGGAATCCGCGGCGGTGGTTGCTGGGATTGCTGCGGTGAACTTGACGGTAGCTGTGCAGCGGTGCGCGGCGTGTGTGAAGAGCGAGGACGAGGCGGGAGGAGCTGGCTGGCCCTTGCGAACGGCGCGCCAAAGCCGAGGTCGTGACGGTCCCTCGCCTCCCTCGCCGAGCTCCCTCTCCCTCCCTCTCGCACCTCTGCTGTGCTGCAGGATAGCTCCCTACGCGCCAATGCTCCCCCTGCACCCGCACCACCGCACCGCACACCCCCACGCCCACCCGCCGACGAGCTCGCCCCGGCTCACTCAGCTCCGTCCGCCCGCCGCCCGAGCGAGCGAGCGATCTCCGCCCCGCCGCCCAAACAACTCGGCCCTCGCCGCCATCGCGCACATCAGGGCCAGGGCCGGCCCTCTTCATGCTCGACCGCACTCGCCAGCTCGAGCGCCCGCGTCGTCGCACCTCCAACAGCGCCCTCTCAGCTCGACCTCCCCGCCCGACCCCGAGGACAACACCACGGCCGACGATCGCCTCGCTCCACCGCGACTCGCACCTCGCGCCCTTCCCCTACACCGACCAGCTCGAGCCGCACGGCGACGGCGCACGGCAGGCTCGAGCGAGCGGCGTCGGGTCGTCGTCGTCGTCGTCGGGGCGAACGAGACCTGGTCTCTCGATGCTCACGGCGAGCGAGGCGGGCTCGAGTGTGGCCGAGGGAAATCTCCATCGTCTTGTCTTCGTCCACGCAGTGTCGAGCCGCACCTCTACGAGCGCCAACGCGCGCACGCCCGAGAGAGCTGACCCTTGCTCTCGCAGAGCGACCCGTCCTCCTCGCCCCTGTCGCCGGCTGTTTCGGGCACGGCCCTTCCCACACGAGCATTCAGTGCGTCCCGACACACCGCAACCTCCGCCGCAGTCACCTCCTCTCGTCCTTCGACCTGCGCCTTCACTCGACTCTCCCCTTCCTCGCGTCGACCTCTCCCAGCCGTCCGCCTTATCTCGCCCTCGCCTGCCAGCCTCGACGTAGCACGACCACGTCCTCGTCCGAACGTGCACGAGGAGCGCGACCTCTTTGCAGATTGGCTCGAGCGCGTCGCCTTGTCGTAGATCCTCTTCTCCTGTCGCTGTGCAACCACCTCTTCGTCCTCTGGTCGCGCCGCACCTTCGAGAGCAGCAAAAGAGAAAGCCGTCGAGCATGCCGCCGTTGCTTGGAAGCGCTCGCGGCAGGTTGTCCGGGAGCGAAAAAAGAGAAAGGCGTGACTGGGGATCGAACCCAGATTGCTCGGAAGCAGAAGACAATCAGAACCGAGTGTACTAGCCATTATACTATCTCGCCTTGCTTGGTGCGGTCAGGACACAGTACAAGTCGTATACAGCAGCAGTAAGATCTGGTAGCGATCCTTCTCCAGCGACGACAAGAGACGAGCGAGCGCGGTCGCGCCGACTGTCTAGCTCGTCGGTCGACATGCAGCTGAGCTTTCTTGTCTCTCGAGACGGTGTCACGGGAAAGAGCGCGAGCGTCGGCGAGGCCAACTCGAGGCTCGTGCGCTGCGCTCCTCGAGCGCTTCCCTCTCTCAGCTCACGCTCTCTCGGCTGGGCTCCTCGCTCGCAGGGACGAGACGCAGTACGGAGAAACCCGGAAGCTTTGCGAGGAAGGATCTGCGACGAGAGGGGGAGCTGGGAGAAAGAGGACGGGGACCGACACAAGGCGAGAGAGAGGGAAAGGAGAGAGAGAGAGAGAGAGGTCGCAGGAAGGGAGAGGGGATGTATGCGGAGTGGAACAGGCGAAGCGCAATGGAGGTGGACACGAGAAGAGGAGAGGCGAGAGCGATTTGACGAGGGGCGAGAGGAAGAGGGGAGGGTGAACGAGGGCGAGGGCGAGGCGAAAGGCGAAGAGGGCGAGCAGGGGTGGCTCATGCAGACGACGACGGCGTCGTGCTCGTGATCGAGGCGCACGCCGTGTCGAGGATCGGCTGGGCCGGCGTCGCCTTGGGCGAGATGGTCCGGGGGGCTGCGAGCACGACGAGGAGACGAGGAGTCAGCCAGGCAACAAGAGACGACGAGCGTGCGGCGAGAGCGAGACGCACCTTCACGAGGCGAGAGCGACTCCTTGCGCGGTGCCGAGGGCGCGTCCTTCTTGGCGGCGGCGGGAGTGGCCTCCTCCGACTGAGGCGCCTCGACGGTCGACTCCTCGGTCGGCGCTGCGTCGGCGTCCTTCTCGCCGTTGACCTCGACAGCGGCGGGTGCGGGCTCGGCATCGGCAGGAGCGGGTGCGGCGGCAGTGCTCGCCTCGGGCTCGTCGACCTTGTCGGCGGGCGCCTCGGCCGCGGCGTCGTCCTTCTTGTCGGCGACGGCGGGCTCGTCACGCTCGACGGCAGGCTCGGCGGCACCGTCGGCGTCGGGCGCGACGTCCTTGGCCGACGACGACGACGACGACGAGGTGCGCTCCTTCTCCTTGCGCTCGTGCAGCGCCTTGACTTCGGCGCGCGCCTCCTCAAAGTCCTTCTCGACGTCGTCGTTCTTCTGCGCGTTGGGCAGGAGCCACTCGGGCCACGTCTGGGCGAGGCGAACGAAGCGGCCCTTGGGCGACACCTCGAGGACGGGCGTCATGCGCATCGTCTCGACGACGATCGAGAGGTCCGAGGTGAGGTTCTTGATGCGGTTGAACGACGCGATGAGCGGGACCGAGATCCAGCCTGCGGCGTCCATCTGCGAGCGAGAGGGAAGAAGAGGGTCAGCGAGGGCTCGGGCTCGAAGAGGAGGAGGAGGAGGAGGAGGAGGAGGAGAAGGCGAACTGCCGACGCACCGACTGGCGAAGGAAGAGGTCGCGGCACAGGTTGTCGATCGAGAACCACCACTCGAGTTGGCCGAGGAGCCAGTACCGGGTCGGGTCGAGCATGCGCGGGTCGAACGGCGGCTGGCCGGGCTGGCCCTGCTGACCCTGGGTCGGCTGCGGGAGCTGCTGCGCCGCGACCGGATAGCCGAACTGGTCGACGATCGGGTTGCCGTTGGCGTCGAGCTCGACGGGGACGGGGACGTAGCCGGCGGCGAGGGCGACGGCGTGCTGCTGCTGGAACTGGCGGTTGAAGCCGGCGCCGTTTGCGCCGCCGCGTGCGCCGCCGCGCCCTCGCACTGCGCCGCCGCGCCCGCGTCCTCGGCCGGCGAACTGCTGCTGCTGGTGCGCCGGAACGAAAGCGGGAGGTTGGCGAGGAAGCTGGGCCGAGTCGCTCCCGCTCGCCGACGGCGTGTTGGTCGTCGCCGGCGTCGAGCCGGTCGGCTCGGACGGCGCCGAGGCCGAGGCCGGCTTGCCGGTCGTCGACGAGGATGCGGCAGGCGTCGCGCCGCCGAACGGGCGGATGACGCCCTCGGCGTCGACGCTCGTGTCGAGCGGTGCGGTCCGAGAATTCGGGCCCGCGCCGGCGGCCTTCTTGCCCTTGCCCTGCTGCGCGGCCGGCGCGCCCTTGACGGCCTGCGGGGCCGCGCCTGCCGCGCCCTTGCCCTTGCCCTGCTGCTGCGCCGGCTGCGCGCCCTTCTTCTCGCCGCCGGTCGCCGCCGCGCCCGCAGCTTTTGCCGCCTTGACGGCGCGCTTGGCGGCTTGACCCGGCGCCGGCGCGTTGACGGTGATGTCGGCCTTGATCGGGATCCACTTGCTCTTGTCGCCTGCGAGCAGGGGCTCGGAGTCAGCTGCGAACGAGGGGAAGAACAAGGGGAAGAGGGGACGAGGTGGAGAAACGCCGCACGCACCTTTCTTCTTCTTGCCGCCGGCCTGCTGCTGCACCGCAGGCTTGTCGTCCTTGGCCGACTTGGCCTTGGGCTCGTCCTGCTTGACGGCGTCCTCGGGCGCCGGCCAGCTCGTGGCGTCCTCGCCGGCGACGACGAGCGGCTTCGACGAGCCGCTCGTCGCAGGCGTCGCCGTCGACGACCAGCCCATCGCGCTCGCCGTCCGACTCGAAGACGGCGACGGCTTGGCCGTGGTCGTAGGCGCGCCGTCGCCGTTGACCGCCGCCGCCGCCGCCGCGGGCGCCTTGCCCTTGTCCTCCTTGGACTGGCTCGGCCGCGGCTCCTGCTTCTTTTTCTGCGCCTTCTCGGCCGGCTTCTTGCCCTCGTCCGGCGCGAGCGTGTCGGTCGTCGACGCCGGCGCCGCGTCGGCCGCGGCGGGTGCAGGCGAAGGGGGAGCGGGCGCGGACGCGGCGGGAGCCGGCTCGGACGCCTGCGCGAGCTGGTCCTTGCGCACGCTCCAGACGTTGACGGCCGGTGCCGACGGCGCCTTCTTGACCGGCTGCTCGACGTCGCGCTGCTCCTTCTCCTCGGTCGGCGACGGGGCCTGCGACGGCGGGAGGACGAGGACCTCGACGGCGGCGTCGCTCGGTGCGGCGGCGGCGGGAGCGCTCGTCGCGCCGAAGTTGGGCGACGGCAGGATGCCGTTCTCCTCGTCGTCGGCCCAGCTCGCCGGCTTGAGCGTTGGCCGGCCCGCCGCCGACGACGCCGCCTTCTTCTCGCCCTTGCCCGCGCTCGACGACCCGGCGCGAGCTCGCCCGGCGGCGACCTTGCCCTTGGGCGCCGCGCCGCTCTCGGCCGTGCTGCCCGACTCGTCGACGACGGCGGTCTTGCGGCCCTCGCCGCCCTTCTTGCCGCCGTCCTTGGCGAAGCTCTTCTTGCTGCCGAGCCGCGAGACCGCCGCCGGCTTGTCCTTCTTCTCGACGGTCTCCCACGCACCCTCGTCGTCGTCCTGCCCGGCTGGCGAGGCCGAGGCGGCCGGGCCTGCGGCGGAGGGCGCGTGCGAGTTGCCCTTGCTCGCTGCCCGTGCTCGCGCGGGCAGGTCGCCGTTCTTGGGGCCCGAGTGGGGGCGGGCGTTGGCGCGCCAGTTGTCCGAGGCGTTGGCCTTGGAGATGGGCGCAGAGCGGGGCACGGATGAGGACGGGGGGGGGTGGGTTGCTGGTGCGACGTCGGCGGGGGAGGAAGGAGGAGGGGTCGAGTCGTCGTGCGAGGGAGAGTCGGTGGGCGCGGATGCGCGCTTGGCCCAGGTAGCCATGATTGCGACTTTTTGACTCGGCGACGCGGTCTCGCAGGCGGAGCTGGCGAAGGGGCGACGACGAGGGCGGCGGTGCGCTGGAGGAGGAGGACGCTCACGCGCGACTGGTGGGGGAAGGCGGTTGTTGCTGACGGCGGGAGGACAGTGAGTGCCTGCTGTGCGGTCGGCTTGGCACGGGCTGGTCTGCGCGAGTCGCGAGTGTGAGAGCGCGGAGAGGGCGAGCCGGCGGGCGAGAAGAAAGTCGACGGCAAGGCGCCGACTCTGGTAAATCAAACCAGGCTTTCTGCAGCTTCTGCTTCGAGTCTTACGCAGTGTCAAGTAGGTACCAGCTGCAAAGAAGCCAGAACGAGAAGTTTCGCAAACGACAAAGCAAGGCAGTGATGCAACGGTATCAGTATGCTAAGCAGGTCCTGTTGTCTCAAGCAAAGGGGATCTAGCTCATCGGTAGAGCGCTCGCTTAGCACCATCGTGTGCGAGAGGCGCAGGGTTCGACTCCCTGGTTCTCCAGCTACTTTTTGCCCTTCGCCGGGACGAGCCTTCCAGCATCCCGGCCAGCGTGAGCGGCCTTACTTTTGCACGGAAGGCTCTGCTCGAGACGAGCGCAGGGTCGCCCCCGTCCAACGCGACCAGCGCGCGACGATTCGGATCTGGACTGGCGGGCTTGACTACGTTGGCCGAGCGTCGTCGCTCGCGCGCGCTCCCCTGGACGCGCAGGAATGCACAGATCACATCATGGTCGATGAGGGACTCTGTGAGGCTAGCAGACTCGATTGCAGGCACCACCTTCTACACCGCAAAGTCGCGCGGGTCCTTCTCGCGCTCCGAGCCCGCCTTGGTGCTGAACTCCTCGTCGTCCGGGCCCTCGTAATGGACAGAGCGCTGGTGCTGGACCGTGATCTGCAGCGGAACAGGAGGCTGCGCGTTGGCGCCCGAGAGGTGCTGGAGGGCGATGCCGGGCCCGATGCTCGAGCGCACTTTGCTGGCGGCGATGCCGGCGCGGTTGATGTAGACGTTCCCCGGCATCTCGCCCGACGAGCCGAGACGATTCGTGACGGCGCGACGCGTCGCGGTCGAGAAAGTGAAGAGGGAAAGGGCGGAAAGGGCGGCCTGAGCGGGCGAAAGACGCGCTCGTCAGCGAGTCGCCCTCGGCCGGGAGCCGCTTGGCACGAGTGGTCAGGACGCTCGAGGGAATGGGACGTACACCTGGCGTCCAGAAGGCGTTGTTCAAGTAGCTGAGGAGGTCGTACTCGCCGTAGACGATCATGATGATGGCCGTGATCAGGCTCAGGAGCGTCGTGTAGGCGGCCGTGCGCACGAAGATCCACGAGAGGTGTCGAAGGAGGGTGTCTGTCTCCGGGTTGAACCCTCGGATCCTCGCGCGCAGCGCCCAAGCGCAGGCGAGCGAGATCGAGAGGTCGGCGATGGCGCTCGAGAGCATCCACATGGCCGACGCGCCGTTGTACGAGATTATCTGATGGTCATAAGGGACGAAGAGTAAGTACGTGCAGCTGTTAGGGTGGTTCTCGGAGGAGAGGCAGGCGCCGAGCGGCGTCGACGTCGACGAAGAGCGGGGGAAGAGCTCACGAGGTCGCTCTCTTCGGCTCCTGCCGCGTACTGTGGGGGCGAGGTGTTCAGCGCGCGCTCTTATAGACCTTGAAAAGGAGTCGGGACGCACAAGGAAACCATTGGCGCAGGTGAACGAGCAGCCGACGAGCACGAGGAGGACGAGCGCCGCGATCCAGCCCCAGAACGCGAGGCGCACGCGCCGATCTTGGATGAGCTGCAGGAGTGCGAGTCAGCCTACGGAGCCATGGCTCGAAGGGGAAGAACCTAGACGAGCAGGGACGTACTGCACCAGCCCGTGCGGCAAGGAACACCTCCGAGACGGTCGAGATCAGGCCGTTGAGCAGCGGCAGGAGGTTCCAGACGTCGCCGTTGGAGAGCGTGTCGAACGTACGGTCTTGACTCACTGTGTGCGCGTGTAAAAAGAGAGGTCAGCTGCCCGTGCACGGTGCAATTGGCTGCGACTTCGCCGAGAGGCAGGAGGAGGGCCGAGCGAAGGCTCGTAGCTCCACCCCAGCTCGTCGTGCGCCCGTACGGATAGAACTAGATTGAGACGAAGTACATACCTCCAGCGACGTAGGCTTGCTGGAAACAGATGGCCGTGTAGATCAGATTCAGGGCGAGCGAGGTCAGGAGGGCTGCCTTGGCCCAGCGCGTGTGCAGGCCCAGCTCGCCGCTCAAGAAGTAGCTGACGATCATTTGAAGGAAGACGCCGAACAGGACCAACTGGACGAGGTAGCCGGCCTGGTTGGGTCCTGTTGCGAGCGAGGAGGTCAGCTCGAGAAGCGGTCAGCTCGAGGTGCGGTGGTGCACGGCACAGCTTCGGCAAGCTTACCCATGATGAGAGTTGCGGCGTGTTGAGACGCCGACAGAGTAGGAAAGTCGTCCATTGGCGGCGAAGAGAGCTGCGCGCGCGAGGCAAAGTCAGCCTGGCTCGAGAAGGGGACCGAGCGGCTTGCGGGCCGAGGCCCTCGGCCGACGTAGGAGAGCGCACCTGGAAGTCTCGAGGCGCCCTGTGGTGGCTCTTTCACCGGCTTGAGGAGAGGGAGAGAGTGTGGAGAGAAGGAGAGCGCGCAGCGAATGCAGGTGCGGCGAGGTGCGCGCTGACTCCTCCCTGCGCCGTCGGCAGACAGCGAAGGGGAGCGTGCTGGCTATTCCGGGCACAAAGGGCACTAGCCTTCGCTCCGCAGCACAAGGACGAGGGCGAGAAGCTTGAAGGAAAGGTGCAAGCAAGAGGCTCGAGCGAGCGACGAAGGCCCGATCGTCGTGCACGGCCCTCCCCGCGTTCCAGCAACCCGATCGAAGCCTCCTACAGCAGGTGTACTACCTAGCCCCGACACTGGCGTGCGAGCGTCAGTCGCGCGCGCGTAGACGAGCGCGAGCGACGACTAGAAGAGGGGAAGGCTCCACTTGGGAAGGCCGACTCGCTCGTTCCCTTCCGGCTGCGGGCGCTCAGGCCTCTTCTTTCCGACAATGCGCTCGCTCGTCGATCAATGTCACAGGGGCTTCGTGCTCTCTGATGAGCTGCGGAAGCCATGATCGACGAGCTGCAGATGCAAAGCGGACCGCAGCAGCTTTCGCAACAGGCATCCGCGGTCGAGCTCGCATCGGGACGACGCTCTGCGTAGCCGCCCTCCTCGCAGGCTCAGACACTTCATGCTATCGTACGCTCGCTACGAGATAGGTAGAGTCACGGCTCAATGTCCCAACCTCGCTCGCCCCTCCAGTCCATCCTGCGCTCGCTGTCGTCGGGCGTGCTCGTCGCCATGCTCGCCTTCCCCAGCTCCAGATCCACGTCGTCACTCTCTGTCACTCGATGCCGCTCGACGGTGACGAGCACCGATGGCACCGTGCGCGCCGGCATGGACGTGAGCTCGTGCTCGCTCACGAGACCCGGCCGTCTCACCGACACGCCCTTCGAGTCGTACGCGTGCACACTCCGCTTGACGTAGATGCCATCTCCTCGTGGCGCCGGCGTCCGCTCCGACGAGCCGCCGAGGCGAGAGTCGATCGCGCGGCGCGAGGCGAACGAGAACGAGAGCAATGACAAGCCGTACAAGGCGGGCTGCGGGAGGAACGTCAGCAAGGCGGCCCAGTGCGAGAGGAGGACGAAAAATGAGCAGGAGAGGAGCGCACCATTGGAAGCCATAGCTGCGGGAGAGCACGAGAGAGAAGTGAGCTCAGGCCCCGACAGCACAAGCTCGAGGAGGAAGCGCCGAACGCACCCCGATGGCGATGAACCCGAGCGTGTCGTCGTCGCCCCAGATCGAATTTGCGATGGCGCCTGCGATGCTCAAGATCGTAGTGTACGACGCCGTCCGGACGGCGAGGAAAATGAGGCGTCGGAGCAAGGTGTCGGTCGTCTCGTTGAAGCCGTGGATGCGGCTACCGAGCGCTCGAGCGAAGGCGAGCGAGTTCGAAAGGTCTGCGACGGCGCTCGACCACAGCCAGAGCGCCGACGCTGTGTTATAGTCGAGCGCCAAGCTCGGAACGTCGTCTGCGCCGGCGAGGTTGTACTGCGCGAGCGGCTCGCTCGTGAGCGACATGCCCTGCGCCTCGACGTCCTGTACAGAGTCACGCAGGAGAGAGAGCGACGGAGAGAACGTACCAGGCAGCCATCGGCAGTGACTATGCCGCTCGCGGCGAGCACGAGGAGGATCACGCAGCTCTGCCACGCCCAGAACAGTAGACGATACGGTCGGCTCGTAATGAGCTGATTGAAGTCGCCATGCAGTCAGTGAGTGCAGCTGTCGAGCGCTGAAGGCGAGAAAGAGGTCGAAAAATGGACGCACGGACCCCGCCTTGATCGCCAAAAAGCCCTCCGAGAGCGAGGCGATGAGGCCGTTGAGCACGCTCAGAGCGTTCCAGGCGATGTTGCCGCTCGACAGGTAGTAGAAGGACCGGTCTTGCGACACTGCGAGACGAGCGAGCGCGATGAGCGAAGGACGGCGGGTCCTTCGAGGCAGGGGGTCCGAGCGGGGAGACAACGCGCACCTGCCGAGTCGAACGCCTCGAAGAAGCACAAGCCCGTGTAGGCGGAATTGAGCAAGAGCGAAGCATGCATCGCAAGTCGCGCAGGTCGAGATTGCGCCCGCAACGCGCCTGAGCGCCATCCCTCGAAGAACATCGAGACGAACGCGCCGTAGAGCAGCATCTGGACGTTGTACCCGCACGCCGTTGGTCCCTGCACGTGCACCGACGAGGTCAGCTCTGACAGTGGACCAGCGAGGATGAGGTACGAGCGGTGCGCACCATGATGAGCGTCGCCATCGACTGCGGAGCCGCCTGGGAAGGGAGGTCTGGCCCGGCGCCGTCGGCGAGCGAGTCCATCGTGTAGTCGGCTCGAGCAGGATGAGGTCGAGTTGAGCTCGAGCGAGACGAGCTGGCTGCGACGAGCGGCTTGGGCGTCGTCGTGCGCGAGGTCGAGCGCGAAGATCTTGCGAGAGAGGTAGACAGGAGAGAGAGAGGGCTTGTCGCTGCTGGGCCGGCCACTCTCTCACCTCGAGAACAATGGCCATGAAGCTAGAAACATGCGGAGCAAGGTCGCGCGGCGAGGAGGACGACGAGAGGGGCAGGAGAGCAAGCGCGAGACGGCTCTAACACGCTCGGAAACGATCGGTCCGGTTTCGCTGTCTTCCTCGTCGCAAAGTGCTTGCTCGCTGAAGGGCGGCTGGAGACGCAGCCTCGTCGCACCGCGATGAGCGAGCAGGAAACGGCTTCCTCGGCCGACGCGAAGGTCAACTTGGGAAGGTCAAGACGCTCGGACCTCGCCTTCTTCACCTGCCCCGCTTGATGCTCTCCTCCTTGAGCACAAGGCGACGCTGCGCGCGGTGACGAGGAGAAGTTGCTCGAGCGAGCGTTGGTGCTGATAGGCCGACTGCTTCGCTGCGCTCGCTTCGCCTCGCCCGTCGCTCTCGCGCAAAAGGCGCAGAGCACGAAGCAGCTCCTCTCGCTAATGCGGTACAATAACATTGCACAATCTACTCGACCCTCCTTCTAAGATGCCGGCTGGATATCCCACGACTTGCACTCCCGCCTCCAGTCCTCGCCGGGCGCACTCCGCTCGAGCCCCCTCGAGCTCTCGCCCTCGCCCTCGCCCAGCTCGAGATCCGGCTCCTCGTACTCGACGACGCTCTGCTGCTGCACCTTGATACGCATCGGCGGCAGTGCTCGGCGCGACCTCGAGAGCTCGTGCTCGTCCGAAACGCCGTGCCGCCCGACGGACACGCCCTTCGAGTCGAAGGCGTGGACGCTGCGCCGAACGTAGACGCCGTCACCTTGCGGCGGGCTCGCATCGGTCGGCCCGCCGATGCGCGAGTCGATCGCGCGCCGAGCGCCGAACGAGAACGAGAAGAGCGACAGGCCGTACAGGGCGGGCTGCACGAGGAGCAGAGTCAGTGACGGCGCAGCGCGGAGAGCGCAAGGCTGGACGCACCATCGGCATCCAGAGCTGCAGGAGGAGAGGTCCAAGTCAGCTCAGGCTCATCGAGAGGAGGGAGGAGGCGGTCGTGGACGCACAGCGATCGTGATGAAGCTGAGCAAGTTGTCCTCGCCCCATACGGACATCGTGACGGCTGCGGCGATGCTGAGCGCCGTCGTGTACGACGCCGAGCGAATCGAGAGCCAGATGAGGCGCCGCAAGAGCGAGTCCGTCGTCTCGTTGAAGCCGGCGATGCGCGAGTGGAGGGCCCAAGCGATGGTCGCCGAGATGCTGAGGTCGGCGAACGCCGAAGCGTAGAGGAAGAGGGCGAGGCTGGAATTGTACGTGAGGACGAGTGCAGGCTCGTCGCCGTCGGCGCCGGCAAAGTAGTACTGCGCGAGGAGAAGGCGAAGAGAGAGCGGGGAGGGTTCCGGAGCAAGGTCAGCATTTGCGCTCGCCGAGACGCCGACGACGATAGGCGACGTCCTCGGGCGGGATCGAGTGGAGGGAAGGGACGCACGAGGTAGCCGTCGGCGGTAGCCATCGCGCTGCCGGCGAGGACGAGGCAGATGACGCAGCCGATCCAGACGAAGAAGGCGCAGCGCAGCTTTCGGTTCGGGATGAACTGTAAAGTGAGTAGGTGGATCAGCATCGGCGACTCGATGGAGGGCGAGAGGCGAAGGGCGAGGAGCGAGAGAGGATGGGCGAGGAGCGAGAGGTGAAGGGCGACGAGCGAGAGACGCACCTTGCCCGCCTTACACGCCAAGAACGCTTCGGTCAGCGCTGCTATGACTCCATTGAGCATGCTCAGGCTGTTCCACGTCGCGTTGCCGTTCGCGAGGTAGTCGTACATGCGATTTTGCGAGACTGCGACGCAGAAGAGGAAGCTCAGCGGACGTTCGACCGGCACGAGGTTGGACCGACGGCGAGCGAGAGAGGGAAGAGGAGCGCACCCGACGCATCATAGTTCTCGTAGAAGACAACGCCTGTGTACACGGCGTTCAAGCAGAGCGATAAAAACATGGCCCAGCGAGCGGGCCGAGACTGTGCTCGGAACTCGCCGGTACGCCATGCTTGCAGGTACAGCGAGACGACGGCGCCGAAGAGGAGCATCTGGACGCCGTACCCAGCCGTAGTAGGACCCTGCGCGCGCTCACAGAGACGTCAGCGACGCCTCGCCCGGAAGGAGAGGGGGAGGAAGGGGACGACGCACCATGAGGATCGACGCCGTGCTCTGCGGCGCCGACAGAGAGGGCACATCGGTCGTAGCCGGGTCCATGGCGCAGGCGAGGCGGTGCGCACGACCGGCGTGCGAGTCGAGACGTTGATCGAGGCGGAGAGGCGAGAGTGGAGGTGAGGGGAGAGGCGGTGGAGGTGCGTCCGGCGCACGGACCTGCGAGAGGTGGACGGTGTCGGTCGACCCGGCCTCGCACTTGTTGTGAAGGAGGAGGACGGTCGGTGGAGAGGAGAGAAGCTGTGCTGCGCGCGTGCAGCCTTGAGGTGGCTGAGAGCCCGATCGCGCGAGTCGAGAAGCCTGCGGGGAAGAGAGTCAGCGAGAAGGGAAAGGGCGACGACAGGGAGAGATTCGAGGCACAGACGCACCTGCTCAACAAGGTTGATCGCTCGGTGTCGTCGCCGCAGAGCCGCCGGCCCGCCTTCGCCGAGCGCGCCCCACCGCAGCCGTCTCGCGCCGCACGCTCGAAGCGCTTCTCCCCCTCCTGTCACGACTTTGGCGGGAGCGAGGTCGGCGAGGCGGCCTGCGCATGACGGCGAAGATCGTCTCGAGGCGCAGGAGACGGGCGGAGCTGAGCCGGCGACGCTGTTGCGGTTGAGAAGGTAGGTGAGCGCTGGTCGCCCAGAGGCCGTCGGAGAAGTTGAGAAAGCTGACGCACCGTGCTGCAAAGCTCGAGAGGACCTTCTCGAGTGAAAGCTGGACCTGTTGACGACGAGTTTGGCCGTGGACCTCGACAGGTACGAGCGAGACAGGGCCGAGCGAGGCCGAGCCGGCGTCGCTCGAAGCGACGAGCGAGGGGACGCAGCCGGATAAGGGATGCACGAGCCTGTAATGCAGAGATACTCTGACATGCTACGTCTACTCGCGGGCGCCCACCTGCGACGAGGAAGGACGGAGTGGAGGTCGACGACATGGTCGTGCTCAGAGCATGGCGAGGACGCTGAGACTCGGCGGCGCTCCTGCAGGGTCATGGCATCAGCTCGATGCTGTGATGGAGGGAGAGAGGAAGAGAGAGTTGGGGCGCACCTTTTGCCGTCAGGTAGTCCACGATCCCCCACTGCTTGGCCTTGACCGCCGTCTCGAGCATCTCCTTGGTCGCCTTGCAGCGGTCGCCGAGCCGCCGCCGCTTGCCGCCGCCGCCGCCGCTGTCCCGTCGCCGCTTCTTGGACGACTTGCCGCCGTCTCGCTCGAGCACTACCTCGTGCAGCGGACCCTCGTCGTCGTCGTCGTCCCGCTCGACTTCTCGCTCCATGAGGAGCTTGACGAGGTCGGCGTCGCCGTTGGCGATGGCGGTCGTGACGGCCCAGCCGTCCTTGAGTGCGGGGTCGGCGCCGTACTCGAGGAGGAGGCGGATGAGGGGGAGGTGTCGAGCGAAGACGGCGCGGGCGAGCGGGTAGCCGTCGTGGCTGTTGGGCGACGCGTTGTAGGTTGCGAGGAGGTACGTGATGAGCTCGAGGTCGACGATGTCGTCGACGATCTGGTCGACGCCTTTGCTGCCGGCCTTGTCGCTGCGACTCTTGCCGAGGCCCTTGACGAGTCGCCGCGGGAGGGTCGAGCACTTGAGCCGTTTGCCTCGCGCCTTGGCGAGCCGCTCGAGCGCGTGGACGACGTCGAGGGTGCAGGTGGGGTACTTGATGGCGTGCGCGAACGTCTTGTGGTCGTGGCGGAGGAAGAGGAACCGGGCTCGGTGGTGCGGGGTGGACGAGGAGAAGACGGCGCGTAGGTGGCGTGAGACGATGGGGAGGGCGGGCGACAGCGACAGTAGGTGCACCTGCATCAACAGCTGCGTGCATCAAGGGCTCTGGTCAGCCGAGGCCTCACCCGGACGAGGAGCTGATGAGGACGGAGGGCGAGAGAACACACCTCGTACGGCAGGTCCTCGAGCGTGAGCATGTTGTGCCAGCTAGTAGATGCGCCACTGATCGGCTCGAGTTGTCCAGGCGAGCGCAAGGGGCGAGGTGGTGGAGGAGACGAGGTCGAGCTTGAGGAGGCGACGGGGCGGTGCTCGCGCTCGTCTCGGACACGTCCAGCCGCTCAGGGACGAGCTTGCAGTCAGCCTCGCCGACCTGCTGCTGCAGAGGCTCCCGTTTAGGCCGCAGGCCAGAGCCTTCCGCCTCTCGCTCGTCCTCTCCCTGAGCTTCGCGACCGGCGCCGACGAAGAGGGGCAGCGCGAGGAAGGAGAGAAGACTAGTGATTGCAACAAGGGGAACGACTGCGACTGCGAGAGGTGGTGACGACGTGACAAAGAGAGGGGAGGACGGCGGAAAGAGGAGAGGGGCGGACGAGCATCCGACTGGGAGGGGACGAGGGAGACGAGCACAGCGCTCGAGGCGGCGAGAGCGGGATCGGCGAGACGGTCGACGTCGAGAAGGGGACGAGCTCTGCAAGGCGAAAGGACGGAGCGTCAGCGCGTGAGCCGAGGAGAGGAGGGAAGCGAGGGAAGAGGCGAGAGCGCACCTAGCGGACCATGGTGCGCATCCACTCGACGGCGCTGCCGAGCGTCGCGAGCTTGTGGAAGTCGGCAACGTTGGCCGTGACCTGGAGGCGCTTGTTGAGCTCCTGGCGCGTCTCGGCCATCTGGTACTCGCCCGAGCAGTCGCAGTGCGAGCGCAGGTTCTCGCCCTTCATGGTCTTGCACTTGCCGCAGCGCAGGTCCTGCAGCTGGTACGACACGAGCCGGCGCTGCAGCGCGTCGATGATGAGGGCCTCGATCGTCGCCTTGTCGTACTCGGTCGAGCAGCGCTCGCACTGCCACGGGTGGTCCTTGACGAGGAAGGCGACGTTGCGGCACAGGTCGAGGTCTGGCAAGGGCGCAGAGGGGGGAGCGAGTCAGCACGACGACGAACAGAGGGAGAGGATAAGGCGCAGCAGAGAGAGAAAGAGAGAGAGAGAGACGGACCTCGGATCGAGTTGCAGGTGCGGCAGACGACCATCGGGACCTTGAAGGGCAGGCACGGGTTGACGAACGCCGCCTCGCGCGCAAACTCGCGCACGCCGATGAGGTCGAGCAGGTTGCGCTTGAGGACGACGACCTCCTCCGAGACGTCCTTGGCGAGGGCGAGGACGGCGCACGTCGTCTTGATGAACTCGAGGACCGGGTTCTTGAGCCGCAGGTGCGAGCCGGGCAGGACCGGGAACGCAAACGCCTCGGGGTCGTCCTTGTCGGCGAAGCGCTCCTTGAGCGACGTGACGGCCTTGAGGAGCTGGCGCGTGAGCGTCTCGCTGACGAGGACCTTGGCGGCGTCGGGCTCGCTCGGGCCCTCCTTGGCGTCGCCGTCGGCCGCCGTCGGGCGCGCCGTCGACTCGAGGCCGTTCTGGAGAATGCGCAGCGGCGTGCGCAGGTCGTCGGCCTGCTGCCGCTTGGCGACGAGCATGCCGTGGACGAAGCGCCCGACGACGGCGGTGAAGTCGTCCTGGACGGCGGCGGGGAGGTAGGTCGCGACGTTGAACTGCATCTCGATCTCGACCTGCTCGAGGGGCTGCTCGTCGAGGTCGGGGCGGTGGCAGACGATGCCGGCCGAGTTGGCGGCGTCGAGCCACACGAGCTGGTCCCAGAACCGGACGATCTCGAGCTGGACGTAGCGGAACAGCTCGCGCGTCGTGACCGACGAGACGAGGTAGTTGGCGTAGGCGTAGGCGGTCGACGACGAGGGCTTGGACGTGAGGAGGAAGACGCGGCCGAAGTCGGCGTGGACGACGTCGGACCCGAGGCGGCGGAACTCGGCGAGGAGCTGGCTGAACGTCTTGCGCATGAGGCCGTGCACGAACCGGTACAGGGCCGGGTCGTACAGCTTGGACGCCGGCGAACTGATCCAGCGCCAAAAGTGCTCGAGCATGAGGCGCCAGTGCGAGCCGTCGGGCTTGGCCGCCTCGATCGACCACGCCTTGACCATGGCGCGCACCATGTTGAACGTCGACGTGGGGAGGATGGCGTCGCCGAGGACGTGCGGCGCGTTGGCGGTGCCCTTGGCGTAGTCGTCGAGGTTGTGCGCCGCCTCGTCGAGCCCGGCGCCCTCGCCGCCCTCGAGCTCGTACACGAGCGCTGACTGGAGGACGGCGTCGACGGCGAGGTTGCGGATCTCGACCTCGAGGCACGCGTTCGAGTAGCACCCGGGCTTGCCGACCTCGGGGTTGACGAGCTCGTCCGAGAGCTGGCTCGCGTTGGCGTCGGCCTCGCGCCCGCCGAGGTCGGGTCGGGCCGCCGGCGACCACCACAGGACGCAGTCGGCCTTGTGCAGGCGCCGCGCAAAGTCGACGTCGGCGAGGAAGACGGGCACGTCGCGGTCGAGGTTGCACACGGGCACGTCGAACCGGTCGGCGAGCTCGATGCGCTCGCGGACCCAGACCGCCGCGCGCAGGTAGTGCTGCACCATGCGGCGACAGGCCGGGACCTGCCACCCGAGCGCGCTCGGGAACGTGTTCTCGGCCCTGGACGACTGGATGGCGACGAAGGGGAAGTGGGCGCAGCCGGGCACGCGCTCGTCGAAGTAGGCGCGCGGCTTGGGCGAGTGGACGACGAGGAGCGACGCCATCTGCTTCTGCGCCGAGAGCGAGACGAGGTCGCGCGAGAGCTGGCGCAGCGCGACGTCCTCGCTGCTGGCGTACGCGACGACGACGCTCATGCGGTCGAGGTACTCGAACGCGCCGACCTCGCGCTTGGCCGCCTTGTCGCCCTTGACGCGCTCGTCCTCGGCGTCGCGCCGCTTGCGCAGCTGGTCGGCGTAGTACGTGTCGAGGCCGTGCACGTCGCGCGCCTTGCCGCGCTCGACGACGTAGACCTTGGCCGTCCCGGTCGGCATGAAGAGGCCGAAGACGTGGCGGAAGTCGTTCGTGGCGTGGAACAGGTACGTGTAGCGCAGCTCGAGGCCCTTGTTGAGGTACCGGCGGCGCGTGAGCGACGCCTCGGGCGCCTTGAGGTCGTCGAGCTCGAAGTGGCGGTCGAGGCCGCGGTTGAGCGTGACGCCGCGCCGCGCGTCCGGCACGCACGAGGCGCCGAGGCGCAGGAGCGCGCGCATGAGGAGCGGCACCTGCTGCTCGTACACGCCGTCGACGCTCGGGCCCTTGAGGAGCTCGCCGTAGAGCGGCTCGTCGCGCACGTAGGCGTCCTCGGGCGTCGTGAGGCGGACGAGGTTGAGGGCGGGCTGCGCGCGCGGCAGGGTGCGCGAGATGGCCTCGACCTTGCAGTCGGGCGGGAACGCGTCGTCGCCGACGGGCAGGTCGACGAAGTTGACGAGGAACTGGCGCGGGACGCGCAGGCGGACGCTCTGGAGCGTGCCGGCGATGAGGAGCCACATCTTGAACTCGCCGGGCCGCTCGGCGACGGGCGCGATCTGGACGATGTCCCACACCGACGACGAGAGGAACGTCGAGCGCTGGTGCAGCATCGAGCCGAGCGTGCCCGTCTTGGCGCCGAACCCGCCCGACCGCCTCGCCTCGGCGACCGCCTTGCGCTTCTCGCGCCAGACGGGCTTCATGTAGGCGATCCACGCGCTGAACGAGCGCGTGATGTCGGGCTTGGGCGCGGGAGGGGGCGGCGGCGTCGGCGTGCGCTGCCTGCGCGGCCCGGCGACGACGGCGACCGAGGTGCCGAGGTCCTCGACGTCGCGCACGGCGGCGGCGGGCTTCTGGCGCGCAAACATGTCGTCGAGGCGGTGCTGCTTGAACTTGTCGGCGAGGTTGGCGACGCGGCGGAAGAGCCAGTCGGGATGGCGGATCCGGGGGACGGGGTTGGGCACCTTCTGGAGGGCGGCCGGGATCGTGATGAGCTTCTGGACGACGGACCCGAGGCGCTCGATGTAGTAGTCCCAGTCGAGGATCGAGCGCAGGTCGAACTCCTCGAGGCTGTTGTCCTTGAGCCACTTGCGGAGGAAGTGGCGCTTGACGCTCAACTCGGCGGAGAAGATGGCGACGGGGACGGCGCGCTCGGTTACGGGCGCGCCGGCGGGCTTGGCCGAGATGATGAACTTGCACGCGAGGCCCTTGTCCTTGACCATCTGCTCGCCGAGGAACTCTGCGAGGCGGCGCGCCGTGCTGATCGACGTCGACTTCTGGCCGGCGTACTCGGCGAGCGTCTTGCTCATCGAGCGGTTCTCGGCGATGAGCTCGACGAGTTCCTCGTCGGGGAGGCTGATGGCCTTGGTGAAGAGGACGTCGAGCCACTTGTCGGCGACGGTCGCGACCTCGGCGTAGCAGTCCTCGAGCGTCCCGCCGAGGAGGAACTTCTCGAAGATCTGCGACTGGAACGTCTTGATCAACTGGAGCTCGCCTCGGCGCTTGACCTCGAAGCCCTTGAGCTCGGCGAGGCTGCCGTCCTCGTTGAAGACGGCGTAGCGCTTCTTGAGGAGCTTGTCCTCCTCCTTGGACGACGGGAGGATCATGGCGCGGTACGGGCCGTCGAGCTCGAAGAAGATCGAGTTCTCCTCGCGCACGACGTGTCGACCGTCGGGGCCGACCTCGTGGTACTGGTCGTTGGTGAAGTCCTTGTGGACGATGTGGTTGAGCATCGTGCACGGGTACGAGAGGCCGAACTTGCCGCCGCCCTTGAGCTTGAACGTGAAGCCTGCGAGCGAGGAGAGAGAGGAGGAGAGGGCGAGAGACGAGGAGAGGGCGAGAGAGGAGGAGAGGGCGAGAGGGAGGAACGTGCGGGGCTGAGTCAGCAACGAGGACTCGGCCACGCTCTCGACGACGACGGGCAAGAGGAGAGGAGCAGAGACGCACCGTCGGGGAAAGTGCTCGGCAGCATGCACCAGATGCCGTCGGTGTCGAGCTCGAGAGGGCGACCGATCTGCTCGACGAGCTTGCGCGCCATCTGGATGATGCTGGCGCCGGTGAGGCACGTGATGCCGGCCATCTCCATCGAGTGCCACCGCGCGCCCTTGCGCATGACGTAGCCGTAGAACGAGTTGAGGATGCACTTGTGCGCGAGCTGGAGCGAGTCGTACAGGACGATCATGGCCTTGGCCTCGACGACCTCGGGGAGGCTGCCGCCGGCGGACGCCTTGTCGAGGTTCTTCTTCCAGTCCTTGTGCAGGCCCTTGTACGTGTACCGCCGGTCGCGGAACGTGCGCACCGTGTCGATGTAGAACGGGTTCTCGCGCTGGCAGATGATGGCCTCCTTGGTCTCGATCTTGGTCTCCTTGGTCTTGGCGTACACCTTGCGCGAGTAGTCGCCGAGGCGCTTGTGCAGGAGCGCCGTCTGCTCCGAGGGGGCGAGGTCGGCGAACCGCCGCTCGGGCTTGCCCGGCCACTTGGGCGGGAACGCCTCGTTCTCGAGCGCGTTGCGGATCATCTTGTACTCGCCGAGCGACGCCGGGAAGAACTCGCCGCGCCACGCCCACTTCATGCGGCGCTGGCACTGCTTGCCCGGCCGGTTGAAGTCGCACGCCGCGCAGTCGGCCTCGGTGACGACCGAGTCGGGCTGGAGCCGGTTCGACAACATGATGTTGGGGTACATGGCGGCGACGTCGAGGTGGTAGATGAGGGGCGTGTCGGAGCGCAGCGGGTTGTCGCGCAGCTCCTCGAGCATCGTCTGGATCTCGGCCTTGACCTCGGCGTAGTTCTCGACCGACTCGAGCGGGATCGGCTTGCTGCCCTCCTTGGCGAGCGCGAACTGGAGCGCGTCGTCGAGGTCGTCGATGAGCTGCGGATGGGGAGGAGCAGGAGTCAGCGTCGGCGCCGAAGAAGAAGAGAGAGAGCGCGAGGAGGGAGCGAGAGAGGAGGACGCACGCCCTGGATCGCGCTCGGGACGATCTTGAAGTCGGTCGAGATGTCGCTGCGGAAGACGCCGGCTTCGAGCGCCTCGACGTGGCCGCCGACGTACGTCTCGGACTCGAGGAGGTGGCCGTCGTGCATGTTGTTGTGGCTCTCGACGTGTCGGTTCGGGTAGACGACGTTGCCGGCGTACGCCTCGACCTGCACAGCGTGTGGAGCGGCGTCAGCACGGCTCAGTGCATGTCGCAGCAGTCGTCAAGAGAGAGAGAGAGTGAGAGAGGAGGACGTACCATGAGGAGCGTCTCGCAGAGCGTGCCCGAGCCCTTGCGCAGGACCTCGTCCGGGTTGAGCGGGATGATGTTGCACAGCGAGAAGACGAACGGGTGCACATACTTCATGTACAGGTAGTAAGTCGCGACGGCGTCCGAGACCGAGTACTGCGCGAGGATCTGCGGCTGCTCGGCGGCGTACCTGCGGGCGAGAGCGGGAGGGGGTCAGGGCGAGGAGCGACGACGGCGACGACGGCGACGACGAGGGAGGGTAGGACGCACGGCGTCATGAGCTCCGGGTCGAGCTCGATCGGGTTGTAGCCGAGCTTGGCGACCGTGACGGCCTTGAGGCCCTGGCTGCCCTGCGGGAGGTACGAGTCGCGCTTGACCCACCTGCGAGCGCTCGGACCCAGGTCAGCTTCGGCTCGAGCACGGCAACGAGGTCAAAGTGAGATGGTGCGCACCGGAAGCAGTCCATGTGCACGCACGACCGGCTCTTGAACTCGTCCTCGGCGTCCTTGGTGAAGCCGATCTCCTTGTACATGTCGATGCCGTGCACGTTGGCGCGCGCGAGCAGGAACGGAAAGTCGAACGAGTCGCCGTTGTAGGTCGCGCAGACGGTAGGGCGAGCCTCGCGGAAGTGCTCGAAGAAGCGGCGGATCGTAGCGGCCTGCGCACGAGAAAGAGGGAGGGGGTCAGGTTCAGGACGACGAGCGCGGTCGAGCCCGAGCGAGAGCAGACGCACCTCGTCGGCCTCGTTGAAGATGGTGAAGGGCCCTTCATAGTCGGGCTTGGGCGTGTACTCGAAGTCCTCGATGTCGGCGCCGACGATCTCGCGGTTCGTGATGAGGAAGCCCTGCGAGCGCACAGACCTCGTCAGCGAGTCGCTCCCCTCGTCTGCGCAGGAGCGCGAGAGAAAGAGAGCGAGGTGCGCACCTGGCCGTCGATCATGTACGAGATCATCATGACCTGGTCGGTGAGCTGGTCGGGGAACTTGAGCGGCGCCTTGGTCGTCTCGATGTCGAACGCCATGACGACGGGCTCGGCTCGAGCGACTCGCTCCTCGAGGTGCCGCAGCCGGATCTCGCCTGCGTCGGCCGTCACCTCGTACCACAGCCCGACTCGGACGTCTGCGCGCAGCGAGGGAAGGAGGTCAGCCGGGCTCGCTCAAGGGAGAGGGGAGGGGGAGACGAGGACGCACTCTTGTCGATGGCGACGCGCAGGTAGTACGGCACGTCGTACTCGCGGATGTCGATGATCGAATCGGACGGGTTGCCGACCGGGCCCGCCGCGCCCGCGCCCTTGGCGAAGCTCTCGCTGCGGCCGAACCCGTCCTCCAGGTCGTAGTCCATCGCCGCAAAGTTGGTCTCGCCCGCGATGACCTCGGCGTACGTGTCGACGGCGTCGAGCATCTCGCGGTTCTTGGTCGCGAGCGGGAGGATCTCGCGCCGGACCGAGAAGAGGTCGGCCTGGTTGCGGAAGAAGAGGGCGATGTAGTCGCGGCGGTAGCCCATGAGGTGGTTCGGCTGCAGGTCAGGTCGAGGAGTCAACTCGAGGTATCATGAGCGGTGCGAGCAGGACGAGGGGACGCACCAGCTTCAAATCCTCTCGCCGCTTGCGCTGCACCTTGGTGATGAGGTCCTCGTACTTGCGCATGAGCCACTCCTCGACGGCGCCCTCGTGCCCGCTCTGCGCGCAGGGACATGAACGTCAGCGACGCTCGAGAGGGACGAAGGGGACGAGTGAGAAGGGACGCACCCTCGTCGCGATGTAGAAGTAGGGCTCGTACGTGAGCGTGCTCTTGAACATGCCGCCGTCGTCCTGGATGAAGTAGTAGTCGACGCCTTGCCGGCCCGAGCTCTTGCCCTCGTCTGGAACGAGCGTCTGCGCGCACGAAGGCAAGGCATCAGCTCAGGGAGCGCAGTCGTCGGCGGGAGGAGGGACGCACCTCCTTCATGTTGACGAGCCAGCCTTGCCGCCGGTCGCCCTCGACGAATTTGGGGAACCCGAGGTGCTCATCGAGCTCGTCCCAGACGCGCGCATCGTCGAGCTTGTCGTCCTCGCGCGTGCCCTCGGTCATCGTCTTGAGCACCGCGCCGCCGGTGTGCCCGCCTCGCCCTCGTCCCCGGCCGCGCCCGCTGCCGCGGAAGGACGACCCACCACCACGACGCGCTGTCGGGTACTTGTTGAAGGGGCGGCCCATGCCCGCGAGAGGTCGAGAGGCGGGGCGAGAGGGGCGAGAGGGCGAGGCGAGAGGCGAGAGGTGGTGCTGGCTCGCGGGAGGTCGGGTGCCGCTCTGGAGCGCGTAAAGTCGGGCTAGGAGTGCGGCTGGTGGAGCACGAGCAGCTCAAGAGCGCTGCCGGTTGATGGAGGTGCGGCGAGGGCGTCGCGCTCTCGTCGCGCCCGCGAACCACTTCCTCGGAAAGGTGAGACGGCGCTCTCAGGCAGCTCTCTGCACTGCAGAGCGCTTCGAGCGGGCCTCTGATACTATCAAGGAGCTCCTGCCCCACACCGCTCAGCTCTGCAAGAATGCTCGCCCGCTCGACTCGCCGAGAGCCAAAGAAAGTCGACGTTGCACAGGGAATCCAGGGACGGGGATAAGGCAAGAGAGGTCACGACGACGGCGACGACCAGTACAACAACAAGGCAGGCCCGAGAGCTCAGAAGTCCTCGTCGCTCCATCCGGCGGCGCCGAGGTCGAGGTCGGCGGCGAGCGCCTCGGCCTCGCGCCGTGCGAGCTCGGCCATGGCCTGCTGCGCCGGGCCCTGCGAGGAGCGAGAGGTGCGGAGGAACAGGGCCGGGGCGGGAGCGCGCGCGGCGGGCTTGGGCGCCGCAGGAGGCGGAGGGCGAGAGGCGGCGCGAGCCGGTGCTGGTGCGGCGGCGGCGGCAGCGCGCGCAGGCGGAGGGCCGCGCTGGACGGGCGGTGCGCGCGATGATGAGCGCGCCTCGACCGGCTTGACGGCTCGCGCCTGAGCTGCGCGCGCGGCGGGGACGAGGGCGGGAGGGGGAGGGGGTCCGGCCGACGACGGCGGGGTCGGGACGACGGCGCGCTCGTCAAGCTGGGACAGGGCGAGCTCGAATGTGTCGTCGCCGTCGTCGAAGAACGAGTCGAACTCGTCGGCGGTCGTGACGGTCGCCGACGAGATGGACTTGCCGAGCGCAGGTCGGGGAGGGGGAGCGACGGCCGTGGCGGAGGCGGCGGCGGCTTTGCGCGGTCGAGGGGACGCATTGGCTGCGCCCGTCTTGGTCGCGGAGAGGCTGAGGGCGGGCTGTGCGGCTCGGGCGGCGCGGGCCGGCGTGCGGCGGAGAGGGGTGGTCGAGGTCGAGGTCGAAGGTCCGGGCGCCGATTGGTTGGTCGTTGGGGAAGGGCGCAGCGGCTCACCTGCATTGGGCTCGTCAGGGTCGAGACAAGGAGAGAGGACAAAGTGAGAGAGTGAGGACGCACGCTTGACGACTGGCTCCTGCTCGACCGCTCGGCCTTTGCCCTTGCCGCCCTGAGCGGTCTCTGCGCCGCCCGACGCCTGCCTCGCCCTCGAAGGAGGCGCCGCCTGGCTCGCCATGCTCGCCGTGCGGGCGTTGACCTTGAGGGCGAGCTGGCTGACCATCTGGAGCGCCCTCGCGTCGAGCGGCTGGCTGCTCGCCTCGGCGGCCGACCTCCTCGCGCCCTTGAGGCGCTTGCGCTGCCGCAGAGCGCGCGTCGCCTTTGCGCCGCTGGTCGAGCCCGAGGGGCTCGGGAGGGCAGCGGCCGTCGTGGTGCGCTTGGGCTTTGGCGTGCCGGCGAGGACGAGGCCGCCGAGGGAGGGGGAGGGGGCGCCGCTGCGCTGCGAGGGGCGGCGCGGGCCGGGCGAGGGTGCGGGGTGCGGTACGGGTGGGAGGATCGACGGCGTGTCCCAGTAGACGTAGCAGCCCTCGTCCTCGGAGTCGTCAGACGCGGTCGCGGGACCGTACATGTTGGCGAGGCGGGGCGAGGGCACAGTGCTGGTCGCGGCTGGCGAGGCGGTGGATGCTGAGCGCCTGGAGAGCGCTATCGAGCACGTCGGGGCTGTCGATTACCCAGGCGCGGTGCGAGAGGGCGAGAGGGCGCGGAAGTCGTTGAACGACGACGATGAGGGCGAGAGGGCGACCTGCGAGCGGGGCCGGAGGTCAGCGAGGCACGCGGTGCGCACAGTGCAGCAGGACGGACAGTTCTCGGTAGCTCTGCTGTGCGCTCGGGCTAGTCGCTGCGAGGGGCGACGAGCGTGGACGAGGTCAAGCCGGAGCTCCTCCTCTTCCTCGTCTTCGTCCGGAACGTCCGACAACTTGCTCACCGACAGGGCTGTAGAGCGTCCACACGGCTGCGTTCGAGGCTCTAGAACCAGGTGCGCTCCATCGCTCGCCGCCGCACGCCCAACTCGCTCACCTTCCCCCCTCCTCCTTGCAGCTCGCCCTCGTTGGCTATCTTTATCGCCTCGGTTCAAGCAGCGTGCTCGTCTACGGCGGCGGCCATTTACATGGCGCGAGGCGGCTTCTCGTCACGAGCGTCGGCGCACACGGAGCCTGGTCCCTTCGCCTCCCTCCTCACCTCCCGACTCGCCGTCTGCATCCTCTCGGTCCTCGTCACCCTCATCCTCTCGTCGACCTGGACTGGGTCTACCGACAAGCCACGACGAGGTGGATCGCCGAGCTCGACGGGCGGCGGCGGCGACGGCACCGACATCGCCTCGTTCGACATGACGCCGGTCCAGGCGACCGCGCAGGGCGCCGCCGCCGGCGAGAAGCTCCTCATCCTCACGCCGCTCAAGGACGCCGGCCCCTACCTCGACGAGTACTTCGAGAACCTGGCGCGCCTGTCGTACCCGCGCAACCTCATCTCGCTCGCCTTCCTCGTCAGCGACTCGACCGACAACACGGTCGCCAAGCTGCGCGCGCGCGCCCGGCGCCTGTCGCACCTCCCGGCCAAGGAGCGCTACGACTCGATCACGATCCTCGAGAAGGACTTCAAGTTCAACCTCGCGAGCGAGGTCCGTCACGGCTTCGAGGGTCAGCCCGTCCGGCGGGCGTTCATCGCCAAGGCGCGCAACTACCTCGTCTCGGCGGCGCTGCGACCCGACACGGCCTGGGTCCTCTGGCTCGACGTCGACGTCGTGCGCTACGACCCGCACATCCTGTCGGACCTCATGAGCATCGACAAGGACATCACCGTCCCCAACACGCTGTGGCACGTCAAGGACTGGGCCTTCTGGGTGCGTCGCCTCCTCTCCCTTCTTCGCTCGTCTCCTTCTACAGGATCGACGACTAACGCCCGATGTCGCTGCGTGCAGGGCTTCGACCGCAACAACTTTGCCGAGACGGAGGAGTCGCTCACGCTCCTCGACCAGCTTGGGCCGGACGTCATGCTCGTCGAAGGTGCGTCGCCTCATCTCTCTCCTCCGGCTACGTCCTTCGAAAGCACGCCACTGACCCGCCTCTCCCTCTGACAGGCTACCGAGAGCTCATGACGAGCCGGGCGCACCTCGTCGACATGCCGACGCACCTCGGGCTCGCGCACGTCCCGCTCGACGGCATCGGCTGCACGTTTGCGCTCGTCAAGGCGCACGTTCACCGCGAGGGCGTCACGTTCCCGACCTTTGTCTTGGACAACGAGGTGCGTCGGCACGGCTTCCCTTCCTGCTTCTGCCGCCGAGGCGAGGAAACGAGCGCTGACTCTCTTCCACTCGCACGGCACAGGTTGAGACCGAGGGCCTCGCCAAGATGGCAAAGAGGGCCGGCTTCGAGGTCGTCGGCGTGCCCGGCGTGCTCGTCTTCCACGCGCAGAACCACTGAGAAGGTGCGTCCCTCCTTTCGCCCTCTCCTGCCGACACGCTGCGACGTCCACCCTTCGTGCCGCCTCGTCTGACTCGCACGTCTGCACAGCATTCTCCGACTACGTACCGACGGTCGCCTTTGCGCTGGGCGAGGCGGCTGGACAGACACTTTGAGCGGGCGAGAAGCCGGGCTCGAGCGACCCTTGTTGTACTCTCCGAAAATTAGACGCGCGGCCTCTCTCACTATGTAACTCTGTGATGCACTCGTACGAGAGCCCTGCGAGTGCTCAAGAGCTGCAACCGCTGAAAGTGTCACTCGCCGCAGTCGAGAGCGCGACCCGTCGCGGCGGAGCGTGTTTGCGGCTCGCTCTCGCTCTCTCCCCACCTAGCCGCCTTCTTGCTTAGCACGCGCGCACAGCCACCATGCCGCGCATCGAAGGCGAGGACGCCTTCATGGCGTCGCTCCTCGCCGACCTCGACTCGGAGGCCTTTGCCCCGCCCTCGTCCTCGCAGACGCACACCGCCTCTCGCCCGCCCTCCCAGCCTCGAGCAGCCCGCCCGCGCCCGCTCAAGCGCACCGCACCCTTGTACCAGCCACCCTCGCAGCCCCTCACGCCCCGCAAGCGCGCCGCCCGCCCTCCACCTCCGCCGTCCCTCAACCCCGCCCGCGACGACGCCGAGCCGTTCTGGGACAACCCGCTCGCCCGGCCGCTCTTGAGCCCGGCAGCGCTCGCCCGCCGCGACCAGGTCGAGCGCGCGGCAGGGTTCGCGCCGGGCCTGGCCAAGGACGGCGCTCGGAGCCGCAAGGTGCGCGCGCTCGGCGAGGCGGGCGACAGCGGCGAGCCCAGGCGGGTCAAGCGGGTCGAGATTGGGATCCAGGGTAAGGAGAACTCGTCGCGCAGCAGTCGGGACGAGCGCGAGGTCGAGGAGAAGATGCTCGCAGGGTGCGCACGGCGGGTCAAGGACGAGGTGGACGTCAAGCCGGTCGTTGAGGTCAAGCTGCCGCGCGCGGCCGTCCAGCCGCCGGCCGAGGTGGACGAGTTCGACGCCCTACTTGGCGGCGTCGACTGGGACGAGGCGATGCTCGGGTTCGAGGACGAGCAAGCGGTCGAGGCGTCGGTGCGTCCACTTCGCCTTCTTCTCGCTCACGCTGTCTCATGGCTGACGCTACCTCTTCTGCTACAGGTCGTCCGTACACCGAGGTGTAAGCAGTATGCGCGATGCACGGTCGAGGAGGTCGTCGAACGCGTCGGCACGACGATCCGCCCTCAGAAGGTGCGCCTCGCTCTCCCACTCGAGCCTCGTCCTCGCCACGAGCACGAGAGCTGACTCCCTCTCTCCTGCTTTGCCCGCAGATCCTCACCGTTTCCAGCTCCACCTTCGAGGGCGTACGGCAAGTCCTGCTCTGCGACGACTGGGTCGACACGCCGGTCAAGGCCGGTGCGTTCCCTTCCTCGCACGTGTCCTCACGCCGCTTCGCCCGCTGACTCCTGCTCCTCCTCACAGGCGACATCATCAATCTCATCGATCTGCCCGACCTCGGCACGGCGTCGCCCGATGCGCCCGTCCAGCTCACGCGCTCCATCGGCCTCCTCGTCCTCCACCCCGACATCCTCGTCTCGTCGACCAAGGTCGCCGACTCGTCGCACTGCACGCGCAAGGCCGTCCTGCAGGAGCTCATCCGCACCCTCGGCCAGTCGTCGCCGTCGCTCCTGTACGGCAACATGCTGCACGCGCTCCTCCAGAGCTGCATGACGGACGCCAAGTGGGACGACGAGTACCGCTTCGAGCGCATCGACGACATCGTCAAGGACAACGGCGGCATGCTCTGGGAGCTCGAGATGTCGTTCGACAAGGCGCGGCTCGAGCTGCGCGAGCGCAGCAAGCAGTTCCAGGCGTTCGCCGACCGGTTCGCTCACGACAAGCCCAAGGTGCGTCGGCTCTCCCTGCTGCTCACTGACCCTCCTTCTCGCTGTCGATCTGACGTGCTCTTCTTCGTGACGTGCAGGCCGACGCCTTCCTCTCGGATCCTCGAGCGCTCGACACGGCTCGCTCTCGCCTCGCCATCACGTCGACCCTCGGCGTCGAGGACGACATCTGGTCGCCGCGCTTCGGCCTCAAGGGCAAGATCGACGTCTCGACGTCGTCGGCGGTCGTCGACTCGGTCGGCTTTACTCGCCGAGGGACGACGCCGTTCGAGATCAAGACGGGCAGGACGAGCGCCGGCATGGAGCACCGTGCGCAGACCATGCTGTACACGCTCCTCATGACCGACCGCTACGGTGCGTCCCTGTCACTCTCTTTCAAGGTCTAGGCGGCTCCTGTCGGCCGAGTCGAGCTGACGCACCGCCTGTCGCCGCTCGCAGATCAAGAAGTCGATTCGGGCCTGCTCTACTACACGCAGTCGAACGAGGTCTTCCGGGTCCAGGTCGCCCGCAACGAGATTCGCGGCCTCCTCATGGCTCGCAACGGCTTCGCGACGTTCCTGCACCGCCGCTCGACTTTGTCGCCGACCGGCGCGTCCTTCTCGACCCAGCACAGCGTCGCCCCGCCGCCGTCGACTTCGCCGCTCCCGCCGTCGCAACACGCAGCAGACGACGAGGACGCCGAGCTGTGGGCCGAGATGGACCTCCCGCCGAGCTCTGCGCAAGGTGCCGACCTCGAGCCGGCGCTCCTGCCGCCGCCGATCGACGACGAGCGCTCGTGCAAGAGGTGCTACGTGCGCGACGCCTGCATGCTCTACCGCCGGGTGCGTCCTACTCCCTCTTTGCCTTGTGCGCGCTCGTCGCTGACATGCCCTCGCGCAGGCTGTCGATGGCGACCTCGAGATCTCGACCGACGACGAGGACCCGCTGCAGCTCCTGTTCGAGGAGCGGACGGGTCACCTCACCGCCGAGCACGCCGCCTTCTTCCAGCACTGGGAGCGCCTCATCAGCTTCGAGGAGCAGGAGCTCGTTCGGTACAAGAAGGAGATCTGGACCCTCACGGCCGGGGAGCGCGAGAAGGTCGGCAGGTGCGTCTGCTTCCCTCCTTACCCGGCCTGTCGTTTTCTCTATCAGCGCACCATGCTGACCTGCAGCTCTGCGCGCAGGTGCTTCGCCAACATGGTCGTCGCCGGCGTCAAGGTCGAGGACGAGCCCGCCGTCAAGAACGCGCACCGCTTCTCGTACCGCCTGCGCCCGCACGCGCCGCCGCACTCGCAGTCGCAAACCCTCCTCGGCGGCGCCATCTCGGTCAACGACCCCGTCGTCATCTCGCTCGAGAACCCGCCCCTCCTCGCCATCTCGCGCGGCTTCGTCTTGTCGCTCACGCCGTACGAGGTCGTCGTCGGCGTCGACCGGTCCTTGACCGACCTGCCGCAGGCGCCGGGCAATGATGACCGCATCTTCCGCGTCGACAAGGACGAGCTCGCCGCCGGCCTGGGCCGCATCCGCGACAACGTCATCCAGCTCTTCGTCCCCGGCGGCGACGAGCGCCGGCGCCGGCTCGTCGTCGACCTCGAGCCGCCTGGGTTCGACGGCGCGCTTGCGGCGAGCAGCCAGCGTTTGATCTCGTCGGCGCTCAACGGCGACCAGAAGCTCGCCCTCGAGAAGGTGCTCGCCGCGCAGGACTACGCCCTCATCCTCGGCATGCCCGGCACGGGCAAGACGACGACGATCGCCGAGGTCATCCGTGCGCTCGCTCGCGCCGGCAAGTCGGTCCTTCTGACGAGCTATACGCACTCGGCCGTCGACAACATCCTGCTCAAGATCAAGGGCGACGGGCTCAACATCCTTCGGCTCGGCAACCGCGACAAGGTGCGCCCTCTCTCTCTCTCTTTCTCTCGCTCTCTCTCGCCATTGTCAGCTGCTCTCGACGAACACAGGAAGCTGACTCGAAACCTGGCTGCGCGCAGATCCTGCCCGCCCTGCACGACCTGACGCTCTCGCCCGACGACTACTCGAACTCGCTCACCGACATCGACAACAAGCTCAGGACGCCGCAGATCGTCGCGACGACTTGCCTCGGCATCAACGAGTGCGTCCTGTCCTCCAGAGCCCGACCTGCGAAGGCTCGCGCTGACGCTTTGCCGTGCGCAGGCCCATCTTCGTCAAGCGCCGCTTCGACTTCTGCATCGTCGACGAGGCGTCGCAGGTCACGCTCCCGACGTGCCTCGGGCCGCTCCGCTTCGCCGACAAGTTCGTCCTCGTCGGCGACCACAACCAGCTCCCGCCCCTCGTGCGTCCTGCTCTCGAGCCTCTTCATCCTCCACTTCTCCCGCTCGCCCTCGCACTCGTGATGCTGACACCCTCGCCGAGCACGCAGGTCCGCAACGCGTCGGCAAAGCAGGGCGGCCTCGACGTCAGCCTCTTCAAGCGGCTCTCGGACGCTCACCCCGTCGCCGTCGTCAACCTCACGCACCAGTACCGCATGAACGCCGACATCATGCTCCTCTCGAACAAGCTCGTCTACTCGGACCGGCTGCAGGTCGGCGCAGACTCTGTTGGATCGCGCAAGCTCGCGCTGCCGCTGCGCGAGAAGTCGGGCGAGCTAGAGCCGTGGCTGCGCGAGGTCGTGGATCCAAGGTGCGCTCCCGCTTTCTCCCTCTGGTCTCTCACGCTCTCTGACTCTCCTCCTACGCAGTCGCTCCGTCATCTTCGTCGACACGGACGCCCTGCCTGCGCGCGAGCGGCGGACCGGCTCGCTCATCGACAACGAGCTCGAGGGCGAGCTCATCAAGCAGGTGCGTCTGTTCTCTCTCTCTCCTCTTCTCGCTCAAGGCGGACCCTCCTGACGCCTCTCTGCACAGTCTGTGTCTGCTCTTACGACCTGCGGCGTCGCGTCGAGCGACATCGGCGTCATCACGCTCTACCGCCAGCAGATCAAGCTCCTCTCGCGCCTCCTCGAGCCGTCCTTTCCGGGCGTCGAGGTCCTCACGGCCGATCGCAGTCAAGGTCGCGACAAGGAGTGCATCCTCGTCTCGCTCGTGCGCAGCAACACCGGCGGCAACGTGCGTCCCTCTCTCTCTCTTCCTCTACCCTGTCCTTGTCTCGCTCTCTGCGCAGCGGTCCTGACGCTGCCTCTCATTCACAGGTCGGCGACCTCCTCAAGGACTGGCGCAGGGTCAACGTCGTCCTCACGCGCGCCAAGGCCAAGCTCGTCCTGTTCGGCTCGCGCTCGACCCTCGCCCACAACGCGCTCATGAGCCAGTTCCTCGACCTCGTCGCGGGCAAGGAGTGGGTCTATGAGCTCTCGGCCGGCCTCGAGGTGACCCTGCGGGAGCATGCGCAGGCGCAGGCGTCGGTGCGCTCGGTGAAGTCGGAGGAGGACGTCGAGGAGAAGCCGCTCAGGAGGGGAGGAGGTGCTCTCGCGCTGCGCAAGCCGCTGGCGGCGGACGTCGTGAACAGCCTGTAGCTCTCTAGTCTATCTTTGTTGCTCTGAATACTCTTTTGCATCGACTGATCTACTCAGAAAGCGTCCGACGAGATCCTCGTGGCCGGTCCTCGCACCGTCTTGCCCTGTCGAGAGGCGCCGCTGCCATCAGCTCTGCGGCTGCGCCCTGCTCGACGACGACCAAGAAAGAGAGAGAGAGAGAGACGCACCTGCTCCTCCCACTCGACGGCGACCTCGAGCGAGTCCTCGCCGACGTAGACGACGAGCTGCGACAGAACGCCGTCAGCTGCAGGTCTTCAGCCTCGCCGAAGACGGGAGAAAAGGACGACGCACATCCACCTGCAGCTGAACCCATGCCGAATCGTCCTCGCCATACACCCCGGACGCGCCGACGAGCGAGAGGAGGTCCGCCTCGACCTCGCAGACCTCTCGGTACGCCGAGTGCGTCTTCCCTGTCGCGGTGACGAGGCATCAGCTTCCGAGGTAGCGATGTTGCAGCACGAGAACAAGGACCCACCGTCGGCATCGACCATCCACCGGTCCTTGAGCTCGTCCACCGCGGCGTCGTAGAGCCATAGCGTCGTCTTGAAGGTCGGGTCGCGAGCGGCGAGGCGGTAGCGGAAGTTGTACGTGCGCATCCATGTCGTCGAAGTCGAGAGCATCGAGTCCTGCGCGAGAGCGGCGTCAGGAGGTCGTGCGCGCGAGGGAGACCGAAGAGGTCCGTGCACGGGCCGGACGCACCTGCGGCACCAGCTCGCCCCACTTGCCCTTGACGAGGCGCCTCCCACCGCTGCCCTGCAGGACCTCGCGCTCGTGCATGCCGCGCTCCCACTGCGTCGACCAGTCGACTCCGACCTGCGTGCCGAGGGCGAACCGGGTGCGGCGCGGGGCGAGCGTCTCGGAGAGGTAGAAGGCCAGGGCGCCGTCGGCGACGGCCGAGTGCCTGCGTGCATGAGTGCATCAGCTTCTGAAAGCGAGAGAACGGATGAGTCGGGGGGAGGGACGCACGTCGGGATGTCGGGGATGATGAGCTGGATGCCGCTCGGCGAAAAGGTCTCGCGCAGCCTCGAGACGAGGTACGGCGACTCCGAGAAGCCCTGCAGGTCCTCACGTCAACTAGAGGCTCAAGAGGAGCTGTAGAGAGCGGGGAAGAGGACGCACGCCGGAGAGGAGGATGTGCTTGGCGTCGCCCCGAGGCAGGACGGACGAGAGGCGGACGACGATGGCGTCGACGGCCGGTCGGAAGCAGCTCTCGACGTCGTCGCTGCGCACAAGTGGTCAAGAACGTCAGTTCGCTCTCCGCAAAGCTCGCAAAGAGAGGGAGAGGACGCACGCGCTCAGCGTCAGCCAGCCGTCTCGGATCCTCGCGCCCGAGTCGATGGCCTTCTCGAGCTTGGCGTCGCCCTCGGGCAGCCGCAGGCGGTACTCGGGCGGCCCTTTGATGCCGGAGAAGCGCTTGAGGACCTTGGAGCGGAACTCGGCGAGGAGGTGCGTGAGGATGGCGGACGACTTGAACTTGGTGCGGGCGAGGCGGGCGGTAAGGAGCTCCGAGACGGCGTCGAGAACGGCGCCTCCTCCTGCGGGAAGACCTGCAGGCAAAGTTGAGAGTCAGTAAGAGAGCTGAGAGCGAAGAGGCAGTGAGAGGACGCACGAGAGACGGGCTCGAACGCGCGAAGCTTGAGGCGAGGTGCGACCGCCGAGACGGTGTAGCCGTTCTGCGAAATGAGGGGGTCAATGCCTAGTTTTGCGACTGCAATAAAATAGTGTGGAAGAGGGACGAACGATCGAGACGCCCTGCTCGGCTGCGTCGACGAGTGCGAAGGACGAGCCCTCCTCGAGCCAGGTGGTCGAGCGCGTGTGACGAGCGGCGAAAAAGGTGATGGCGGCCGGCTCCTTGACGAACGTCTGCGTGTCGAGGTGCGTCAGTGACTTGGGCGAGGCGAGTCGGTCGAGGGAGAGACCGGGCGAGGAAGAAGAGAGCGAGAGAGAGGGGACGCACGAGCCTCCCGACCTCGAAGTTGGCCGGCAGCAGCCTCGCGTCCTCAATCGCGCCGCGCACGAGGTCCGTCTCGTCCGTCGTCCAGTCGGCCGGGATCGCAAACACGAAGCGCGCCTCGTCCCAGCACCGCACGAACGTGTCGTCGCCGCCGGGCGTCTCGCCGTACCACGCCCGCGCGCACGCGACGAGCCACTTGAGGTACTCGGCGTAGATCGAGCGCAGGCGCGGGCCGTGGTGCACCTTGCGCGCGTCGGCGGGCTTGCCCTTGTCCTTGGGCTTGGGCGGCGGCGCGCCGACGCTGCTGCGGCCGAGGTCACAGAGCGCGCCCGTGCCGCCGTCGATGCCGCCCATGCCCGCGCTCACGAGCACGTACGAGGCGTCGGTGCTGGGCGTAGACGGAGAAGGTGCGCGGGGCGAGCCGGCGGCGTCGACGAGGCCCTCGGACGAGGCGAGCGACCTGAGCGAGGTGCGCGCCGACGACGGCGCCCACGAGGCCGCGCCCGGCGCAGGAGAGGGCGGCGGGCCGAGGTGCGCCGGCGAGATCGACGTCGTCGAGTGCGACGACGACGACGAGAGCGGCGCGCGGATCTTCTTGAGGAGCTTCTTGCCGACCTCGGCTGCGGGCGGTCCGTGCGCCGGACTGCGTGCGGCGACGACGTCCTGCGGCGGCGGCTTCATCTGGGCCTTCCAGCCCTTGACGATGATCCAGCCCTCGTCTCGCGCTAGCGCAGTCGCGCTGGCTGTGAGGCACTCGGCGCCGAACGCGCGCGGCCGGTCGTGGCGGTCGTAGGCGGCGAGGGACGGGGTGCGCGAGGGGACGGGCGTGACGGTCGGGCTCGAGTAGGGGTAGGTGAGGACGGTGCGGAGGGTCGATGAGGTGGGGGAGAGCGGGCGAGAGCCCCAGGAGAGGTGGGCGAGCGTGACGGATGCTGTTGACGCGCGGCGAAAGAGGGTCAGGCCGGCCCGAGGGGCCCGAGGGGCCCGAGGGCAGAGAGAGAAGGCTGCACGTACTGCTCGTGTTGCCGATGTCGAACGAAAGGACGAGGCGCTCGTCGTCGAAGTACTCGAGAGCGGCGCGCTCGCTCGAAGGAGCGCAAGCTGGCGCAGGAGTCGCTGGCGCGGGAGGCGGCGCAGCTTGAGAGCTCGACATGGCAGCGCTAGCTGGCTCGCCGGCGAGGCTCGAGAAGCGTGAGCGAAGCGCAGGAGCCAGAGAGTGAGCGAAGCGGTGCGGCCGAGTGGGCGGACAGGGGAGCAGACCGCGGAGTCCGGACAGGAGACGAAGGGCGCGAGCATTGTCCGCCGGGGTGCGTCGGACCGGGCTTGTGCAGATTCGATCACGTCTCTCGAGTTGCTGAGGTCCGCAGCACGGCCAGCGACGCCGTGCGCGAGCCGTGAGCGGTGCCGTGAGAGCGAGGCGAGGGAGCAGGCGGAGGAGGAGCAGGCCACCTCCGGTTGGGTCGGTCGCGTCGAGGATAGACTCGAGTCTGTAGCTTGAGCGAGCCTGAGGAGCTTTGGGCCCAGCGGAGCGTGGTCGGAGGTGAGCCGAGATGGAGGGAAGCGCGTAGCCGAGGCTGAGCCTGCGAGCGAGCGAGCGAGCACCTCGAGCTTGCGGCGTCCCCATCCACGCTGGGCACTCACTGGCTGAGCCCTACTAGCTGTGCACGCGTCCTGTACCACCCAGGCCTGCGCCCTCACCGCCCACAGCCCGCCCCCTCGGTCCCGTCGCCGCCTTTCGCCCTCAGCACGCTCGCCGCTCCCGAGCTTCCCAGCCTCGCCTCGACCACCACCAGCCGCCTCGACTGCGCCACAGCACACACCAAGCACCCCGCCCGGCCATGTTCCGCCGCCAGCGCGACCCGCAGAGGCGCGACTCGGCCCTCGCCCTCCAGTTCGACCCCGACTCCGGCCGCAACCTCTCAGACTCGACCCACCCCGACTACGACCCGGCCACCGACCCCGAGCTCCGTGAGTCGCACTCTCGATCCTCATGGCGCGCTCAAGAGACGCGCCCGCGGCCGGTGGAGGGCAGAAGGACCTCGTCCTCGGCTTGGGCACAGCTCGAGGGGGAGCTTGCGCGCGAGGGACGGTGCACGCGCCTCATGCGTGAGGAGCTCTTGGCACGGCGAGGCTACGTGCTGCGCTGCATGAGCTGGAGCAGGTTCGGCGGGGAGGCCGGCTACATGCTCTCGGGTGCGCGGGCGGGACCTCGAGCGGGACCGGCAGCGAGGTGGGGGTGCTCAGGCAGCGCCGCCTGCGTTTTGCCGCTCTCGCAACCAGCAGTACCCCCTCTCTAGAGAACGCGCCGCTGACTCCACCTCTCCTTCCCCTCCTCGACCTCGCCAACCCTCCCTCCCCGACTCTCGCCCTCTCGCAGGCCTGCGCGTCACTCGCACCGCCGCCGAGTCGATCCACGAGCTCTACCAGGAGGAGGACCGCCGGCGCTTTCGGCGACTCGCGTCGCGACGAACCAAGAAGGACTCGTCCGGCGCGGGCTCGTCGACCCTCAAGCCGCGCCGCACCCTCTTCGGCCGGCGCAAGCCGCGCGCGTCGGCCGAGCCCGCCGACAGCCAGGACGGGCACACGAGCGAGGGCCACGGCCAGGGCGGCGCCGGCGCCGACATGGACGAGGCGCAGCGCGCCGAGCTCGAGCGCCAGATGACGCGGCTCGCGGCGGCCAAGGAGGCCGAGGAGTCGGCGCGGCGGCAGGACAAGCAGGACGAGGGCGAGCAGGAGAAGAAGAAGGTGGACCGCAAACGGCGCGGCATGAAGGAGAAGGAGCGCAGGAACGTCTACGTCAACGTCGAGGGCGTCATGACGGACCCGAGAGGGTACGAGCGCAACAAGGTGCGCACGAGCAAGTACACGCTCTTGTCGTTCGTCCCCAAGGTGCGTCCCTCTCTCACCTCGCCTCTCGCCCACGTCCTGTCGAGCCATGCTGACCTCGAGCCCTCGACGCCCTGCAGAACTTGACCGAGCAGTTCCGCCGGATCGCCAACATCTACTTCCTCGCTCTCGTCGTCCTTCAAGGTGCGTCGGCTCTCTCCTCTCTATCTCCTCCTCGTGCTCGAGCAGATCGCTGACGGCAGCTCGTCCCCGTGCACAGTCTTCCCCATCTTCGGCGCCGCCTCGCCCGAGATCGGCATGCTCCCCCTCGTCGCCATCCTCTGCATCACGGGCATCAAGGACGGCATCGAGGACACCCGGCGGCACAAGCTCGACAACGAGGTCAACAACTCGGCCGTGACGCGCCTCGGCGACTGGCACAACGTCAACATCCCCGACGACGACCGCCCTTGGTGGGCCTTCTGGCGCCGCCCGAACCCGAACCACCGCGTCTCGAAGGGCGTGCGCAAGCTGCGCGAGAAGGAGGGCTCGTACGACGCCGGCTTCCTGTACGCCGACCAGCCGCTCGCCGCCGAGTCGCGCGACACGCTCGGCGGGCCCGAGTCGATCGCGATCGCCGGCCCGCGCGCGCGCGCCCGCGGCGACAGCTCGGCGTCGACCCTCCCGACGAGCATGGCCAAGTCGTACTCGACCTACTCGGTCGAGAGCCAGGCGACGACGTCGTACCCGCCGCGCCTGTTGCGCACGGCGAGCGCGCACGGCGGCGCCGACTCGATCCTCACGCCGTCGTCCATGTCGGCGTCGGCGCCGCGCAAGTCGTCGAGCGACGTCGTGTCGTACGAGCACGCGACGCCGGGCACGGCAAAGTGGGAGCGCACGCTGTGGAAGAAGCTCGAGGTCGGCGACGTCGTCCTCCTCAAGGAGAACGACCAGATCCCCGCCGACGTCGTCGTCCTCGCCACGTCCGACCCAGACGGCGTGTGCTTCGTCGAGACCAAGAACCTCGACGGCGAGACCAACCTCAAGCCGCGCAAGTCGCTCAAGGCGACGATGGGCATCGGCAACGAGGAGGACGTCGAGCACGCCCGGTTCTGGATCGACTCGGAGCCGCCGCACGCCAACCTGTACTCGTACAACGGCGTTCTGCGGTGGCGCTCCAAGACGGACAAGCTCGGCATGGAGCACCCGATCATCGAGGGCGGTGAGCGCAGCGACGGCGAGGAGCAGCAGGTGCGTCGTCTCCCTCCCTCCCTCACTCTCCCTCTCGCTCCCTCCTCCTTTCGTTCTCGCCTTTCCGAGCTGCAGTCGATGAGGAGCAGGTGCTGATGCCTGAGCGAATGCGCGCAGGAGCCGGTCACGATCAACGAGCTCCTCCTACGAGGCTGCGCGCTTCGCAACACCAAGTGGGTCATCGGCCTCGTCGTCTTCACCGGCGCCGACACCAAGATCATGCTCAACCAGGGTGCGTCCTGCTCGCTCCCTTCTGACGCGGCGCGAGGCGGCCGAGCTCTTGCTGACCTTCTCAAACCACGCAGGCGAGACGCCCTCGAAGCGGTCCAAGATCGAGAAGGAGACCAACTTTAACGTCCTCGTCAACTTTGCCGTCCTCATCGGGCTGTGCGTCGGGTGCGCCATCGGTGCGGGCGTCTATGACGGCATGTCGGGTCGCTCGGCGGACTTCTACGAGGTCGGCGCCGCCTACTCGAGCTCGGCGGTCGTCGTTGGCTTCATCACGTTCGGGTGCGTCGTCATCTCCCCGCTGCTACTGCTCAAGACGGTGTGCGACCTGCTTAGGTCGGCGTCGTCGGGCGCATCGAGCTGGCGCTGACGAGACCTCTCTCTCCTCCTCCTCTCGCAGCGCGACCCTCATCCTGTTCCAGAACATCGTCCCGATCTCGCTCGTCATCACGGTCGAGCTCGTCAAGACGATCCAGGCGTTTTTCATCTACCAGGACATCGACATGTACTACGAGGAGCTCGACCACCCGTGCGTGCCCAAGACGTGGAACATCTCGGACGACCTCGGCCAGATCGAGTACATCTTCTCGGACAAGACGGGCACCCTCACGCAGAACATCATGGAGTTCCAGAAGTGCGCCGTCGGCGGCGTCTCGTACGGCGAGGGCATCACCGAGGCCATGCTCGGCGCCGCCAAGCGCGAGGGCCGCGACACGTCGGCGTTCGACCCGGCGCAGAACGTGACGCGCCTCACCGAGCGCAAGCGGCAGACGGTCGACCTCCTCAACGGCGCATTCAAGAACCGGTACCTGCGCGAGGACCGCCTCACGCTCATCTCGCCGCCGATGGCCGAGCAGCTCGCCGCGCGCGGCACCGAGCAGCACGACCGCCTCGCCGAGTTCTGGCGCTCGCTCGCCATCTGCCACACGGTCATGACCGAGCGCCCCGACGAGGCCAACCAGGACGTCCTCGAGTACAAGGCCGAGTCGCCCGACGAGGCGGCGCTCGTCGCCGCCGCACGCGACGCCGGCTTCGCCTTCCTCCACCGCAACAACCACGAGATCACGCTCGACGTCATGGGCCAGCCCGAGCGCTACGTGCCGCTGCGCACGCTCGCGTTCAACTCGGCGCGCAAGCGCATGAGCACGCTCGTGCGTACGCCCGACAACCGCGTCCTCCTCATCTGCAAGGGCGCCGACAGCGTCATCCTCCAGCGCCTGCGCGACGACCACGACCAGGGCGTCATCGAGCGCACGACCAAGCAGCTCGAGGACTTTGCCAACGCCGGCCTGCGCACGCTCCTCATCTCGAGTCGGTACCTCACCGACGACGAGTTCCTCGGGTGGAGCAAGCAGTACGACCAGGCGTGCGCCGCCGTCGACGACCGCGAGGACGAGATCGAGCGGGCGTGCGAGCTCATCGAGCACGACCTCACGATCCTCGGCGCGACGGCGCTCGAGGACAAGCTTCAGGCCGGCGTGCCCGAGGCCATCGCCCAGCTCCACCAGGCCGGCATCAAGTTGTGGATCCTCACGGGTGCGTCGCCTCTCCTCCCTCATCGGGCTCGGTCGAGCGTCGTCTCTTGCGCTCGTACGCTGACCCGGTCCTCCCCTCTCTCCTCGCAGGCGACAAGCTCCAGACGGCGATCGAGATCGGGTTCAGCTGCAACCTGCTCACGAACGAGATGGACATCGTGCGTCCCTCTTCCTTGCTCGACGTGCTCGTCAACTCGCACCCCTGTGCGGCTCGCTGACTCCTCCTCCCCTCCTCCTCCTCCCCTTCCTCTCCTCCTCACGCGCAGCTCATCCTGTCGGCCGAGTCGGAAGAAGGCGCCCGCGCCCAGATCGAGGCGGCGCTCGACAAGGTCAACCGCGCTCGGGCCGGCCTCGCGCCGCTCGACACGGACGGCGGCGAGAAGATCCCCGGGGCGACCAAGACGGGCGGGTTCGCCGTCGTCATCGACGGCGAGACGCTGCGCTACGCGCTCGACAACGCGCTCAAGCCCATGTTCCTCGACCTGACGACGCAGTGCAACGCCGTCGTGTGCTGCCGCGTCTCGCCGAGCCAGAAGGCGCTCACGGTCAAGCTCGTCAAGGAGGGCAAGAACGCCATGACGCTCGCCATCGGCGACGGTGCCAACGACGTCGCGATGATCCAGGAGGCGCACATCGGCGTCGGCATCGCCGGCCTAGAAGGCGCGCAGGCGTCCATGTCGGCCGACTACGCCGTCGGGCAGTTCCGCTTCCTCACCAAGCTCCTCCTCGTCCACGGTCGCTGGTGCTACATCCGGGTCGCCGACATGTGCGTCTCGCTCTCCTGTCCATCGTCGTCGTCCTGAAGCGCGAGAGAGCGTCGAGCTGACTCGCCCCTCCTCTCCCTGCAGGCACGCCAACTTCTTCTACAAGAACATCGTCTGGACCCTCACGCTCTTCCTCTACCAGATCTTCTGCAAGTGCGTCGACGAGCTTTCCCTCTCTCACATCCCTCGAGACCTTGGCGCTCGAGCGACGGACGCTGACGCACGGACCGCCTTGCCGCTCGCAGCTTCGACTCGACCTACCTCTACGAGTACACGCTCATCATGCTCTTCAACCTCGTCTTTACGTCGCTCCCCGTCGCCATCCTCGGCATCGCCGACCAGGACCTCAACGCCCAGACGTCGCTCAAGTTCCCGCAGCTGTACCGGCGCGGCATCCTCGGCAAGGAGTGGACGCGCACCAAGTTCTTCGCCTACATGCTCGACGGCCTGTACCAGTCGGCCGTCGCCTTCTTCGTGCCGTTCCTCGTCTACATGTGGTCGCCGACGCTGTCCGTCACCGGCCACGACTGGTCCATCTGGGAGCTCGGCACGACGGTCGCAGCGTGCGCCGTCACGGCCGCCAACCTGTACGTCGGGCTCAACACGCGCTACTGGACCTGGATCGTGTTCGTCGTCATCATCGCCTCGACGCTGGCGTTCCACGTCTGGATCGCCATCTACTCGCAGTTCGACACCTACTTCTTCAACAACGAGCTCTCCTGTCCGTCCCCTCTCTCCCTCTCTCTCACCTCCTCGAGCAACGAGCTCTTGCTGACCCTCCCCCACGCGCAGACCTGTACGGCACGCTCAACTTCTGGACGTCGATGGTCCTCGTCCAGGTCATCGCGATCGGCCCGCGGTACCTGTGGAAGTACGTGCGCTCGGCGTACTACCCGCTCGACTCGGACATCGTGCGCGAGATGCAGATCCTGCGGCAGCAGGGCAAGGCGTCGGCGCTCGACCTCGAGGGCGGCAACAGCGACGGCGGCATCGTGCCCTTCTCGACGAGCCAGGGCGGCGCCGCGCTCGAGACGCGCGAGCATTTCCCCCTCGTCGCCGACCCGTACGACGCCTCTCGACAGCGGCAGTTCTCGCACGACGAGCCGTTCGACGACCCTCTGACGCCTCGAGGTGACCCCTCGTTGACGTCCTGGCCGCCCGCCTCGCCGGGCGCTCCTCCCCACAGCCCCGGCCCGATACCCTCCCCCTACGGCCCGTCCAGCTTCGCCTCGTCGCCGACCTACGCGACGGCTCGGTCGACGCCGGGCGCGCAGTCGCAGTCGGCGACGCCCGTCCCCCACATCCTCGTCAACGACGCGACCCCGCGCGAGTCGGTCGTGTCCCGGTACGGCTCGTCGTCGCACCAGTCGCACGGCGCGAACGACTCGCTCGAGTTCGACGTGCTCGACTACGCCAACCACCGCGACTCGCAGTGGGGCGGCGCGCAGGGCGTCCCGCCGCCGCCGGCACCCCCAGCCGGCTTCACCGAGCAGGACCTGCACGCTCGGTCGCCGCTCGAGGCAGCGCACCGGCAATGGCGGTCCGAGGCGTCGAGCACGGGCGCCGACAGCTTCCACAGCGCCGTCCAGTCGCAGACGTCGCCGCGCTCGACGCCGCTGCCGCAGTCTCCGCCCGCGCCCGGCCACCACGCGCAGCCGTCGTACTCGTCCGGGACGGGCTACGCGATGTAGATACCCCTTCCTACCTTTTGCAGCTCTAGACCTGGGTCCTTGTAGTCGTTCGTCGTCGGGCATGTCAACACTTTTATTGCGCTCCCTTTCCTCCTCTCCTCCTCTGCTGCTGTCGAGAGCGACCGGTCTTTTCAGGAGCTTGCTCTGCATCTGCTCGTGAGCCTGCACTCCGTGCCCGTGAAGCTCAGCGAGCGACTCGCCGGACTCGGGGATCTGCACCGCCCCTCGAGCCTCGTGGCTCGACGTCGCCGTCATCAGCTGCTCCTCCTCCCGCCCCTCGCCTCGCCTCGCCTACACCTCGAGACTCTACAGCAAGCAGCATGAGCAACACTACCGGTGCGTTTGATGCCTCTGCACCTCTCCCCACGCCTGCCCAAGGTCTCCCGCTGACGCTCCCTCCCCGCGCCTCGGCTTGGAACAGGCACCTCGTCGCAGAACGTCGGCGCAGAGGCAGGACAGCGCGGCAAGTGCGTACTAGCTCTCTCTGTGTTCGTATTGCTCCTCGGGGCAGCCAGGTGACCTCGCTCGCTGACCGTAGGGACTTCGCCTCGCTCGACCACCCCGCCTCCTCCTCGACCTCGTCCTCGCCTTCCACCTTCGCTCCTCCTCCGCCGCCGCCTCGCCACCCGCCCGCATCCGCACCCGCACCCGCCTTCGCCGACCCCTCGCCTACCACCGCCGCCGCACCCGCCCACGCCTCGTCCGCCTCCGCCTCCGCCGGTGCTTCTCTCGGTGGCCGGGTCAGGGGCGTCTTCGACGCGATTCACGGCGCGGGCGAGGCGCTGAGGGGCAACATCAACGCGGCGGTCGACGGCCTGGGCGACGGCGTGCGTCCCCCTCCCTTCTCTGCCAGCTGCAGCTCATCGCCGTGCACTAAGCTGACCCTCCATTCCCGCCCCGCGCACGCAGATCGCCAACCGCCCGCAGGGCTCGGTCGAGTCGCGCCAGTCGGCTTCGGGCCAGGAGAGTGTCGCGCAGAAGGGCCTCAACGAGCTCAAGAGCGGCATCCGCGCCGCAAAGGGCGAGCCGAGCGCGACGACGACGACGGGCTCGACGACGGCCGGCCGTACGCTCTGAGAAGCCGAGCCACAGACTGTTCGTGTTGGAATGCAGTGCTTTTCTGTGTCTTTCGTGCCCGTCGCCGTCGTCTAGTTGTGAGAGGTCCGCTTGCGAGCACTTCCTCGAGTCGTTTCCCTCCTCCATCTCTCGCTCCGTCTCGTCACAGAGTCTCCCTCGCAAAGCTTTCAATCTCCTCCAGAGCGCCGCTCGTCGTCGGCGACCCGAGCTGGGCTCGAGAGCGCGAATTGTAAGGGGTCGGCGTCCGATGAGAGCAGCGCACGGGCCTCGAGAACGCTTTAGCTCTCTCTTCGGCTCGCTTTCGTTCAAGCTCGTCCCGCGGCAGCGACCGGCGTGAGGAAATCGCCGCTGCAGTGGCTACTCGGCAACGCTCTCGCCCGATTTTCTTTGCCCCGCGCCGACGAGCAAAAAGGCAAGGCAGCCAAGCAACAGAAAGAGAAGGCGACTTGGCCAGGATCGTCTCGTAAGGTGACTGCGCAGGCTCAGAGCGGCATCTCTCCGGTACTGACCCACCACGGTAATCCGGCCATCAACCGCTCCTGCCCTACTACGTCGTTAGTGGCGACGGTTCCCGGATCCGCTGTGTAAGCAAGACTAAGCAAGGCATCAGCATCTCCGAGAGTCGGGTGTATTCCACTTGGTGTGCTGAGAGGCTGAGCCGAATCGACCTGCCATTGACAAAGGAACGTGCCCTTTTCTCAACGCACGCCGCACGCACTCGGCCCTGCTCTCGCGCGCTTCCTCTCCTCCCTCCTCCGCTCGGGCTGGCTTGCGAAGGTCGCCATCGTGTCGAGCATTTTCTGCTCGAGGCTGCAGAGCTGCGCAACGCCCCCGGGCGACGCGAGGAAGCGACGAAGAGAGGCGAGCGAGCGCGCGCGCGCGGCACTCGACCCGCCTCCTCGCTCGCTTCGCTCGACGCCGCACTCGTCGTGCTGGGCCTGGTCGAGAGCGCAGCTGTGCGAGCGCGTACGAGTTCGATCGCAGCACTGCAGGACCTCGGTGCGCTGCGACGACCCCGCGAGGTCCGTGCGCGCGCTCTCGGCGTTCGCCTCCTCGCCCTTCTTCCTCGCGCTCTCTCTGCTCGGTCGCAGCACGCACAGCTTTCGGGGTGGCTGCACCCCCTTCTCACGGCGCTTCTGAGCACTTTGAGCCCCGCGCCAAGCTACAAGAAACGCCCGACCTCGAGCAAAAGCGGCCGAGCCCTCGTCAAGCTCTTGTCGACGCACATCTGGTCGCCCCGACCAAGCCGGGTAGATCCGTTCCTCCCTGAACAGCCACAGAACGAGCCGTGCTCGACTGCGGCTAGAGCGTCCCTGGAAGGGCCTCACGTACGCCCACTCTGGCCCAGCCGAGCGTCCGAGGCGAGCAGCGCACGAGCCTCGAGTTGGCCTCGCCGGCGCGCACATTCTTTCGCTCGGCTCCGTCTCGAGAGTGACACGAGAGCTCAGCTGTATGTCGACCGGCGAGCTAGCCGGTCGGCGCGACCGCGCTCGCTCGTCTCTTGTCGTCGCTCGAGAGAAATCGCTTCCAGATCCTGCTGTTGTTCTATATAAATTGTATTGCGTGCCAGCAGCACAAGCAAGGCGAGATAGTATAATGGCTAGTACACTCGGTTCTGATTGTCTTCTGCTTCCGAGCAATCTGGGTTCGATCCCCAGTCACGCCTTTCTCTTTTTTTGCTCCCCGTTGAGCTGCCACGAGCGCTTCTAGGCAGCGGCAGCACGGTCGGCAGCTTTCTCTTTTGCTGCTCTCGAAGGTGCGGCGCGACGAGGAGGAAGAATAGGTGGTTGCACGACAACAGGGGAAGAGGATCTACGACAAGGCGACGCTCGAGAGCCAGTCTGCAAGGAGGTCGCGCTCCTCGTGTGCGTCGGGAGGCGGGAGTGGTGGGAGAGCGTCGAGGGCGAGCGGCGGCGAGAGGGGCGGGCGGCGGAGAGAGGGCGAGGCGGGGAAGGGGAGGTTCGAGGGGGGAAGCTGCGGCGCGAGAGGTGCGTCAGCGCAGAGCGGCAGAGCGCGAGGACGAGCAGAAGGACGCACAGGACTCGAGGGAGGAGCGTCGCCCGAGGCGGGCTTGATCGGCGAGGGTGGGCGGCGCCGCGGTCGACCCGGCGTCGGCGGCGTAGCCTGCAGGGAGCGCGCGCCCGATCAGCACGGCGACCTGCACCCGAGAGACGCAGGAGAGGGGGGACGCACCTTGATGCTCGCCTGGAGCTTCTCGAGGAACGTCTGCTGCGCGGTGACGGCGGTCGAGTCGCCCTTCTTCGGCGTCTCGGGCTGCGGGCGCGAGGGGTCCGTGTCAGCGCTCGCCCTGCCGGACGGGCGTCACTCGAGAGGAAGCGAGGGGAAAGAAGGAACGTACCGCAGTGCTGAGCCGGTCCTGGAGCCGCTGCCACTCCTGTACCGTGACGGCGTCGAGCCACTTGGGCACGAGGACGAACAGGTGGTGCTCGACGAAGGCCATCGTGGTGCGGAGCGAGACGCTGCGCTCGGTGTAGGCGCTCGAGAGCGGGTCGTGCGAGATGAAGAACGAGAGCTTGTGCGAGGGGACGAGGGAGGGGATCGGGGCGAGGAGGCGCGCGAGGGTGAGGTGGTCTGTGCGGCCGGGAGGAGCATCAGCGCGAGGCCTTGAGCCGATGCGAGCAGGGCAGGAGACGCACAGAAGCCTGCCTGCACCTTCCAGTTCGTGTAGATCTGCAGGGAGGCGAGAGGGAGGACGAGGTCAGCATGGGTCCGAGCGCTCGAGGGAGAGAGGGAGGGGACGCACAAAGTCGGTCGCCTTGCCGGCCCACTTGACCTCGACGACTTCCCACGACACGACGCGCTCTTCCTCGCCGTCGCCACCGCGGCGCCGGACCTCCTCGAACCGGACGAGGTCGGGCCTGAGGACGCCGAACCTGAGCCCGGGGGCGGCCCACCCGCGCTCGCGGTACTCGTCGGTCCAGTCGACGCTGTCGACGAGGCCGGGCGAGACGTAGACGGGCTTGCCGCTGCTGAGCGTGTGGCGCATGGCGCGGCGCGCGGCGGTGGCGAGCGAGGCGTAGTCGCGGTGGCGCACGAGCTGGTGGCGGAGGGCGAGGGCGCGCTTGATGGTGCGCTCGGCGAGGACGCCGCGCGACATGGGGTCCGAGGGGACGAGGTGGGTGCGCGGGTCGTTGGGCGGGGAGGGTTCGGCGGCTGGGTCGCTCGGCGGCGGCGGCGGCGTGGTGGTCGTGGTCGGTGTCGCCGAGAGGACCGAGGGGATCGAGCTTGGGCGCGTCGACGACGACGAAGGGGACGCGTTCCCGTCCGAGTAGGTCTCGTGGTGGCCATCGGGGAGGAGCTGTAGGGGCCTGGTGCGGGCGAGGAGGCCGAGGAGCCAGTCGTGGCGGAAGGCGGCGAGGCGGTCGTCGCGCGACTGGGCCGTGTGGTGGTCGGTGGCCGAGCTGAGGTCGGCGAGGAGCGAGGCGATGGTCGAGATGGTGAGGGCGTTGGAGCACTGGCAGGCGTGGCGGGCGCGGATGGCGACGAGGGACCGGGTCGACGAGGAGGAGGAGGACGAGTTGGGGCGAGGTTGCCTCGCCGGGCCCGGGGTGGCCATGGCGGGCTGCGGTCGGGTCGAGGTAAAGCGCTGCCAAGCTGGCCTAGCTCATGGGCGAGTGCCTGTGTGGCTGCAGGAGGGAGAGAGGGTCGCTCGTGGATGGACGCGACCGTGACGCGACTCTCGCTCTCGCTCATCCTGCACAGCTACTGCGACCAGCTAGGGCAGCAACCGCACAGTACAACACACACCAGCACCCCGCCCCCACCGAAGGCCACCCCTCCGCGACCGCACCCTCGTCCACGGCCCTCATCGCCTCGCCCGGCCTCTCGAGCCCCGCCGCCCTCCTCTCGCCCGGGCCCAAGGCCATGGTCGAAAGCGCGCCCTCCACCCCCTCGGGTCCACGAGTCACACCCGGGGGCGGCCGCCACCTCAAGCGCCTCTCGCTCTCGTCCTCCTTCTCGCCCAACGGCCACTCGCCCCTCTCGGCAAACCCACCAGGCGCCACCGCCACCAGCCCGCTCAGCTCGCGCACCACCCCGACCAGTGTCCACAGGGGCGACTCGGGCGTGCGCGCACTGCGCACCACCGTCAACGGCGCCTTCCCCCCTTCCTCGTCCCCCTCGGCGCGCCGCCTCGACCCGGACCCCTCGTCGTCCACCGGCTCGGGCACGCCCAGCTCGTTGTCGGCAGCAGGGCCCCTCGTCGACGCGCACCGCCTCGCCGGGCCAGCAGACGACCCGCGCAGCTCCTCCCCGACCATCCTCCGCCGCTCGACCTCGTACCGCACCTCGTCCGCCCCCGCCGAGCCCGGCACCGCAGCCGCCTCGCCTTCAGCCGTCGCCGAGGGCACCGCGTCCCTCGGCCGCTCGCACAGTCGCCGCGGGGCGAGCGTGAGCTACACCGGCCGCTCGTCGCTCGACGGCCTCGCCCTCAGCGGCCTCGGCTCCAGCCCGGCACGCTCCTCGGTCGACGGCCCACCGAGCGCGACCGAGCACGCCCTGTCGCGCAGCCGCGGCCCGTCGTCGTCGTCGTCGCTGCAGGGCGTCCCCGAGACGGGCTCAGCGGCGTCGAGCGCGAGCGCTTCGTCGTCGGGACCGGCGACGGGCCCGGCCGTCGGCGAGCCTGCGGCGCAGCCGACACTCGTCGAGCAGAACGCCGACCTCCTGAGCTTCATCGCCAAGAAGGAGCGCAAGTGCCTCGACCTGCGAGAAGGTGCGTCGCGCTCTCTCCTTCTCAGGCCTCGTCCCTTGTCGAGTCCCTCGAGCTGACGTTCTCGCCCGCACTCTCGCCCGCAGAGCTCAAGCGCCACGAGTCCGAGCTCGCGCAGCTCAAGACCAAGTGGCAGTCGATCGTCGCTCGTTCGCTCCAGCAGCAGCACGTCCAGGCGTACTCGCCCAACCCCAACTCGACGTCCTCCTCGACATCGACCTCGGCGCACCCGCGCAACGCCTCCACTTCATCAACCGCGTCGACTCACTCGCCCAACACGTCGCCGACGCCGCGCTCGCACCGCACGCTCCACTCGACGCACTCGCTCGACCTGTCGCTCCTCAGCTCGACCTTTGACGGCGCCGCCGCGGGCGACCTCCACCTCGACCCGCACCACCACCACCACTCGAACGGTGCCGCCGACGCGCCGATCGAGATCCCCGAGTCGGTCAAGGCGGCCGGGACGTGGCTCGGCGATGCGCTCGGGCGCGTGCTCGAGGCGGCCGTGGGCATGCCCCCGCCGACGTCGGACGAGATGGACGAGCCGGTGCAGGGGCTCGGGATCGTCGAGGAGGAGGACGAGGAGGACGAGGGGGCGCAGGACGAGGCGGCGGCGGGCAAGGAGGACGAGCGGCAGCGCCGCAGGGAGAGCAAGGCGAGCTCGGTCGAGACGGACGGGACGGCGGCGACGGCGGCGGGCCAGTCGACTGCGCCCAGCTCGCTCGCGAGCGAGGACGCCGCGTCGTCCTCTGCGGCGGCACCTCGAGGCGGCACCGCCGAGCCGGCGTCGCCGACGCAGCAGCGCTCGCCGATGCGGACCAAGCCGACGCCGACGCGGTCGACCTCGCCGCACACGACCCGCCAGCACCTCTTCACGCCCCCGTCGCAGGCGCACGGCGGCGCCTCGGCCTCGTCCCCGTCGTCGTCCTCGCCCAGCAGCACCCTGTCGCACTCGCGCTCGCGCTCGACCGCGCTCGACGCCCTCTCGGGCGGCTGGTCGTCCCTCAACCGCAAGTGGACCCAGCTCTCCGAGTCGGACACGGTGCGCAACACGCGCAAGGCGACCCTCGGCCTCGTCGACACGTTCGAGCAGGGCTTGGCCCAGGCCCTCGGCCCGCTCGAGCCGCCGCCGCTGTCGCCGCACCTGGCCGGGCCGGGCCCGCACGCTCAGCCGCAGCAGCAGCAGCGCGAGGCCGAGCGCCCCTCGTCGTCGTCGGCGTCGGCGAGCGCCGCCCCTCGCAGCGGCTCGTCGCCCTCCCCTTCCTCGTCGAGCGCCGCACCCGCCTCGCGCGACGCCGCCGCCGCCGCGCGCCTCCCGAGCGCCGTCCCCGGCCAAGGGCTCTCGAGCGTCTTTGCGAGCTTCGGCGGCGGCCGCAGCCCGCAGCTCGGGGCGTCGTCGGCGGCGGCGCGCGAGGGCGAAAAGGGCGAGCGCGCGCAGGCGCCGGCGGGCGGCGCGCCGAGCTGGGACTGGAGCGCGTTCCTGCCTGGCTCGGCATCGAGCGAGGGGCTCGACGAGGCGGCGCAGCACGACAGGCACGGGCAGGAGCGGCGGGGCGGCGACGCGCGCGGCAAGAGGACGTCGGTCGGGTCGGACGGCCTGAGCGACTGGCCCGGGTGGTGACGGGCTCGTCGGCCCTTCTCGCCCTGCTGTACATGTTTTCTCTCTCGTTCTCGCTCTCTCCCTCTGTCTGTCGTGCCATCGCCCTCGCTCTATCTATCTCGCACCTCGTCCTCGGCTCTCTCGCAGAGCCTCGCCCTCGCATTGCCGCGTAGACCTCTCCTGCATGCCTTTCTCCGCCTGTGGTCCCTCTGTCTGCTCTCGAGAGGCTCTCTCGGGCCAGGAGATGGCGAGTGAGGCCGGTGCAACGAGGTCGTCGCCGGCGAGGAGACGAGCGGGGCGGTGTGGTCGACCACGCCTCGCCCGCTCCCGCTTGCCGACCTCGAGAGCCACACACGACCCTCAGCAGCAGTCGAGCACACCTGTCGACCTGCATCCGGCTCGTCCAGACCTCCGCCTGCCGACTGCCGACCTCCTCAAGCTTTCATCAAGCCGGTCGACCTTCAACGAGCTCCTGTGAGTCCGCTCTCCCTTGTGTAGGCTTGCGGTGCTGCACAGCCCGGCGCGGGAGCTGCTCGAAGGCTTTATGAGCGCAGGCGGATCCCCAGGGGCCGCTGAAATGGCTGCCCCGTTTTCCGAGCTGGAGGTCGAACGGGCGGCAGCAGTCGAGGACTCGTCCAGGGACAGCGAGCTGACCCACAAGCCTTTACAATAGTAGCAAGCAGCAGGACTAGCACGATTCGGCCGTTCGCCCTCGCCGCCGCCGGGCTCGTTCGCCCCTTCCTCTCCTCCTCGTCGGCGACACTCGTCCACCGCGCCTGGTCCTCCTCCTCCTCGGCCTACATCGCCCGCGCCGCGCCGCCCGAGAGCAGCAGCATGACCGAGCTCGCACCAGCCGGGACGCGCTACTCGGTCAGCGTCCTCACGACGCACACGGTCGACTCGCACCCGTCGCTCCTCGTCGCGTTCGACAGCCAGCGGTACCTGTTCAACACGCCCGAGGGCTTCTCGCGCATCGCGCTCCAGAACAAGGTCGGTTTGCGCAAGGTCGCGCACGTCTTCCTCGGCGACCTCGCAGAGAGCGGCGGCCTGCCCGGGTTCGTGCTGACCTCGGTCGAGGCCGGCAACGACAAGATCAAGGTGTACGGGCCCGAGGGCACCGACCACCTCCTCGCGAGCTGCAGGTTCTTCACTCGAAGGTGCGTGCCTCTCTCTCCCTCTCAAGCCGGACATGCTTCGCTCGGAGGGCTCAGCTGACTTCGAACGCGCGCTCGCAGGGACAAGCTCTCGCTCCAGGTCGCCTCGCCTACGCCTACCCCTCCCACCTCTTCTTCATCTCTCCCTGCGCCCCTACACGCCGACCCGAACCTCATCGTCTACGCCTTCCCGCTGTCGCCGTCGACCGCCGCGCCCACCTCTCCAGCCGCTCCTGCGACAGCGCCGACGCCGACGGCCTCGGCGAGCGACGCCCAGGTCGACGGCTCAGACGTCGCCATGTCGTCTGCAGACGTCGGCGGCAGCGCCCTGAAGCGGCGGCGCTCGAGCTCGTCCACCTCTCCGCCGCCTCGGCCCAAGTCGCCGCCCGGCTCGACCGCGTTCGACCCGTCGTCCGCCTCGTTCGTCCCCTCGCGCCTGCGCGGCGACGACGCAGCCCGGTGGCGCAACCTCGTCCTGCGCGACATGTTCCGCGGCACCGCCTTCGAGCCGGCGCCGGCGCCTCAACCGCCCGCGTCGCCCTCGGGCCGCCGCATCCCGACGCCGGCCTACCTCGCGCAGGCGCTCCCGCCGCTCGAGTCGACGTCCAGCGGCGTCAAGCCCGACGCCGTGAGCTACCTCGTCGTCGGCCCGCGGCTGCGCGGCCGGTTCCTCCCCGACAAGGCGCGCGCGCTCGGCGTCAAGCCGGGCAAGGCGTTCAGCCGGCTCATCGCGGGCGGGCGCGTGTGGGTCGCCGACAATCCCGAGGCGCAGGCGAGCGCGGGAGGAGAGCAGGGCGGGGCGGTCGAGAAGAAGAAGGAGTCGAAGAAGGAGCGGCAGGACCGGCTCAAGCGCGAGAAGGCGGCAGAGATGGCGGCGAACGAGGCAGAGGAGGGCGTCGGCGAGGGCCGGTGGGTTGAGGCCGTCGAGTGCATGGAGCCTGGGCAGGACGGCACGGTGCGTTCTTGCTCGTGCTCGTCAACGATCTCGAACGAGCTCGGCGAGCTGACCTTCCTCCCGCTCCTCCCCTCGCAGGCCTTCCTCGTCCTCAACATTCCCTCGACAGCACACCTCGCCAACCTGTCGTCGTCCATCTCGCCCTCGCTTCTCGGACCCGACGCTCTCGGCCAGCAGATCGCCTTCCGCGGCGTCTTCCTCTTCCTCGGCCCGGGCGTCGTCGCCGCGCCGACCCTCTCGCACTACCTCGACGACCTGCGCGCCGCCTTCCCCGACCTCGCAGTCCACGTCTCGTCGGCCGACTACGTCGCACAGGGCAAGAACGAGGTCACCTACGGCCCCGCCTCGCTCCTCAACCTCCGGCTTCGTCAGCTCGACGAGCACATGTTCCAGCTCCCTCGGTACTCGTTCCTCCCGCCCGACGCACCCTCTCTCCCCTCCCTGCCTGCCGGCGCCTCGCTCCTCAACCCGACCTCGCACTTCTCATCGACCCTCTCCCCCCTCCCTCCCGCCAAATCGCCGTTCGGCTCGACCGGCCGCACGTTCGACTTCCTCGTCCCCTCGGCCGAGGCCGACGTCGAGGCGGCGCGGCTCAAGGGCCCGGAGAAGCCCGACGAGACGCAGCAGCGCGCCGCCGCCGCCTGGGCCGACTACGTCGAGAAGGCCCGAGCGGCCAAGCAGGTCGTCGCCGCCGAGACGGCCGAGCGAGCGAGTCGTCACGCCGATCCCGCCGTGCCCAGCTCGGAGGGCGAGCTCGGCGTCACGCCGCTCGGGACCGGCAGCGCCGTGCCGAGCAAGTACCGCAACGTGAGCGGGACGCTCCTCCACCTGCCGAGGGCGAGCTCAGCCGACCGCACGCAGTACATCCTGCTCGACGCCGGCGAGGGCACGTGGGGCCAGATCGCGAGGCGGTTTGGGCAAGGCGGTGCGGCGGCGGGCGAGGACGGCGCCGAGGACGTCCTGCGCGGGCTCAAGATGGTCTTCCTCAGCCACCTCCACCAGGACCACCACGCCGGCATCTCGACCATTCTTCGTCACCGTGCTCAGGTGCGTCTGTTCGAGCTCGAGCTCTCGTCGTTGTTGCGCCGCCGCTGACGCACTCCCTCCTCGTCGAAACAGCTCGACCCACCGCCTGTCGACCCGCTCACGATCGTCGCCCCGCCCAACGCCCGCGTCTACCTCTTCGAGCAGCAGCAGCTCACCGACCTCGGCCTGAGCTACCGCGGCAGCGACAAAGGGCGCGAGGTGCGCTTCGTCGACAACTTTCTCGTCGAGCCGGGCAAGGCGCCTTCCGCCGGCAGCAAGATGTGCGTCGGCCTCTCCCTCTCGCTCGCTCTCGGCATGTCTAATCTTTACTGCTGCGCACCTCACTGACGCCGTGCCCTCAACCTGCAGGGACGTCGCGCTCGCCGAGCTCAAGACGATCTCGGGCCTCACGGAGGTGACGGCCGTCCCGGTCCTGCACCGCTGCCGTGCATGGGGCGCCGTCATCACGCACTCGTCGGGCTGGCGCGTCGTGTGCGTCCTCGTCCTCGCCTCCTCTGTGCGCTCGATGGCGAAGCCGCTGACGAGCTCTCCTGTCCTGCGCGCAGCTTCTCGGGCGACACGATGCCGTGCGAGGCGCTCGTCGAGGCGGGGCAGGGCGCCTCTCTGCTCGTGCACGAGGCGACGATCGAGGACGACATGCCCGAGGTGGCGCAGGCCAAAGGCCACAGCACGTTCGGGCAGGCCATCGACGTCGCGACCCGGTGCGTCCCCCCTCCCTCTTCGCTCGCGCTCTCGCTCGGTGCTCTCGCTCGTTCCTAACTCCCGCCTGTCTCTGCAGCATGCGCGCTCGGCACCTCCTCCTCACCCACTTCTCGGCTCGGTACCCCAAGCTCCCTCCTCTCTCGACCGCCTCGGCCAGCAGCGACCTCCCCCGGCCCGTCGTCGCGACCGCCTTCGACCTCATGACGCTCCGCCTCGACGAGTTCTGGAAGGTCGAACGGTACCGCGACGCGATGGACGCGCTTTTGAGTTGGGACGAGGCCGACGACCGGGACGATGCGGACGAGCTGAGCGGCAAGGAGGCGAGGCTCGGCAGCAGCGCCGAGGGCGAGGGCATGAAGGGGGGCGGCAAGGCGGTCGAGCAGGGCAAGAAGCAGGGCAAGAAGCAGGGCAAGAAGGAGCAGCAGGTGGCCGTAGAAGCGTCGGCGCAAGCATGAGCGCGCCGGCCCAGAGACGAGGGTGCGCTCGTTCCCCTCCTCGTGTCCCTTCGCTCGCCGTCTCGTCATCTCGTCGTTCACTCTTCTCTGCGACGCTCTGCGTCTCGTGAGCTGCTCGGTCTTGCTCGAGAGCGCGCGGAACCTCCGTCGCGCGACAACTTGGGCCTCTCGGCGAAGGCATGGTGCGGAGCTTCCGCTTCTCATCCAGATGATCTTGCTGCCGGGTCGGCCGAAGCGGCGCTCAAGCTTAAGCACCGCGGCGTACCTCGCCCGAGAGCTATTCTCGAGCCGCTTTGACGCAGGCTCGGCCTCGAGTGGCGCCTCCCCTTCGGCTCGCTCCTCGTCCCCGGAATCTCCGCCGCGCGACCCATACCGTCGGCTCGCTCGCTCGGCTGGCTTCTTCCTTCCTGCATCCGCCTTTTCTCCTCCTCACACGCATTCTCCAGCACCCTACCAGCACTCCCGCCGCCCGCCATGAAGCTGTCCCTTCTCGCCGCCCTCGCCGCTTTGACCTCGAGCGCTTTTGCCGCTGCCGTCCCCGCCGAGCTGGTACGCTCTCGGGCCGCAACTCGAGCCCGCAGCTGTGCGCTCAGCTGACCTCGACGTCGTGCTCAGGCCCCTCGCGCCAACACCAACACCGAGGACGTCGTCGACGACGCCGACTCGCGCGTCATCTACACGGGCGCCTGGACCCACCTCAAGAACCAGGGCAACTCCGCCGGTGAGTCGACGTCGTCCTCTACATGTGCCTGCGCGCGCAGAAGCGGCGAGAAGCTGGAAGAGCGAGCAGGCGACGCCGTCGGCGCGCGCACAGACCCTCCATTCCGCCGTGGCAGGTCTCTCGCTGCCGCTCGGCGCTGCGCCCTGCCTTCTCGCTGACTCTCTCAACGTTATGACAGCTGTGGGCGGCACCATTTCGTACAGCAAGAGCTCCCAAGCGTCCGTCTCCGTACCTTATGGAACGAACCACACGGGCTTCATCCTCTACATGGGGAAGAAGGCCGACCGCGGTCAGTTCAGCATCTTCGTCGGCGACGACCTGTGGTACAGCACGTCGGCCGAGGGGTCGTGCACGTCCAACTGCGACGCTCCGGGCGACCTCCTCATGATCAACTTCCCGAAGGTCATCTCGCACGACCCCAACTCGCGCCTGATCATCCACAACGACTCGCCCGGCTACCTCGCCTTCGACTCGATCTCGCTGCACAAGAAGCTGTAGACGAGCTCCCCTTTCATAGCGCCCCGAACAGACACTCCGTGCATTGCGACCTTCCTAAGTTGTCTCTCCTCCTCGTGGAGAAGCGCACGGTGCTCGAGTGCTGGAGAGAGCTGCGTACATTTTTGCCAAGGTAGTTATCGAGGCTCTCTCTCGCTACACTCAGCACCGCAAACAGCTCACGTTCTGACGCCTGCGACGAGGAAAGCCCGAACCCCGCACGGACCGCCTCATCCGCCGCACCGCCCAGCACCGCCTGCTCGCCCTCGCGCTCGGCTCTTCCGTCGACCGTAACTGCATGCGCGACTCGTCGATGCTCGCGATGCCGAGCCGGCACTGCGGCCGGCTCACCGTGCGGTAGCGATCACGGCTCGCCGCTGCCGGGAGAGCGTCGCCCGGTCGCGGACGTCCTCGACAATGGTCGAAGAGGTTGCGCTTTGGCAGAAGGCCCGCTACGAGAAGGTGCAAGCGAGTACATGCTCGCTATTTCCAGGCCCTCGCTCACGTCACGTCGCCCAGTGCGGGGAACAGCACGGAATCTCCGTCGGCCGAGGTCCGCCGCCTGTCTTCCTTCCCTGCCGCTCTCTCCACAACTGCGTGCGTCCGCCCGCTCGGCCGCACGGCGCTCATGGCTTTCAGGCCGCTGGCCCTCGCTCCTGCTCTCTGCTTTGCTTCCGCCACTTCTAGCAACCGTCCTCCCCGCCTTGCTCCTCGACACCTCCCCTCTCCGCCATGAAGCTTTCGCTCGTCGCCGCCGTTGCCGCACTCTCGTCGCTCGCCTCGGCCGTCCCTATGTACGCTACGAGCGTCGTCGTCGACGACGCATCGCCCCAGGTCGTCTACTCGGGTGACTGGGTGCATCTCAAGAACCAGGGAAGCGGCGTCGTCGGTGCGTCTCTACCCTTCCTTCCATCCTCCTCCCAGTCCTTCCGGCGCTGTGGTACTGACTGGGCTCGTCCTGAGCTACAGGCGGAACGCTCTCCTACTCAAAGGACCCCTCGGCGACCTTGACGATCCCGTACGGCTCGAAATATTACGGCTTCGTCTTCAAGACGGGCGCCAAGGTCGACCGCAGCAAGTTCGGCATCTCAGTCGGACCCAGCTTCACCATCCACGGCAACGCAAAGGGCTCGTGTAAGGCGGGCTGCTCGGAGAACAACGTCGTCGTGGACGTGCCTCGGTGCGCTGCGCTCTCTCCCCTTCCTTCATTTCGTCGCCTATGGGCTGATGGTCTCGTCCCGCAGTCTCACTGTCGACGATGGCAGCGCTCTCGAGTTCTTCAACGCCGACCCGAGCGGCAACTCGTACATCGCCTTCGACTCGATCACGCTCTACACGTCGCCCTAGATGCAGCGTGCCGTCCTCTCCAAGCTTCTACAGACACTGCGCAGTGCAATCATGACTATGTTCTTCGTTCTAGACCGGGCGAGCGCGAGAGAGCGAGCAAGGAAGCAAAGAGCGCGAGATTCTGATCTGAACTGGGTCGGCCCGCTCAGGCCTCTCTCGCGCCGGCACGAGAGCAAGGGCACAGACGAGAGCAGAGTTGCAGACGATCCGAGTACAACATCAAGCGCGCACAGCACGACGAGAGACAAAAGCTAAGCCCTCCTCAACGAAGCCCGCAACGACGACGGCGACGCTACCCCAGGCCGAGCCCGAGCCCGACCATGGCCGCAGCCGCCCTCGGCTCGCACTCCTGCACCCCTGCTCCTTGCACCGCGCCTTCGGCCGCTCCCTCGACCCGCGCCGGGCGAAGCGGCTCGACCGTCGCCGGCGGCTCGCTGCGGATCTCGGCGGCGACGACGCCTTCGAGCGGCACGAACGACGTCGGCCCGATGCCCGGGTACTCGCCACCGTTGAAGAGGCCCGACGGCGACTCGGGCGTCGGGTACGCCGTCGTGGAAAGCGGCGGCGGTGCGCCGCCTGCAGCGCCGACGCCGCTCGCAGGTCCCGCCCGGCGCCACTTGTCGGCGCACGAGGAGCGAGGCGCGCCGACGTATCCCGCAGGACCGTCGACGTACGGCGGAGGTGAGATGGCCTTGTGCGAGTGGAGGTAGGCCGGGTGCGGGAGGTAGCCCTGCGCCGCCGAGGGGTGCTGCGCGTGCGACGATGGCGGCGCGCTCGGCCCTGCGCTCGGTCCTGCGTGCGCACCTGCATGCGCTCGCTCGAGCTCGACGCCCGAGCGAGGCGATGCGCGCGAGACGAGCTGGGCGAAGAAGTGGTCGGGCCCGACGGCCTGGCGCGGGATCGTCCAAGACGGCACGCGCTCGCCGGGCTGCTCATAGTACGACGACGGCGGCGGCGCGTGCTGGAAGCTCGAGCCGCCCTCGAAGCGATCGTGCGACGCGTAGAGCTCGGGCCCGGGGGAGGAGGGTGGCCGTGCGCGTGCGACGGGTCCGTGCGGCACGGCTCGACGCCGGCCTGCGGGCAGCGTGCCGCCCTCGCGCTCGACAGCGAGGCCATCGCCTGCGTCGCACCCTCGAAAGACGATCTTGTCTCGATCGTGGGCGCGAAGCGAGGGTCTGGCGGCGGCGACGAGGCCCGGGCGAGCTCGTACCGCTGCCCGTTGATGATGACGAAGGCGGGTGGCTCCTCGGGCTGCGGCGTCGGAGGCGTAGCGACGATGGCGTTGCGGCGCTGGTGCAGCCTCGAGACGCTGGGCGGAGGCGGCGGGAGCGAGAGCCGGATGTCGTCGAGCTGAGGGCGGGTCGGGTCGTACTCCTCGACGGGCTCGAGACGGCGCTGGTCCGGCTCGACGACCGGGTGCGGCTGCTCGCGGGCGACGTGAAGCTGCTCCTCGACGGCGTGGACCTGCTCGGCGCGGCGGCGAAGCGGTTCGGCGAGCGGGAAGTCCGGCTCGACGGCCCGGCCGATCGGTCGAGCTGGCTTCGGCGCTCGCTGCAGCGGGACGAAGCGCTGCTCGCCCGTCTGCGACTCCTCGACGTAGTGAGGAGCATGGCGAGACTGCTCGAGCTGCCGCTGCGGCGCGGGTCGAGGAGGAGGGTGCTCGGCTCGAGCTCGCTGCTGCTGCTGCTGCTGCTGCTGCTGCTGCTGTGGCGGCGGCGCGGGTCGCTGGGTGACCGACTGCCCGACTTGGCGCGCGGCGAAGCGCACCGGCAAGTACGAGCTCTGCGTGTGCGCGGCGGGCGGCGCGGCGAGGTTGAGACCGCCCGTCGGGTTCTCGAGGCGCGCGGCGTGCGTCACGCTGCGGCTGCGGCCCGGCGTACCGGCGCTCGATGGCTGCCACTGCTCGTCGACGAGGTAGATCGATGTGTCGAGCGACGCCGAGTCGGCCATTGTGTCGGCGGCGGCGACGGCGGACGTGCCGAGCGTGTCGACGGCGAGAGCGGGCGGCGAGAAGGCGCTCGTGTCGAGGACGGGCTGCAGGACGAGACTCGACGTGCTCGCGCGCCGGTGAAGACGGGGCGAGGTCGGCTCGAACGGCTCGCCGTACTGCTCGTCGAACGAGGTGGCGAACGTTGGCTCGACGCCGAGCTGACTTGCGAAGGTCGGCGCCTGCTCGAGGAACGACGAGCTCGGCTCGGCCTGCGCGACGTGCATCGTCGCCCATTCGGTCGATTCGGGGCGGATCGAAGCCGCGAGCTCGGGCGAGGTGGCGGTCGTCCAGGCGTCCGAGCGAGGCGGGATGCTGTGCGAGGCGGTGCTTGACGACGACGAGCTGCAGGACAGGAGTTCGAGTCAGTTGAAGGACTCAGAGAGACAAGCAGGGAGAGCAGAAGAGGAAGAGGACGTACGCAGCACGAAGCGGGATCGGCGGCGCGACCGCCTTGCCGCCCTTGACCCACTTGGTCTTGCCCTTGCCGCTCGCTCCTGCCGCGCTCGGGCCCGCCGCCGGTACGCGCTCGCTGCCCTGCTCGACCGCCTTGCCCTTGCCCTTGTCCTTGGCCGTCCCACTCGGCGGGCCCATCTCGCCCGCGCTCGGACCGCCCTTCTCGCCGCTCGCGGTCTCGACGACTCGCCCGCGCGCGCCGCCTGCGTCGCCGCCGATCGACGCCCGCACGCGCTCCTCGTAGCGCTGCATGTGCGCTGCAGGCTCGAGCGCGCCGAGGACCTCGAGGACGGCGCGGTCCTCGTGCAGCGGGCGCAGGGACGGGTGCGGCTCGGCCGGGTCGTACCCGCCGCCGCCGCCGAGGAGGCCGTGCTGGTGGTGGCGCATGAGCTCGATGTGCGGCGTCCAGATGTCGAACGTGGCCATCTGGGCGTACGAGAAGGCGTCGACCCAGCACTTGACGAGCTCGCGCGTGAGGCGGTTGCCCTCGTCGGCCGTGAGGTTCGGGTCGAGGCAGTCGGCGACAGGGAGAGGGTAGGCGGCGGGCTGAGGGTAGGTTACGAGGAGGATCGAGCCGAGAGGCGTCGAGGTGCAGCGGGCGAGGAAGAGGGCGAGCTTGGCGCCCGTTAGGGGGAAGACGGGGAGCTGGACGTTCCGGTCGCCGCACCAGGCGCTCAAGCGGCTGCGTACAACGAGCGTGCGTCAGCAAGTGAGTCTCGCAAGTACGAGAAGCGAGAGGCGAGAGGGAGACGCACTTCATGGCGAGGCAGAGCGCCGTCTGCTGCGGGCCCGTCTCGAGCGCCTCGATGGCCGACTCGACGGCGTTCTCCGAGCGCCGCTGCAGCATGACATCTGCGCGCACGAAGCATACGTCAGGACGTGACCTCGTGAAGGAAGGAGGAGAGGAGAGGGACGCACCGCTCGTCGCCTCGACTCGAGCCTGGTCGAGGACAAAGTTGCGGCAGTCGTACAGCTCGACGACGGACGGCATGGCGAGAGGGCGGAAGTCGGTCGAGGTGCGTCTTGCGGCAGTCGGCTGCGGAGCTGCAGGAGCGAGGCGACCGTCAGCGATGCTCTCGCTGTCGGGCGAACGGGATGGAAGGGGCGAGAGGAGGACGCACCGATGGTCGAGTCGACGTGCGCTGCAGTTGACGGCCCACTCTGCGCGCTCGTCGCCTGAGCACTCGTCTCGGGCGCCGCAGCCGCCGCCGCCCTGAGGCGCGCGCGCTCCTTTGGGCCGGGCTTAGGTCGGCGCGCCGGGAGCTCGACGACGGGCGACAGCGACACGGGCCCGCCGGCTGCGGTCGCCTTGGCGGCTGGAGGGCGGCGCGACGAGGTCGACGAGGTCGACGACTTGCGCGACTCGAGCGAGTTCTTGCGGCTCGACCGCGCGGAGCTCGAGGTGCGGTTGGGGTGGGACGGGTTGAAGGCGCCGTCGTCGTCGTCGTCCTGGTCGTCCGCCGACGCCTGCTCGTGGTCGTCGAAGAAGGGGCTGGACGGTTGCGGGCTGGTCGAAGCCGGGAGCGGGTCGGGCGTGGGGTCGGGCTCGTCGTCGCTGAGCGAGGTGAGGGACGAGAGGTCGGACCGGTCGTCGGCGCCCTCCTCCTCCTGGTCGGCGGCGGCGACGGCGGCCGCGACGAGCCCGGGCATCGACAGCGACTCGCTCGTCGGGACGGGCTCGACCTCGACCTCGGCCGCCGCCGCCTGGGCCGCCTGGGCGACCTGCTCGGCCTTGTCCTTGGTCGCGACCTTCTCGGCCTTCTTCTTCTTCTGCGCGGCGCCGCCCTTGGCCCTGGCCGTGCCCTTGCCCGGCACCCTCTTGCCGCCCTTCTTCTGCCCGCCGTCCCGCCCGCCCTCGTCGTCGAGCCCTGCGCCCGAGCGCGTGCGCTTGCGCAGGGCGTACACGCCCTCGCTCGCGTCGAGGAGGTCGGCGGCGCGAGCTGCGGCGCGGGTGTTGACTGCGTCGGCGGCTGGAGGTGCGGCTGTCGAGGAGCGGCGAGTCGTGCGCGGGATCGCCATTGGCGGAAGCGGAGGAGAGGGGGAGGAGGACGAGGAGGGCGGACGGGACGAGCCCGGTGGGCGCAGGCGCGAGGCGGGGAGGCCGTGTGCGCGTGGAGAGTGTGCTGGGGCTGCTCGAGGCGCTGTGCGGTGCTGCTCAGGCGCGCGGCGAGGCGAGGCGATGTGGGTCGAGCGGGGCGGGGTACCGAGGCGGACGAGGCGACGAGGAGGAGGGGAAGGGCCCAGCTCGTCGAGGCCGGTGGGTGTGCGCGTGTAGGGCGGTCGAGAGAGGCTATGCTGCGCTGCTCAGAGTGCGTGCGCGCATGTGGAGCTGCTCAGAGCAGAGCGAAGCCGTGTCGGCGTTCGAGCAGGCCGCGGGGAGCGACGCACGCTCCGCCGCCGACCGAGAGAACCGAGAGGCGCGTGTGCTCATCTCTGACGAGCTCTAGCATCGTGCACAGAGCTCGTGTGAGAGCCCACCTGCTCTCGCACACCCTGCAAAGGCGGCTCGGAGCCGGCCATCGAGCTGCGAGAGGTGAGGCAGACGTCGGCCGGCGAAGGCGCGAGCGCGAGAGCCGCTTCTCCCTCCGGCTCGCTCCTTTGAGCTCGTGCGGATGCGGGCAAGGGTCATCCGCGACGGGGGCGAGCTTGGGAGAAGAGCAGCAGCCGGACGAGCCTCATCAGCCTTTGCGTCGCGTCTCCGCGGCTGTTGTTCCTCACGCTCGCGCTCTCGCTCCTGGCTCTCGATGCACGCAGGGAGAAAGGAAAGGAACGCTGCGGTTGCAACGCGCGAACGAGGAACGAAAGAAGGAAGGGAGAGAGAGGGAGGGGCGACCAGGCCCGGCGAAAGGAGGAGAGCGACAAGCGCACAATGAGCGTTAAAGAAGGAGGCGAGAACAAGACGAGACTGGGGGTGTACTGTGCAAGGGATGAAATGCGAAAGGCGGAGGGGCGCGAGTGCAGCCGCGGGGCGACGAGCTTTACGCCGAGATGATGCGCCAGTGCTGCGACGAGTCGTTCTCGTCCCAGTTGGCGAGCTTGAGCGACGAGTAGCCGCCGAAGGTCGAGATCTGGTCGGGCGTCAGGGCGCGGGTAGCCATGTCTGCGGGCGGGCGAGGGAGGGAGACAAGGGGTCGGTCGGTCGGGGTCAGCGGGCGTCGACGATGCGATAAGAGGGCGAGGAGGGACGCACCAGTGAGGTGGTCGACGGCGATGATGCAGTAGGTCGAGTCGTCGCGCTTCTCGACGGCCTTGCCGTGCGCGAGGCGCGAGCGGCGCGCCATGCGGCGCTTCTGGCTCGCCCAGTACGCCTCGAGCTCGTCCTTGCACTCGATGTGGCCGGCCTCGGTCACGTAGCGGTAGTGGCGCGCAAGCCTGCGAGCGTGAGAGGGAGCGAGCGTCAACAGAGCACGAGGGCGAGAAGGACAGGGAGAGAGAAGGAGAGAGCCGACGACGCACCACTTGCCGTCGTGGCGGCAGACCCAGGTGCTGCGGTCGTGCTTGTCGACCGACTGCGTCGAGGCCGAGGCGCTCGAGGTGGTGGTCGGCGCCGAGTCGTCGTCGGAAGAGGCCGAGGACGACGAGAAGTCGGCGTCGACGGCCGCCTTGGACGAGCTCGAGTACGAGGCGGCGTTGAACTGGACCGAGTTGTCGGTGTCGGCGACGTCGTCCGAGCTGTCGTCCGACGACGACGACGACGAGGAAGAGCCGCAGGGGACGAGCTTCCAGAACTGCTTGGCGACCTCGAGCGAGTCGGTGCCGTCGCTCGAGCCGCCGACCTTGCACGCGTACGAGACGGCGGCGTGGTCGACGCCGAGCGCGTCGTCCCACTGGGCCGAGACGCACTTGCTCATGCCCGTGATGTAGGTGCCGGTCCACGTGTCCCAGCTCTTGCCGCTCTGGCCGTACGCCGAGTCGTGGCCGAGCGTGACCGTGTTGGGCGACGAGGCCGTGATGAGGTTGGTCGTGTCGCCCGGGCTGCACGAGGCGGAGGTACGTCGTCGAGAGTCAGCGTCGACCTCATGGCGAGAGAGAGAGAGACGGCGAGGAGGAGGAGGAGGACGAGACGCACCGGTCGAACTGGAGGTAGTCGCCGGTCGCGACGTTCTGGACCTTGTACTCGCCCGAGTAGCTCGTAGCGGCGAGGCTCTGCGCGGTGAGGGAGTCGGCGAGTCAGCACGAGGTGTTTGAAGGCGCGTCTGCGCAGCACCGCCTCGTTGTTGTTCGGCGCGGCCGAGCGCGACCTCCGCCCGCCGACGCCGCCGCCCTGCGCCCGCCCGCTCGCGCCAACAGGGTGCTCGTCTGCCTCGCCGAGTGCACTGCTGTCCATCTGGAGCGTCGAGAGGGACGCGCTCCCACCTCTCGAGCACGCGCCGGCCGCTCTAAGGGGTCTTGGCCGAGGCGGGGTTGTTGTCCTGCCTCGGGCGCGATTCAAGGGGCACGAGAGACTCACGGTGAGCTTGGAGAAGAGCTGGAGGTTGTCGACGATGCCAGCTGCGTTGGCAGCGGTGCCGGCGACGGCCAGGAGGGCGAGCGAAGTCGTGGTGGTGAGCATTGTGAGGTCGGTGTTGAAGGAAAGGGGGTGGAGGGCGACGAAGAGGGCGAGAGAGGCGTGAGGCGGTTGGAGCGAGTGTAGGTGGGTCGGAACTTGGTCTTGAAGGTGGGCAAAGAAGCGCTGCACTACTTGACCTGCAGGTAGAGAAGAGCTGAGGATGAGAGGACGAGGGAGAAGGAGGAGGGGCGAGGGGCGCAGGCCTGGCGACCGAGGCCGGCGCGAGCGGCCTCGGTCAATCAACACCGTTTGGCCGCCTCCACGCCTTGACGGCGTCGGTGAGCTCTCCACAGACGCTGCCTCCTGTCCGTAGCCGTCTCGCACCGACAGCCGACCGTCGACGTTCGCGGCGGACCTCTCTCAAAACGCTGAGACACGCTGGCTCTCTGTGGTCAGTCACGCTCGCTGTGGTCTTTGCGAGGCCCTCGGAGCTCAGTGCAAGCTCGTCTGCAAACAGGAGCGGTCGAGAGGAAAGAGGGCGAGGATGGGCGGCGCGGCCGACGCGCGAGCGAGACGCGTCTCTGCTCGTGCTCGCCCTTGTCCTCGTCCCCCACTCCCCTTGTTCTCCAGCGCGCACCCGCCAAACACGGCTCGAGCAGGCTCTCGACTCTCGACACGCGCGTCCAGCTTTGCTCCCCCCCTCGCCTCTCGCCCCAAGTCGCTCCTTCGCCCAGCCTCGTCACACCGCCCCGCCATCTCGACCTCGCCCTCAACCGCCATGTCCTGGTTCGACGCGCCCGCGCCTGCGAGCAGCAGCAGCAGCAGCAGCGCGCTCGGCGGCTACCGTCGCCCCTCGTCGTCGTCGCTCGCCGCACCGCAGGCCATGAAGCGCACCGCCTCGATGTGCTCGCTGCCTTCCCCGCCCGCCGACTACGGCGACAACGGCATGGACGTCGACGAGGGCCTGCCTCGGGCACCCAAAGTGCCGCCGTTCGGCGCAGGCGCGGCCCTCGACTCGGACGAGGTCGACCAGCTCGCGTCGGACGAGGACGACGAGGTCGCGCCGACGGCGCACCACCACGGCCGCACCAAGGTCCGAGCATCGCGCCCGTGCATGCTCGGCTCACCGGCGGTCCTCTTCGGCGGCGGCCTCGGCGCGGGGCAGGCCTCGCGCAAGCAGCTCCTCAACCCGTTCCTCCCTCCCGCCGCCTCGACCTCCTCGTCCTCGTCCACCTCCGCCCGCCCTCCCGCGCCGACGCACGGCGTCCTCCCGCTCTCGCCGTCGGCGAGCCCCGTCCGCCCGCCGCATCCCTCGCCGTCGCGCCGGCGGCACCGCCCCGACCCGGACCGCATCCGGCTCACGACCCCGCCGCCTCGACCGAGCGCGGCAGAGCTCGAGGCCGAGCGGGCTCGCGCCGCACGCGACGAGCGCTTGCGGGCCATGGGCTGGGAGGACCCGGAGAACCCGTTCGTCGAGCGCGACGACGCCATGGCGAGGCGGCTCAAGGACCTCAAGCCCGTCGAGCGCCCAGAGACCATCACCTACGTCAAGTGCGTTCCTCTCCCTCCTGCTCGCTCTCGCCTAGTCGAGTTTCTCACTGACTCTCTTTCTTCGTCGTGCGCGCAGGCGAGGTCAGCGCATCCGCACCTCGGTCCCCTTCACCGCCGTCCTCACCTCGTCCTCGCCCACGGACGACCCCTTCACCTTCACCGCACCCAAGCTCCTCTTCCCGCCTGCCCAGCCGCCCTCGCCGACCATGCCCTCGACGCCGCCAAAGCAGAGCAAGTTCCTCGAGGCGCTGCGAGCCGCAGGAGGCCCTGCCGGCGCGCCGGCGGCGGCAAAGAAGGACGACGTCGGGCGCGAGCTGCCGCCGACGCCGGCAACGCTCAAGCGCAAGGTGCACCACCGCGACGTCGCTCCGGGCGCTGGCGCAGCAGGTGAGGCAGGGTTCAAGCGCGCGCGCATCTTTGGCGGTGCCGACGGCGCAGAGCACCGGGGTCTGCGATGAGTCGCTCGGCCATCCTCCTCTCCCCCCCTCCCTCGTCACCTTCTCTCTTCCTCCCTCTTGTGTAGCTCCTCGTCGCCGTCCTGCGCTCCTTACCTCTCTCCTCGCTGTCCTCTCTTGTGCACGTGCCCCCCTCCCTCGCCTTACTTATTTCTCGATGTTGAAGCCGCTCACGAAA